>Ga0308176_10001647_pt1 | contig 14086 bp, 11 predicted proteins | sample PhyCR2_3_FD_203890 | JGI IMG/M metagenome (GOLD analysis project Ga0308176, IMG submission 203890) | Soil microbial communities from UC Gill Tract Community Farm, Albany, California, United States - DLSLS.C.R2 | ecosystem: Environmental > Terrestrial > Soil > Agricultural land | place: USA...
GCCCCGGTTGCTCACGCGGTGCGGCGTCGAGCTCCGGTAGTTGACGCTGTCGCCGGTCGAGAGGTCGAGCAGCTCGCTGCCGAGCTGCAGGTGGACACGGCCGGCGAGGACGAGAAGCAGCTCCTCGGAGTCGCCGTGCGTGTATGGCTCGTCCCCCGTCGAGCCCCCCGGATCGAACGCGGCGGTCACGACCTCGAGCGAATGGAACGGCTTCGGCGTGAGCAGTGCCTTGCGGCCGAGGTGCCCCCATTCGAGCTGCTGCCGTTCCTCGCGACGCAGGACGCGTGGCCCGGCTTGTGGCTCGGCCGCGAACAGGTCTGAGATCTCGATTCCGACTGCAGCCGCAAGGCGCTGCAGCGTGGCGACGCTCGCGCTCGAACGGCCGCGCTCGAGCTGGCTGACGAAGCTCTCGCTGACGCCCGCCGCCGTGGCGACCTCCCGGAGCGTCAGCCGCCGCAGCAGCCGGATCGCCCGCAGCCGCTCTCCGAGCTCGAGCTTGCCGTTCGTCTCCTGCGCCGCCGCGAGCGCCGATTCAGTCAACTGAACTCGAGGTTCAGAGGCATTAAGCGACCCTACGCCGCTTCGGAGCGAGGGTCAAGCGTCGGTCGGCGCTCTTGTGCCGACGGTTGTGCGGTGTCAAGCTCGCCCGATGGCCACCGAGCGGGCGGTCGAGCGGAGGGTCGTAACCGTCCTCTTCGCCGACCTCGTCGGATTCACGTCGCTGTCGGAGGAGCTCGACGCCGAGGACGTGACCCTCGTGCAGAACGCCTACTTCGACGCGGTGCGGGAGACAGTCGCGCGGCACGGCGGCCAGCTCGAGAAGTTCGTCGGGGACGCGGCGATGGCCGTCTTCGGCGCGCCTCGCGTCCGCGACGACGACGCGGAGCGTGCGGTGCGGGCGGGGCTCGCGCTCGTGGCCGCGGTGCAGCGCGTCGGCGCAGGCCTCGGGCTTGCGCCGGGCGCGCTCCGCCTGCGCGTGGGTGTCGCGAGCGGCGAGACCGTCTACGGGGAAGCGAGCGCCGAGCGCGGACCGGTCACCGGCGATGTGGTGAACGTCGCGGCGCGCCTGCAGGCGGCAGGAGAGCCCGAGACGGTGACGGTCGGCGAGGCCACGGCGCTCGCCGTCGCGGACGCGATCGAGCTGGAGCGCCTGCCGCCGTTCGAGCTCAAGGGGAAGGCCGAGCCCGTTCCGGCTTGGCGGGTCGTCGGCGTCCATGCCGAACGGTCGCGGGAGCGCGCGCTCGGCGGGCTGTGGGCCCCGACCCTCGGGCGCGACGACGAGGTCGCGTACCTTCGTTCGCTCGTCGGCTCGACCGCCCGGGTCACGGTCGTCGCCCCGCCCGGGGTGGGCAAGACGCGGCTGCTCTACGAGCTCGCAGTTGCCGCGACCGGCGCCGCGGTCCTACGCGCGCGCCTGCGGCCCGACGTGCTCTCGCCCTTCGAGCCGGTCGCCCAGCTTGCGGGCGGGATGCGGACCTCGACCGAGCTCGTTGCGCTCGCGCGCGCAGCGGGCGTCGGTGAGGCGCGTGCGGCCGTCGTCGGGGAGCTTCTCGGCGCCGTTGGTACCGCCGAGGCTCATCCCGCCGCCGAGCGCGAGCAGCTCTTCTCGGCCTGGCTCGAGGGCTTGGACGCGATCGCGGGCGAGCGCGCTGCGGTGTGGCTGGTCGAGGATGTCCACTGGGCCTCGCCCGACCTGCTCGCATTCCTCGAGCTCGCCGGAGGCTCCGCGAGGAGCGCCGGACGCCTCGTCGTGGCGAGCGCGCGGCCAGTCCTCCTCGACGAACGGCCGGAGTGGGTGGAGGGCGGTGAGCGGCTCGATCTGCCGCTTCTCCCACCGCGCGAGACGGAGGAGCTTCTGAACGAGCTCGTCGGCGAGGCACTACCCGCTGAGCTCGTCGCACGCGTCGCGGAGCGGTCGGCGGGGAACCCGCTCTTCGTCGAGGAGCTGCTGCGCACGTGGGCGGGAGTCGGGATCCTCACGGCCGACGAGGCGGGCTGGCGGCTCGCGGCGCCCGCCGAGGAGGTGGAGCTGCCGCTGACGGTGCAGGCGATCTACGCGGCACAGCTCGACGACCTTCCCCCGCCGGCGCGCGCCGCGGCGAGGCGCGCCGCCGTGGCGGGCCGCCGCTTCCCGCGCGAGGCGCTCGCGTTGTTCGAAGTGGGGGAGCCCGACGCTGCGCTCGACACGCTCGTCCGCCGGTCGCTCGTCTCCGCGGCGGAGGAGGACGTGCTCCTCGGTCCGAGCCACTCGTACAGACATGCGCTTCTCCGCGACGCCGGCTACGCGAGCCTCGCGCGCGCCGAGCGGGCGCGCCTGCACGTACGGCTCGCGGAGTGGCTCGCGGAGCGGCCCGAGCAGTCGCGACCGGCGCTCGCAGAGGTCATCGCCCGGCACTACGCAGCCGCGCTCGCGGGCGCTCCCGCGCTGGCGCGCGAGATCGGAGGGCTCGAGCGCGACGAGGTTCGGGCCCGGGCGGGCAACTGGTTCGAGACGGCGGCTCGTGTCGCTCTCGGTTTCGCCGCCTGGGCGAGCGCGCGCGATCTCGCCGCCCGCGCACTCGAGCTTAGTGGCGAGGAAGGGCTCGGACGGGCCCGGCGTCTCCATCTGCTCGGCGAGGCCACGACCAGCGCCGTGGGTGTGGACGACGCCCTGCCGCTGCTCGAGGAGTCCGTCGAGATGTACCGCCGTCTCGGCGTTGACCGCTCACCGATGGGGGTCGCGGACGCAGCGTGCGCCCTCGGGGGTCTCCTGCGGGCGCAGACGCAGTTCTCGCTGGTGGAACAGCTCGCCGACCGTCTCCTGCAAGAGCTAGGCGAGTCACAGGATGCGGCGACCGCGAAGCTCGTTGCGCTCCATGGCTTTGCCATCCTGGCCGCTTGGGACGACTTCCCGGGCGCCCGGGCCGACGGCGAGCGGGCCGTGGCTCTCGCGCGCGCCGCGGGCGATGCGGACGCCGAGCTCGAGGCGCTCCAGCTGCTGACCGCCTCGGTCGAGGGGGACGAGTTGGAGGAGGAGCGCTGGACGGAGCTGGAGTCCCTCGCGCGCGCCCGCGGCCGCTGGGAGCTCGTGGCGGGGGCGATCCGCGCTCGGGCGCTCGCCTCTGTCGACGACGAGCCCGCACGGACGCTCGCCGGGCTCGACGCTGCCGCCGAGCTCGCGGAGGCCCGCGGGCTCGTCGAAGGCGCCGCCTGGGCGGATTACGGGCGTGCAGAAGCGCACCTCTCTGCCGGCAGCTGGGACGACGCGCTCGCGGTCGGCTTGCGTGCGATAGATGTGGCCGAGGAGCGAAACATGCTGCGGGTGGCCGTTCGCACCTGGTTCACGCTGCGGCCGATCGCCCAGGCACGGGGCCGCGGCGATCTGATCGAGCGAGCGTTCCCGGTCTTCGAGAGGCTCCGTGGCTCGACCGACTCTCCGTACGCAAGGGTGATTGCAGCAGCGATGGACCTCGCGTTCGCCGAGGCAGGGCTCCTGCCGCCGTTCGTGCCGGAGCTCGAGCCGCGGCTTGCCTCCTTCGACCTCGGCTACGGCGATCCGAGCTGGCTGGCCGCTGTGGAGACGGTCCTCGAGTCGTGGCTCGACGCCGGCGCGCTCGCCGACGCACGGACCGCTCTCGAGCGGCTCCGAGCGTCGATCGAGGGGAAGAGGGTGTCCCGGCTCGCGTGCGCCTCGCTGGCTCTTCTCGGCTCGCGGCTCCAGCTCGCCGCCGGCGACCCCGCCGCAGCCCGGGCCGAGGCGGAGCGAGCAGTCCAAACTCAGTCTCCGTGGTGGCGTGCCCGTGGGCTCCGCGCGCTCGCCGCGGCGGGGGCCGCTCCGGACGACGCGCTCGCCGAGGCGGCGGCGCTCGAGCGCTCGCTCGGGATCGAGCCCTCCCCGTAGACTCCGCGCCGTGCCCTGGGACGTCCTGAACGACGAGCAACGGGAGCTGCGCGACCTCGTCCGGCAGCTCGCGCGCGAGCGGATCGCGCCGCGCGCCGCCGAGATCGACTCCTCCCACGAGTTCCCCTGGGACGTCGTCGAGCTGTTCCGCGAGAACGACATCTTCGGCCTCTTCTTCGCCGAGGAACACGGAGGGCTGGGCACCGGCACGCTCCTCTCGCTGGTAGCGATCGAGGAGGTGGGGAAGGTCTGCGCGACCTCGGCCCTGATCCTCGCGGTGCAGGAGCTCGGCTCGCTCGGCCTCAAGCTCGCCGGCAGCGACGAGCAGAAGGAGCGCTACCTGCCCAGGCTCGCCTCGGGCGAATGGCTGCCGGCGTACGCGCTGACGGAGTCCGGCTCCGGCTCCGACTCGGCTGCGATGCGAACGACGGCAAAGCGCGACGGGGACGAGTACGTCCTCGACGGCTCGAAGCGCTTCATCACGAACGCCGGCGTCGCGAGCCTCTACACCGTCTTCGCCAAGACGGACCCGGAGGCGGGCCACGACGGTATCTCGGCGTTCGTCGTCGAGGCCGACACGCCCGGGTTCGCCGTCGCGCGGCTCGAGCCGAAGATGGGCATCTCCGGGTCGACGACCGGGGAGCTGACCTTCGACGGCTGTCGCATTCCGGCCGCGAACCTGCTGGGCGAGGAAGGCGAGGGATTCCGGATCGCGATGCGCATCCTCGACCGCTCGCGTCCCGGCGTCGCCGCGCAGGCACTCGGCATCGCGCAGGGCGCCACCGACTACGCGCTCGAGTACGCGAAGACGCGCGAGACCATGGGGAAGCCGATCGGCCAGCACCAGCTGATCCAGGCGAAACTCGCCGACATGGAGACCGAGTGCGAGGCGGCGCGCGGCCTCCTCTACCGCTTCGGGCGCATGGTCGACGACGGCGTCGAGGGGCCGGAGCTCACGAAGGCCTCGGCGATGGCGAAGCTCAAGTGCGGCGACATCGCGATGGCCGTCACGACCGACGCGGTGCAGATCCTCGGCGGCTACGGCTACATCAAGGAGTACCCGGCCGAGCGCTTCATGCGCGACGCGAAGATCACGCAGATCTACGAGGGCACGCAGGAGATCCAGCGGCTCGTGATCGCCCGCGAGATGCTCCGCGAGTCGCGCGCGTTCCTCCTCGCCGGTGTCGGCTGAGGCCAATCGCCTTCCCAAGAACCGGGCGAGAGGATGCTGGCCCAGGCGAACGTGTCCAGCCGTTTAAGGGACTGTTCCGCTCCGCGTAACCGCTGGGCAAGGAGTGGCGGGAAGGCTGGCTTCGTCCAGTCGAACCGAGGAGGAGAACCTGATGAAACGGCTACTGCTCGTGCTCGCCGTCGTCTGCATTGCGCTGGTCGGAGGCGTCTCGGCGGCGTTCGCCCACGGCTCCGGTGGCGTTACCGGACCCGCGATCTATGTCAACGGTGTGCTCTACCGGACCGTCGGCACACCGACCGACTTCTCGAACACCGGGGCGCCGGACACGAGCTTCGAGACGATCTATGACTTCGGCGGTGCGCAGCCGAACGTCGCGGAGGCGGCTCCGGGCGATCCCGGCTTCCGCGGGGGACGCTGGCAGGTGCACGCGCTCTCCTTCGACACGAGCTACGCCGCCACCGTCGCCGCGCACGACACGAACGGCAGCGGCAACCTCGACAGTACGGCCGAGATCGACGCGGCTCTTGCCGATCCCGGCCCGGGTGGCGCGACCGATCTCGGCGTCGTCAAGCTGTTCGAGTGCCCCGTCATTCCAGCCCGCTAGCGGCTCACCCGATCGGGCCGGGCGGGGTCGTGCGCCCCGCCCGGCCGTTCGCGGTCGCGAGTCGCTCGGCCCGACCTTTGAGCCTCCGCAACCCGCTGAACCTCGTCCTACGGGGAGCAGGCCGCGGGTGAGCTCCACATGCCGGCGCTCGGCGCCGCGCAGGGGCGTGCGGGTCTGCTACCCAGCGCGGCCGCACGCATAGCAGCGAGCGGTGACATCGCTGCCCAGTTGGCGTACCCTTTGCGCTCCTGTGGGACTCGACAGCGGTCTGACCGGCTCGTTGCTGCCGCCACGGTTCGAGTCCGTGCGGCTGCTGGGTCGTGGCGGGATGGGCGCGGTGTTCCTCGCCTGGGATCGGCTGCTCTGCCGGCACGTGGCGATCAAGATCCTCGCCCCGGAGTTCGCTGGCGACTCGGTGGCGCGGGAGCGGTTCGTGCGGGAGGCGGCGCTAGCGGGCCGGCTCGGTGCGCATCCGCACATCGTCACGGCACACGAAGCCGGTGAGTGGGAGCAGCGGCCGTATGTGGCCTTCGAGTACATGCCGAACGGGAGCCTCGCCGAGCAGCTCCGGGACAAGGGCGCGCCGCCGCGCGCGCAGGCATTGCAGTGGCTCGCCCAGGCCGCCGCTGCCGTCGACTACGCCCATCGGGCGAAGGTCGTCCACCGTGACATCAAGCCCGCGAACCTGCTCCTCGACGCAGACGGGAATCTCAGCGTCGCCGACTTCGGCGTCTCCCGGCGAGACGGTGAGGCCACGCTCACTGCGGAGGGTGACGTCGTGGGCACGGCGGGCTACCTCGCGCCCGAGCAGGTCGATGGCCGGGGCGCAACCGCAGCGAGCGACCGGTTCGCGTTGGGCGTGGTTGCTCACCAGCTCCTGACAGGCAGGCTGCCCACTGCGGGCCGCCGTGAGCTGACGGGCTCCGTCGAAGCGGTGTTCGACCGTGCGCTCGCGCACGAACCGGAGCATCGCTTTCCGACCGCGACCGCGTTCGTCGATGCACTTCGGGCAGCGCTGGCGGCCGATCCGTCCCCGACCGTGCCCGCGCCGACGCGGCAGAGACTCCTTCCACCGCGGACGACACCCGGCGCTCGTGGGGTCCCGGCGGCGCGCCGGGCGTCAGCGCGGTACAGACAGCACGGGCGGCTGTGGCGCGTCGGCGTCGCGCTCCTTGCCGCTCTTGCGGTCGCTGCCCCGGCAACGGCCGGAGGCGTGGTGCTCGGCCGAAGGCTCGCCGGAACGCAGCCGTCGCGGGCGCAGCCTCGCGACCTGGTGACCCGGTGCGCGGTGTCGCCGTTCGAGGCCGACGCGAACGTCGTCGTCTCCGGCGTCGGCGCCGTCCACTTCTGCCGCTCGCAGGCCCAGACGCTCTCGACGCAGGGCGACGACTGGGCTTATCGGGCAAACACGCGACTGCTCGCGCCGGACAGCGGCGACCCGCGCGGGCTCGGCCGCATCTGCGCGCTCGCCCGAGGCCGGCTGACGGTTGCGATCTACGACGACCTCGGGCGGCAGATCGGCACCGACCTCTGCCACTCGTACGCCGCCGCAGGCTGGGAGCTCCGCAGCTGAGCCCGGTGGCCTAGCTCACCAGAGGTCGCCGCCGGTCAGCACGTAGACGAACGGCACCACAGGGACGATCATGAAGACGCCCCAGATGAGTTTCCGCACCCCCGATAGGTCACTGCGGCCGAGGAGGTTGATCCAGGCGAGCACGACCGCAAGCGGGTGCAGGAAGCAGACGAGGACTTCGAGTAGCTTCTTCATTGCCTGCGCATCCCCAGGGATCGACAACGGTAATCCGGGCAGGAGGCTCCCGGCCGGCGTTGGCTGAGCTCTTCCGGCCGAGCGAGCACGAGCCGCTCGCCGGGGCGGAGTGGAGCGAGGAGCGGGCCGAGCAGGCGATCGTCGCAATCGTCGCCGACGCGGAGGCCTCGTACGACGGCGAGCGCTGGCCGTTTCATCCCGCGGACGAGGTCGACGACTCGCCGAACGACGTCTACCTCGGCGTCGCGGGCGTGGCCTGGGCGCTGCACGAGCTCGGCTCGAGCACGAACTGGGGCGATGCTGTTCTCGCAGCGCTCGAGCGGTACCGCCGCGACCCCGACGGGGGAGAGGAGCGGGCCTACGCGCCGAGCTATGTCGGCGGCGAGTGTGGGATCGCCCTCGTCGGCTACCGGCTGACCGGCGAAGCGGCGCTCGCCGACCGCGTCCACGAGCTCGTCCTCGCCAACCTGGAGGACGAGTGGAACGAGCTCCTGTGGGGCGCGCCGGGCTCGCTCCTGGCGGCGGAGGCGATGCTCGCGTGGACCGGCGACAAGCGCTGGGAAACTGCGTGGGACGCGCTTGCCGACCACGTGGAGGCCGTGCGGGAGCCGGATGGGCTCTGGACGCAGCGGCTCGGCGGAGAGGTCGCCCGTTACCTCGGCCCCGCGCACGGCTACGCAGGCAACGTCCGCGCCCTCGCGAACAGGCGGCCGGTGCGGCTCGCCGATCTGTCGCCCTACTTGCTCCGCGAGGACGGCCTGGCGAACTGGCAGCCGCGTGAGGGGGCGCGGCCGGACGAGATCCGCGTGCAGTGGTGCCACGGCGCGCCCGGGATGATCTCGGCGCTCGGCGACCTGCTCGATCTCGATGTCGCGCTCGCCGGCGGCGAGCTGACCTGGCACGCGGGGCCGCTCGCGAAGGGCTCGGGCCTCTGCCACGGCACCGCCGGCAACGCCTACGCCTTCCTCGTCCTCCATCGCCGCACCGGCGACGAGTTCTGGCTCGACCGCGCGCGGGCCTTCGCCATGCACGCGATCGGCCAGGTCGAGCGGGAGCGCGCGTCGCTCGGCCGCGGCCGGTACTCGCTCTTCACCGGCGACGTCGGCGTCGCGCTCTTCCTCCGCCACCTGCTCGACGGCGAGGACCGCTTCCCGCTGCTGGGGACGTTCGCCGAGGCCTCCGCGTGAGGCGGTCCACCCCGCAGTCAGTCCGGCATCTGCTGGAAGACGTAGACGTTCGCGTCCGGGCCGCGCACGAAGAACCACGCGACACCGGCGTAGCCGGGATTGCCGAACGCCTGGTCGGCCCGGATCGTCTCGCCGAGGATCTCGACCCCTGCGGTCTCGCAGTCGCGCTTCCTCGATGTCTTCTACCACGATCGCGACGAAGACGCCCTCAGTCAGCCCGGATCAATCGGTCGTCTCGGAAGTCGGCGCCGAAGACTTCGACGAAATCCCACGAACCCGTCGGGAGCTGGGTCACCGTCCGAGTCTCGCTCGTCGCAACTGCCGAGAGTCCGACGACGTCGCGGAAGAACGACGTTGTCTCGGCGACCCGATCAGTGCGAACGCCGAGGAAGCCGAGACGAACCACTTTCACCGCCCGATCTTCTCACTCGGCCGGGGCGCCTTGGCGCTGCCAGGGCGAGTAGCCTGTGCGGCGTGGAAGCCGACGCCCCAGTTGTCTTGACGGTCGTGTCCGGGGAGTCCGAGGCCGAGGTGGTCTGCGGGCTGCTCCGGTCGGCGGGGATCAAGTGCGCTTATCAGGACACCGAGGCGATCGACTCGTCGCTCGAAGACTTCATGGCTGCTGGATCCCGCGAGATCCTCGTGGGCGCGACCGACCTCGAGGACGCGAAGCAGCTGCTCGCCGACGCCCAGGCCTGACGGACATGCGTTTCGACGGCATCCACCACGTCACGTGCATCACGGCCGACGCTCCGGGCAACCTCGACTTCTACACCCGCGTCCTCGGGCTCCGGCTGGTCAAGAAGTCGGTCAACCAGGACGACCCGACCGTCTACCACCTCTTCTACGCCGACGAGGATGGCCACGCAGGCTCGGACATCACGTTCTTCGAGTACCCGAACGCGCGGCCCGGCGAGGCCGGGGACGGGATGGTCCACACCGTGGTGTGGCGCATCGGCTCGGCCGCCGCGCTGGAGTTCTGGGCGAACCGGCTGAGTGCGGAGGGCCACGAGCTCGAGGCCGACGGTGAGTCGCTCCGCTTTGCGAATCCCGAAGGGCTGCAGCACGAGCTCGTGGTCTCGCACGTCGGCGACGAGCCGCTGGTGGCGCATCATCCCGAGATTCCGCGGGAGCTGGCGCTGCAGGGCTTCGAGGGAGTGCGGGCGTACGGCCGCCCGAACGACGACTTCATGACCGCACTCGGGTTCGAGCTGCAGGACGGCCGCTGGGACACCCGGGCCGAGAGGCGCGGTGGCTGGATCGAGTACGCCGAGGCGCCGTTAGTGCCCGGGGTCGGCGGGGCGGGCACCGTCCACCACGTCGCCTGGGTCTCCACTATGGAGGACCACCAGGCCTGGCACGACCGCGTCGCCGAGGCCGGTGGCCACCCGACGCAGATCATCGACCGCTTCTGGTTCCGCTCCATCTACTTCCGCGAGCCGGCCGGCGTCCTGTTCGAGATTGCGACACTCGGGCCGGGATTCGCCACGGACGAGGATCCGGCGCACCTCGGCGAGAAGCTGATCCTGCCGCCGGATTTCGAGCACCTGCGCGACCGCGTCGAGCCGGTGCTGACGCCCCTGCCGGACCCGCGCGCCGACTGGGCCGCCCGCTAGCTACTTCCCCGGCTGGGGCAAGGAGGACGTGTCCACGACCTCGAAGTCGGCGCCCGTGAGGCGGCCGAGCGTGTGGAGGGCGTCGTTCGACCAGCGTGGGCTCGGCGCGCCGGAGACGTACCAGGGCGAGCCGTTGTCGGCCAGGATCATCCCGTAGCGCTGCAGCGCACGTAGCACGACGCGGGCCTGCCGCGGGAACGAGGAGACGTTCACGCTCGCCTTCAGTCGCACCCGCAGGCCCATCGGCGGCAGCGCCGGGTCGCTGGAATTGGAGGCGTAGTGACGCGCCGGGTACACGTACGCCCGCCGCGTCTCCGGCACCGTGAAGCGGAGCGCGTGGTCGATCACGCCTCGCTTGACCTCGTCCCAGCGGGCGAGGCCGGGGAAGATCGCCAGCCCGGCGGCGTCGGCCGACGTCCAGCCGGCGGGCCGGAGGTGGTTCGAGCGGAGGCTCCAGACCGCGCCCGACCCGGCCGTCCAGCCGCGCCCCGCGTGGCGCAGGTTGTACAGCTCGTAGAGCCGGCAGGTGCTCTTGTCGACGAGGATCGCGTGCCGGTCGCCCGTCGCGTGCGCGCCGCCTTCGATGTGGACGTGCCGCGGGATCGGGTAGCGGACGCGATCGGACTCTTCTGCGTACTGGAACGAGACGCGATGCAGCGGCGCCGTGCGCGAGACGACGTCGAACGGGATCCCGATTGGCCCGCCGTCCCACTTCCCCGAGCCGAAATCGGCATGGACCGGGGCGTTGAGCCCGATCGAGGCAACCAGCCTGGCGGAGTCGGCGGCCACCGGCAGCTTGTCGACGCGCTGGTTCCACGCGTTGCTCGCGGGAAAGACGGGACAGCGCCGCGCCGAGGGCAGCCGCAGGGCGTGCGCGGACGATCCCGCCAGCAGCGCGACCGCGAGACCGGCAACGAACGCAAGGCGTCTCACGGCTTCTTGATCGGCCCCGAGGGAGTCGTCCTAAACGGCGACCGGGGGATAGCGCCCGCGCACCTCGTCGACGAACGCTGCGAGGCGCTCGGCGACCTGCGGATCGGTCAGCTCGAGCACGTTCTCGGCGTTCAGCTCGCCCGAGTGGGAGAGGTTGAAGCTTCCGACGAACACGGTGTCGTCGGCGACGGTCACCTTCGCGTGCATGTAGTCGTGCACCGAGCCCGGTGCGTACGGCGTGGTGACCTTGCCGGAGAAGGGCGCGCGGGTGAGCGCCGTCCGCAGCAGCGGCGCCTTCCACTCGGCGTTCCCGTTCTCGTGCCACTGCTCGAGCACCTCCGCGATCTGGGTGGCGTCGACGACGCCGGCGAGGTCGACCTTGCCGTCGGACGCGGCCTCCGCAAGCGTGCCGAGGATCGGCGCCGAGCTGATCACCGGCGAGGCGATCCGGACGCGACGCCGGGCGGAGCCGATCGCCTTCGCGATCCGGTGTGCGAGCTTCTCGCCGCGCCCCGGGCAAAACCACGCGCGCATGCCGTTCACCGGGGAGGTGTCGACCTTGCCGCTCTTGTTGACCTCACGGGTCGTCCAGAGCTGCTCGAAATCCTCGCGATAACGAGCCGCGATCGCCGGCGAGTCGACCGTGAGGATCACGTTCTCCTCCCGGGTCCACGAGTCGGCCGTCCAGTTCGTCGACCCGGTCCACACCGAGGCTGCGTCGCGGACGATGTACTTGTGGTGCATGAGGTCGGGAACTCCCGGGATCGCGGCCGTGGGGAACGGCTGGGCCTCGATCGCCTCAGGATTCGCCTCCGGGGGCGGCGGCACCGGCACGGATTTGGCGTGGTCGAGGTTGTAGGCGAGCCGGACGGCGACCCCGCGTTTCTGCGCGTCGGTGAGCGCGCCGCACACGATCGCGTTCAGGTCCGGCGGCAGCTGGAAGTCATAGACCGCGATCTCGAGCGTCTGCTTCGCGGCGGCGAAGAACTCGGCGAGTGCGTGGGCGGTCTGTTCGGCCGGCTGGCCGCCGTCCGTCAGCGTGCGGACTTCGACGCCAGCCACTCGGCCTTGTGTGCCTTCTTCGCGGCCTGGTAGTCGGCGAGCGCCTGCGCTGAGTCGACGTCTCCGAGCGTGGGATGGGCCGGCACGAGGTCCTGCGCCACTGGCACGTCGAAGCGCTTTGCGAGCACCGAGCCGAGCGCCTTCACCTTCATCTCGCCGAAGCCGGGCAATGCGGAGATGCGCCGTCGGAGGTCGGTGCCGTCCGCCGCCTCAGTCCAGAGGCGGGACGCGTCGCCGTCGTACTCCTCCGCGACGGTCGCTGCGAGCTCGCGTACCCGCCCTGCCATCGAGCCGGGGAAGCGGTGGATCGCCGGCTTCTCGCGGAAAAGGGGCTCCAGGTCGGCGTTCGCGACCGCGGCCGGCTCCAGGGTGCCGAGCCGCTCCTTCAGCCGGAGCGGGCCGAGAAACGCCTGCTGCACGGTGACCTGCTGGTCGAGCGCGAAGCCGACGAGCAGCGCGAACGGATCGTCCGCGAGCAGACGGTTGGCCGCTTCGTCCTCCGTGAAGTACAGCGCGTCGGGCATGGCCTGATCCTACGCAGACGCCTGCAGCAGAGCGCGGCAGCGCTGGACGTACGGCGTGGCGCGCTGCTCCTCGAAGTAGGCGAGCGCCGCGTCGAGCCGCGACGTGTCGCCGCGCTCGGCGGCGAGCAGCCCTGCCCACGCCTCGCAGAAGCGGGCGCCGATCCGGCCGTAGATCGTGGACGCCCCCACCAGATCGCCCGTCACGGCCGACCTTCCGGCATCGAGCCAGGGATGCGCAGGCTGTCCGTCGGTCAGCGCGAGGTAGTCGTCGCCTCGTCCCAGCTCGACGAGGTGGAGCGGAAGGTCGTAGAGCACGTTGTGCGGCAGGGAGAGGGCCTCGGCAAGGAGTGCATCCGCCTCTTCGGGCCGTCCGGCGGCGCGGATGCACCGGGATGCCGACGTGAACATCTCGTTCGCGACCTGGACGTCGAAGCCGGACTCGCGGAAGCTCTCGAGCGCAGGTTCGGCGTCTGCAAGCGCCTCGGCCACCTGTCCGCGGGCGAGGAGAATGCGCGCCCGGGTCGCCAGCAGGGGACGGGTCTGATAGCTCTCCGCCGCGTCGGGGCGGCCGAGGAAGTGTGCAGCGGCCGCCAGCGCGGCGTCGAGGTCTCCGTGCCGGTCGCGGTCGTAGACGTCCTCCGCGTCGAGCCAGGAGATGCCCGCTGTGAGGCCGTAGCGTTCACAGAGGTCGCGCGCGTCCCGGTAGCAGGCGGTCGAGTCGTCGAGACGGCCGACCTGCCAGAGGCAGTTGGCGAGGTTGTTGAGAGTGGTCGAGATCTCGGACACGGCCCCGACGCTCTCGCCACGCACGACGGCCTGCTCGAGGTCCTCGATCCCGCCCGGATCGCCGGAGTGGACGCGGGCGAGCCCAATGGTGCCCAGCGCGCTCATTGCGAGTCGCTCGTCCCCGGATGCGTCGGCGAAGGCGAGAGTCTCGCGGGCGAGCTCGATCGCCTCGGCACACTCGCCCTCGAGAATCTCCAGGTGGCGCGCCCGCCCGGCCAGCGCCCGGGCGGAGGCGGGGGAGAGCGGAACCGAGCGCGCCAGGTCGAGCGCCCGCCGTCCCGCCTCGAGCGAGCGCGCGACGTCACCCCGATGCAGCGACTCACGGGAGAGGGCCTGACAGGCTTCGGCGGCCCGCGCAATGTCGTCCAGCGCGAGGAATCCCTCGCAGGCTTCCTCGAGCAGGTCCCTCGTGTCGACATCCGCCAGGTCGCGGCCGCCGAAGGCGGCCAGGAATTGCAGCGCTGGTCGCTCCGGATCGCCCGGCTCGGTCAGGTCGACCGCCTCGATTGCGAGCTCGTAGGCTGCAGCACCCGC
>Ga0308176_10001649_pt1 | contig 14070 bp, 10 predicted proteins | sample PhyCR2_3_FD_203890 | JGI IMG/M metagenome (GOLD analysis project Ga0308176, IMG submission 203890) | Soil microbial communities from UC Gill Tract Community Farm, Albany, California, United States - DLSLS.C.R2 | ecosystem: Environmental > Terrestrial > Soil > Agricultural land | place: USA...
GTCGACGATCGGCGCCGAGGGTGAGGTTCAGCTCGGCCGCCAGCGCGCGCCGAGATATCACCGGGGGGCTCACATGCGACCCTACCTGCGGGTCGCGAACGTGTTCGACGACCGCATCGACCTTTCTGACGTGATGGAGATGGACTTCCCGCCGCCGGACGCCGAACGCTACGAGCTTGCGCCCGGCGACATCCTGTTGAACGAGGGCCAGAGCCCGGAGCTGGTCGGGCGCCCGGCGATGTACCGCGGCGAGCTGCCGGGCGCCTGCTTCACGAATTCGCTGATCCGCTACCGACCCCGCGGGCGCATCGACAGCGAATTCGCGCTGCTGCTGTTCCGGCATTACCTGTACAGCGGCCGCTTCCAGCGGGAGGCGCGCATCACCACGAACATCGCGCATCTGTCGGCGAAGCGCTTCGCGGCCGTCGAGCTCCCGGTGCCGCCGCTCCCCGCCCAGCGGGAGATCGTGCGCGAGACGCGCGAGCAGCTGGCGGCCGCCGACCGTCTCGAAGCGACGCTCGAGGCGGCGCTGGCGAGAGCGAGAGCGCTCGAGCGGGTGCTCCTGCGCGACGCGTTGAGCGGACGCCTGTCCCAGCGGGCCGCCGCGGGAGCGGCAGCATGAGGGGTCCGATCGACGAGCACTCGCGTCAGCTCGTCCAGAAGCTGTGGAACTACTGCAACCTGCTGCGCGACGTCGGCCTCTCCTACGGCGACTACGTGGAGCAGCTCACGTATCTGCTGTTCCTCAAGATGGCGCATGAGCGGACGCAGCCGCCGCGCAACGAGAAGCCGCGCCTGCCGAAGGGGTACGACTGGCCGTCGCTGCTGACCAAGTCGGGCGCCGACCTCGAGGCGCACTACGTCGCGACCCTGCAGCGGCTCGGCAGCGAGCCGGGCCTGCTCGGTCTGATCTTCCGCAAGGCGCAGAACCGCATCCAGAACCCGGCGACGCTGCGGCGGCTGATCGTCGAGCTGATCGACCCGGAGACGTGGACCGGCGTCGACGCCGACATCAAGGGCGACGCGTACGAGGGACTGCTGGAGAAGAACGCCGCCGACACGAAGTCCGGCGCCGGCCAGTACTTCACGCCGCGGCCGCTGACGTGGGCGATGACCGAGGTGATGCAGCCGCAGCCCGGCGAGACGATCGGCGACCCGGCATGCGGCACCGGCGGCTTCCTCCTGAGCGCGTTCGACTACATCACCGATTCCGATCGGAACAAGCTCGACCGCGCCCAGCTGCGCTTTCTCCGCGACGACGCGTTCCGCGGGACCGAGATCGTCGACAACACCGCGCGACTGTGCGCGATGAACCTCTTCCTGCACGGCATCGGCGGCGCGGACATCAACGCGACGGCGCCCATCGAGGTCAAGGACGCGCTGCTCCAGGAGCCGGCCGACAAGGTCGACGTGGTGCTCGCCAATCCCCCGTTCGGCAAGAAGAGCTCGGTGACGGTGATCGGGGAGGACGGGTCGGTCAGCTCCGAGGCCGAGACGGTCGTGCGCGACGACTTCTGGGCCACGACCTCGAACAAGCAGCTCAACTTCGTGCAGCACATCCGCTCGATGCTGCGGATCGGCGGTCGCGCGGCCGTCGTCGTCCCGGACAACGTGCTGTTCGAGGGGGGCGCCGGCGAGGTCGTCCGCCGGCGGCTGCTGCACGAATGCGACGTCCACACGCTGCTGCGCCTGCCGACCGGCATCTTCTACGCCCAGGGCGTCAAGGCGAACGTCCTCTTCTTCGAGCGCCGCGCGGCGAGCGCCGTCCCGCAGACGAAGCACCTGTGGGTGTACGACCTGCGCACCAACCAGCGCTTCACGCTGAAGACGCGCCCGCTGAAGAAGGCCGACCTCCAACCGTTCGTGGAGGCCTACCGCCCGGGTGCGCGCAGCCGCCGCAGAGCGGCGCAGAACTTCAAGCGCTACGACTACGAGGCGCTGGCCGCGCGGCCTGGCTTCAACCTCGACGTGTGGGCCGACGTCGTCGACGAATCGCTGTCCGACCCCGCGTCGCTGCCGGCGCCCGAGGTCATCGCGGCGCAGATCGTCGAGGACGCCACGGCGGGGATCGAGGCGTTCGCCGCCGTCGCCGCCGAGCTGGCGGCGCGCAACGGGGACGCCGGAGCTCCGAGAGCGAGCCCCGATGCGGTCGAGGCCCTGCTCGACGACGAGTGAAGGCGAGCGGGCGGCGCGACTACGCGCCGGTCGACGGACGCGCCGAGATGCGCGGCCGCAGGTGCGCCGCGCGAGCTCCGGCAAGGGCGATCGGCGCGAGCGCGCCGGCGAGCACGACGCCGGCGAGGCGCAGGGCCGCGATGCCGCCGAGGGAGAAGGGGGCGGGGTAGCCGGTGGTCTGGGTGAGCCAGCGCCCGAGCAACGCGTGGCCGAGCACGCCGGCGGCGAGTCCCGCGGCGCATCCGGTGGCGAGCACGACCGCCGCCTCGAGCAGCAGCAGGCGCTGCAGCTCCAGCGGGCGGTGGCCCGACAGGCGCAGGGCGGCGAGTGAGGAGCGGCGCTGCCAGATGGCTCCGATCGTCCCCGCCGCGAGCGCCAGCGCGGCCGCCACGATCAGCAGCGCGGAGATCTGGCTGAGGCGCTGAAGGCCGTCGCGGGCGAGCGCGCGGAACTGCGCGTCGCGCGCGTTCACCGTCTGCGCGTGCAGGGCGCTGCCGGGGCCGAGCGCGCGCTGGATCGCGCGGCGTGCGGCGCCGGCGTCCGCCCCCGCTTCGAGCCACACCTCGAGCGCCGTCGGCTCGGGGCGGTTCCAGTCGCGCCGGTAGCGCTCGCCGGACATGACGATCGCGCCAGGGCTCCAGCCGAGGTTCGTGGTGACGGCGGCCACGCGGAACCGTCTCTCGCCGGATGGCGTCGGGAGCGTGAAGCCGTCGCCGACAGCGGCGCCCTGCGTCGCCGCCAGGACGTTCGAGACGGCGATCCAGCCCCCGCCGCGCACGCGCGCCTGGGCGGTCGCGGCGCGCCCGTGGAGCAGCTGGCTCGGCGGAATCGGCGCGACGTCCGCGCGGCTGGGCGCGAGGATCCACGCGCGCCGCCTCCCGATGTCGAGCAAGCCGCCGTCGTACCGCTCGACTCGCCGCACGCCGGCGACCCGCCCGACGCGGCCGGCGGCACGGCCCAGCGCGAAGCGCTCGCTCGTGAGGCTGTTCTCGCCGCGGCCGGCCGTGATCCACAGGTCCGGTCCCGCGAGGTACTCGGCGAACGTGCCGTCGAGCCCGCGCAGCACGTCGCGGTGCGCGCCCTCGATCGCGACGCAGCCGCAGACCGCGACGGCTCCCATCGCGGCCAACGCGGACGCGCGGGCGGTGCGCGCTCGGATCCCTTCGCACGCAAGGCTCAACGCGTGCCAGCTCGCGCGGTCGGCCAGCCGGCGCAGGCCGTCTGCGGCCGTGGCGCTCAACCACGGCGTCGCCAGCGCGGCGCCGACGGCGAGCAGGCCGATCGCGGGGATGCTCGCGCCGGGCGCCCGCCATGCCGTCGCGACGGTCGCGACGAGCAGGGCGAGGGCCGTCCCGACCAAGGCTCGCCGCGTGCGCGGGCCGAGCTGCTGGCCCGCCTCGCCCTCGTGGCGCTCCGCCGCGTCGTGCGGCCGGCCGCGACGCAGGTCGAGCAGGAGCGGCGCGGCGGCAAGGCAGGCGACGGCCACGCCGCCCACGCCGACGAGCGCCGCCGTCGCCGGCGCGACGGACACGCGGCCGTCGAGCGCGAAGGCGAACGACAGGAAGCTCGGCGCCCCGGCGAAGAGCGTGTGCGCGAGCAGCATGCCCAGCGCGATCCCCGCGAGCGACGCGACGGTCCCGAGGACCGCCGCCTCGAACAGCAGGATCGCGGCGACGTCGCGCGGGGCATAGCCGGCCGCGACGCGCAGCAGGACGATGCCGCGGCGCCGCTCGGGCGCAGTCAGCAGCATCGCGTTGACGACGAGCAGCGCGCCGCAGACCGCGGCGATCGTCGCGAACAGGTTCGTCGCCTGCACGCTCGGCGCCGCCGCCTGGGCGATCAGCGCGACGTCGCGATCGACCGGGGCCACCGTCAAGCGGCCGTCGCCGATCCGCTCGAGCGCGCTCCGCACGGTGCGATCCCGCCCCGGGCGCGGGACGACGAGGATGCGCGTCACCCTGCCGTGCAGGCCGGCGAGCGCCTGGACGCGTTCGAGCGGCGCGATCGCCACGGCCGCGTGGGCGACGGGGCCGATGACCGGCGATCCGAACACCGTCGCGACGTCGACTCGGCGCAGGCGTCCGCGCAGCTCCAGCCCGACGCCGCGTCGTCCGCCGGCACGCGCGGGAACGCCCACGCTGTCGGCGACCGCGCTCGGCAGGATCAGCCCGCCTCCGATGACCCGCAGCAGAACCGGGTCGAGCTGGCTCGTGGCGGCCCCGTGCAGCCGCGTGATGCCGCCCTCGACGCCGACGAGGTCGACGGGCTCGCGGCCGGCCGGCCCGACGATCGCGGCGCGCTGCTCGACGACCGGACTCGCGGCGAGCACGTCTCGCAACGCGCGTACCCGCAGCAGCGCGCGTGCGCTGAAGCCGTCGTCGCCGCGCGACACGAGCTGCAGGCGCGCGTCGCCGGCGATCCCGTGGACGAGCGCGCGTGCGTTCGTCGTGATGCTGCCGTTCGTGACGAGGACGGCGAACACGAGCGCGACGCCGATCGCGACGCCGGCGCCGGCGAGCGCCTCCTGCACCGGGTGCGCGCGGACGCGGTCCCGGTAGTGCCCGGCAAGTCCTCGCGCGGTCATCCCCCGGCAGGCGCTCTCAGGAGACGCCGCGGATCCGCAGGACGTCGGCGCGCGGCGGCACCGTCGTTCCGCGCACGACGCCGCGCGCGATCGAGAGATGCCGATCGACGCCGCCGAGCTGCGCGGCCTCCGCGGCGCTCAGCAGCACGGCGATGCGATCGGAGCGCGCGATGTCGACGACGAGCTCCAGCAGCCGTTCCGCGTCGAGCGCGTCCAGGCCGCTCAGCGGCTCGTCGAGCACGAGCAGCCGCGGTCGCACCATGAGCGCTCGCGCGAGCGCCGCCCGTGCGATCTCGCAATGGTCCAGCTCGCGCGGAGCGCGCGGCGCCTGGTCCTCCAGGCCGACGCGGGCCAGCGCCGCGAGCGTCTCGTCGTGCACCTCGCGCAGCGGCCGCCGACCGCGCCGTGCCGCGATCGCGACCTGCCGCGCGAGCGAGCGCCCGTGGTCCGGCGGGAACGCCGTGTGCCACACGGCGATGCGCTCGCGGGTCGCGGCTCGGCTGCACAGGTCGACGCCCTCGAAGCGGACGCTGCCGGCATCCGGCTGCTCGACGCCTGCGGCCAGGCGCAGCAGCGTCGAGCGTCCCGAGCGCCGCCGGCCCCAGACGCCGACGACCTCGCCGGCATCGACGTCGAGGGAGACCTCGGACGCTCCGACGCCGCGCGCGAAGCGCTTGCTGACGGCGTCCATCGTGAGCGTGCTTGTCCGCGTGGACGGCACCGCGGACATCCTAGCCGCGGGAGGCCGATGCACCGGAGAGGCGACCGTCACTTCGCGTACTCAAGGCCTTGAGTGCTCTGGCGCAGACTAGGCAGCCGCGCGGCGGTCGCTCAAGATCGCGACGCAACGCCACAGATTGCGAACGCCCCGCTCGACGCTTCCCTCTCGACGGGATCGTCTTTTAGCCGAATCCCCCATCGGCGGGCGGGTGCGTTCGCGCTCTGGCCGCACGGCGTCGCGTGCACCATCCGCGTGCGCGGCGCGTACCGCGCGCCCGCCGTCTCCGCCAAGGTCCCCCCCTACCACGGAGACGGCGGGTCGCGCGCCGTCGTGCTCTCAGCGTCCACAGGATCGGGGCGGTGTCGACCCCGACCGCGGACGCGACGCGGCAATGCAGGTGCTCGTTGCCGGTCCAGCCTGCGGCGGCGTAGTACGCCGTCATCCCGGCGAGGATCACGGCGTGGGCGCGGCCGTTGGGGAGCCCGCGCGCCGCCGAGCCCGCGATCCGCGTGACCGCCTCCAGGCGCGCCGCGGCCTCGGCGTCGCTCGCGTAGTACGCGGTGCAGCGATGGTTCGCCGTGCCCGCGTCGTCCGCCGCGTCGATCGTGCTGTCGAGCAGCGTGCTGAGCGCGCAGATCGACGGGAAGTACGCCGCGTCGACGCGCGCCGCCTCCGCGGCCGTCGCACGGGGCAGCGCGGCGGTGGCGAGCAGCGCATGGACGCCGAGCGAGCTGATCGCGCCCGCGGCGACCTCCCACCACAGGAACGACTCCGCTCCCGGCTGGGCGCGCGCCCATCGCCGCAGGGGCTCGGCGCCGCTGGAGGCCGTCGCGTGCGTGAGCGCCTGCGCTTCGGCGCAGCGCTGCGCCGCGCGGACGGCGGACGGCCGGACGGCGTCGACCGACGGCAGCGTCGCGACGCACGCGCGGCAGCACGCGACGAGGCGGCGCAGGTATCCGTCGTCCGCAGCGCCGAGCAGCGCGTCCGCCGTGGGCGTCTGCAGTGCCGATGCGAGCGCGGCGTACGCGCCTGCGTCGTGCGTCGACGAGCCGGGGGCCTGCTCGCCGAGCGAGTCGAGGTAGTCGTACATGACCTGCCACGCGACGAGCAGCGTCGCCAGTCGACGCCGGGCGCTCCAGCTCGGCACGAGCGTCGCGAAGATCGCCGCGCCCTCGGCGAGCCCGCTCTCGTCGTCGAGCGTGCCGAGCGCGAGTGCGCGCAGGCGCGCGTCCGGGATCGCCGCCGCGAGCGTTCGCCATCTCGCCAGCTCCCTGCGCGCGACCGGAAACACGGTCGTCCAGTAGCTGACGAGGATCGCGACGAGTGCTGCGCCGTCGCGCGCGCGCCTGACGCCGGGGATGCTCCGCATGCGCCAAGCGTGCCGCCTCGAGCGGGTGTCAGTCGCCCGGTCCCGGCGTCACTCGTGGAACGCCATGCGTTGCTCGACGTGCGAGGCGCGCAGGCTCGCGAGCGCGATCAGCACCAGCGCGGTCCCCAAGATGCCGACGAGCACGAGCGCGATCTGTGCGGCGCCCAACGCGAACGGCGCCGGATAGCCGGTCGAGTCGGCGAGCCAGCGGGCCAGCAGGCGATGCCCGGCGGCGCCGGCGGCGAGCCCCGCGAGCGCGCCCGTCCCGAGCACGAGCGTCGTCTCGAGCAGCAGCACGCGCCACAGCTCGCCGGGCAGGTGGCCGGAGATCCGCAGGACGGCCAAGGACGTGCGCCGCTGCCAGATCGCCGCGACCATCCCGGCGGCGAGCGACAGCGCGGCGGCGATCGTCAGCATGAGCGCGATCTGGCTGAGCCGCACGAGGCCGTCGCGCGCGAGCGCGCGGAACTGGACGTCGCGCTCCGGCGTGGTCTGCGCGCGCAGCGCCGTCCCCGGACCGAGGGCTCGCTGCGCCGCACGTCGCGCCGCGACCGGGTCGCTGCCCGGCTTCAGCCGCAGCTCGAGCGCGGAGGGCTGGGGGTCGAGCCAGTCGTGCCGGTAGCGGTCGGCCGACATGATCACGGCGCCCGGGCCCCAGCCGAGGTTGGTGGTGATCGCGGCGACGCGGTATCGCTCGACGCCGGCGGGGGTGGGCAGCGTGAAGGCGTCGCCGAGGCCGGCGTGCTGCTCGCGTGCGAGCGCGTTGGAGACCGCGATCCAGCGGCCGCCGCGCAGGCGCTCCGTCGCCGCTCTCAGGTCGCCGTCGACGAGCTGGCTCGGCGGGATCGGCGAGCGGTCGCGGCGGCCGCGCGCGATCACCCAGACACGGCGGTTCCGGACGTCGAGCAGGCTCCCGAAGTAGGGGTCGACGCGAGCGACGCCGGGCACCGTCGCGAGCCGCCGCGCCGCGCCGGCGGCGGGGAAGCTCTCTGTCGTGAGACTGTTCTCCGTCCCGCCGGCGCTGACCCAGACGTCGCCCGACGCGAGGTACTCGGCGAAGTTGCGGTCGAGCCCGCGCAGGACGTCGCGGTGCGCGCCCTCGATCGCGAGGCAGCCGCAGACCGCGACAGCCGTCATCGCGGCCAAGGTGCTCGCGCGCACCGTCCGCGCGCGGACGCCTTCCGCCGCGAGGTCGAGCGCGTGCCAGTCGGTGCGGCGCGCGAACCACGCGGCGAGGCGGGCCGCGCCGACGCACAGCGTCGGGATCGCGAGCGCTGTGGCGACGGTCACCGCGCCGATCGCCACGACCGTGGCGGCGGGCTCGACGGCGGCGAGCGCTCCCGCCCCGGCGAGCAGCGCGAGCGCCGCGCCTGCCATGGCACGCCGCGTGCGCGTCGGAAGGCGCTGGCCGGCCTCGCCCTGCTCGTGCTCGACCGCGTCGAGCGCGCGCCCGCGTCGCAGATCCAGCAGCGGCGGCGCCGCGGCGGCGCACGTGACCAGGACGCCGGCGGCGCCTACGCCCAGGACCACCGTGAGCGGGATCGCGACCTTGCCGCTCAGCGCGAACGCGAACGACAGGAAGCTCGGCGCGCCCGAGAAGGCCGTCTTCGCGAGCAGGATGCCGAGCGCGATCCCGACCGCCGACGCGACGACGCCGAGCGCGAGCGCCTCGAACAACAGCATCTGCGCGATGTCGCGCGGCGTGTAGCCGGCGGCCGTGCGCAGCATCGCGATGCTGCGCCGCCGCTCGGGCGCGGTCAGCAGCATCGCGTTGAAGACGAGCAGCGTCCCGCAGATCGCGGCGATCGCCGCGAAGAAGCCGGTCGCCTGATAGCTGGGCGCGGCGGCCTGCGAGATCAGCTCCACCTCGCGGTCGACCGGGGCGACCGTCAGGCGGCCGCCTGCGAGCCGCGCCAGCTCCGTGCGCGCGGCCGCCGCTCGACCCGGCCGCGGGGTCACGAGGATGCGCGTCACGCGCCCGGGCAGGCCGGCGAGCGTCTGCACGCGCTCGAGCGGAGCGATCGCGACGGCCGCGTCGGCCACGGGCCCGATCGTCGCCTCGTTGAGGACGGCGGAGACGCCGACGCGGTGCGCCCTGCCGCGCAGCGCCAGCTCGACGTGCCGATCGGTCCCGCCGCTCACGGGCACGCCGAGCTCCTGTGCCACCGTGCTCGGCAGCATCACGCCCCCCTGCAGCAGGACCAGCAGCGCCGGGTCGAGCTGGCGGGTAGCGGATCCGTCGAGGTCCGTGATGCTCCTGTCGACGCCGACGAGGTTCACGCTGCGCGTCCCGGACGGCCCGGCGACGAGCGCGCGCTGCTCGATCAGCGGGCTCGCCACGGCCACGTCGGGAAGCGCGCGTACGCCTTCGACCACCGCCTGCGGGAAGCCGTCGCTGCTGCGCGCGCCGAGCTGGAGCTGCGCGGAGCCGGCGATGCCGTGCACGAGCGCGCGCGCGTTGCTCGCGATGCTGCCGTTGGCGACCAGCACCGCCAGCGCGAGCGCGACGCCGATCGCCACGCCGACGCCGGCGAGCAGCTCCTGGACCGGGTGCGCGCGCACCCGCTCGCCGTAGTGGTCCACGAGCCCGCCGAGCGTCATCGCACCTGCTCCGCGGCGGCGGCGATGCTCGGCGCCCCGTCGAGCACCAGCTTGCCGTCCTCCAGCCGCTCCACGCGGTCGACCATCGCCTCGACGCGGTCGTCATGCGTGACGATGACGACCGCGGCGCCGTGCTCGCGGGCGCTCGCGGCGAGCAGGCGTACGATCGCCTCGCCGCGTCTGCGGTCGAGATGGCTGGTGGGCTCGTCGGCGAGGATCAGCCGCGGTTCGGTCGAGAGCGCTCGCGCGATCGCGATCCGCTGCCGCTCGCCGCCGGACAGCTGGCTCGGGTAATGCGTCGCGCGGCCGGCGATGCCGAGCCGCTCCAGCCATCCGGTCGCGACCTCGTACGCCTCGGCCCGCGGCATGCCGCCGGCGCGCAGCCGCACCGCCGCGTTCGCGAGCGCCCGGTAGCCGTCGACCAGGCTGTCCCGCTGCGGGACCAAGCCGATCTCGCGGCGCAGCAGGATCGTGCGCTCGCGCACGGACAGCCTCGCGAGGTCGCGGTCGTCGAGCAGCACGGCGCCGCGATCCGGCAGCTCGATGCCGGCGGCGATCCGCAGGAGCGTCGACTTGCCGGATCCGCTCGGCCCGCAGAGCGCGACCACCTCGCCGCCGGCGACCTGGAGCGAGACGCCGTCGACCGCGCGAACGAGCTCCCCGGCGTCGTAGTGCTTGACGACCTCGCGGAGCTGGAGCCCCGTCATCCGCCCGACTCGGTTCGACGCAGCTCGATCACGTCGGCCGGAGTCGGCGCGGTCGCGCCGCGCACCGCACCGCGTGCGATCGAGAGGTGCCGATCGACGCCGGCCAGCTGACCGACCTCGGATGCGCTGACGAGCACGGCGATGCGGTCCGCTCGCGCGATCTCGATCGTCAGCGCCATCAGCCGCTCGGCCTCGAGCACGTCGAGGCCGGCCATCGGCTCGTCGAGCACGAGCAGCCGCGGCCGCATGACGAGCGCGCGCGCGAGCGCCGCCCGCGCCGTCTCGCGGTGATCGAGCTCGCCGATCGGCGAGCGCGCGCAGTCGCCGATGCCGACGCGCTCCAGTGCCGCATGCGCATCGGCCCAGGCGCGTTGCGTCGACACCTTGCCGCGGCGGTTCGGAATCGCGACCTGGCGGTAGAGCCGGCGGCCGTGGTCGCGCAGGAACAGCGGGTACCAGACCGCGATCTGCTGCCGGACCGCACGCCGCTGTCCGCGGTCGCCATGCCACAAGTCGACGCCGTCGACGCGCACCGTGCCGCTGTTCGGCTGCTCGACGCCGGCGGCGACGCGCAGCAGCGTCGTGCGTCCGGACCGCCGCCTCCCCCAGACGCCGACCACCTCGCCCGCGTCGACCTCCAGCGAGACGCCGTCGAGCGCGAGCCGCTCCGTCGCGCCGTGGCAGAAGCGCTTGGCGACCGACTCCAGCAGCAGCGTCGTCATCCCGAGCTCTCGGATGCGGCCAGGTCGAGCGCCGCCTCGCGCGCGTCCTGAATCCAGCTGAGCCGTCCTTGCAGGTGGTGCTGCTGATCCTTGACGAACAGCCAGTCGCCGAGTTGATTGAGGCGCTCCGGGCGACGCGGCGGCCGCAACGCGTCGAGGCGCTCCACGACGCGCTGCTCGAGCTGGTCGAGCAGGCTCAGAACGGCGCCCGAGCCGTTCCACGACGCGATCCGCACGGCGAGCACGAAGTACTCGCGCGGGACCTCCAGCAGGTCGAGCCGCGCGAGGAACCAGTCGAGCTCGCCTTCGCCCTTCTCGGTGAGGCGGTACGGCGTGCGCTCGCAGCGCGAGCTGATGCGGCGCGCCTCCTCGGGAACGGGCTCGATCAGGCCCTTGCGCTCCAGCCGCGCAAGCGCGTCGTACAGCGCTTGCGGCGAGACGTCCCACGCGGGGAAGACCGACGCGAACTGCTGCGCGAGCATGTATCCGTACACCGGCTGCCAGCGCAGGAACGCCAGCACACCCCACTTCGCGCTTGCTGCCGCGGCCACGTCCTCCCCTTGTCTGCACGCCTGCGTTCGCAGGACGTGAACACCCTACATCGGTAGCGGTCGAATGCTCAAGAGCGGTCGGGCCGAGCATGCGTACGGGGCCTCATCAGCTATAAACCGGTGCGTCGAGGGAGGCGAAGAGGAGAGGTTGCGATGGCGGTACGTACGGGAGCCCGCGTGCTCGCGCTCGGGGCGGTTGTCCTGTCGGTCGGGGCGTGGGCCTCGCCGGCATCGGCCGCGTCGCCGGCGCTGCCGGACGGGCGCGGCTACGAGCTCGTCTCGGTCGGTGTCAGAAACGGGTCCGAGGTCGTCCCGCAGACGGACAAGACCCATGTCCGGCCTGACGGCAGCGCGGTGACGTTCGCCACCTGGGACGAGCTTGCCGCCGCCGCGGGCTCCGGCTTCCAGCTCGAGCAGCTCGGCAAGCGCAGCACGGCGACGGGCACGGGCGCGTGGAACGTGCACGGCATCACGCCGCCCGGCCAGGACACGACGCCCGAGCCGGCCGCCGACGGCAGCTTCCCGAGCTACGTCGACGCGTTCGCGCCGGATCTCTCGGTCGCGATCTACAAGACCTCGCAGCCGTTGACGGATGCGCCGAACGTCGCGACCGTCGGCAACCTCTACCGCATCACGGGCCTGGGCACCGACGATGAGGCGGCGCAGCTGATGACGGACTCGGTCGACCCGGTTCCCGCGACCTGGCTGCCGATCTTCGTGGGCCTGAGCCAGCCGCGGTTCGCGGGCGCCTCCGGCGACCTGCGCCATGTCGTGTTCGAGTCGAGACTGCGCCTCACGGCGGACGCGCCGCCATATCCGGCCGGGTTCTGCGCGACGTTCGGGTTCGGCTGTCCGACGCGTTTGTACGAGAACGCGGACGGCGTCGTGCGCTTGGTCGGACGGATCCCGCAGGCCCCGGACACGGCGTGCGACGATGCGGTCGGCCCGGCGTGCGTGCCGGCGGCGAGCTCGCAGACAGGACTCGGCGCGACGCAGCAGCTCTACTCGAAGCTGGCGGTCTCCGGGGACGGCCGGCGGATCCTCTTCCAGGCTCCGGCCGGTGCGGGCGCGGGTGCGATCTACCTGCGCGAGGACGGCGCCCGCACCGAGCAGATCGCGAACGCCGGACAGCTCTGGACCGCCTCCGCCGACGCGACGCGAGCGTTCTTCATCACCGCCGAGGCGTTGGTGCCGGCCGATGACGACAGCAGCCCGGACGTGTACATGTACGACCGTCAGGCGCCGGCCGGGGCGCGCTACACGCTCGTCTCGGCCGCCACCTCGGGGAACGACGGGTATGCGGAGACGGTGCTCGGCGCGAGCGCGGACGGGCACACCGTCTACTTCGTCTGCGACGGACAGCTCGTCGCCGGGCAGCCTCCGGTCGACGCGCTGGGCCTCTACGCCTGGCATGACGGGCAGCTGAGATACGTCGGCGCCTTCCAGAGCCTCGGCGACGCGTTGGTCAACAGCCCGCGGACGACGTGGGCCTTCGTCAGCACGGCGAGAACGTCGCGCGTCACGCCGGACGGCCGGCATCTGCTGTTCATGACCACGAGCGACGCCGGCGTCGCGGGTCGCGGCGGCTTCGCCGGCTATGACCAGGAGGGGCAGCGCGAGCTCTACGTCTACGACGCCGAGACCGGCAGCCTGGCATGCGCGTCGTGCAACCCCGGCGGCGCGGCGCCGACGGCGGACGCGGCGATCGACGTGCGCGAGAGCGAAGCGACCGGCCCGGCGACCTCGGACTCCGCCCAGGCGCTCACGGACGACGGTCGCCGGGTGTTCTTCAATACGGCCGACGCGCTCGTGCCGGAGGACGTCGACGGCAGATCCGACGCCTACGAGTACGACGCCGCGACCGGCGCGGTGCACCTGCTTTCGAGCGGAGGCGGCACCGCGCCGTCCTACGTCGTCGATGCGACCGCAAGCGGCAGCGACGTCTTCATCGTCACGCGCGAGCGGCTGCTGGCCGGAGACGGCGACAACCAGTACGACCTCTACGATGCGCGCGTCGACGGCGGCCTGCCGGGGCCGCCGGCGCATGCGGGGGCCGGCTAGGGCGCCGGTCCGAACCAGGTCTCCAGCGCCTCGACCAGGCCGGGGTCGGCGGGATCGCCGTCGCCGACCCAGGCGACGTGGCCGTCGGGCCGGATCAGCACGGCCGCGGGCGCGGGGACCGCGCCGTGCACCGGCAGCTCCCATCGGCCGAAGCAGGTCGCGTCGAGCAGCGGCACGCGCTCGGCCCACGCGCCGGCGCTCACGGCTCCGGGGGCGCCGAGGTTCAGCAGCGCCGGCCGCGCCTCGTGCAGCAGCTCGAACACGCGCAGCGGTCCGTAGCGGGTGATCAGGTCGAGGTCGGGCATCCGCCGCCCGAGCAGCGGGTGCCCGTCGCCGAGCTCGTAGCGGACGTCCAGGCCCGACAGCCGCCCGGCCATCGCCCGGCGCGGCGCGTCGAGAGCCATCAGCTCGGCGATCGCCTCGCGCAGGGCCTCGTCGCGCGCGTCGCCGCGCATCAGCGCGGTCAGCGCCATCGTGGTGCGCAGCACGCGCGCGCCCACCGGGTGACGCTCGCCGGCATGCCGTACCGCATCAACTACCGCGCGACCCCCGCCTACCACATCGCCCGCCTCCAACCCG
>Ga0308176_10001650_pt1 | contig 14066 bp, 14 predicted proteins | sample PhyCR2_3_FD_203890 | JGI IMG/M metagenome (GOLD analysis project Ga0308176, IMG submission 203890) | Soil microbial communities from UC Gill Tract Community Farm, Albany, California, United States - DLSLS.C.R2 | ecosystem: Environmental > Terrestrial > Soil > Agricultural land | place: USA...
TGTTCGGTATTCCGGCAGCGCATCGAACTTCGCCTCGTCCATCCGCGCTTTCACCACGAACATTCGTCCGATATCCATGCAGAACTCGCAGATGTTTATGTGCGCCACCTGTTCGCGGATCAGCATGGCTGTTTCCGACGACAATTCCAACTTCTTGTCGAGCTTGGCGATCTTTCCCACGAACATTCCGAACGCAGCGGGCATCCGTGCGTAAACCACTTTTACCGGAGTCGGAATCTTGCCGAACTGGCGCTTCGCCATCGCGTACGCCATCCGCATTACCATTCCGCCAGGATTCTCAATGGGAGCAAGAAACGTAGCATCCATCGCCCAACCTCGTGCCCTTCTCAGCGGGGTTCTCATTCCACTGTCAATAAGTTGACGCGCCACAGGCCTATTTTGTGACGTATCTCCACCGCGGATCTCAAAAATTTAACCTCCCGCCTGCAAGAGTCGAGGAAGATCCCGTTCTGTGAATAGGTTGGTCCGTTCGGGGAACCTTTTTCGCTCTCCCGGGGTCCAACGAAGTAGCGCTTCGAAGTTCGCAGTCTCATCTGTGCCCGTTGCACCCGGTCTGATTCTCCATCAGACCCGAGGAGGATCGATGCGTCTCTGGGTCACCGCAGTATCTCTTGCTTTCAGCGCCCTCATTGCCACCGCCCAATCGAACTCAACAACTCCAGGGTCATCAAAGGCGGGAAAGGCCCGTTCTGCCGCATCGCCAGTAGCTGCAGAGCAGGTGCCGCTGCCCGTTCGCAAGGTTGTGCTCTACAAGAATGGCGTCGGCTACTTCGAGCATGCCGGTTCGGTCATTGGCAATCAGCGCGTGACCATCGACTTCACCTCGCCGCAGCTCAATGACGTTCTGCAATCCCTCACCGTGCTCGACGAGGGCGGCGGCCGCATTGGAGGCGTCAATTACAACTCCACGACTCCCCTTGCCGAGCAACTCAAGACTCTCTCGCTCGGCATGACCGAAGACCCCACCTCGACAGAACTTTTCAGCGCACTCCGCGGCCAGCGCGTAGAAGTCATCGACGCACCCGGCGGACCGATCATCGGCCGCCTCATGTCCATTGAGGCGCGCGACGAGAAAATCGGCTCCGCCGACAATACATCTTCTGTTCAGAAGTTCTACCTCACCGTCATCGCCGGCTCCGGGTCCGTGCGCGTTATCGAGTTGACGCCCACTCTCAGCGTCCGGCCCGTCGATCCAAGCCTTCAGGGACAGCTCGATCGTTATCTTGAACTTCTATCCACTACTCACGCCACTGGCCTGCGTCACCTTACGCTCAATGCTCTTGGCTCCGGCTCGCGCCAGCTTCGTGTCAGCTACATCAGCGAAGTCCCGGTGTGGAAGGCGACATACCGCATGGTCTTCCCGCGTGAATCCAACGGCAACGCCACGGTTCAGGGCTGGGCCGTCGTCGACAACACCGTGGGTGCCGATTGGGACAACGTGCAGCTTTCTCTCGTGGCCGGCGCTCCCCAAAGCTTCATCCAGCCGCTCTCCCAGCCGCTCTACACCCGCCGGGCTGAAATTCCTATCTCCACTGCGGCCCAGACCACACCACAGACTCACGAAGCGGCGGAATCCGGCACCGCCGCATCAATCTCCGGCACAGTTACAGACGCCAGCGGCGCCGTAATCCCGAATGCGATCGTTACCGCCACAGCGCTCGGGACAAATGCCTCGACAACCCGCAGCACCTCGGGTGACGGCGAATTCACTCTCGGCCCCCTCGCGGTAGGCCGATACACACTCACGGTCGCGGCAACCGGATTTCAGCGTTATGTCCAGCGCAACATCCTGGTCAATGGGGAAACTCCGGTGAATGTTCAACTCAATGTCGGATCTACCTCCCAAACCGTAGAAGTCTCGTCCGAAGATTCCCCCGCCGCTCCTCGTGCGATGGCTGGTCCTGCACTTGCGCTCAAGGCAGGCCAATTCCACGGAAACTCGAGCGGCGTCATCGGAGGAGTCTTTGGCTCTGGCTCAGGAAATGGATATGGCGGTGGCGTTTACCGCGCCAGCGATGCCATCTCCCAGGGCGACGTCTCCACCTCCGCCTTCGACGATTTCTTCGAGTACTCCCTCTCCCAGCCGGTCACCATCCACAAAAACGAATCCGCCATGGTGCCGATCCTCCAGCAGGACCTCCCTGCCGAACACGTCACCCTCTGGAGCCGCAACAACCCACGTCCCCTCCGCGCCGTCTGGCTCGAAAACAAATCGAAGCTCACGCTCGACTCCGGCAGCTTTTCCATCTTCGAGAGCGGCGAATTCGCTGGCGAAGGGCTTCTCGATCCCATCCATCCCGGCGAGCGCCGTCTCCTCAGTTACGCCGCCGATCAGGCCATGCGCGTCAAGATCTCCGACCAGCTGTCCCGTCGCACCCTCCATCACCTGCAAGTTCACAAGGGCATTGTGATCGAGAACTACATGGACGTCGCCTCCGTCACCTACTCCGCAAACAACACCGGTGATGAAGATCGCACTGTCCTCCTCGAGCATCCGCGCCGTACCAATGGTTGGTCTCTCGACGAAGGCGTGAAAGCGGCCGAGACAACGCCCGACCTTTATCGCTTCCGCGTCCCAGTCAAGCCTCACTCCACCGAAAAACTCGAGGTTCGCGAGCGCGGCCCCGAGTACATAACCGTGAACATCGACCCCAGCCAGAACACCAGTGCCTATCTCATCGAACTGGTCAAGCGAGTACCCGATGCCGAGTCGCAACTTAATCCCATCATTGATGCGCAAGCAAAACTCGCCGATCTCGACCAGGCCATTGCCGAATCAAAGCAGCAGGAACAGACCGCCGCAGCCGACGAGGCACGTTGCCGCGAAAACCTCACCGCGCTCAAAGGCAATGATGCCGCGCGCCGATTCGTCGATGAGCTCAATCATGCGGAAGACCTGCTCCAGTCCACGCGCAAACACACAGCAGACCTCGAGCAGCAGAAGGCTGCTGCCGTAGAGAACCTCCGCGCTCAGATCAACGCTCTGAACTACGACTGGGACGAGAAAGTTATCCACTAGCTGTAAGCTGCTAGCTGCTTTTCGCCTTCCACATGGCAAACTCGATTACCCGCGCCGTCCTCTCCTCGTCTTGTCCGGACGAGATCATCAAGTCATACAGGTGCGGATTGTTCCACTCTTTGCCGAACCGCAATTTCAGGTAATGAGCCCGCTCGCCGTCAACATCGTGAATGCGCTGCTCGATGTGTGCGCCGGGCTCCAGCCGTGTCCGCAGCCGGTGTATCCGCACCCGCAGTGGCGCATAGACAAATACGTGGAACGCATCCGGCTTTGCCTGCAAAATGCACTGCGCGCCACGGCCGACAATTACGCAATTGCCGCCCTCGTAAGCGTGCTCAATGATCCGCCGCGAAAGGTCCGCCATCACGTCCGGATCGAAGCACTTTTCCTCCCCTAGTGCCACGCCCGCTGCCATAGCCGCTCCGCGCATTGCCTGGCGGTTCAACCGGCTCAGCCAGCCCTCGACATGTTCGTCAAAACGGCTTACCACTCCCGCATCCACCTTTGCCGCACAGGCAATCTCTTCAATCAGGGCGCCGTCCAGCAGCTTCCATCCCAGGCGCTTTGCGATCGATTGTGCGATCCGTCCGCCGCCGCTCCCGAACTCCCGAGAAACCGTCAACACCCTGTAATCCATTGAAAGCCTCCTCATCCCGCCGAACCCAATAACCTACGCCGGACAAACATGAGCAGCAGTGATCAACCTCACTTCGCCGCCGCTGCCGTAAACTGGTCACAAGTTCGGCTCCGGAGGGCGGTGCATGAAGAAAATCGGCGTCTTGTTTGGCATGGAAAACAGCTTCCCCGGCGCGCTTGTGGAACACATCAATGCGCGCAACGTTGAAGGCATTCACGCCGAATTCGTGGAAACTTCCGCGGTCCATCTCGACAAGCCCGCACCCTACGCCGTCATCGTCGATCGCATCTCGCACGACATCCCGTTTTACCGCGCTTATCTTAAGCACGCGGTCCTCAACGGCACGTTCATCATCAACAATCCGTTCTGGTGGTCGGCCGACGACAAGTTCTTCAACTACTCGCTCGCCGAAAAACTTGGTGTCGCTGTCCCGCCCACTGTCATCCTGCCGCACAAGAAGCACCCCGAGGGCACGACGGATCGCTCGATGCGCAATCTCGAGTACCCGCTCAATTGGGACGAAGTTTTCGCATACGTCGGTGAGCACGGATTCATGAAACCGGTGGATGGAGGTGGATGGCGCGACGTCTACCACATCCATAATCGCCCCGAGTTCTTCCACGCCTACGACCAGTCGCGCGACCTCTGCATGCTCTACCAGAAGGCGGTCGATTTCAACGAATACTTCCGCTGCTACGTCGTCGGCCAGAGCAGGGTCCGCATCATGCCTTACGACCCGCGCAAACCGCACCACGAGCGGTACCTGCAGAACCCGCCCGCGTACGATCCCAAGCTGCTCGCTCGAGTCGAAAAGGACGCGCTCACGCTCTGCCGCGCTCTCGGCTACGACCTCAACACGGTTGAGTTTGCAGTCGAAGACGGCACTCCCTATGCCATCGATTTCATGAACCCCGCGCCCGACGCCGATCTGCACTCCGTCGGTCAGACTAACTTCGAGTGGATCATCCGCGAAGTCGCCGACCTCGCCATCGACAAGGCTGCCCACGTCCCCGCGCCCCCGCAAGAACTTCGCTGGGCCACCTTCCTCGCGGGCACCCCTGCTGCAGCTCCAAAGAAATCCGCCGCGAAGAAATCCCCGGCAAAGAAGGTTTCTGCAAGGAAAAAAAGCACCAAGTCCGACCAGCAAACGACCGCGAACGCAGTCCCTAATCCATGATCCCTGACCCTGACCCCTGAACCTTGATCCGGCCTTACCGCGGACTGAGCGTCTGGTACCGCGCAATCGTGTACCCCAGCGAAGCTCCCAGCCACACATCAGACGGGAAGTGCGCCGACTCCGTGATCCGCGAAAAGCTGATCGCCGTGGCCAGGGTGTATGAGAGGATCGGAATCCACGGCTTGCCTCGGTGTCGATAGCGCTCCGCCACTACTGTTGCAACGGACCACACCGCCATCGAGTGTCCAGAAGGGAAGCTGCTGCCATGCAGCGGCGACTTGCCCCCATTAAAGAACGTGTTGCTGAAATCTCCGCCCAGCGGCACGTCGGTCGGCCGCTGCCGTCGCGTTATCGCTTTGATCGCCAGGTTGACCACCACGCTATCGCCATAGGCCTCGACCGCCAGTAGAGCTGTATTCACTTCGCGGTCATCGTGCCGGATGTACCCCGCCGTCAAAAGCCCGGCAGGAAGCGCAATCACCTCGCCTGTCGTGATCATCGGATCGAAAACATCATTCGGCTTGTCCCAGTTCTTCGCATGCGTGCGGAAGTACGGCATAACATGCGGATCCGCATAGATCAGGCCCACCGTGCCCCCCAGCACGATCGCGGTTGGCAACACGGAATGCCCCTTGAACAGCCGGACCGGAAACGTCCAGATGTCCTTCTGGTCGTGCAGAAAATCCCCCGGCATAGTGCGCCACGTAGCTTCCCGCTGGGGCACTCCAGTGGTGTTATCGACCCGTGGCGAGCCGGTCTGCGCCGGATCGTCAGATGGCGCTACGTTGCCGAACAGATCAGGCAATGCGGCCATGCGTGCACTGTCCGTTGCGGGAACCGGTCTGGGTGCATCAGGCAAATTGGTCGAGTCCTGCGCACAAGCCAGGTTTTGGGCACAGGTAAGGGAGATTACGCAGATAGATATCGATAAGGATTTCAGAAGGGCCTTCATCAACAACTTTGGATGCAGGAATGTTGCAGCTCGTTGAATAAGCTCCGGAACCCCAAAAACTATGAACAAAACGTCATCATGCGGCAGCGGGCTTGCCGAACCATCGCGATGTCTCCGGCCGAAACAGAGCCCAGACGATCAAAACGCAAAAAGCCGCATGCATGGCCAGTTCCCCAATCGGGTGAAACAGGCTGAGACCCACGTGGAACAGTATCCACGCCAAAGCCAGCCATCGCGCCCACCTCTGCCGTAGAAGGAGCCCAACGCCGCTGATGGCACCCAGAAGCTCGGTCAGCTCGATGGCTACCGCGTCCGGGTGGCGTGCCCACAACTCTGGAAAATGTGCGATAAATCCAACCACGCCCACCAGCAGGTACAGGCTTGCAATCACAATCACGGGCCAGGGGCGTTTGTTGTCGGTTGTCATTGCAATTCAGTATGCAGCCGCGATCTGGTTTCTGTTGAGAATTTTCTAGTGACGCTTCCACAGACGCTGGTGCTAGCATCTCGGGCCATGGCTACCACGAGTATTCCCTCGATCAGCGAAATGAAGCGGCGCATGGCTGAGACCAATGACCTGTTCAACGCGGAAGTTTTCGCCCGCCGCAACTTCGATGCCCTCGACCAGATATACACGGTCGACGCCCGCATCCTGCGCCGGGAGCACCCATGATCAGCGGCCGCCCAGCCATCAAGAAGTTCTGGGCTGACTTGGTCCAGGGCGCCAACGCAGTTGCCGCCGAGCTTTCCTCGGTCGATGTAATGCTAGCCGGCGATGACGTTGTCGAAATCGGCCGCGCCGTCCTCACCGTCGCGCCTCCCGGAGAGAGCGAGGCAAAGATGGAAGTGAAATACGTCGTCTACTGGCGCGAGGAAGACGGCCGTTGGAAGTGGCACGTCGACATCTGGAACCCTAACGCCTGATTGCGGCTTGCCGTGACCTTCCCCTCGGCGAGTTTCTCCTCAGTGGTTCTTGGCAATTATGTGCTTAATCGATTTGGGATCGCATATTCCGCACCTCCTCTGGCTTCGAAAAATTGACTAGAATTAAGAACAGAGGATTCCGATGCCTGCCTACGAATATCTATGCGAAGAGTGTTCCTGCCATTTTGAGAAGCGTCAGAAGATGAGCGACGCTGCAGTCGAACAGTGCCCAGAGTGCGGAGGCCACGTCAAGCGCCTCATCAGCGGCGGAGCCGGCGCCATCACCAAAGGTGCCAGCCAGCAGCCCGCAACTCCTCCATGCGCATCTGGCGCGTGCTGCGGTGGCGGCATGTGCGGCTTCTCAGAGAACTAGAGTTAACCATCCGAGTTCTCGAGCAACGCGCCCGATACGGCTGTTGGGCTTGGGCAATACCATAAGGGCATGAGCACCCAGTTGCCGCCCGGCGAAACCAAATCTGGTTCAGGCATCCGCGTTCTCATCGCCGGTGGAGGCACCGGCGGCCACATCATCCCCGCCCTCGCCGTTGCACACGAACTCGTAGCGAAGCACTCCGCCGAGGTCCTGTTCCTCGGAACATCCCGCGGCATGGAATCTCGCCTGGTGCCTGCCGCTGGATTCAAACTTCGCCTCATCGAGGTCGGCCCGCTCAAAAACGTTACTCTTATCACCCGCATAAACACCATGCTTGACCTGCCGCGCAGCCTCTTGGCCTGTCGCCGGCTCATCCGCGAATTCAAGCCGCACGTCGTCTTCGGCGTCGGTGGATACGCCTCCGGCCCGGGTATGGCTGCGGCGCTCTCGCTCAACATTCCCACGATGGCCTTCGAACCTAACGCGATGCCAGGGCTGGCGAATCGGCTTGTCGGCAAGCGGGTTCAAGCTGCCGCTGTCAACTTTCCCGCCGCAGCAGGCTACTTCCGCAACGCCGAGGTCACCGGCATTCCGGTGCGTCCCGAATTCTTCAAGCTGCCGCCCACCACCGGAGATGCTCCACATCTGCTCGTCTTTGGCGGATCACAGGGTGCGCGCCTATTCAACTCGACGTTGCCCCAGATCGCTCGCAGGCTTTTTGATGCTGTGCCCGGGCTTACAATCCTTCATCAGGCTGGAGCCCGCCACGTCGAGGTTACTGAAGCCGCCTACCGCGATAGCGGCGCCGATGCTGCCCGCTGGCACGTGAGCGGGTTCCTCGATGACATGCCCGCCCGCTTTGCCGACGCCAACCTCGTAATGGCTCGCAGCGGCGCGTCCACCGTCGCCGAACTCGCAGCGGCAGGCAAACCCGCAGTCCTGATCCCCTTCGCCGCTGCAGCCGACGATCACCAGACCCGCAACGCAGAAGAAATGGTCAAGGCTGGAGCCGCCCTCATGCTCACGGAATCCGAGCTCTCCGACCGTAGCAAGGTGCTCGACTATCTGATCCAGCTGCTTACGTCCCCCGAGCGGCTAGCCGCCATGTCCGCTGCGGCGCTTACCCAGGCTCACCCCCACGCCGCACAGACCATCGCCGACCGACTCGTTTCCCTGGCAAAATAAAAGCCCGGATGCCGAAGCACCCGGGCTAACCAACTCTAGTTTAGGTCGATGCCTTATCTGTGACCGCCACCACCGCCGTGACCGCCGCCTCCACCATGGAATCCGCCGCCGCCACCGCCGTGAAATCCACCACCGCCGTGGAATCCGCCGCCTGCGTGGCCGCCGCTATATCCACCGTGTGCACCACCGAATGCGCGTGGAGCAACTCCGCCGTGGTATCCGCCGCCGTAACCGCCATGGTATCCACCGCCGTAGCCGCCGCGGTATCCGTACCCGCCACGATATTCGTGGCCGCCGTACCAGCCGCGCCCGCCATACCAGCCGCGTCCCCCGTACCAGCCATGACCGTAGTATCCGTGCCGTCCCCACCCGTACCAGGGACCTGCGCCGAGAAAGACTCCGCCAACGAACCAGCTGGGACCGTAGTAGCCGTAAGGCGCACAAGAATACGGATAGTAGGGGTAATAGCCCCAGTCGCAGACCGGCGGACCGTAATCGACCGGCGCCTCAACCACTGCCGGACCAACCCCAATACCTACCGCGACTTGGGCATTTGCTTTCCCCGCAAATGGAAGGGCCAGAATCAGTGCAAACAGGCCTAACTTTAAACTCTTCATAATCTTATCGTCCTCCCGTGCTGTCCAGCCTCCCTTTCGGGCCAGTTGTCTCGCTCAGCAGCTGCCGCCGGTCATCCTTTTCCTGTTTCACCGGCTGCTGTAGGTTTGAACAACTGTGCAGGGAATAAGTTGCGGTTCTTCTTCAAACTTTCCTCGGTTCCCAGGGCATGCCACAGAGCACTTCCGCGTAATATGACCTCCATGCCAAAGCGGCTCCCGATCCTTGCAGCCGTAGCGTTCGTTGCGCTTGTCCTCCCCCGCACGTTCAGCATAGCCCGAGTGGCTGGACAATCCTCGCCACCGGCTAAACACTCCTTCGATGTGGCTTCCATCCGCCCCGCAGTTGTCGAGGCAGCTGGACGGGAGGGAAGCACTCGATCTCAGATCCAGACAGCTCCCGACAGCCTCACTCTCCGTAACATCGACCTCGACGAAATGGTCGAATGGGCTTACACCGTTCAGCAAAATCAGCTCGCCAACCCCGGCGTGCTGCACAACCACCGCTTCGACATCCGCGCCCGCGCTGCCGGTCCAGTCTCGGAAAAGACACTCCGCCTCATGCTTCAGGATCTACTCGCTGCACGTTTCAATCTCAAGCTGCACCACGCAGACAAGAAGACTTCCGTTTACGAGTTAGTCGTCGCAAAAGGTGGCCCCAAACTCCCGCCCGATAAAGCTGACAAACTGCCCGCCTCCTATCCGCGCGAAACCTTCCCCCGGGTTGTCGACGGGAGCTTTGTCTTCACCAACACCTCGATGCCCGAGTTCGCCCAGCAGCTCACTGAACTTCGTGGCATCGATCTGCCCGTCCTCGATCGAACCGGCATCCGCGGCGTCTACGACATCACTCTCAAGTCCGCAGCTGCCGCGGTGCGAGATCCCAACGGCCCCTCGCTCCTCACCCTCATCCACGAGCAACTCGGCCTCAAACTCGTTGCCGCGAAGGACCCCATCGAAGTCGTAGTCATCGACCGTGTCGACGAGCCGTCCGGCAACTGATGGCAAACGCGCACTCGAACAATCCCGTTCACTGTCCGTTTCCGAGCACACCCTCACAAGGCCGGACACAACTCATCGCCATGCTATAACCAACCCGCATCCATTTCAGCCATTTAGGGCTGAGTCATTTGGCTGGAGAACTGCTCGCTACCTCAGTGCGTACTTCGTCAGGAACCAGCAATCGTTCGGGCCTGCCCCAGGCAAAGTCACGGAGGTCAACTATGAGCGTTCTTTTCCAGGATCTGCGCTTCGCAGTCCGCCAGATGGCACAGCGGCCGGGCTTCACAGCCATCATCCTCCTCACCATGGCCCTGGGCATCGGCGCCAACGCTGCCATTTTCAGCGTGCTCGACGCAGTCCTGCTGCGACCACTCCCGTACAACCAGCCCGAGCGCCTCATCAAGGTCTGGACCCGCTTCACGGGAATCGGCGCGCCCAACGACCAGAACTGGGTCTCCGCACCCGAGCTCCGCGATCTCCAGCAACTCAATCACAGCTTCTCTGACCTCGCCGCCGTCAGCGGAGGCTCGTTCAACCTCGGCATCAAGGGCAGCCCGCAGCGCGTTGTTGGAGCCGCCGTCACTCCGAATCTCTTCAGCATGCTCGGCGTCCAGCCGCAGTTTGGCCGCAACTTCCTGCCTGAAGAAGCCCAGCCCGGTCGCGATCATGAAGTCATCCTGAGCCACGCACTCTGGCGTCGTGTGTTCGCCGCCAATCCCAACATCGTCGGCACCACCATCCGAATCGATGGCGCGCCCTATTCCGTCATCGGCATCATGCCCCCCGGATTCGCGTATCCTGATGAATCCGAAATCTGGGGCCCGCTCGCATTTTCCCCCGACGATCTCAGCGAGAATAGCCGCGGCAGTCACGGCCTCGAAGTCCTTGGCCGCATCAAGCCTGGTCTCTCGCTCGCCCAGGTTCAATCCGACATGGACCGTGTCTCGCGCACCATGATCGAACAGCACGCTTCCTATCCTTACAACAAATTCAATTTCGGAATCATCCTCCATCCGCTCCTTGAAGAAACCGTCGGCGACGTCAAGCCCTCGCTCATGGTCCTCATGGCAGCCGTTGGCCTCGTCCTTCTCATTGCCTGTGCCAACATCGCTAACCTCATGCTCACGCGCTCCACTGAGCGCCAGCAGGAGATGGAAACCCGCCTCGCTCTCGGCGCAACCGGCAGTCGTCTCGCTCGCCAGCTCATCACGGAGAGTGTTGCTCTCGCACTTGCCGGCGGCCTCATCGGACTCGCCATTACTCCACTGATCCTTCGTGGCCTGGTGAACCTTGCCGAGAAAACTCTGCCGCGCGCGGTCCACACCTCAATCGATCTGCGAGCCCTAGCCCTGACTGCTGCCGTCTCCATCCTCACCGGCGTTCTCTTCGGTCTTGCACCTGCCCTGCAGGCAAGCCGCAAGCACAACTTCGATGTTCTCAAGAGCGGCCGCAACACCGAAGGCAAACGCCCCAGGCGCTTGCGCAACATTCTCGTTATCTGCGAAACCGCATTCTCTCTGCTTCTCGTAGCCGGAGCCGGCCTGCTCATCCGTAGCTTCGAGCAGATCCTCAAAGTCGACCCCGGTTTCCGTCCCGACGATGTCCTCACCATGCGCGTCTCACTGCCCGACGCCACTTACAGCAAACCCGAGCAGATTCGCGCTTTCTACTCTTCGCTCGTTGAACGGGTACAGCATCTCCCTGGCGTTCAATACGCCGGAGCTGTCACTGGTTTGCCTCTGGCCGGTGAAGGAGGATCCGGTACCACCACCATCGACACGCAATCGGTTCCTCTTGAGAACAGAACTCCCGAAGCCGATCTGCGTACCGCCACGCCCGACTATTTCCGGGCCATGAACATCTCTCTCGTTCGTGGACGCTTTTTCGAGCCTCGCGACACGGATGGCACTCCCAACGTAGCCATCGTGGACGAGAGTCTTGCAGAAACCTATTGGCCCAACCAGGATCCCATCGGGAAGCGTGTCCACTTCGGCGGCATTCAATCCAAGTCTCCGTGGCGGACAATCGTCGGCGTAGTCCATCACGTCCGCAATCGCACCCTCGAAGCTCGCTCTCGCGTAGAACTCTACGTCCCTGAGGACCAGGTGCCGTTCAACGGCATGACCCTTGCCGTCCGTACATCTGGCAACCCCTTGAGCCTCGTCCCGACCATCCAGCGTGAAGTCGCTTCCATCGATCCCGATCTCCCCGTCTACCGCGTTCGGACCATGAACGAGATCATGGGCGAATCGCTGCAGCGCCGCCGCCTTGCCCTCACATTGCTCGCAGGCTTTGCAGGCCTCGCGCTGCTGCTCGCCGCAATTGGAATCTATGGCGTCACCTCCTACGGCGTAGCGCAACGAAAAACTGAAATCGGTGTTCGCATGGCTCTCGGAGCAAATCGCGGTCAGGTCCTGGGCATGATCATGCGCAGCGGCATGACCACAATCGCCATCGGGCTCGCCGTGGGCATCGTGCTCTCATTTGCCTTAACGCGCCTGATGAGCGGCCTGCTGTTTTCGGTACACGCCTCGGACCCGCTCGCTCTCGCCGGAGCTGCGTTCGTCCTCGTCTTCGCCGCCCTGGTTGCCATCTTCATCCCCGCCCGGCGCGCCACAAAGGTGAACCCCATGTCCGCACTTCGATATGAGTGAGCGCTGAAATCCGCGTAACCGGAGCACCTCGTCAGGAGGTGCTTCGCCTACTGCGGCAACACTCCTACAACTACGCAACTTGTCCGTTTCCCGCAAAACCTACGACGTCCGCGAAACCACGCAGGCCCTCATAGAAAAGGTCGAGTTGCGCGACTGCGTCCGCATTCACCACTCCACCATCGTCAATGTGCACCGCATTCGCGAGATTCCCCTGGTATCAAGGCAGCCACATCGTATTTCTGCAGAGCGGAGAAAAACTGCGGATGTCGCGCTATCACCATGATGCCGTAGACCGTCTCCTGGGCAACTGCGTCTGACTCCTCGCAAAAAAGAACGGCCTCCCGTTTCGAGGAGGCCGTGAGGCAAGTGGGACAGATGAACCAACAAATAGTATTTAACGAACTTTATCTATATACCGGGTGCCCATGTCTTCTTTTTTTGGAGACATGGGAGACAACGAGTTTACCTGCGTTCCCGTCCATGTCCCCGATCATCACGATCACCACGGAAATGATTGTCGCGATCGAAGCGGCGGTGATCGTCACGATCGTAGAGCCTCCGATCATGGTCGCGATCAAACCGGCGATAGTCATCGCGATCGTAGTGGCGATAAGCGCCGCGATCGTAGTAGCTGTAGCTCACGCCCCCTACGTAATTCCAATATCCCGGCACCCAGTAGCCACCGTCGTAATATCCATTCACCCATGCATATCCCGGACCGGGGCACGGAGGAATGTAGGCTTCATTTCCGATGCCTACTGCGACTCTCAACTGGGCCGCATCGGCCGTGTTGGTTCCAAGCACTAAACCGCCGGCCAGAACTGCCGCCCCAAGTACCCATTTACCTATGCTCTTCATATATACCTCCGTCCCTTCGGACTTTACCGAACCAGCTGACCAGCCCTGAAAGCTTGGCTCTTGCTGCTTCCTGCTGCGCCGTTCACATTGAATACAAACACGGTGTGCGCGCAAGGTTGCGATTCGCACACGAAATAAATAGCTGAATCCTTTAGCACTTTCGTGTGTCAAATAGCGCGTCGGCGTTAAGTTGGCATTAAGCTTCGCACCGTACTAACACATCAACGAGCCAGTATTTTGTCTGAAGTAAAAACAGAATCAGGAGATTCCATGCACCTCGTTCGCAAAGAAGATCTGCCGTTCATCGGCAGCTCGTACAACTTCGTCGGCGCCGACAACGCCGACGTCGCAGTCTCCATGTTCATGATCGAAGCCAAACCGGGCCGCGGCGCTCCTCTTCACACTCATCAGTACGACGAGATCGCCATCGTGCAGGAAGGCAGCTCACGCTTCGTCGCCGGAGATGAAATTAGCGACACGCAACCCGGCGACATCCTCGTGGTCAAAGCCGGAACGCCGCACGGCTTCGTGAATACCGGAACTGGAATTCTGAAGCAGATTGACATTCATCTCAGTCCGCATTTCAAGCAAACAAATCTTGATCCTACAGACAGCTCTCGCGCTGCCGGTCTCCCGGATTAGAAGATCAG
>Ga0308176_10001652_pt1 | contig 14057 bp, 7 predicted proteins | sample PhyCR2_3_FD_203890 | JGI IMG/M metagenome (GOLD analysis project Ga0308176, IMG submission 203890) | Soil microbial communities from UC Gill Tract Community Farm, Albany, California, United States - DLSLS.C.R2 | ecosystem: Environmental > Terrestrial > Soil > Agricultural land | place: USA...
TACGACAACTACCACTACACCCTGATCTCCGATCAGGACGGGGGCGCGATCCAGGGCCTGACCCTGCCGGTGGCGCCGTTCTTCGGCGCGCTGGGGACGGCTATCGGCGCCGCCGTGACGCCATGTTCCGTGGTCCCGGGCTGCACCGGCGTGAACGTGCGCCCGCGCTACGCATCGACCTACCAGGAGGACAAGCACTGGGTCAGCCACGAGCTGAACCTGGCCTCCACCGGCGATGGGCCGCTCCAGTGGCTGGCCGGCCTCTACTACTACAAGGAAGGCTACCGCCAGCCGGTGTTCACCACGCTGTTCGACCAGAGCCAACTGGCGTCGCCGGGCATCGTGAGCGCGGTCCCGGCGCTGACCGGCGCGGTGGCGGCGGACACGCTGCGTCGGCCCTACGACGACCGGCCCGAGCTGCATGACGAATCCTACGCGGGGTACGGCCAGATCGACTGGAAATTCGCCGACACCTGGAAGCTGACGGTCGGCCTGCGCTACAGCCACGACCACAAGTACGGCTCCGAGGACGTGCGCGTCGTCTGCTTCGCGGCGCCGGCCTGCCTCAACGCCCCCGGCGCGGCGCTGCTGGTCACGCCGGAAGGCCTCGGCGCCTTCACCCCACCGGTCGACGTCACCTCCGGCGTGGTCAACCTGGGCGCCTTGCCCCCGGGCGTGGTCGCCGGCGGCCCGACCGGCAGCGGCGTAACGTTCCTGCCGGGCGGCTTCGCCCACCGGCAGTACGACGCCAGCTGGTCGGCGGTCACCGGCACGGCCGGCGTGCAGTGGGATCCCGATCGGGACACCATGCTCTACGCCCGCTACAGCCGCGGCTATAAGGCCGGCGGCTTCCGGGTCGGCATCGACACCACCGAAGGCGGCTCCCCCGAGACCGGGCCGGAACACGCCAACAACTTCGAGGTCGGCCTGAAGAAGGAGCTGTTCGACCGCAAACTGCAGACCAACATCGCGCTGTTCTACCTGGACTACCGCGACCTGCAGGCGCCGGTGACGATCCCCGCCGTCGGCGGCGGCCTGGCCCAGCCGCAAGGCGTGTTCCTGAACGTGCCCAAGGCGGTCAGCTACGGCGCTGAACTCGAGACCATCTGGTCGCCGATCGAGAAGCTGCAGGTGATCTTCAACTACAGCTACAACGACGCCCACATCACCCAGCTGACCGGCGTGATCGACCCGGCCGACCCGACCGGCGTCGCCCCGGGCGCCAAGCCGATCGGGGCGCTCACGCCCTGCACCGGCATCGGCACCGCGGCCCAGACGCCGAACTGCGACGTCTTCTCGGGCTTCGTTCAGCGTGGCCAGAACCTGAAGGGCAACCAGCTGCCGCAGTCGACGAAGAACAAGGTGGCGCTGAACGTCAACTACACCTGGGAGTTCGACGCCGGCTCGCTGTCGCCGTCGGTCAGCTACATCTGGCGCGACAAGCAGTACGGCTCGATCTTCCAGCGCTTCTACAACGAGGCGCCGTCGTGGGATCAGGTCGACGCCCGGGTGACCTGGAAGGGCAAGGACAACCGCTATAGCGTCATCGCCTACGTGAAGAACCTGTTCGACCGCCTGGGCTACGACGGCGGCGCCTCCGGCGCGCGCATCGCGGGCGCCAACGTCAACCCGAACGGCGTGTCGTTGACCAACGTGGTCCAGCCGGGCTTCAACATCACCTACCCGCTGACGCCCCCGCGCACCTACGGCGTGGAGCTGCAGTACCGCTTCTGATCTCAGGCGTTACAGCCGGTAACGGGGCCCGCCGAAAGGCGGGCCCTTTTGTTTGAGCGGTCTGCGGCCCTGTGGCGATTCCGCCTCGGCGGAACAACGCTTTTGACCGAATGTTCGAAAAACGTTGACGGGTGACCCCCTGTCACACACCTTGACGCTAGGGGAGTGGGCGAGAGGCCTCGCGGGAGGCGTCTACGCTCGCCGATGTTGGCGGTGACAACGCCGCGGGAGGAACATCTATGGGGGCTATGGACCGCTAGGGCTGGCGGTCCGTTCGCGAATGAGCGCTGACGCGTGCTGGGCGCCGGCGGGGGCATTGGACATCCGAACACCCTGGACTGGCGCCGGCGCGCGGATTGCGCCCGGTTCGCGCTCGCGTGTGTCGCGAGGCCACCGACAACGGGACAGGGATCAACGGGCCAAAAAACCGGCCCAACTGGGGAGGATGACATTGCAAACTAAGGCTCGGCTTCTGGCGTCCGGCGCGCTGCTATTGGCAGCCGCCATCGGGACGTCCGCGCACGCCCAATCCAAGCAGGCGACGACGGCTGCGGCCGCGGCCGCCTCGACCAACACCATCGAGGAACTGGTGGTCACCGCCGAAAAGCGGTCGCAGAACCTGCAGGACGTGCCGGTCGCCATCTCGGCCTTCACCTCGGAGAAGCGTGACCTGATCGGGATCAACACGATCCAGGACATGACCAACTTCACGCCGGGCCTGAACTACACCAGCGCCAACGACCGCACGACGATCCGCGGCATCGGCCGCCTGACCAACCAGCACTCGATCGGCGTGCCGGTGGCGGTCTACGACGACGGCATCTACACGACCTCGACGGTGACCGCCGGCAAGTCGCCGATCTTCACCGACCGTGTGGAAGTGCTGCGCGGCCCGCAGGGCACCCTCTATGGGCGCAACTCGCTGGGCGGCGCCATCAACGTCATCTCCAAGCGTCCGACCGAGGATCCCTACGCCGAAGTGCGCATGCAGTTCGGCAACTACGGCTGGAAGCAGATCGAAGCGGCGATTTCCGGCCCGCTGGAGCCCGGCCTGCAGTTCCGCCTGGCCGGCAACTGGCAGAAGCAGGACGAGGGCTACTTCAAGAACCTGGTCCCCGGCATGCCCTCGGAAGGCAACGTCATCGATCAGTTCTTCCTGGAGGGGCAACTCCAGGCCAAGTTCGGCGACCACGCCGACAGCTGGATCAAGGTGTTCACCGCGGGCTGGAACAACGGCTCCGGCGGCCCCGGCGCCCGCGCCGGCTACTCGAACGGCCCTATCGGCGTCGGCGAGTTCGGTTCCCAGAACGTCAGCGCGGGCTTCGCCTGCGCGCCGGGCGGCGTCGTCGCCAATGTCGTGAATACCAGCCCGCTCGGCTGCGTGAACCCGGGCAGCATCGATCCGCGCACCATCGCGACCAACTATGCGCAGACGGTCAGCCTCGACGAGACCTACGGGCTCTCAGCGCAGTTCGCCTACCACTTCGACGGCTTCGACATTAAGTACATCGGCGGCGGGCTGAACTACCACTACACGCTGGACTCGGATAACGGCGGCGGCTCGATCAAGTCGTTCACGATCCCGATCCGCAACTCGGCCGTCCTTGGCCCACCCAACCCGACATGCTCGGCCGTGTTCCAGGCGATCGGCGTCTGCAGCGCGCTGACGATCTTCCCGTACCAGTACTCCACCTATCAGGAGGACTACCACAACTACAGCCACGAGCTGAACATCGCCTCGACCGGCAATGGGCCGCTCCAATGGATCGGCGGCGTCTACTACTACAAGGAAGGTATCAAGCAGCCGGTGTTCACGGTTCTGCGTGATCAGCCGCAGATGACGGGCACCACGGTCGCCGCGGCGGTCCCGGCCCTCACCGGCGCAGTGCCGCAGGCCACGCAGCAGCACCTGTTCGACAACAAGCCGCTGTTCCACGAGGAGTCCTACGCGGTCTACGGCCAGGTGGACTGGAAATTCCTGCCCGACTGGACCTTCACGCTGGGTCTTCGTTACAACCACGACCACAAGTACGGCACCGAGTCGGTGCGCGTGCTCTGCTTCGCCACCACGCCCTGCGGCACGACCCCGGAACTGCTCGGTTCGTTCACGCCGGTCGTCGACGTGACCGCCGCGGTCGTCAACCTGGGCAATCTCCCGCAAGGGGTCGTCCCCGGCGGCGTGGGCAATAGCGGCGTCACCTTCACGTCCGACGGCTTCGCCCACCGCGACTATGACGCGAGTTGGGAAGCCGCCACCGGTCAGGCGATCATCAAGTGGGATCCGGACCGCGACACGAACGTCTACTTCCGCTACGGCCGGGGCTACCTGGCGGGCGGCTTCGCCGTCGGCATCACCACGACTGAGGGCAAGTTCCCCTACACCGGCCCCGAGTTCGTGGACGACTTCGAGCTCGGTCTGAAGAAGGAATTCCTGGACCGCACCCTGCAGGTGAACCTGGCCATCTTCCACGACGAGATCAAAGGCTATCAGGCGCCCCTGACCGTGGTTAACAACACCGGCGGCCTTGCGGTCAGCGAGAGCCGGACCCTGAACGTGCCGAAGTCCTACAGCCAGGGTGTCGAAGTGGAAGCCGTCTGGCAGCCGATCGACCACCTGTCGCTGACGCTGACCTACGGCTTCAATGACACCAAGATCACGAGCCTGACCAACATCATCGACGGCGGCGACCCGGAGGCCCTGGACAAGGACGCCAAGCCGCTCGGGCCGCTCGTGGCCTGCGGCAGCCCGCAGGCGCAGGCCGGGTGCGACTCGGCGACGGGCTTCGCCCAGCGGCCGCAGAACCTGAAGGGCAATGAGCTGCCGCAGGCGCCGCGCAACCGCGTGGCGCTCAACGCCAACTACACCTGGGTGCTCGAGCAGGGCTCGCTCACGCCGTCCCTCAGCTACGTCTGGCGCGACAAGCAGTACGCGGGCCTCTTCACCCGCGACTTCAACGCCTCGCCGACCTGGGACCAGTGGGACGGGCGGATCACGTGGAAGTCTAAGGACAACCACTACTCGATCATCGGCTATGTGAAGAACATCGGGAACACGCTCGGCTACGACGGCGGCGCCGGCACCAGCCGGATCACCGGCGTCTACTCCGCGGCGACGTTGAACGCGCTGGGCATCAATAACCCGTGCGTCGCGCCGGCCTCCGGACGGATCTCGCCGTGCCGCGGCACGGCCAGCTCGAACGGCACGTTCAACGCGCTGCAGGGCTACTCGAAGTCCTTCGCCCTGACGCCGCCGCGCACCTACGGCATCGAGTTGCAATACCGCTTCTGACGGGGCCTCCTTCGAGGCTTTTGAGGACTGACTGGGGCGCGTCGCAAGGCGCGCCCCATTTGTTTGCGACCGAGGACGCGCGCAGGACGCGCGCGGTTGATTGTCCGCGTGGCTCGACCGCGGAGCATCCCGACCTTTCGAAGATGTAAGATCAAAGCCGTTGACCTTCCCCGGCGGCATCGCCCAGCGTGATCGCCTTAGAGAAGCGGACGCGCCGGCGGGGCGACGTGCGCCAAGGCCGCGGCATCGCGGCGGGAGGTCTGGATGGCGTACGGCGGCGACCGCTGGGAGCTCATGGCCACATGAGCGCGCAGGCTCCCGAACCGCCCCCGCTCAGTTGGCCGCTGAAGGTCGCCTACGGCTCCGGGACCACCGCCTACGGCATCGCCGCCGGCATCCTCTCCGCCTCCATCCTGCAGTTCTACTTCAACCGCGCGGTCGGCCTGTCGGCCGTCTGGGTGGGCTTTGCGATCATGGTGTCGCTGGCCGCCGACGTGCTGATCGACCCGCTGGTGGGCTACTGGTCGGACAACCTGAACTCCCGCTGGGGCCGGCGCCACCCGTTCATGTACGCCTCGGCCCTGCCCTCGGCGGGGTTCTTCTACCTGCTGTGGCATGCCCCGCAGGGACTGGATGGCGGGTCGTTGCTGGTGTTCGCCGTGCTGGCGCTGATCGGCGTGCGCATCTCGATCTCCGTCAACGAGATCCCCTCGACCGCGCTCGCGCCGGAACTGGCGCCCGACTACGACAAGCGCACCTCGATCCTCGCCTTCCGCTGGTTCTTCGCCATCGCCGCCATCGCCATCGCGCAGTTCGTCCTGCTGGACGTCTTCCTGCGCAAGGACGCCGCCAACCCGCTGGGCATGATGAACCGCGAGCGCTACGCCGAGTTCGGCGGGTGGGCGTCGGTGGTGATCTTCGTCAGCATCATAGCCTCGACGCTGGCGACGCACCGGCGCATCCCCTACCTGCACCGCCCGGAGACGCGACCCGGATCGCTGGGCCAGATGGTGCGCGAGATCGGCTCCGTGTTCGCCAACCCGTCGCTCCTGGTGCTGGTGGGCGCCAACATCCTGGGCGGCACCGGGCTCGGCATCTCCACGGCGCTGCAAAACTACTTCTACGTCGACTTCTGGGGCATGGACCCGCAGCAGATCGCCTTCCTGGTGCCCGGCGGGCTGATCGCCTCGCTGCTGGGCATTTCGATCGCACCGAGGATCTCGCTCAAGTTCGGCAAGAAGCGCGCGATGCTGGGCCTGCTGGCGCTGTCGGTGTTCGTCGGCATGGTCCCGATCGGCGGCCGGCTGCTGGGGATCATGCCGCCCAATGGCTCGCCGCTCATCTTCTGGATCCTGTTCGTCGACTACATCGTGACCGCCACCGTCGGCATGATCGGCATCGTGATCCTGACCTCGATGGTCGCCGATGTCGTGGAAGATCAGCAGGTGCGGACCGGCATCCGATCCGAGGGCGTGCTGTTCGCGGCCAACGGCCTGGTTCCGAAGTTCACGGTGGGGCTCGGCGCCTTCGTCGCCGGCATCCTCCTCAGCCTCGTTCATTTCCCCACAAAGGCGGCGCCGGGGACGGTGGACCCGCAGATCGTGCATCACCTCGCGCTCTGCTGGATCCCGTGCTCGATCGTCTTCAGCGGCGGCTCGGTGCTGACGCTCAGCCTCTACAAGATCAGCCGCGAGGCCCACGCCCGTAACGTGTCCACGATCGCCCAGGCCGCGGCGCTGGCCGAAGAGGCCCACATCGTCGCCGGTGAGGGCCCCGCCCCAGACCGCGCCGCGTAGAGTTCAGCGCGAGAAGACGCCCATCAGGAGCGGTCGGGCGAACACCGCCGGCGCGGCCTTCTGCTTCACGTCCGGCACCCAGAAGCCGAGATCCGCGCAGGCGTTGAGGGTGGCGTTCAACATCTGGGCGGCGATGAACGGATCGACCGGCCGGATCGAGCCTTCGGCGATGCCGTCGGAGATCATCGAGGCGAAGCGGTCGGAGATGCGGTTCGACTGCCCCACCATCTCGGCGCGGATCGGCTCGGGCAGGGCCGCCAGCGCCGAGGTGCGAAGCAGCGGCCCATGCTCGGAGAGCTGGAATTCCGCCAGCGTCGCCGCGGCGCTCGAAAGCCGCAGCCACTGGTCGCCCGACAGCCCCATCGCCAGGCGCTGCACCCGGGTCATCACCTCGAAGGTGCGGTCGAAGCAGGCCACCACGAGGTCATCCTTGGCGTCGTTGTGGTGGTAGAAGCTGCCCTTGGTGACGTTCAGCTCGGCGGAGATCTTGTCGACCGAGGCGCCCTTGTAGCCGTTGCGGTTGATGAGCCGCGTGGCGGCCAGCAGGAAGGTGTCGCGGCCCATCTCGTGACGGCTCTTGGGCGACAGCTCCTCGAGCGGCAGCGCGGCCGGCTCCCACGTCGCGCCGTCGGCGGCCAGCCCGCGGGTCAGGATGTCGTACATGCGGTCGCGCACCCGGCCGAAGTCTTCCGGGTCGTATTTCGGCAACCAGGCGGCCGCCCAGAAGAGCTGCTCCAGCAGCATATGGGTGCGCGCCGTGCGCCGCCCGCGCGACAGCCAGTCCAGTCCGTCGCCTTCGAACAGGGTGCGCAGTTTCCGGAAGAGGCGCATGTAGGCCTGCGCCACCTCCCCCCGCTGGGGGTCCCCCAAGGCGCGCAGGTCCGACAACACCGGCAGCGCCGGCGCCTGGCCGATCGTGGCCAGCCGCACCCGCTCCAGGTAGAGCGTCAGCAACGCGTGCAACTGCTGGCCCGGCGTGGGTTCCGCCAGCGCCCGCTCGGCGATGCCGAGCAGGCTGGTGATGCCGCGCAGCATGCAGGCGCCGGCCAGGTCATCCTTGCGTTTGAAGTAGTAGGTGACGCTGGTCGTGGAGAGGTCCACCGCCTCCGCCGCCAACCCCAACGTGAGCCCCTTCACGCCCCGGGTGTTCAGTAGCCCCGTCGCCGCGTCGAGGATCGCCTCACGCTTGCGCTCAAACCGATCGGTCGCGTGGACCGCGGTCGCCTGCCCCATATTCGTTTCGTCCCAGCAACTTTTTGTTTTGCCGGATTGTGAGCACGGAAAACGGCGGTGCGCCAGAGGCTTAAAGCCTCCTCAGGACGATGCGAACGGGTACGGAGATATCGACTTTGTAAAATCATCGACCATCAGCGTTCGACTGATCGGTTCGGCGGCGCGCTGCGGGCAGGCGGGCCGCTCACAGATGCGGCAGGCGGGCCCGATGGGGGTCACGACAGGGTCCTTAAGGTCCATCCCGCGCGAGTAGGTCAAGCGCTCGGCGTACTTCAGCTCGCAGCCCAGGCCGACGGCCAGCTCGGAGTCCTCGCCGGCGTAGGGCGTGGCGATCCGCGACACGGTGCGGGCCAATGTGAAGTAGCGCGCGCCGTCCGGGGTTTCGATGACCTGGGTGATGATCCGGCCGGGGCTGCGGAAGCTGGAATGCACGTTCCAGCGCGGGCAGGCGCCGCCGAAGCGCGAGAACGGGAAGGTCGAGCCCGCGAACCGCTTGGAGATGTTGCCCGCCGAGTCGACCCGGACCATGAAGAACGGCACGCCGCGCTGACCGGGCCGCGCCAGGGTCGTCAGGCGATGGCAGGCCTGCTCGAACGAGACGCCGAAGCGGGCGCGGACCAGCTCGATGTCGTAGGCGGTCTTCTCGGCGGCCTCGTGGAAGGCCTGGTAGGGCATCAGGATCGCCGCGGCCAGGTAGTTGGCGAGGCTGACCTTCACCAGGTTCCGCGTCGGCCGGTCGGGCGGGTTGGCGCGGTCGGCCAGCGCGTCCAGCAGCGGCCCCTGCTCCAGCATCGCCAGTTGGTAGGCGATGGAGAACGAGCGCCCGGCGCCCGTCAGCACCTCAGACAGGAAGAGACGCTTGCGATGGTAGTCGTAGCGCCGCACGCTCTCGGGCAGGACGTCGATCGGGACCACGCGGACCTGCACGTTGTGCACGCGCGACAGCCGCTCGCGGGCGGCCCCGGCGAAGGCCTGCGGCTCGGGGCGCAGCTCCGCCACCAGCGCGTCGGCCGCCTCCTCGAGCTCGGGGAAATGGTTCTTCTGCGCCTGGATGAAGTCGCGCACCCAGTCGCTGGGCGTGACCAACGCCGCCTCGGCGCCGTCCTCGGGCCGGCCGACCGCACCCAGTTCCGAGAGCTTCCGCTGGTCGAGATAGGCGCGGTAGAGCCGCACGATGGCCTCCGAGACGGCGGGCGCGCTCTCGGCGACCTCGCTCAGCTCATGGCGCGCCACGCCCAGGTCGCGGAACATCTGGTCGGAAAACACCTCCGCCAGCCCCGACGAGCCGGCCGACTCCGGATCGGACGACAGGGTCTTCAGGTCCAGGTCGTAGGCCTCGGCCAGGCGCAGCAGCACCTGGGCCGTCACCGGCCTCTGGTTGCGCTCGATGAGGTTCAGGTAGCTGGGCGAGACGCCCAGATCCTCGGCCATCCGCGTCTGGGTGAGACCCAGGTCGCGACGCAGGCGCTTCACGCGCGCGCCCAGGAACAGCTTCCGCTCGGTTGGGCTCAAAGCCATGCTTGTCAATTGTCACATATTTACAAACACGACAACCTTTTGCTGTGACATGTCTGCCTTTTGCCAAGGCGAAGGCGCTTCCAATTAAGCAAATTCAAGCGTTAGGCAGGCAGGACGGCTGTCAAAGCCACATCTGTTTCGCGGGATGCGCATGTCATACCAAGACCACATCATCGAGATGGCCCAGCTGGTGAAGAGCAAGGGCGGGACCTGGGACGGGATCGATCCCGAGGCGGTGGCCCGCATGCGCCTGCAGAACCGGTTCAAGACCGGCCTGGAGATCGCCAAGTACACGGCCGGGATCATGCGCGAGGACATGGCGGCCTATGACGCCGATCCGGCCAACTACACCCAGAGCCTGGGCTGCTGGCACGGCTTCGTCGCCCAGCAGAAGCTGATCTCCATCAAGAAGCACTTCGGCTCGACCAAGGGGAAGTACATCTACCTCTCCGGCTGGATGGTCGCCGCCCTGCGCTCCGAGTTCGGGCCGCTGCCCGACCAGTCGATGCACGAGAAGACCTCGGTGCCGGCGCTGATCGAGGAGATCTACACCTTCCTGAAGCAGGCCGACGCCCGCGAGCTGGGCGGCCTCTACCGCGACCTCGACGCGGCCCGTGAGGCGGGCGACGCGAAGAAGGAACAGAAGCTGATCGACGCGATCGACAACTTCGAGACCCACGTGGTGCCGATCATCGCCGACATCGACGCAGGCTTCGGCAACGCGGAAGCCACCTACCTGCTGGCCAAGAAGATGATCGAGGCGGGCGCCTGCGCCCTGCAGATCGAGAACCAGGTCAGCGACGAGAAGCAGTGCGGCCACCAGGACGGCAAGGTCACCGTCCCGCACGACGACTTCCTGGCGAAGGTGAGGGCCGTCCGCTACGCCTTCCTGGAGCTGGGCGTCGACAACGGCATCATTGTCACCCGTACCGACAGCCTGGGCGCGGGCCTGACCAAGCAGATCGCGGTCAGCCATCAGCCGGGCGACATCGGCGACCAGTACAACAGCTTCCTCGACTGCGAAGAGGTCGCGGCGTCCGACGTCAAGAACGGCGACGTCCTGCTCAACCGCAACGGCAAGCTGCTGCGTCCGAAGCGGCTGCCTTCGAACCTCTTCCAGTTCCGCCCCGGCACGGGCGAGGACCGCTGCGTGCTGGACAGCATCACTTCGCTGCAGAACGGCGCGGACCTGCTCTGGATCGAAACCGAGAAGCCGCACGTCGAGCAGATCGCCGGCATGATGGACCGCATCCGCGCCGTCATCCCGAACGCCAAGCTGGCCTACAACAACAGCCCGTCCTTCAACTGGACGCTGAACTTCCGCCAGCAGGTGTTCGACGCGTGGTCGAAGGCCGGCAAGGACGTCGCCGGCTACGAGCGCGACGGCCTGATGAGCGCCCAGTACGACGACACCGACCTGGGCCGCGAGGCCGACGACCGGATCCGCACCTTCCAGGCCGACGCCGCCAAGCGCGCCGGCATCTTCCACCACCTGATCACGTTGCCGACGTACCACACGGCTGCTCTGTCCACGGACAACCTGGCGAAGGAGTACTTCGGCGCCGAAGGCATGCTGGGCTACGTCAAGAAGGTCCAGCGCGAGGAAATCCGCCAGGGCATCGCCTGCGTGAAGCACCAGAACATGTCGGGCTCCGACATCGGCGACGACCACAAGGAATACTTCGCGGGCGACGCGGCCCTGAAGGCCGGCGGCGTCCACAACACGATGAACCAGTTCGCCTGAATCAGGTCGCCCATTTGGGAGGGAGGACGTCATGACGATGGAACGGTTCTGGGTGGTCGGCGGCGAGTACAGCTGCCTGGGCTTCAAGGCTCTCAAGAGCGGCAAGCCCGACGTCTATGGCCCGTTCGAGACGCGGGAAGAGGCCAAGGCCACCTGGCGTCGGATTTCCGACGAGACCAAGGCCTGCGCCACCGCCCGTTACGCGATCGCCTCGGAACAGCTCGTCCTGCCGAACTGAGGCCACAAGGAACTCCTGGGCCCTCTGCCATGTGGCGGGGGGCCTTTTTTCTCGCATAAGCTTGGGCCGCGCTCGCCCGGAGGGACGCCATGTCCGTCGATCTGCAATCCCGTCCCGCCGTTCAGCTGCAGGGTCCGCCCGTCGCACGCTCCGAAGAGGTGCTGACGCCCGAGGCGCTGGCCTTCCTGGCCGAGCTGCACCGGCGCTTCAACGACCGGCGCCTGGAGCTCCTGGCGCTGCGGGAAGAGCGCCAGACCCGCTTCGACGCCGGCGCGGCGCCCGACTTCCTGGCCGAGACCGCCAAGGTGCGCGACGGCGACTGGACCGTGGCGCCGATCCCCGCCGACCTGCAGGACCGCCGCGTCGAGATCACCGGCCCGGTCGACCGCAAGATGATCATCAACGCCCTGAACTCGGGCGCGAAGGTGTTCATGGCCGACTTCGAGGACGCGTCGTCGCCGACCTGGACCAACATGATCGAGGGCCAGGTCAACCTCAAGGACCGCTGGACCGGCAAGATCGGCTTCACCGACGCCACGAGCGGCAAGGCCTACGCGCTGAAGGACCAGGTCGCGACCCTGATCGTGCGCCCGCGCGGCTGGCATCTGCCGGAAGCCCACATGACCGTCGACGGCGAGGAGATGAGCGGCTCGCTCGTCGATTTCGGCCTCTACTTCTTCCACAACGCGAAGCCCCAGATCGCCGCCGGGACGGGCCCCTACTTCTACCTGCCGAAGATGGAGAGCCATCTGGAGGCGCGCCTCTGGAACGAGGTCTTCGTCTACGCCCAGTCTGCGCTGGGCATCCCCAACGGCACGATCAAGGTCACGGTGCTGATCGAGACCCTGCCCGCCGCGTTCGAGATGGACGAGATCCTCTACGAACTGCGCGACCACATGGCGGGCCTGAACTGCGGCCGCTGGGACTACATCTTCTCGTTCATCAAGCGCCTGAAGACCCACGCCGACGCGCTGACGCCGGACCGCGCGGTGATGGGCATGGGCTCCGGCTTCCTCGCCGCCTATTCGCTGAAGCTGATCCAGACCTGCCACCGCCGCGGCGCCTTCGCCATGGGCGGCATGGCCGCGCAGATCCCCGTAAAGGGCGATCCCGCCGCCAACGAGGCCGCCTTCGCCAAGGTGCGCGCCGACAAGGAACGCGAAGCCGGCAACGGTCACGACGGCACCTGGGTCGCCCACCCCGACCTCGTGCCGGTGGCGATGGAAGTGTTCGACCGGCTGATGCCGACGCCGAACCAGCTCGCCAGACTGCGCGAGGACGTCGCCGTCACCCGCGAGGACCTGCTGCGGGTCCATGAAGGTCAGCGTACGGAGCATGGCCTGCGCGAGAACATCCGCGTCGGCGTCCAGTACATCGAGGCCTGGCTGCGCGGCCGCGGCGCGGTGCCGCTCTACAACCTCATGGAAGACGCCGCGACCGCCGAGATCAGCCGCGGCCAGATCTGGCAATGGATCCGGCATGAGGCCACGCTGGCCGACGGCCGCGAGGTGACGCCGGAGCTCTTCCGCGCACTGCTCGACGAAGAGATGGCGGGCCTCAAGGCCACGCTGCCCGCCGCCGCCTTCGAAGGCGGCCGCTTCGCCGAGGCGGTGAAGATCTTCACCGACATGAGCCTCTCGGAGACCTTCGAGGAGTTCCTGACGCTTCCGGCGTATCGGGCGCTGGACTAGCCGTCATCCGGTCGAAGTAAAAACTCTCGTCATCCCCCGGTCGCCCGAAGAGGCGATCCGGGGGACCCAAGCCGACCCGCCCCATTCTGCGCCTCAGCTTGGGTCCCCCGGATCAGCCTGCGGCTGACCGTGGGATGACGAGCCTTGTTTCCAGTCTCGAACCTCACCCCGCCCGATGGGCCTACTAAACCCCCACCGTGGCCTTCGCCACGCCGCCGTCGACGGCGATGGTCTCGCCGACCACGTAGTCGCCGGCGGGGCTCGCCAGGTAGATGGCCGCGCACGCCATGTCCTCGTCGCGGCCGATGCGGCGCGACGGGATGCGCTTGGCGGTCTCCTCGCCGTGGTCGCGGGCCACGCGGTTCATGTCCGAGGCGAAGGCGCCCGGCGCGATGGCGGTCACCGCGATGTGGTCGGCGATCAGCCGCGCCGCCATCCGCCGGGTCAGGTAGATCAGCCCCGACTTCGAGGCATGGTAGCTGTAGGTGTCCTGCGGGTTCAGCCGGATGCCGTCGATCGAGGCGATGTTGATCACCTTCGCCGGCCGTTCGTGGGTCCCCGCCGCCGCCAGCGCGCCATGCAGCGCCTGGGTCAGGAAGAAGGGCGACTTCAGGTTCAGGTTCAGCACCTTGTCCCAGCCGCTCTCCGGGAATTCGGCGAAGGGCGCGCCCCAGGCGGCGCCGGCGTTGTTCAAGAGGATGTCGAGCTTCGGCTCCTTGGCCGTGTAGGCCGCCGCGAGCGCCTTCACGCCGTCTACGGTGGAGACGTCCTGCGGGAGGGCGATGCAGTTCGGGCCCAGCTCCTCGGCGGTCTC
>Ga0308176_10001653_pt1 | contig 14054 bp, 12 predicted proteins | sample PhyCR2_3_FD_203890 | JGI IMG/M metagenome (GOLD analysis project Ga0308176, IMG submission 203890) | Soil microbial communities from UC Gill Tract Community Farm, Albany, California, United States - DLSLS.C.R2 | ecosystem: Environmental > Terrestrial > Soil > Agricultural land | place: USA...
GCTTCGGCCGGATTGGCGGCCAGCACGTCGATCGTGTTGGGCGTGCGGTCGGGGTCGCGCGTCAAATCGGCCAGTGCGCGCATTGCGGGGGCGTCGGGATTGCGCAGGTGCAGCGGGTTGAAGTCGAACACCACCCAGGGAAGGATCGCGATGCTGGCAACGAGCGCGATCGCGAATCCCCACAGCACCAGGCTGCGTTTGCGTTCGAGCCATCGATCCACCGGTGCGAGTGCCGCAAATCCCACGTCGCCGCGCGGTTGCCCCGGGCGGAACAGCATCACCAGCGCCGGCAGCAGAGTGACGCTCAGCGCCAGCGCGACGATCATGCCCAGCCCGGCGATCACGCCGAGTTCTGCGATACCGACATAAGCCGTCGGCAAGAACGCGCCGAAGCCCAGGAAGATCGCACCTGCCGCTAGCGTGAGCGGAGCTCCAAGCGCGATCGCGGCCTGGCGAAGCGCTTCGTCGGACGGGGCGCCGGCAGCGCGCTCGGCATTGTATCGGACGCAGATCTGGATGCCGAAATCGACGCCCAGCCCGACGAACATCGGGATGAAGGCCACCGAGATCAGGTTGAAGCGGCCGACGGCGGCCAGGCCCACGGCGGCGGTGATCACGAGACCGATGATCGTGGTGGCAAGGATCGCGGTGACCAGCCGCACCGACTTCACGGCGAACCACAGCATTGCAAGCACTGCCGTCAGCATGGCGCCGCCGACGACCCAGGCGTGGTCGGCCAGGGAGGCGAACTCCTCGTCGGAGAGCGGCACCGAGCCGGTGAGGCGAACGCGCGCGCCATGGGCCGCGTCGAGATGCAGCGCCTTCGCCGAGGCGCGGATCGCGTCGCTGGCGTCCACGCCCGGCATCAGGGCCGCGTAGTCCAATTTCGGGTGGACGATGATGAAGCGGCGGGTGGGCGCCTTCAGGCCCTTGCCGCCCTCGGCGACCATCGCCTGCCAGGAGAAGAACGTGGGCTTGCCGGCCACGACCTGGGCCAGGGCGCCGCCCAGGGCGCGCAGGGGCTTGTCGACCGAGGCCAGGTCGGTCGAGCCGCTGGTGACGCCGTCGGCCAGCGTGGACACCGCGGTCATGACGCCGCGCAGGCTGGGGTCGGCGGCCATGGGGCCCAGGAACGGCTGGGCCGAGACCAGCTGGTCGGCGGTGGAGCGGACCTCGTCGGTCGAGGAGAACAGCAGGCCCTCGCGGGCGAAGAACGGGCCGCCGTCGGGGCGGCGCACGTCCTGGAACAGCTTGGTCTGCGGCTGCAGCGCCGCGCTCAGGTCCGCAGCGGCCTTCTCGGCGATCTCGGGTGTGGCCCCGTCGATGACCACGACGGTTGAGTCGCCGTTCTGCGGGAAGGCGGCGTCCAAGGCCTGCTCGTGCTTGCGCCACTCAGCCTTCGGGGAGATCAGCTTGGCCGTGTCGCTCGTCATGTCGAAATGGCCGGCGGCGTAGATCAGCGCAACGAGCCCGATCGCGAGGCAGACGGCCAGGGTCAGCCAGGGCCGCTCGCAGGCCAACCGCACGGCGGCGGCGACCGGCGCGGTGATGCGGTGCGGCGCCGGAGCGGGCGGGGCGGGGCGGGTCGGAATGGCGCGGTCCCTACTCAAAGCCGGCGCACGCCTCGCGCCGCAGTTGACTCCACTACCGCGAGGACTCGCGGGACACTACATAGGTTCACGCCCTCCTTCGGGAAGGCGTTCGAGGACCTGAGATGAGGACGGGCATCGTCTTGGCAGTCGTGGCGGTTTGCGCCGTCGCCGCCGCCTGTTCGAAGCAGAATTCGCTCTACCTTGTGCCGGGCCGCGCGGCCGAGCCCGCCAAGGCGCCGGCGAGTGCGCCTGCGCCCCGTGAAGACCTCCAGAAGGCATCCGACGTCGCGCCGCCGAAGGGCTGATCTGCCGGCTTGACCTGCATCAAGGCGCGGCGCTGTGCTGGGGCCGATCTTTTCGGCATGTTCCGCTGGACCGTTCTCCTGATGGGATTGACGCTCGCCGGCGCCGCGGTGGCCGCGCCACGCGACGTCGCGCCAATGGTCTCGCGCGGGGCGGAGGTCGCCCAGGAGCGCTGCGCCATCTGCCATGCCGTGGCGCTGGAGACCAAGAGCCCGAACCACGACGCGCCGCTCTTCCGCGTGCTCTCCCGGCTTTATTCGGCGCGCGACATCGAGACCAAGCTCATGGCGATCTCCGAGCACGGCCACTTCGAGATGCCGGCGCTCTCGCTGCGCGAGGACGAGATCGAGGACGTGGCCGCCTACATCGAGAGCCTGGAAGGCGAGCCGGGTGCGCGGCCGCCCGCGGATCTGCGCGTTCGGCGCCGCGGGCAGGCGCAGCCGGCTCAGTGGATCACCTCTCCGGCGAAGCGGTCCATCTCCTCGTACTGAGGGCTCATCTGCAGCAGCAGCAGGTCGAGCCCGGCCGCCTCGTAGGCGGCGATGCGGTCCTTGATCGCCTGCGCCGTGCCGATCAGCTGGGGCCGCAAGCCACGGTTCGACACCGAGTACTCGACGAGGCCCAGCTCGCGCTCGAGCTGGGTGCCCGAGAGCCATTGGTCGAAGTTGGCGAAGCCGGGCGCCTCGGGATCGAGGCTGGTGATCCGCTCGACCTCGGCCTGCGCTTCGGCGTCCGAGTCGCGGACGATGGCGTAGGCGGCCATGCCGAACGTCAGCGGCGGGGCGTCGGGCGCCTCCCTGGCGCGGCGAGCCTTCATGTCGGCGATCTTGCCCTTGATCACGTCGACCTCGTCACCGTGCATGACGTAGGCGTCGCACTGGGTGGCGATCATCTTCTTGGCCGCCTCGGACTCACCGCCCGCGTAAATCACAGGCTTTCGGACCGGCTTCGGTTCGCAGATCGCGCCCTTCAGCTTGTAGAGCTCGCCGTCGAAGCTGAAGCGGTCCTGGCGCCACAGGCCGTCGACGACGCGCAGCCATTCCTGGGTGCGCTTGTAGCGGACGTCGTGCTCGTCGAACTGCAGGCCGTAGCTCTCGGCTTCCTCGCGCCACCAGGAGGAGACGACGTTCAGCGCCAGCCGGCCGTTCGAGATGCGGTCGATGTTGGCGGCCTGCTTGGCCAGCAGTGCGGGGTGATGGAAGTTGGGCCGCACGGCCACCATCAGCTCCAGCGTCTCGGTGACGGCGGCGAGCGCGGCGGCGGTGGACCAGGCGTCCAGCGCCGGCTGGTCCGTGCCGCGGATGTCGTTGAGGTTGAGCTCGGCGATGAGCGTCAGGTCGTAGCCGACCTTCTCGGCGCGCTGGCAAAGGCGCTTCGTGTAGCCCCAGGTGGCCTCCATGTGCTCGTCGGGGACGTTGCGCAGCCAGCCGCCGAAGACCGGGGTCCAGAAGCCGTACCTCACGCGGCGGCCTTCCGCGTCGCGGCCAGTTCGGACAACAGGAAGTCGACCAGGTTGTCGTGTGGGTCCCATCCCAGCACCTCCAACGGCCTGGCGACGAAGTTCGACATGGCGTTGAGGTCATAGAACTTCGCCCGCCCGTCGCGGTCGTCGATCATGTACTCGATGCCGCCGACGTCGAGGCCGCTCATCGCCGCGACCCGCTCGACGGCGCGGACGATGTCGGGGGGCGGCTGGAACCGGCTGATGGTGATGGTGGGCTTGTCGACCATGCAGACGTCGGCCGGGCAGAGGTCGAAGGTCGAGCCCGCGCCGTCCAGCGCCAGCGCGTAGAGCAGCTTGCCGGCCAGCACCTCGCAGCGGATGACGCGGGCGTCGCGGGCCGGGACGTACGCCTGCACGAGGACGACACCGTCGACGCCCATGGGCGTCAGCTTGTCGGCGACGGCGGGTTCGAGCTCCTCGGCGCTGTCGTAGCGGATCATGCCCGTGCCTGAGCCCCCGACGTTGACCTTGACCATCACGGGATAGCCGATCTCGGCGGCGAGGCGCGGGACGTCCTGGCGGCGGTGGGCGACGCGGGTCTTGGGAACCGCCAGCCCGGCTTTGCGGAAGAGGGCGAGCTGGCGGGCCTTGTTGGTGTCGTAGGCCAGGACGTCCGGGCCATTGATCACCCGCGCACCCAGCATCCGCCAGTGGTCCAGGACGGCCATGGAGTAGAAGAGCGCGTGCTCGTCCTGGCGCAGGAAGGACGACATGGCCAGGCGGTTCAGGATCACCGGCGCCGGGAGGGAGGTGTCCTCGGGATCGAAGGTGTGGTCCTGGATGGGGACCTTCACATAGTCGACGCCGCGCCGGTCCAGGCAGGCGAACAGCGCCTCGAACCACTGCGGATGCTCGTAGAAGACGGCGAGATCGGCCACGCGGGACTCCCCTGGACGACGGGACGCGGTGTTCTAGGGCGCCGGCGTGTCTCGGGCTAGCGTCCGGCCCAGCCGGTCTCGACGAGTTTCGAGGGGAACTTCGACTTCTGATCGGAGTCCTCCTCGATCTTCTTGGAGGATGCGGCGCTGGCCTGCGTGCCGTCAGACTGGCAGCGCGAGGAGATCGTCACCCCGTACTTGCCCTTCACGAAGGCGTCGAACGCCTTGGCCTTCTGCGCGCCGGCGCCCTGCGGGCCGGCGAAGACGTTGCTGTAGTAGAGCCCGGCCCGTCCGCCGCCGAAGCAATGCAGGTAGTGGTCCGCCGCGAACGCCGGCGTCGCCGCCATGAGCGCGGCAGCCGCCGCGATGAAGAGGGTCCTGTTCATAGCCGCCTCGCTGATGACCGCCCGACCGCGCACAGGGTTATCCCCGGGCGGGAGCCCTGCCTAGCCGGCGCGGCTTTGCCTGGAACGGCGGAGGCGCGCGGAAGCGGGCGGAGAAGGTCCTCCCTCCTCCGCTCACCCCCGCGAAAGCGGGGGAAGCGGGGACCCAGGTGTTTTGTGTTTCCGAGGTCGGGCTTGGCGAGGTCGTGCGGGCTTTGGCGCCGCAACGAAAAAAGCCTGGATCCCCGCGTTCGCGGGGATGAGCGGAGTTAAGAGGAATCGGGTGCGCTCGCAGCGGGTCGCGGCGCGTCGGCTTGGGCCACCATGGCCAGGGCCTGGACGATGTGGGGCGGGACGTCGAAGCCGAACTCCTGGCAGAGCCGGGCGATGACCACCTCGTCGTCGGTCTCGAAGAAGCCGGGGTCGGTGGAGAGGCTGGCCAGGCGCAGCTCGATGTCTTCGAGCAGGCGCTCGCCGGGGCCGTCCTCGTCGTCGTCGCGTTCGTGTTCGTCCCAGACCATGCGCTCCATGGCGTGGCGCAGGCGCGAGCGCTTCCAGCGGCGGGCCTCCTGGCGGGCGTCCTCGGCCTCGGCTTCCGCGTCGGCCTCGACCTCCAGGCGGCCATCGGCGAAGCGCTTGTGCAGCGCCAGCGTCTGGCGAAGGTTGCGGCCGAGCTTGTGCAGGGCGTTGTTGTAAGCCGTGAACTCCTCGGCGCTCTCGCTGGCCATCAGCCGCTGGTGGGCCTCGCGGGCGGAGGCGTGCAGCCACTCGGCGAATTCGCCCAGCATCTGCTCGTGTCTGGAGGCCAGCGGCTCGGACATGAACAAAAGAAGAACACGAGCTCCGCCGGATCGCCAAACTTTTTCGTACAAAGTCTTTCCCGCACCCTTCGCGAAAGCGGAGGCCTGGCCTCTAGCGTAGGGCCTGGTCGAGGTCGGCGATGAGGTCGTCGGCGGCTTCGACGCCGACCGAGAGGCGCACCAGGCTGTCGGCGATGCCGATGCGGTGGCGGGTTTCGGCGGGGATCGAGGCGTGGGTCATGATCGCCGGGTGCTCGATCAGGCTTTCGACGCCGCCCAGGCTCTCGGCGAGGGTGAAGAGGCGGGTGCGTTCGAGGAAGCGGCGCGTGCCGTCCAGATCGCGGTCGAGGACGACGGTGATCATGCCGCCGAAACCACCGGCCATCTGGCGCTTGGCCAGGTCGTGCTGCGGGTGGCTGGGCAGGCCGGGGTAGATCACCTGGCGCACGCCCTTCTGGGCCTCGAACCAGCGGGCGACGGCGAGGCCGTTCTCGCAGTGGCGCTGCATGCGCAGCGCCAGCGTCTTGACGCCGCGGAGCGTGAGGTAGCTGTCGAACGGGCCGGCGACGGCGCCGACGGCGTTCTGCAGGAAGGTCAGCTTGTCCCGCAGCTCGGCATTCTCGCCGACGACCAGGGCGCCGCCGACGACGTCGGAGTGGCCGCCCACGTACTTCGTCGTGGAGTGCATCACGAGATCGAAGCCCAGCTCCAGCGGGCGCTGGACGTAGGGGCTGGCGAAGGTGTTGTCGGCGGCGGCGAGGACGCCGCGCTGCTTCGCCAACTGGGCGATGGCTTCCAGGTCGCAGAGGCGCAGCATCGGGTTGGTGGGCGTCTCGGCCCAGATGAGCCTGGTCTTCGGCGTGATGGCCGCTTCGACCGCCTTGATGTCGGCCAGGTCGACGAAGCTGAAGTCGAGGCCGGCGGAGCGTTGGCGGACCTTGTCGAACAGCCGGAAGGTGCCGCCGTAGAGGTCGTCGGAGGCGATGACGTGGTCGCCGGCGCTGAGCGCGTCCAGCAGGGTGGCGATGGCCGCCAGGCCCGAGGCGAAGGCGTAGCCCTTGGTCCCGCTTTCCAGGTCGGCCAGCGCGCGCTCCAGGGCGAAGCGGGTGGGGTTCTGGCTGCGGGAGTACTCGAAGCCCTTGTGCTCGCCGGGCGAGGCCTGGGCGTAGGTCGAGGTGGCGTAGATCGGCACCATCACCGCCCCGGTCGTCGGGTCGTGCTCCTGGCCGCCGTGGATGGCGCGGGTGGCGAAGTCGAGGCGGTTCTTACCCGCGTTACCGTGGTCGTCCGTCACGCGGCGCGCCTCAGGTGGTTGATCAGGTCGATGCGGGTGATGAGGCCCAGGAACTCCTTGCCGTCCATGACGATGGCGACCTGGTCGCGCTCGAAGATGGGGAGGAGCGCGTCCAGCGGCTGGTTGGCCTGCAGGGTCTTCAGGTGCGCGGTCATGGCGGCGGCGACCGGCTGGGCGAAGCGCTTGCCGCTCTTGTCCTCGACCGCTTCCAGGAGGTCGCTCTCGTCGACGAGCCCGATGAGGCGGCCATCGTCGTCCAGCACGGGCAACTGGGAGACGTCGGCCTGGCGCATTCGGTTGTAGGCGGTGAGCAGGGTGTCCTCGGGGCCGACGGTGACCGTGTCGCCGGCATTGGCGGCGCGGGCGATCAGGTCGCGCAGGTCGCCGTGCAGGGTGCGGTCCATCAGCCCCTGCTCGACCACCCAGCTGTCGTTGTAGACCTTGGAGAGGTAGCGGCTGCCGGTGTCGCAGACGAGGGTGACGACGCGCTTGGGCTTGGTCTGCTCGCGGCAGTAGCGCAGGGCGCCGGCGAGCAGGGTGCCCGACGATGAGCCGCCCAGGATGCCCGCCTTGTTGAGCAGCATCCTGGCGGTGGCGATGCTTTCGCTGTCGGGGATCTCGTAGGCCTTCTTGACCAGCTTCAGGTCGCAGTTGGCGGGGATGAAGTCCTCGCCGATGCCCTCGATCACCCAGCTGCCGGGCTCGATGCGTTCACCGCGCTCGACCAGCGGGGCCAGGATGGAGCCCACCGGGTCGGCGAGCACCATTTCAGTCTTGGGCGACGCCTTGGCGAAGAAGCGGCCGAGGCCGGTCAGGGTGCCGCCGGAGCCGACGCCCACGACCATGGCGTCGAGGTCGCCGTCCATCTGCTGGAGGATCTCCGGGCCGGTCGTTGTCTCGTGGGCCTTGGGGTTCGCCGGGTTCTCGAACTGGTTGACGTAGAAGCCGTTGTTGAGCCGGGCGGCCAGGGCGGCGGCCATGTCCTGGTAGTACTCCGGGTGGCCCTTGCCGACGTCGGAGCGGGTGATGCGCACGTCGACGCCCATGGCGCGCAGGTGCTGGATCTTCTCCCGCGCCATCTTGTCGGGGACGACCAGCAGCAGCTTGTAGCCCTTGAGCAGGCCCACCTGGGCCAGGCCCAGGCCGGTGTTGCCGGCGGTGGCTTCCACGAGCGTGCCGCCGGGCTTCAGCCGGCCGTCGGACTCAGCCGCCTCGATCATCGAGCGGGCGATGCGGTCCTTGATCGAGCCGCCGGGATTGGCGCTCTCCAGCTTGACGAACAGCCGGCAAGGGCCGGTGTCGAAACCGTGCAGCTCGACCAGCGGCGTGTCGCCGATGAGGTCGAGCGCCGAGGCGACGGCGGGCGGGGCGTGGGCTTCAGTCAACTTCCAGACTCCGGAACGGTCGGGCGGCGGCGCAGCGGGAATCGGGGGCGAATTTTTTTTGCGCGAGGCCCGGCGGCTGAGAGGTAGTCCTTGCGGAAACGGCTTCGCAAGACGGAAGTTTATTGCAGAGCCATGACGCTGCGCGGGGCGGGGCCGCAGAGGGCGGCGTAGGCGGCTTCCACCGCGGCGCGGAACGGCGCGGCGGCGGCGAGGTCGGCGGGGAAGACGGCGCTGAGGGCGAGGAAGCGGGCGACGTCGGCCTGGGCGTCGCCGGTCGTGGCGCGGCCGAGGTCCGAGAGGTCGGCGGCCAGGGGATCGGTGATCTCGCCGCCGGCGTGGGCCTGGCGACGGATGAAGGCCATCCAGGCGGCGACGCCGGCGGCGGGGCGGCGGATGTCACGACCCTGGGCGAGGGCGGCTTGGATCGTCGGCAAAAGGCGGATCGGCAGCTTCTGGGAGCCGTCCCAGGCGATCTGGCTAAGCTTGTGCTTGATGGCGGGGTTGGCGAAGCGGGCGAGGATGGCGCTGATATAGGCGGCGAGGTCGAGGTCGGGCGCCCGAAGCGTGGGCGCGATGTCGTCGCGCATCATCGCCGCGACGAAGGCGGCGAGGCCGGCGTCGGCCATGGCCTGCGCGACGGTGGCGTGGCCCAGGAGGAGGCCCACGTAAGCGAGCGTGGAGTGCGCGCCGTTGAGCAGCCGCAGCTTGGCGCGCTCGAAGGCGGCGACGTCGGCGGTGAAGGTGATCCCGGCGGATTCGAAGACGGCGCGGTCGGCATCCGGAACGCCTTCGCCGATGACCCACTGGCAGAATCGTTCGCGCTGGATCGGCCAGGCGTCGATGAGCCCCAGGCGTCGGGCCGCCTCGGCGCGCCGGGGTTCGTCGGTGGCGGGCGTGATGGAGTCGACCATCGTGTCGGGAAAGCGCGCCTCGGCGCCCTCGACGCCGGCGGCGGCGCAGAAGCGCAGGACGGCGGCGGCGAGGCGCTGACCGTTCCCCGAGAGGTTGTCGCAGCTCAGCACGGTCAGTGTCGGCGCGTCGTCGAAGTGGCGGCGCTCCAGGCCCTCCGCCAGCCAGCCGTAGATCGTGCGCGGGACCGCCGGACGGGCGAGGTCGTGGGTGACATCGGAGTGGTCGAGATCGAGCCGCCCGTCGGGCCCCAGGCAGTACCCCTTCTCGGTGATCGTGAGGGTGACGTAGCGGGTCGCGGGATCGGCGAGGCGGGCGAGGACGGCGTCAGGCTCGCGGGGCGCGGTCAGGACTTCGCGCACGGCGCCGACGACGCGGATGGACGGCCCGGCCTCGCGTTCGATCAGGCTGTAGAGGCCGTCCTGAGGTTGGAGGGCTTCGCGCACGGCGTCGCTGCGCAGCGAGACGGCGCTGACCGCGAGGCCCGGGTCGGCGGCCAGCATGCGGTCGAAGAACCAGGCCGGGTGGGCGCGGAAGAACGCGCCGGGGCCGAAGTGGACGACGCCGATGCGGGTGGCGGCGCGGTCGTAGGCGGGGCGCGCGACGTCGGGCGCCAGCGCTCCCAGGGTGGCGTCGGAGAGTCTGGTCCGCATCATCGTGGCGTGAACAGTAACCGGTGTCATGGATTGGGCCTATGCCCGCCCGCCAGGGCAAGGCTATGAACGGGCGAGGCTTTGGCGGCGAAGGTCTGGATGGCGGAGCGGAAGGGCGGCAGGCGTGCGGGCGAGGGCGGCGACAGCGCCGCCGAGGGCCTGCGCAAGCGGCCCACCATCAACGACATCGCCCGCCTGGCCGGGGTCTCGAAGAAGACCGTCAGCCGGGTCATCAACCAGAGCCCCTACGTCCAGAAGGAGACCCGCGAGCGCATCCAGGCGGTGATCGCCGAGCACGGCTATGCGCCCGACCCGCAGGCCCGGGGGCTGGCGTTCCGCCGCTCGTTCCTGATCGGCCTCGTCTACGACAACCCCAACCCGCAGTACGTCGTGAACATGCAGCTGGGGCTGCTGGACGGGATGAAGGGCTCGGGGTTCGAGCTGGTGGTGCACCCGTGCGACCGGGCGAGCCCGACGTTCCTGGCCGACCTGCAGGGCTTCGTGGAGCGCCAGAAGCTCTACGGCGTGGTGCTGACGCCCTCGGTGTCGGAGGACGAGCGGGCCGCGGCGCTGCTGGCGGAGATCGGGTGCGCCTACGTGCGGGTGGCCTCGGTGAGCGTGGACGCGCCCGAGCGGATGATCGAGACGCGGGACAAGCTGGGCGGCGTGGCCGCGGCGCGTCACCTGGCCGAACTGGGGCACCGGCGGATCGCCCACATCTCCGGGCCGGCGACGTTCCGCTCGTCGCACGAGCGGCGGCGCGGGTTCGAGGAGGGGCTGGCCGAGGCGGGGTTGGCGCTGGAGGCGCGGCACGTGCGCGAGGGGGCCTACACCTTCGAGTCCGGGATCGCGGGCGCGATGGAGCTGTTGCGGCTGAGCCCGCGGCCCACGGCGATCTTCGCGGGCAACGACGAGATGGCGGCCGGCGTGCTGCAGGCGGCGCGCCAGCTGGGCCTGTCGGCGCCGGGGGACGTCTCGGTGGTGGGCTTCGACGACTTCCAGATCGCCAGCCGGGTGTGGCCGGCGCTGACCACGATCCGCACGCCGACGCGCGAGATCGGCCGGCTGGCGGCGGAGCGGCTGATCGGAGGGGAGGTCGAGGCGCGGGCGGAACAGGATCGCCTGCCGGCGCTGGTGGTGCGGGACTCGACGGGACCGGCGGGCTGATCTGCGCCTCCGCGGCAGCGGAGGCTCTTCCAAGATTCAACCACGGAAACCACGGAAAACACGGAAGGTGTCGGCGCCATTCCGTGTCTTCCGTGGTCAGTCAATTTGAGACTCGCCGCTGGCGCGGCGGATGCGGTCACAGCTCCACCGGCTCCAGCTTGGGTGAGAGGAGGTGGATGGCGATCAGGGCCAGGATGTAGGCGCTGGCGGCGACGGCGAAGATGGGGGTGTAGGTCCCGAGCTTTTCCAGCACGTAGCCGGCGTACTTGCTCATCACCATGCCGCCGATGGCGCCGACCATGCCGCCGATGCCGACGACCGAGCCCACCGCGGAGCGGGGAAACACGTCGCCAGGCAGGGTGTAGAGGTTGGCGCTGAAGCCCTGGTGGGCGGCGGTGGCCAGGCCGATGATGCCGACCGCGAGCCACAGGTTGTCGACCACGGCGCCGAGGGCCACCGGCGTGGCGCAGATCGCGCAGATCAGCATCGTGGTCTTGCGCGCGCGGTTGATGCTCCAGCCGCGGGCGATGAGGCGCGAGGAGAGCCAGCCGCCGGCGATGCTGCCGACATCGCTGAGGAGGTAGATGGCGATGACCGGCGGCCCGAAGGTCTTCAGGTCCAGGCCGTGGCGCTTCTGCAGGAAGTCCGGCAGCCAGAAGAGGAACATCCACCAGATCGGGTCGATGAGGAACTTGCCGATCGCGTAGGCCCAGGTCTCGCGGACGGGGAGCAGGCGCCGCCACGGGATGGCCTCGACGTGATCCGGCGGGTCGCTCTCGATGTGGGCGAGTTCGGCGGCGGAGAGGGCCTTGGTCTCGCGCGGCGTGCGGTAGACGAGCAGCCAGATCGGCAGCCACAGGAGGCCGCCGACGCCGGTGACGATGAACGCGGCGCGCCAGCCCCAGGCCAGCGTCACGGCCGGGATGATCAGTGGAGTGACGATGGCGCCGATGTTGGTGCCGGCGTTGAAGAGGCCGGTGGCGAAGGCGCGCTCCTTCTTGGGGAACCACTGGGCCATGGCCTTGATGCCGCCCGGGAACGCGCCGCCTTCGCCTATGCCCAGCGCCAGGCGCGCGCCGATGAAGCCTGCGAGCGAATTGGCCAGCGCGTGGGCGATGTGGGCGCCCTGCCAGACCAGGAACGCCAGGCCGAAGCCCAGCCGCGCGCCGATGCGGTCCACGATCCGCCCGAAGGCGAGGTAGGAGACGGCGTAGGCGGCCTGGAACCAGAAGACGAGGTCGGCATAGTTGGTCTCGTCCCAGCCGAACTGTTTGCTGAGGTCGCCCTTCAGGAAGCCGATGGTCTGGCGGTCGACGTAGTTGATGACCATGGCGGTGAAGAGCAGCGCCACGATCACCCAGCGGTGGCGGCCGACGGCCGCCGCGCGGGCCGCCTCAGCCGGGGACGTCGTGGCGCTGGTCATGGGCGGGTCCTCCCCCGAGCACGTTATTGCGCCTCAGCGGGCCTAGCGACGCAGTGGATTTCGTCGAGGCCGTCGAAGACGATGCGGGCCGACTGGCCGGCCGCGATGTCGTGGATGCCGCTGGCCGCGCCGGTGGTGACGAACTGGCCGCGCCTCAGCGGCCGGCCGCGGGCGGCCACGGCGTTCATCAGGAAGGCCAGCGAGGCGGCCGGGCCGCCGGGGATCGAGGACGGTGCGCCCGTCCCCACCAGCTCGCCCGCCACATAGGCGGCGCACGGCGGCCAGTCGTCGGTGCGGCTCTGCCAATCGGGGATGGTCTTGCCCAGGATCAGGCCGGCGTTGTTGCCGAAGTCGGCGGCCACGACGCGCGGGCCCAGCACGTTGATGGTGGCCAGAGGGCTGCCGGCGAACTCGACGCCGACCAGTTCTTCCTCGACCAGCTTCAGCGCGTCGGCCGGCGTCCAGTCGGTGCGGCCGGGCGTGGCGTCCTCGCCCATGCGGTAGATGTACTCGGCCTCGACGGCGGCGAACCCGCCGGCGATGGCGAAGACCGGCGTGGGCTCCGGCCCGGCGCGCCAGACGTTCTTCGCGAACACCGGGCCCAGCACGCGGTCGGCTTTGAGCTCGGCCTGCAGCTCGGTCGGGATGCGGCCCACCTTCCAGCCGACCACCTCGTCGGGCCACAGGCCGATGGCCGCCTCCTGGATGACGTAACCGGCGGCCATGTCGGCGGGGAGCGCGCCGGGGAAGGCCGGAATCGATCGCGCGGCGCGGCGGGCGCCGACGAACGTGGCGGCGACATCGGCGGGGGCGAGCGCGGCGGGGCTTCCGGCGACGCTCACGCGCGCGCCTCGCAAGCCGGCGTCACAGCAGGGGATTCGGGTCGGCGGAAGGCGGGCGTGCGGGTCACGGCGCGGCGACATTGGGCGAATAGGTAACCGGTGTCAATTTGCCGAGACGGGACTTGCCAGCCGCCGATGACACCGGTTACCTGCTGAGACGCCGAAAGCGCCTGGAATGACCCGTCCGTTACGCCTCCATCCCGACCGGCTGCTGCCCGCCGACCCGGCGGTGCGCGATGTCGCGCGCCGGCTCTATGCCGGCGTGAAGGACCTGCCGATCATCTCGCCGCACGGGCACACCGACCCGGAATGGTTCGCGACGGATGCGCCGTTCGCGGACGCGACCAGCCTGCTGCTGGCGCCCGACCACTACCTTTACCGGATGCTCTACAGCCAGGGCGTGCCGATGGAGGCGCTGGCCGTGCCGACGCGCAAGGGGCCGAGCGCGGCGGACCCGCGCGCGGCGTGGCGGCTGTTCGCGCAGAACCAGCATCTGTTCCGCGCGACGCCCTCGGCGATCTGGCTGGACCATGTGTTCGCGCAGGTGTTCGGCTTCGACGTGCGGTTGGGCGCGGCCACGGCCGATCTCTACTTCGACCGGATCGGGGAGCTCCTGGCGACGCCGGCGTTCCGGCCGCGGGCGCTGTTCGAGCGGTTCAACATCGAGCTGCTGGCGACGACCGAGTCGCCGACCGACGAGCTGAAGCACCACAAGGCGATCCGCGAGAGCGCCTGGGGCGGGCGCGTGGTGACCGCCTACCGGCCCGATCCGGTGGTCGATCCCGAGCACGAGGAATTCTGGCCGAGCCTGGAACGGTTCGGTCAGATGGCCGGCCAGGACGTGAGCTTCTGGGGCGGCTACCTCGAAGCGCACCGGATTCGCCGCCAGGCGTTCATCGCGATGGGCGCGACGTCGTCCGA
>Ga0308176_10001654_pt1 | contig 14037 bp, 11 predicted proteins | sample PhyCR2_3_FD_203890 | JGI IMG/M metagenome (GOLD analysis project Ga0308176, IMG submission 203890) | Soil microbial communities from UC Gill Tract Community Farm, Albany, California, United States - DLSLS.C.R2 | ecosystem: Environmental > Terrestrial > Soil > Agricultural land | place: USA...
GGCCCAGGTCGCGAGATTCCGGTACGTCCTGGCCCACGGCGTCAAGGAAAATCTGGTAGCCCGCCTCCGGGACTGGCCGGGGCTCCACTGCATCCGGCAGCTCGCGGACGGCGAGCCGCTCGCCGGCGCCTGGTACGACCGGACCCAGCAGTACCTCGCCCGCCGTAAGGGGGAGGACGCCGATCCTGCCAAACACGCCACTCCTGAGACCGTGACCTTCTCGCCCCTCCCCTGCTGGAAGCACCTGTCTCCGCAGGCGTACCGGGAGCGCGTCGGGACCATGGCCCAGGAGATCGAGGAGGAAGCCGCCGCGGCCCGGAAGCGGACGGGAGCCCACCCGCTCGGCGCGACGAAGATCCTGGCCCAGCATCCCTGGACCCGTCCCGAGCGGGTGAAGAAGTCGCCAGCCCCGCCCCTCCACGCCGCGAGCAAGGCCGTGCGCCAGATCTTCTACGAAAGCTTCGCCCTCTTCGTCGCCGCCTACCGCACGGCCGCCGAGAAGCTCAAGCGGGGAGACCCCAAACCGGGCTTCCCCTTCGGGAGCTTCCCGCCCGCGTTGCCGTTCGTCGGGTAGACGCGGCAGCGCGGATTCGATCTGAGGAGCTGGTTGTCGTGGTCGCCTGGACGAAAGTGGAGGGGAGGGGTGTACCTGGGAAGGGGTTTTGTCGTGAATTTCAGGAGATCGATGTCACCTGATTGACGTTCCGGAGGGCCTGTGGTCCTTTCAGAGCCGCTATTCGAGGGCTTGACAAGTGAAAAACGCCCTCGCGAGAGGACGCTTTCTCCAGAGACGTGGCACCTTCGGGGATAGGGAGAAGAAGGGCTTATCCAAACGCCTGGCACCCTTCGCCGCCCCCATAGATTCTCCAAGCGCCTGGCACCCTTCTTCAGCGCACCCAGCGACCAACCCCTGCGAGCGGTTATCCAAGCGGCTGGCACCCTTCCTCGCACCCTTCCTCTCGGAGGCGCCTGCAACTCCTCGCCGATGCTGGATGCGTCATCCGTCATCCAAGCGCTTGGCGCCCAGTCTCTCTGAGCTACTGGAGCCTCTGCGTGCTACCCGTCTTGGCATCGATCCAGCCACCGAGGCAAGTTCGGCGCTCCGGCTTCTTTAGGCAGAAGCAGGCATTGGACCCGCCGGAATCGATACTTGCGGTCTGACCAGGGTCTACTCTCAGCTCACTGCTCTGCGGCTTTGATCTACATGAATCTTCGGAACCATACCGCACGTAAAGGATGAACCGGTGGTTGGAGCTATTGACGAAGGTCACGTCCTTCGTTCGATCCAGAGATTGACTGCTTGGAGGTGTGGGTTCCCTCGTGGGCTGGGCCACCCTATCAGGAGGTGATCGCACAGAGTCAGGCACGACGGGCTCGATCGAAGTGACTGGAGGTGGTAGAGGCGGTGAAGGAGAGGGCGAAGGGTTATTAACGGGGGGCGAAGGCAGGGGTCGCTCGCTTTCGTGCCAAGGAAGGGCCACGCTAAGTGCCGCAATGACTACGCCGATCACGGAGACAATTGCATTAACCTTGGTAAAACAACCTTCTCTGGTAGACCCCTTGGATCGCTCGGTTTCATTGGCCACGGGATCGCCTTGTCCATATTGCATATGCGCCTTGCCCAATCGCCCCAACATCGACCAAAGTATGTCACCATAGGGTCATAAGCGTTCATTCAAGATCGTGATTCTAAGTGGCCCTCTACTATAACCAGGCGAGTTGGGGCAGAATCAGTTCATCAACATCCGATAATGGCAAGCTCTTGCGCACATGTCAAATTGTAATATGTGAATGGGCTGGCTCAGATCGGAGAAATGGGTGGAGGTACCCTCAAAAGTGTGGAGATGATCTGCAGGCGGCATAACCTCCCGGCCAGCGACGATTGGCCGGGAAATCCGGCCAGGAAGGAGACACCGCCATGGTAGAGAGGATCTGGGCTATCCAAGCGCCTGGCACCCTTCCTCCCGGGACCCGTCCCGAGAGGGTGAAGAAGTCGCCGGCCCCGCTCCTCCACGCGGCGAGCAAGGCGATGCGCCAGATCTTCTACGAAGGCTTCGCCCTCTTCGTCGCCGCCTACCGCACGGCCGCCGACAAGCTCAAGAGAGGAGATCCGAACCCGGGCTTCCCGCGCGGGTGCTTCCCGCCGGCGTTGCCGTTCGTGGGCGGGTAGGCCAGGCGCCGCGGTTTCGGCCTGAAGAACGGGGTTCATGGGACGCCTGAGTGGAGGTGGAGGGGAGAGGCGTGTCCGGCGAGGCGTTTCTGAGGGTAATACATGAAATCGGGATCGTATGTCGGCGCCCAAAATGGCTGGGAGAACCTCCTCAAGGCCGCCCCTAAAGGGGCTTGACAACGGGATTTTGCCGCTCCGCGGGGTGCTGCAGCGGCTCGGGAGGAGAAGGGCTTATCCGAATGGCTGGCACCCTTCCCTTCTCCCGCACTTCCCTGCTGCTGCGCCCTTCTCTCTCTCTTCTCCCCCCACCCTTCTGGAAAACTGTTGTGGAGTCCGTCTAAAGATTGAGCGAGGTGCCTTACCCAAATGCTTGGCACTCTTCTCTGGCGGGGAGCTTGACAAGTGGGAAACGCCCTCTCAAAAGGACGATTTCTCCAGGGCATGGCACTTTGGGGAGAGGAGTAGACGACGAGCTTATCCAAATGGCCAGCACTCTTCTTCTCCACTCTCTCGCGCGCCGGGTGCATTAAGCCTTGATGTTGGGATTTCTCGGCTAAGGCACTTAGCGCCAATGCTATGATGTTAGGCGTGGGAGTCAAATAAGTTATTCCAATATCGCGTAAGCCAAATAACATTGATCCACCATCAAACTGGGGTTAGGCTTATAGCAGCTCTGGAAGGATAAGGAAGATGACCAAGGCCTCGCTATTGATTTTCCAGATGTTTTTCCTGCCTGTTCTCCTTTCGGCTAAGCCGCAAGATTATGTTGCGGGACGAGTTCTTGATGAGGACGGCCACGAGCTTCAAGGGGTAACTGTAGAGGTTATCGCCAAGGATTCCGTAGTTCAAGTTATCAAAACTGGGCCAACAGGCCAGTTTGCCTTACGCCATTTACCTAAAACGAGCTTCTATCTTCGCTTCTCCGATGATTACCATCTTGGCGAGGAGATCCGGGGCCATCTGCCCTCTAATCTCATCATACACCTTCGCAAGAGCATGCAAGCTGAGTCGACCTCAGTAAATACAATGGCATTCGACATTGAACCTACAAGCATAGATTCCATGACAGAGAACGTAAAAGTTGAGGCTGCCTGGAATCGATGGATAGATAACGACGACCTGACCGCCGTAAACACCATGCAGGTCGGCTCATACTATACCATACATTTCGACCTAGCAGGCATTGATTATTCTAGGTTGGCCAATTCTTCCAATACAGTCTCGGCAGTGCCAGATGAAAGCCTCTCCTCACTTCTCAAAGATCCTAAAGCCCGCCAACGAATGGTCGTAGTAAAACCCTTCGTCGAAACAAGCGCAGCCAGCATCTCATTCGGAAGGGAAGGGGCCCTCCCTTACATGATTGATCTCGATAAAATCCGCAAAACCGCAGAGAACCTAAAGCAAATAGATGATCGCCAAGATCTGCGGGCAATCTCTGCGGTCCTTGCGGCCGTGCAAATCCCAATAATTGTCCATGCCGAGACGCCCGGCTGCGCACAAATAGGCCTTGCCATTTGGGATGGAGCTCTACGTCACCCACTAGACATCCTACGCACAGCGGTCGATGTCACCACAGGAAATTCAACAAGTGCTTTCGCGTGCGGGACTGACAGTAGCATAAAGCCGCTGTCCTCTGGCATTGTTCAGACCCTTCTGAGCACTTCCAACGTACCAAAGGCCGATGCTGGCCTTTTTTTCTTTGAATTTGCAACCACAACTGGCGAAATCGTAAACACCGCAATGTTTATCGGGCCAGACTACCAAGTTCTATCATGGCAGCCTACGCAAGCCTTAACAAGTCTACTATTTTCAGACGACGCGAGTAGCGTGGGGAGACAGATCCAGGCAGCCCGATGTAAAAGGTTGGACTCGTGCGTTGAGAACTTCGGTCCAATTGCGAAAATGTTTTCGGATGTCTTATTCAGCGACAAGAACATTGATGGAGAGAAGGCAGCCACAGCGGCTAGAAAAGCATTGGAACAGCTAACAGCAAGAGTAGGTAATGCACCGACTATTCTGATGCGCTTCACTGATCGCGAGGGAAACACTAGACCTCTTCCCTTTGGCTTATTGAAGTTAGGCCCTAAATTGCTAGGAGATGCCTCAACCATCCTGCAACCCCTGCCGATACCGCGTTACGATGCTGATTCAGTATGCATCTCAAATTGGAAAAATTTTATACCGTCTTCCCTCGGCGGAGACGATATCGTACCTGACAACTATCTCCAGATTAAAGACAGTCCAACATTTCCGGTCCTGCGCAAATGGAGCCAACTGAGAGACTACCTCAATGAAACCAATCATCCTACATCTCAAGGCGAGGGGCTACTTCTTGTTGCGCATCATGGCGCAGGGTTCATTCGATTTGAGCCGACCAGTTCCGATTTCTTCTATGCTAACGATATTAAGCATGACTATGCGCCCGGAAGCGTGGCCGTGATCGGAGCGTGTTCAACGGCAGCCCTAACACCATTAAACAAGGATCTTCCGTTCGTAACAGCCCTTAATAAGCATGGAATCGACGCCATGATCGTAGCACCATTCGAAGTGAGTGCTCCACTTGCGTCACGATTTGCTATTCATTTCTTTGAAAGCGTTGCCGCGGCGCGCGAAAAACACGAAACACCAAATCTTTCTGAACTTTTCGAGATGGCCCGCTTAGCCACCAGGAGAGAACTTTCCATGGCTCCGTTCCTCGACGAGCTTGCGGAGTTTTCCCTTTTGGGTAATGCAAACATTAAATTGTGCCAGTGACAGAAGGGAGGAACAATGGGATCTAAATGGTGTCTCGCAACTGTATTACCGATTCTTGTAGCTACATCTGGATGCGTAGGTGTCTTAAGGGTATCAGAAAGTGGCGGGAAAAAATTACCTGGCGTTCAATTTTTTCCGAAGAAGGCGACATGCCGCCAGGAGACGACCTATGTCGGCCCCGTGGTACTCGTCACGAAGACTGATACGTTTCTAGATTCTACGGGGAAAGTAATACGGACCGAGAGCGAAACAAAGCCTTTTCGCTTGCACGAAGGCGAGGCAGCGCTGATTAAACTTAGTGCGTGCCTAGCGTCACCGTCTCAGTGTGGCAATGACCCAACAGGCTCACCACTTACCTTTCCAACAGTATGGAAGCAACTCACAGGCTCCATTCCCGTTCCGGAGTCACCAGATAAACTGAAGCCCGAAGATCTGATTCTTGTTGGCAACAAGGTAAGTGCGTCTACGTTTGTGGACTACACCACAGCGACCTACTTGAATGGCAACCTCCCTTGGCTTGGAAGCAATGAGGTTAGCCTAGAACTTAATGAAGATGGCAGCCTATCGAAGGCTTCCGGCAAAGCGGAATCTAAGATTGCCGACTTAATACCGATAAAAGAAGGCCTTAGCGCAATCTTTCATCTGAGTGCAGCAGCACCTAAGTCGGGAGTGGCTGGCCCTGCGGATGCATTTGAAGCGGCAGCGGCCACTCCAAAGGTTACTACGCTAAGCGTTGACATAAAATTCTTTCAGTACCTATTCGCTCGGAACTCGCCAGTGACGTCACCATGTAACCTGCCTGCGGCCATTACATTGGCCGAATTTGTGAAGGGAGGCATCGAGTTCTCTTGGAGCCAACCTGGAGCGAATGATGAGGCGAAGAAGGACTCTGTATCTGCCGATGACAAGAGTAAGGGTAAGGGTAAGGGTGAGGACAAGGGCGGGAAGGATCAGTAGGCTTGGGCTCTTCTCCTGTTTTGCGCAAATTTGACATTTACCGGCGTGTACTAGCCGGCGACACGTGCCCGCTCAACCGCACCGCCCCCTTGACACCCACCCCCCGCCCACCATATCGTCCATATATGAACGAACCGCCCTCCCCCCTGGGAGGGCGGTCTGCTTCTTGTGCTCCGGGGCGGGTGAGCTGAGAGCGGTTGCTCCGCGTCCTCCTACCATCCCAGGAACAGAGATCCTCGTAGCACCGGAGATTCCGGCGGCGGCCCGGTTGGGGCCGGCCGCCGTTTTAGGAGAGTGATGATGAAGGTCTTATCTGTTGTAGGGCTTGGGGTTATCTGCGCCGCCGTGATGGCGGGGTGCCACGGCAAACCCGCGGCTCCTCCGCCGCAGGGGCCGCCGACGGTGGTCGTCTCCCAGGTGGTCCAGCGGGACGTGCCGGTCACTCAGGAGTGGATCGGCACCACGGAGGGGAACGTCAACGCCGAGATCCGGCCCAAGGTGGACGGGTATCTGCTGCGGCGGGTCTACGCCGAGGGGAGCTTCGTGCGCCAGGGGGATCTGATGTTCGAGATCGACGCCCGGCAGGTGCAGGCGGCGCTCCAGCAGGCGCAGGGGGATCTCGCCCAGGCCCAGGCCCAGCTTTCCAAGGCCCAGCAGGACGTCAACCGCTTCCGCCCCCTCGCCGCCCAGAAGGCGGTCAGCCAGCAGGAGCTCGACAACGCCCTCTCGTCCGAGGCCGCCGCCAGGGCGGTGGTGGACGCCAAGCAAGCGGCCGTCCATCAGGCCCGCCTCAATCTCGGCTGGAGCCGCGTCACCGCTCCCATCAGCGGCATCGCCGGCACCGCCCAGGCGCAGGTGGGGAATCTCGTCAGCCCCTCCTCCGTGCTCGCCGTGGTCTCGCAGTGCGATCCCATCCGCGTGCTCTATCCGCTCAGCGAGCAGGAGTACCTCCACCTCCAGGAGCGGCTCGGGCGCAATCCGTCGGGCCACGAGGACAACCTCGAGCTGATCCTGGCCGACGGCTCGACCTTCCCCCACAAGGGGCACCTGCTCTTCTCGGACCGGCAGGTGGACGTGAAGACCGGCACCATCGGCACCGTCGCCGTCTTCCCCAATCCCGGCAACCTCCTGCGGCCCGGGCAGTACGCCAAGATCCGCGCCGTGACCGAGGTCAAGAAGGGGGCGATCCTGGTGCCGCAGCGCGCCGTCAACCAGCTCCAGGGCAGCTTCCAGGTGGCCGTGGTGGGGAGCGACGACAAGGTCCAGATGCGGCCCGTCCAGCCCGGCGTGCGGGTGGGGAGCCTGTGGGAGATCGACTCGGGGCTCCAGCCCGGAGACCGCGTCGTGGTCGAGGGGGTCTCGCGGGTGAAGCCGGGGATCACCGTCCGCCCCCAGGAGGACCCGGCGGAGGAGGCCGAAGCGTCCACTTCCACCTCTCCGATGACGTCCGTGGCGGGAGGGAAGTAGCAACATGGCGCGCTTTTTCATCGACCGGCCGATCGTCGCGATCGTCATCTCGGTGCTCACGGTCCTCCTCGGGCTGGTGGCCATGACCGGGCTGCCGATCGAGCAGTATCCGGACATCGTGCCGCCGCTGATCCAGATCCAGAGCACCTTCCCGGGCGCCGACGCGGTTACCGTCGAGCAGTCGGTGGCGACGCCGCTCGAGCAGCAGATGAACGGCGTCGAGGACGCGCTCTACATGCAGTCGGTGAACGCCAACGACGGCACGATCACCCTGCGCGTGACTTTCGACGTGGGGACGGACCGCAACGCCGACCAGATCAACGCCCAGAACCGGGTCACCCAGGCCGTGCCGAGCCTGCCGGCGGACGTCAACGCGATCGGCCTCACCTACCGCAAGACGCAGGGCACGCCGCTGATGCTGATCTCGCTCTTCTCGCCGAAGGGGAGCTACAACGGCCTGTTCCTCGGCAACTACGCGCTGATCAACGTCAACGACGCGCTCTACCGCGTGCCCGGGGTGGGCCAGGTGCTGAACTTCGGCGCCGCCGAGTACGCGATGCGGGTGTGGGTGAAGCCGGACCAGCTCGCCAAGCTGAGCCTGACCGTGGCGGACCTGCTGAAGGCCGTCCAGCAGCAGAACACGGTGAACCCCTCGGGGCAGATCGGCGCCGAGCCGGCTCCCGCCGGGCAGGAGTTCACCTACGCCGTGCGCGCGCAGGGGCGGCTCGCCACGCCGGAGGAGTTCGGCAACATCGTGGTGCGCCTGAACCCGGACGGCTCGGCGGTGCGCATGAAGGACGTGGCGCGGATCGAGATGGGCGCCCTCAGCTACAAGCAGGTGGGGCGCTTCAACGGCCGGCCGTCGAGCATCATCGGCATCTACCAGGCCCCCGGCTCGAACGCCCTCGCGGTGGCCGCGGGGATCAAGAAGACGATGGCGGACCTCAAGTCCCGGTTCCCCGCGGATCTCGACTACCGTGTCTCGGTGGATACCACCCGGCCGGTGACCGAGGGGATCCGGGAGATCCTGAAGACGCTCGGCGTGGCGCTGCTGCTGGTGCTCCTGGTCGTCTTCCTCTTCCTCCAGAACTGGCGGGCGACGCTGATCCCGCTGGTCGCGGTGCCGGTGTCGCTGATCGGCACCTTCGCGGTCTTCCCGCTGCTGGGCTTTTCGATCAACGCCCTCTCGCTGTTCGGCCTGGTGCTGGCGATCGGCCTGGTGGTGGACGACGCCATCGTGGTGGTGGAGGCGGTGGAGCACCACATCGAGGAGGGGATGACGCCGCGCGCCGCCACCATCCAGGCGATGAAGGAGGTGTCGGGGCCGGTGGTCGCGATCGCCCTGATCCTCTCGTCGGTGTTCCTGCCGGCCGCCTTCCTGGGCGGCATCCAGGGGCGGCTCAACCGGCAGTTCGCGCTCACCATCGCCATCTCGGTGCTGATCTCGGCCTTCAACGCGCTCTCGCTCTCGCCGGCGCTGTCGGCGCTGCTGCTGCGGCACCGGGAGCCGTCGCGCGGGCCGCTCGCCCGCTTCTTCGGCGCCTTCAACCGCTTTTTCGACCGCGGGCGGGAGACCTATCTCAGCTTCTCCGGCTTCCTGATCCGCAAGGCGGTGCTGGCGGTGGCGATCCTGGTGGGGTTCGGCCTGCTGGCGGGGGGGCTCGGCAAGTCGGTGCCCACCAGCTTCCTGCCGGATGAGGATTCGGGGTTCTTCTTCCTCAACGTGCAGCTCCCGGACGCCGCGTCGCTCCAGCGCACGGACGCCGTCTGCCGCAAGGTGGAGCAGATCCTGGCCCACACCAAGGGGGTGCGGTACTACAACACGGTGGCGGGCTTCAGCCTGCTCTCCTATACGTCTTCCTCCTACAACGCCTTCTTCTTCGTCTCGCTCGATCCCTGGGACCAGCGGAGCGGCCCCGGGCTCTCGGCCAAGGAGCTGGCGGACAAGCTGAACGGCGCCTTCCGCGCCCAGATCCCCGAGGCGACCGCGTTCGCCTTCCTGCCGCCGGCCATCCCCGGCCTCGGCACCTCGGGCGGCTTCTCGCTCTGGGTGCAGGACCGCAGCGGCGGCTCGGTCGACTTCCTCAACCAGAACCTCCAGAAGTTCCTGGAGGCGGCGCGCAAGCGGCCGGAGCTGCAGAACGTCAACAGCTCCTTCCGCGCCGCGGTGCCGCAGGTGTTCGTGGACGTCGACCGCGACAAGGCGCTGAAGCAGGGGGTGCCGATCGCCGACATCTATCAGACCCTGCAGGCGTTCCTCGGCGGCACGTTCGTCAATCAGTTCAACCGCTTCGGCCGGCAGTGGCGCGTCTATCTGCAAGGGGAGGGGGCGGAGCGCGCGGGACCTGAGGACATCGGCCGGTTCTACGTGCGGAACAACGACGGCAACATGGTCCCGCTCTCGGCCCTGACCACGCTCCGCAGCACCAACGGCCCGGAGTACACCCAGCGCTTCAACCTCTTCCGGGCCGCCCAGGTCACCGGCTCGGCGGCCCCTGGCTACAGCTCGGGACAGGCGCTCGACGCGCTGGAGCAGGTGGCGGCGCAGAGCCTGCCGCGCGAGATGGGCTTCGACTGGTCCGACCTCTCCTATCAGGAGAAGAAGGCGTCGGGCAGCGCCGGCCGGGTGTTCATCCTGTCGCTGATGTTCGTCTTCCTGATCCTCGCCGCCCTCTACGAGAGCTGGACGCTGCCGTTCAGCGTGCTCCTCTCGGTGCCGGTGGCGGTCTTCGGGGCTTTCCTGGGGCTGCTGCTCCGGCATTTCGACTTCGACGTCTTCGGGCAGATCGGGCTGGTGGTGCTGATCGGCCTGGCGGCCAAGAACGCCATCCTGATCGTGGAGCTCTCCAAGGCCCAAGTGGAGAAGGGCAGGCCTGTCGTGGAGGCGGCGCTGGAGGGGGCGCGGCTGCGGCTGCGGCCCATCCTGATGACCTCGTTCGCCTTCATCCTGGGGTGCGTGCCGCTGTGGATCGCCCACGGCGCGGGCGCGGCGTCGCGCCAGATCCTGGGGACCGTGGTGGTGGCCGGGATGCTCGCCGCCACCCTGCTCGCCGTGTTCCTGATCCCGGTCCTCTATGTGATCGTGGAGAAGCTCGGCGGCGCGGAGAGAAAACGGGCCCGAGAGACCGCCCTGGTGCCGGCCGAGGAGGCCCATCCATGAGGCGGCTCATGGCTCTGCTCGCGGCGGCCTCTCTGGCCGGATGCGCCACCACCGCCGGCCACGACTACCAGCGGCCGGCCCTGAATCCGCCGGCTCAGCATCGGGGCCAGGCGGGACCGGCCGAGGCGGCCTCGCTGGCCGATCAGGCGTGGTGGGACGTCTTCCATGATGACGTCCTGAAGGGTCTGATCGCCGAGGCGCTGAAGAACGGCTATGACGTCCGGCTGGCGGCGTGGCGGGTGGAGGAGGCGCGGGCCAACGCGGGGATCATCCGCGCGCAGTCCTTCCCGGCGTTCCAGGGGCAGGTGGAGGCGGGGTATGGACGGCAGTCCGAATTCTCCTCGAGCAAGGGGGAGCGCGGGGGGCTGATCCAGCTCAACGTAAACGCCTCGTGGGAGCTCGACCTCTGGGGGCGGATCCGGCGCTCGAACGAGGCGGCGCTGGCCCAGTACCTGGCCTCGGAGGAGGCGCGGCGCGGGGTCTACCTCTCGCTCGTCTCCGAGGTGGCCGCGCGCTACTTCCAGCTCCGCGAGCTCGACCTTCAACTGGAGATCGCCCGCCGGACCACCGGCGCGTTCCAGGAGACCTTCGACCTGTTCAACCGGCGGCTCCAGGGGGGGGCCGCCTCGGCCCTGGAGACCAGCAGCGCCGAGGCCCTGCTCGCCTCGACCGCGGCCACCATCCCGGACCTCGAACGGCAGATCGTGGCGGAGGAGAACGAGCTCTCCTTTCTCCTCGGCCGCAATCCGGGGCCGATCGCCCGCGGCGCCGCGCTCGAAAGCCAGTTCCTCCCGCCGGACGTGCCGCCGGGCCTACCCTCGGACCTCCTCCGGCGGCGCCCCGACCTGCGGGAGGCCGAGCAGAATCTGGTCGCGGCCAATGCCGAGGTCGGGGTCGCCCAGGCCGACTTCTTCCCCCGCGTCAGCCTGACGAGCGCGCTCGGCAGCGTCTCGCCGCAGATCTCGCAGCTCTTCCCGGCGGGGCGGACCTGGACCGTGGGCGGCGGGCTCCTCACCCCGGTCTTCCAGGGGCGGCGCCTGCGCTTCCAGTATCAGGCGGCCCTGGCCCGCTGGGAGCAGGCGAAGGCGGTCTACGAGCGGGACGTGACGAGCTCCTTCAACGAGGTCTCGACGGCGCTGGTGGCCTATCAGAAGTACGCCGATGTGGAGCGGGAGCGGGCGCGCGAGGTCAACGCCTATCAGGAGGCGGTCCGCCTGTCGAACACCCGGTACGTGGCCGGCCTTTCGAGCTATCTCGACGTCTTGCAGGCCCAGCAGCAGCTCTTCCCGGCCGAGATCCTGCTCGCCCAGGCCCGCTTCAACCGGCTGGCGACCCTGGTCCAGCTCTACCAGGTGCTGGGCGGTGGGTGGAAGCTCAGCGACGATCAGTGGCCCGGGGCTCAGCCCGCGGCGGCCCAGCCATGAAGGACGATCCGGTCATCCGGCTCTTCCTGCAGACGGCGCAGGCGATCGAGGAGCGCCTGGAGGCGGCGCTGGTCGAGGTGGACCTGTCGGTGGCGAAGTACAGCGCCCTGAAGCAGCTCGCGGCGGCGGAGGAGCCGCTCTCGCTCAGCGACATGGCGTCGCGGCTCGTCTGCGTGCGCTCCAACGTCTCGCAGCTCGTCGACCGGCTGGAGGCGGACGGCCTGGTGCGCCGGGTGGAGGATCCGAAGGACCGCCGCTGCGTGCGGGCCGCCCTCACCGATCTCGGCCGCGAGCGCCAGGCCGCCGGCGAGCGAAGGCTGGAGTCGGTGCGCGATGAGATCGTGGAGGTCCTCTCCGAGGTCGACCGCGGGACGCTGGAGCGGGCGCTGGAGCGGTTGCGGTAGAAAGATTCGCGGTTGTTTCTCTGCTATCCTTGCAGGAAAGGTGCAATAAGCAGGGATGACTATGAACCCGTATTGGTTCTTCTTCAGCTACGCCCGTCTCGACCGGGATCCCTATCTCAAGAAGTTTTACAACGAGCTCGTCGACAGCGTCCGGGTGAACGCCGGCGGGAACCGCGGGGAGATCGGGTTCTTCGACACGGAGGATATCGAGCCTGGCCAGGAGTGGCCGGCGGCGCTGGCGGCGGCCCTCCAGACCGCGCGCGTCTTCGTGCCCGTGTACACCCCCTCGTATTTCATCAGCGAGTTCTGTGGCCGGGAGTGGCGGGTGATCGAGGAGCGCCGCCGGGCCGCCGGGGAGCGCCCGCCCGTGATCCTGCCCGTGCTCTGGGTCCCTCAGGACAAGCTGCCGTCCAACCTTCCGGAGGCGGTGTTGGACCTCCAGTACTCCCACGAGCAGTTTGGCGAGGTGTACGTGAAGGAGGGGCTCCGGCAGCTCATGCGGCAGAGCCGGTACCTCGACGCCCGGCGGCAGATCATCGACGGGCTCGCCGAAAGGATCATCGAGATCGCCCGCGAGCACCCCCTGCCGCCGCTGCCCGCGCCGCCGTCCATCAAGCAGGTGCCGAGCGCGTTCCAGCCCCCGCCGGGCGCCCCCGCCCCGCCGGCTCCCTCCGGCCCGGGAAACGTGGGCCCCCGCTACGTGCAGTTCATCTTCGTCGCCGGCCGGCGCAACGAATTCGAGCTCCAAAAGCTGCGCAAGAAGCTGGAGTATTACGGCGGCGAGGGGGGCCCCGACTGGCAGCCCTATCTCCCCGAGCTGGCGGAGGAAATCGCCATTCTCGCCATGGGGGTCGCCGCCTCCGAAAAGCTCCGCTACGAAGCGGTGCCGCTCGACGAGAGCCTGATCCGGAGGCTGGACGAGGCGGAGCGCGACAACAAGGTGGTGGCGATTATCGCCGACATCTGGACGCTGCGGCTGGAGCAGTATCACCGGTTCATGCGCGAGTACGACCGGCGGAGCTATCAGAACTGCGTCGTGCTGATCCCGTGGAACTACGACGAGGAGACGAAGCTGACCGAGGAGACGCTGAAACAGGCGGTGGAGCTCACCTTCGTGAACCGCTGCCTGTCCCGGGATCCCAACACCTTCATCGACACCATCCGCTCTCCCGAGGAGCTGCGGACGAATCTCAGCCGGGCGCTCAACGCCGCGCGCATGCGGATCTTCACCGTCGCCGAGGTCAAGAAGAAGGCGGAGAGCGGGAACGTGATCGCGAAGTCGGTCCTGCAGAACTGATCCCGAGCCCCCGTCATGCAACGCGCGCCGGGCAGGATCATCACCTTCTACTCCTACAAGGGGGGGACCGGCCGGTCGATGGCCCTGGCGAACGTCGCCTGGATCCTCGCCAGCAACGGCAAGCGGGTCCTCGCCGTCGACTGGGATCTCGAGGCGCCCGGGCTCCACCGGTATTTCACCCCGTTCCTCGTCGACAAGACCTTGACCGCGTCGGACGGCGTGATCGATTTCGTGATCGATTACACCACCGAGGCGATGACCCCGTCGCAGGAGGGGGAGGTCGTGCCGCGGGACTGGTACGTGCAATACGCCGACCTGCCGCGCTACGCCGCGTCGCTCGAATGGGAGGGGTGGGATTTCCCGGGGGACGGCACGCTCGACTTCGTCAGCGCCGGCCGCCAGGG
>Ga0308176_10001655_pt1 | contig 14026 bp, 10 predicted proteins | sample PhyCR2_3_FD_203890 | JGI IMG/M metagenome (GOLD analysis project Ga0308176, IMG submission 203890) | Soil microbial communities from UC Gill Tract Community Farm, Albany, California, United States - DLSLS.C.R2 | ecosystem: Environmental > Terrestrial > Soil > Agricultural land | place: USA...
AGCTCGATGAGCGCGCCGAGATCGAGCTGCGAGGCGAGTGCCTGCCCCACGCTGTTGACGGTCGCGAGCTCGGCCAGCCGCTGCCGGGTCTCGTGCACGAGGCGAGCGTTGTCGAGCGCCACTGCCAAGCCGCCGGCAAGCGTCGTCAGCAGGCGCTGGTCCGCCTCGGTGAATGCGTGCGTCCGGTCCGCATTCTGGAGCGAGATCACACCGGTGGCGCGACCGCCGGCGACGAGCGGGACGAAGAGTGCCGACCGGATCGGCTCGCCGCTCAGCACATATGGGTTGCCGTAGCGCTCGGCCACCTCCGCTGTGGTGTCCTCGACCATCAGCGGCTCCCGCGTCTCCATCACGTGCCTGCGGAAGCCGATCAGCGGGATCGGGTTCTCGTGCAGCCGTTCTCCTCGCTCGATCACGTACGGGAAGGTGAGCAACTCGCTCGCCTCGTCGTAGACGGAGATGCTGACGACCTGCGCGTCGAACACTTCGAGCAGACGGTCGCCGACGAGGTCGTAGATCGACTGCGGGTCGAGCTCCCCGGCGATCGCGGCCTGGACGCTGTTGATCAGCGCCAGCTCTGCGTTGCGCTGCCGGGTCTCCTGGAGGAGGCGCGCGTTCTCGAGCGCCGCGCTGACACTGCCGGCAAGCGTGACGAGCAGGCGCTGGTCGGACTCGCTGAACGCACCTTCTCGATCGACGTTCTGCAGCGAGATGACGCCGGACGGACGCGCGGCGGTGAAGAGCGGGACGAAGAGCACCGACTTCGGCGCCTCGCCGGCGATCGCCATCGGATTGCCGTACCGCTCTGCTGCCGCCGCGACGTCCTCGTTCACGAGCAGCGGCTCACCCGTCTCCAGCACGTGCTTGCGGAAGCCGATCACCGGCATCGGCTCGAGCTCGAAGCGCTCGCCGCGCTCGACCAGATACGGGAAGGCGACGAGCCCGGTCGCCTCGTCGAACGTCGAGATGCTCACGGCCTGCGCGTCGTAGACTTCCTCGATCTTCTGGCCCACGACCTCGTAGATCGCCTGCGGGTCGAGCTCGGCGGCGACAGCCGCCTGTACACCGTTGATCAGCGCCAGCTCGGCGTTCCGCTGCCTGGTCTCGTGGATCAGCCGAGCGTTGTCGAGCGCGGCACTGAGGCTGCCGGCGAGCGTCGAGAGCAGCCGCCGGTCCGACTCGTCGAACGCGTGCTCCCGGTCGAGGTTCTGGATCGAGATGACCCCGGTGACCTTGGAAGCGGTGACGAGTGGGACGAAGAGGAAGGACTTCGCCATCTCGCCGGAGCCGTCGAGCCGCACCTGCAAGCCGTACGTCTCGTGCGCTTCGAGCACGTTCTCGACGACGAGCACAGACTCGCCCGTCTCGAAGACGTGACGCTTGAAGCCGTACGCGTGAAGCGGTGCCGGCTCGTCCGAATACCGGACTCCGCGCTCGACGGCGTAGGGCGTATGGACGAGGTCGGTCGCAGCATCGTGGGTCGAGATGTCGACGACCTGTGCGTCGAAGACCTCCTGGAGCTTCTCGCCGACGAGGTCGTAGATCGCCTGCAGCTCGAGCTCACCGGCGATCGACTCCTGCACGCTGTTGATCAACGCCAGCTCGGCGTTTCTCTGGCGCGTCTCGTGCACGAGGCGCGCGTTTTCGAGCGCGACGCCCAGGCTGCCGGCCAGCGTGCTCAGCAGGCGCTGGTCCGCCTCGGCGAACGCATGCGTCCGGTCGAGGTTCTGAAGTGAGATGACACCCGTCGGGCGACCACCAACGACGAGCGGGACGAACAGCGCCGACCGGACCGGCTCACCGGTCAGCACGAACGGGTTGCCGAAGCGCGCGGCGACCTCCGGACTGTTCTCCTCGACCATCAGCGGCTCCCGCGTCTCCATCACGTGTTTGCGAAACCCGATCAGCGGAATCGGCTCGTCCGGGAAGCGCACGCCGCGCTCGATCGTGTACGGGAACTGGATCAGCTGCGAGACGGGGTCGTAGATGCCGATATCGACGACCTGCGCGTCGAAGACGTCCTGGATCTTGTCGCCGACGACGTCGTAGATCGCCTGCAACTCGAGCTCGCCGGCAAGAGCGGCCTGGACGCCGTTGATCAGGGCGAGCTCCGCATTTCGCTGCCGCGTCTCCTCGATCGCGCGTGCGCGAGAGAGCGCGACGCCGATATGACTGCCGACGAATGCGAGCAGGTCCTTGTCTTCCTCCGTGTACCGGACGTCACGCGTGTACGACTGCACGGCCACGACGCCCAGCACGCGTCCCACGGCTTTCAGGGGGACGCCGAGCCAGGTCGAGTTCTCGTGCAGGGGTCCGACCAACTCGATCTCACCGTGCTCGATCAGCTCGAGCGTTCGGGCGTACGGCAGCAGCTGCGGCTCCGCGCTTCTCAGCACGTACGCGGTTGCGCCCGTCGCCTGCCCCTCGCCGAACGCCTCCCACTGGTTCGGTTCGGGCAAGTCGAGATCGACTTCGTCGACGTAATAGGGCCAGCTGATCAGCTGCCGCTCGTCGTCGTACAGCGCGATGAAGAAGTTACTCGCATGCATGAGCTCGCCGACGACCGCGTGCACCTCGCGGAAGAACTCCTGCATGTCCTGCACCGAGCTCGCGAGCTCGGCGATCCGGTACAGCGCCGTCTGAACCCGCTCGGCGCGCCCGCTATCGACAGGAGTCGTCACGTCAGAGCATCCTCGAGCCGCAGCACGCAACCCAGTATCGTTCGCAACGAGGACGCCGTCCAGAGCGCGACTCGCGTACGTGAGCCCCAGCCGTGGCCGTCAGTGCGCTGTAATGAGCGCCGATGCCGAGCGCCGACGAGATTCGGGACGTTCAGCGAGCGACGTGGGCCGGGCTTTCTGCGGGCTGGGAGAAGTGGGACTCGGTCATCATGGATCAGCTGGGCCCGGTCGGCGCGGCGATGATCGAGCGTCTCGACATCGCTGAAGATCATCAGCATCTCGACATCGCCGCGGGCACGGGTGAGCCGGGCCTGAGCATCGCGCGACTGTCGCCGAAAGGACGCGTCGTACTGACCGATTTGGTCGCGGAGATGCTGGACATTGCCGCGCGGCGCGCTCGGGCGCAGGGGATCGCCAATATCGAGACGAAGGTGTGCAGCGCCGATGATCTGCCGTTCGATGACGCCACATTCGACAGCGTGTCCGTGCGATTCGGGTACATGTTCTTCCCCGACGTGGCCAAGGCGACGGCTGAGTTCGCGCGTGTGCTCAAACCGGGCGGACGTCTCTGCTCGTCGGTTTGGGTCAAGCCCGACGAAAACCCGTGGACGACGATCGCCATGGAGGCGATCGCGACCGAGGCTCTGCCCGCGCCACCCGACCCGGACAGGCCGAACATGTTCCGGTGCGCCGCCCCGGGCTATGTCACTGCCCTGTACGCGGCCGCGGGGCTGCGCGACGTTGCCGAGTGGGACGTGGGCGTCGAGCTCGTGACGCGATCACCCACGCAGTACTGGGAGATGATCAGCGAGCACGTCTCGCTTGCAGTTGCGGCGCTTCAGCAGGTCGACAAACCGGCGCGGGAGCGAATTCGGGCAACCGCCATTGCGAAGGTGAGCGCGTTCGAGAAGGACGGCAAGATCAGGGTTCCAGGCGTGGCGCGGTGCATCGTGGGAACGCAACAGGACGCGAGCGGCACGCCACACCACGGCGCGCGATCCTTCAACGCGGGCTGACCGACCGAGCAACAGGCCACGTGCGCGGGACCGGTCAGGCCCCGCGCGCGTGCCGAAAGGGCTCCGCTCAGGGAACCGGGACGCCGTCCACGAGTAGCTGGATGGCTCCCGCCGTCAATGCGCTGGGATCGACGGTGTCGCTGCCCGCAAGCGTGTTGAGCTCGAGGCGATCGTTCGCAACCTCCGAGTGGACGACGTCGACCGTCGGGGCGAGACCACTCGTCCTCACGCCGGTCGTTCCACCGCTGACAACGATGTGGTCGTCGCCGTTCGTGCCGTTGACGATCACGCGGTCTGTTGCGCTGTCACCGGCGGACCCGCCCATCGTGCCGGCGAGGTCGACGCGCACATTGGTGACGCCGGTCCCGGTGAGGTCGTTGACGGTGATCACGTCGGCTCCGCCGAGGGCGTTGAAGTCGACCGTCTCGACGCCGCGAGTGTCCATCGTGATGTTTGCGGGGTTGCGGAAGAACGTGAGCCTGTCGCCGTTGGCGGACACGGTGACCGTTTCGCTCGCCGCGGCGCCGTTGAAGACCATCGTGTCGGCGCCGCCTCCGCCTTCGATCGTGTCGCTGCCGTCGCCGGGATCCCAGAAGAACGTATCGTCGCCCGCTCCAAGGTCGGCAATGTCGTTGCCGCCGTTGCCGTCGATCGAGTCGTTGCCGTCGCCGCCGAGCAGCTTCTCGACGCCGGGACCGCCGGAGATCCGGTCGCCGCCCACGCCGCCGTCGAGCGTCGCCGCGATCGTCTGTGCGGCAAGAGCGCTCGCCGAGATCGAGTCGATGCCGGCGAGCCCATTGACGCCCAGCTCGTCGGTCGGCTCGGCGTGGAGAACCGCAACACGTGCTGCCGGTCCAGTGACCGCGACCCCGGACGCGTCGCCGGTGACGCCGACGATGTCGTTGCCGTTCGTCGCGTCGACCGCGACGCGATCGGCCTGCCCATCGCCTCCCGCACCGCCGAGCGTGCCGGCGAGATCGAGGTTGACCGCCGAGACGCCGGTCCCGGTGAGGTCGTGGACGGCGACGGAATCGGAACCGCCGAGTGCGTTGAAGTCGACGTTCTCCACGCTGCGCGTGTCCATCGCGATGTTCCCCGGGTTGCGCGCGAACGTGACCCGGTCGCCGTTCGCCGCGACGCTGACGGTCTCGCCGGCCGCTGCCCCGTTGAAGACCATCGTGTCGTTGCCGTCCCGGCCTTCGATCCTGTCGCTGCCGTCGCCCGGATCCCAGACGAATGTGTCGTCGCCGGCACCGAGATCGGCCACGTCGTTGCCGCCGTTGCCGTCGATCGCGTCGTTGCCGGGCCCGCCGAGGAACAGCTCGGCGCCGGATCCGCCGAACAGCGTGTCGTTGCCGTCGCCCCCGGCGATTGTCGTCGGAATGCTGTTCGTGAACGCGCCATTCGTTTCGTCGATCCGCACGAGGTCATCGCCTGCGCCGGCATCGACGGCGATCGCCGCGACCGGCTGGAGGTTGAACCTGAAGTCGGCCGAGCCGTCGTCACCGACGTCGACCTGCAGGACATCGCTGCGGCCGGCCTCCAACCGAAGTGCGATCCTGTCGTTCCCATCGGTCCCGACGACGACGAGTCGACGGTGCCGAAACTGCGGCCGCTCGATGTGATGCGCCCTGTGCGAGCGCGACGACGCGGGCGGAACCTTTGCCTGAGCAGCCGCGGTGCCGCCGGCCATCAAGGCTCCGACGGTGGCAGCCGTCAAGGCGGCCAGCCTGAGTTGAAGGTGATCCTTCATTGGGTCTTCCTTTCGGAGAAGAACGTGTCGGGTGCTAAGACACCGACCCATGTCGTCTATTCCGGCGGGAAGAAATGCGGCCAAGCGGTGTCTCTCAGGGTGTGCGCATGTGGTTAGGCTTTGGTGGCGCGATGCCGATGAGACGACGTTCAGCAGAGAACGCATCCGATGACGGGGCCAGCGAGCTCGCAGCGCTCGCGGACGGATCGCTTTCGGACGCGCGCCGGCGGCAGCTCGAGGCGCAGGTCGCCGCGTCTCCAGAGCTGAGCGACCGGCTCGCCGAGCAGCAGCAGGCGCTTGCCCTCACGCGCACCGCCGTCGCGACCGTCGACGCCCCAGAAAGGCTGCGAAGGCGGATCGACGCGCAGCGGCAACCACGGACGACGCGCCCGTCGCGCCCGCTCGCACTCGCAGGTGCTGCGGTCGTGGTCACGGCAGCCGCGGCAATCGGGGCTGTAGCCCTCAGCTCCGCCGGTTCCAAGGCCGGCTTCCGAGCGGCGCTCGCCGCGACGAGCCTCGCGCCCGGGGCGCACGGCAAGGCAACGCTCGTGCGGCAACCATCCGGTTGGCGGATCAACCTCGATGCGACGGGGCTCCCCCGGCTCGCAAACGGCACCTTCTACGAGGCGTGGCTTCGCAACGACGCCGGCGTGGTGGTTCCGATCGGAACGTTCAACGACGGGCGCAACGTCACGCTATGGGCCGGTGTCGCACCGACGACCTTCAAGGTCCTGACGGTGACCCGCGAGCGCGCGGACGGCGACCAGAGCTCGTCCGGGGAAAAGGTGCTCGTCGGAACTGTGACGTACAGCGGCTGACGACTTGTCAGTCGATGCGGGGGTCGCCGACGATTCGTGCCACCTGTTGCCGCGCGCGATAGAGGCGGCTCATCACCGTACCCTCGCGGATCCGCAATGCGCGAGCTGCCTCCTTGTAGGAGAGGCCTGCGACGTCGACGGCGACGAGAACGTCGCGGAAATCGTCGGGAAGCGCTGCGATTGCTGCGAAGACCTCTGCGGCCTCGAGCGCCGCCTCCGGCCGCCGCGCCTGCGTATCGGCGACGAGGTCGAGCTGCTCGGGCAGCGCCGTGGGACGGAGCCGGCGGCTCTCTGAGCGCTTCTGATTGAGAAACGTGTTGCGTAGCGCTCGCAACAGGTAACCGAGGTCGTCCTCATTGCGAAGCAGACGCGGGCGCGCGAGCAACCGGGCGTACGTCTCCTGGACGAGGTCCTCCGCGTCCTCGCGCGAGCCGCACAGCGCCCACGCCGCGCGGTAGAGCCGGTCGACGTGGTCGCCGAGCCGGCCCGGATCGAGCAGTCGCTCCACGATGCGGCTCTCTGCGAGAGCCGGCTTGCGCTCCGCATTCACTTCGTTGCAAACGGAGCCACAGCTTCCTGCATTCCGTCGACGCGGGAATATCTCCGCCGTTACGGAGTCCTTGCTCGATGACAACAACCAATGCGCACCCCAGGGTCCGCAGTCATGAGAAGGAGAACTCATGAAGAAACTGCTCTTCAGCGCCGGCGTCATCGCCGCCGCCTTGTCGCTCGTCGTCGGCGTCGCGTCGGCGGCGAGAACGCCGTCGAGCGCCGCTGCCAGAGTCTCGGTCGCGGGCACGGGGCTCGGCCGGATCCTCGTCGATGGACGAGATCACACGCTCTATCTCTTCGCGAAGGACAGGCGGGGGAAGAGCAGCTGCGCCGGTCAGTGCGCCGCTTTCTGGCCGCCGCTCATCGCAGCCGGCAAGCCGCTCGCGGGCCCCGGCGTGAAATCGAAGCTGCTCGGGACGACGCGGCGCGCAGACGGCCGCCTCCAGGTCACCTACAACCGTCACCCGCTCTACTCCTTCGCCAAGGACGAGCACAAGGGCGACACGAAGGGCGAGGGGCTCGACGTCTTCGGCGCCCGCTGGTACGCCCTCTCGGCGGCGGGCGCCCGGGTCGCGAACGCGACTGCGCCGGCCGCGCCGCCGGACAACAGCGGCGGGTACGGCTACGGCTACTAGCCCGGATCGACAGAGGAGGGGGCGCCGAGACGAGCGCCCTCTCCTCATCCGAGGCCGCGGACGAACCGACACCATGAGCGATCCATTCGACAACCACGACTCGCGCCGCGAGCTCGCGCACAGAAGCAGCGGAGGCATCGAGGTCACGCTCTACTGGAACGCCGACGACAACAGCACGAGCGTGGACGTCTTTCACGCCGCAACCGGGCAGAGGCTTCAACTCGCCGTTCCACGCGAGTGCGCCCTCGAGGCCTTCTACCACCCCTTCGCTCACGAGAGCTCGGGGATGTCACTTCACGTAGCCGGAGGAAGCGAATAGAGCGTCACCCAGCCGCAAGCGTCTGCGCCGACGTCGAACGCGTCCGCTCGTTCAGACGCCTCGAAACTCTGCAGGTAGGGGGATTCGTCTACGACGTCACTACCGGCCGGCTCACTCGAATCGGCTGAGCCCGCCTGAGGCCTGCGGAACGGTCAGCTCGAAGCGGGCGCCCCGCTCGCCGAGGTCGTAGACGAGGTCTCCGCCGTGCGCACGGGCGTAGGCGCGGGCAATCGCGAGGCCGAGTCCACTGCCGACGTTCGCCGAATCGGTGCGTGCAAAGGGCTCGAACAGGCGGGAGCGCACGTCCTCGGACACGCCCGCACCGCTGTCCTCCACCGTGATCCGGAGCAGGGTGTCTCCCGCCTCCGCCGACAACATGATGGGCTCGGCGCCATACCGCACCGCGTTCGTCAGCAGGTTCGAGACAACGCGATCGAGCACGAGGGGGTCAGCGACGACCGCGAGATCGTCTGGTACGTCGAGGTCGATGCTCGTTTCGGACGACAGCACTGCCGAGACGATGTCGCCCAGAACGCTCGCCAGGACGAGCGACCTCGGCTCGACCGTGACCCCACGTGCGTCGAGGCGCGACAGGTCGAGCAGCTCTTCCAGTAGTCGTCGTAGTCGTTCGCCCTGCTCGACACCGACTCGCAACAGCTCTTTGCGTGAGCCGGCGTTCAACTGATCGTCGCGCTCGAGCAAGGTCATCAGGACGCCGTACACCGATGTGGCAGGGGTTCGCAACTCGTGCGACGCGATAGCCACGAAGTTCGCTTTCAGCTGATCGAGCTGCACCGTTTGCTGGTGGAGCCGGGCACGCTCGATCGCAAGCGCAACCCGGTCGGCGACGAGCTTCAGCAACTCGACATCCTCGGCCGTGAACCGGCGGTGAACAAGCGTCCCGACGTGGATGACACCCGACGCGTCGCCGTCGACGAGCAGCGGCACTCCGAGCATCGACTTGATCCCCTTCTCACGCAAAATCGGGTTGAGCACGTCCGCGTGATCGACGTCGGCGAGGATCACCGGGTGCCGCTCGGCGGCGATCCGACCGGCGAAGCCGCCACCGACCGGGATGCGGACACCGCGCTCGACCTCTTCCTCGATCCCAACGGCCGCCCGTGCGACCAGCTCGTTGGAGGCTTCATCGACGAGGAGCACCGCGCACGTGTCAGCTTCGAGGATGTCGCGGATGCGAGGGAGCAGTACCGCGAACAAGCCGTCGAGGTCGAGGTGGGCGAGCGCCGCATCCGTGACGGCTTGCACGTGCTCGACCCGCTTGCGCGCGTGTCGCTCCGCCTCGAAGGCCCGGGCATGCTCGATCGCGATCGCTGCGCGGTCACCGGCAAGCTGCAACAGCTCCATATCTGCCGCGTCGAACAGGCGGTGCGTCAGTACCCCCACGTGGAGAACGCCGAGGACCCGGCCACCGACGAGCAGCGGCACGCCGAGCATCGACTTGATTCCCTTCGCGTGCAGAATCGGATTGAGCACGTCGGCGTGATCGAGGTCATCGAGGACTACCGGCCGCTTGTCGGCGGCGACGCGGCCCGCAAAGCCGAGGCCGACGGGGATGCGGACGCCCTGCTCGACCTCCTCTTCGATCCCAATCGCTGCACGCGCTACGAGCTCATGCGTGTCCTCGTCGAGCAGCAAGACAGCGCAGGTGTCGACACCAAGAATCTCGCGGGTGCGGAGAAGGAGCGTCGGAAGAAGGACGTCCAGATCCAGATGCGCGAGCGCCGCATCCGTGAGCGCCTGGAGCTTGCGAAGGCGGTCGGCGTCGTGGAGATCAGCGTCCATCGCCGGATTGTTACTACCGCGCAGCGCCGCAGCGATCGGCGGCGGAACTTGCCCTAACCGACGAGCAGCTTGAACCCGTGATCCCACGCCCCTCGTGCTCCGCCGACCTTGACCCACGCGATGCAGATCGCCTCGAGCTCGCGCGCACCCTCGATACCGCCGAGGTCAACCGGATCAGGCCAGCCGAAGTCGGCCAGCACGTCACCGACGACGCGCTTGGCGCCCGCGTCGTCTCCCGCGATCAGCATCGTCGGCTTTCCCTCGGCGAAGCTCGGATCGACGAAGTACGAGCTGCCGATGATGTTGAACGCCTTGACCACCTTCGCCTCGGGCAGCGCGCGCTGGACGCGCTCGCCGAGCGAGTCCTCGCCCGCAATCGCGAGCTTCGGCGGGAAGCCGCCTGAGGAGTCGAGCGGGTTCATGGCGTCGATGACGACCTTGCCGCTGAAATTGTCGGGGCCGGCTGCCGCAATAACCTCCTCCGCGGCATCTCCAAGCACCGCCAGGACGAGCAACTGCCCGTTCGCGGCCGCCTCGGCGAACGTGCCGGCTTCGACGCCGGCCCCATCGCCGGAAAGCCAGTCGCGAAGCTCGGCCTTATCCGGGTCGCGCGAACCGATCGTCACATCGTGACCACGCCCCGAGAACCCGGCCGCAAGCCGGCGTCCCACCTCACCGGTTCCCAATACGCCAACCCGACTCGACGCCAGCCGATCGTTCACCATCGCTACTCCTCTCGACTCAGCTCACCGGCAATCTACTCCCGGAAGTAGGCACACCACGGCGGTCACGCCGGGCGAGAGCGACCGGCGCCGTCGCTCGCATACGCGCCCTTGCCTGAGCGGCGCTAGAGCTTCGCGGCGATCGCCCTCGAGAGAAGACGATGCCGGCGACGGCCGAGATCGGGGCCCACCCTGAATCCGCAACTCCTTCGACGGCTTGTAGCCCGGCTAGAGATCCGCGATGATCGGGAGCCGTGCCCGACGGGTCTCGGGCGGACATCTGCAAAGGAGATCGAACGACGGCCGAGCTGGCGCAACCGTTGGTTGCCGCGCCGGAGCGCGCGGGCCGCAAGCTGCGACGCGATGTCGGCTTCGTCGGAATCCTGTTCGCGTCGTTCGGCTCGATCATCGGCGCCGGCTGGCTGTTCGGCGCCCTGTATGCCTCCTCGCTCGCGGGCCCGGCCGCGGTCATCTCCTGGGTGCTCGGCGGCGGCGCGGTGATGCTCCTCGCCTTGACGCATGCCGAGCTCGGCGGCATGTACCCGGTGGCCGGCGGCAGTGCACGGTTCCCTCGGTACGCCTTCGGGAGCCTGGTCGGCTTCACGAGTGGCTGGACTGCATTCCTCGGTTCCGTGACCGTCGGGCCGATCATGGTCCAGGCGACCCTCCTGTACACCTCGAACTACGTCTCCTCGCTCATCACCGTCTCGGGTGGCCGGCCGGTGCTAACCGCCCAGGGCTATCTCGTCGCGGTGACCCTGCTGCTGCTCTTCTGCACGATCAACGTCATGGGCGTGCGCTGGCTCGCCGAAGCCAACAAGCTTGCCGTCTGGTGGAAGCTCCTCGTCCCGGCTGTGACGGTCGTAGCGCTCGTCGCGAGCTCTTCGCACCGCGGCAACTTCAGCGCAGCAGGCGGGTTCATGCCCTTCGGGTGGAAAGGCGTGTTCCTCGCGTTGTCCTCCGGCGGGGTCATCTTCGCATGCCTCGGTTTCGAGCAAGCTGTCCAGCTCGGGGGCGAGACCCGCAACCCGAGGCGAAACATCCCGCTCGCGATCGTCGGCGCGACGATCGGCGCAATCGTCCTCTACGTCGCGCTCCAGCTCGCGTTCATCCTGGCGCTCGACCCCTCGAGTCTCTCGCACGGATGGAGCGCGGTCGCGTTCGCAGGAAAGGGGGCACACTTCGGACCATTCGCTGCGCTCGCAACGGGCCTCGGCCTGGGCTGGCTCGCGATCCTGCTCTACTCCGACGCGATCGTCTCGCCCGGCGGTACCGGCCTCCTCTATACCGGCGCGAGCGCCCGTCTCACCTTCGCGCTCGCTCGAGCCGGCTCGATCCCGGCGGCCTTCGCTCGCCTCACGCCGCGCGGAACGCCGCTCTTCGCGATCGCGTTCTCCTTCCTCTGCGGCCTCGTCATCTTCCTCCCGTTCCCCAGCTGGCAGCAGCTCGTCGGCTTCATCTCGGGGGCGGCCGTGATCACGTATGCGATGGCGCCGCTCGCGCTCGGAGCGCTCAGGCGACAGGACCCTGTGCGGCCACGTCCGCTCCGGCTTCCGGCCGCGTCGCTCCTGGCACCCGGAGCATTCGTCGTCGCGAACGAGATCCTGCTCTTCACCGGCTGGGCCGTGGTCTGGAAGCTGATCGCCGCGATCCTGATCGGCTTCGCGCTCCTCAGCCTGTCGAATGCCACCGATGCGAGCGAGGGGACGGTGTCGCTCGACTGGCGAAGCGCCGCATGGCTTTGGCCGTACCTGCTCGGCATGGCTGCGATCTCGTATCTCAGCTCGTTCGACACGAGAACGCCTAGCTCGATCCCGCTGGTCGGACTCCATGGTCCTCGCAACGAGCTCAGATTCGGCTGGGACATTCTCGCCGTCGCGCTCCTCAGCCTCGCGGTGTACGCCTTTGCCATCCGGAGCAGGCTCCCCGACGGGCGGGCGCTCGACTACATCGGTGATCCGACGGGGGAGGAGCCGGAAGCCTCAAGTCCTGCGAACCCGAAGATCCGCAGGACTTGACGGAGGCAACCCTGCCGGCTCGAGCCCGCCTCAGCTGACCAAGGCTGCTCTCGCCCCCGCGCGGTAGCTCCGGGAGCGGGCGGCGAACATCAGCCCGCCTGCGGCGAGCAGTGCGCCCCCGAACAGGGTCAGACCGATCGCGACCCACAGGAGCGCCGGGACTTTGACGCCGACCCCGACCGTCGCGGCGACGCCGCGCGAGCCGTCGGCATTCATCACGACGATCGACCAGGTGCCCGAACGCAGCGTCCACTTCAGCGGGCTGCTGGTACCGGAGGCCGCTGCTGCCCAGAACGGTTCGCCTGCAGGCGCACCGGGGTCGACCGTGCCCTTCTGGTCGACGTAGGTGACCTGGAATGGATCGAAGCCGAGATCGGTCGCTTCGGTGTGCTCGACCCGGGCAAGGTAGGCGTCCACGGTGGCTCTCGGCGCGATGCCGACGAACAACGGCTTGTCGCCGGCTACGTCGAGCCGAACCTTGCCTGCGAGCCACGTCGGAACGTAGCTGCCGACCTTGATGCTCTCGGTCGCAATCGCCCGCGTGTGGGTCCGGTAGCTGTGCGAGTTCGCGGAGAAGTACCCGTTGTCTCCACGCTTCGAGGTGTCCGCCCAGATTCCCGTTACGCCCGCTGCGACCACGACCGCGCCGAGCACGACGGCGAGCCATGCTCCGATCGTGAGGCCGGTGCGCTTCTTCGGATGTGCTTCGGCTTGCATTCGTACTCCCTTCGTCGTGACCCCCGGCCCTTGCAGGGCCGGGGGTCCGGGCGTGTGGTCTATGCAGAGACGGGCGTGGGCGCGACGTCCGGCGCCGACTCCGACTCGGAGTGCTCGAGACGCGGAAGCCAAGCGAGCCACGCCGGCAGGTACCAGTTCCGCTCGCCGAGCAGCTTCATCGTCGCCGGCAGCAGTACGCCGCGGACGAGCGTGGCGTCGATCAGGATCGCGACCGCGAGCCCGACGCCGAACTGCTTGAAGATCAGCATCGAGAGGGTGGCGAAGATCGAGAAGACGGCGACCATGACGACCGCCGCACTCGTGACGACGCCGGCAGTGGACTTGATCCCGTGCGCGATCGCCTCGTCCATGCTCGCACCGCGATCGAACGTCTCCCGGATCCGGCTGACGATGAAGACGTGGTAGTCCATCGACAGCCCGAACAGGATCACGAACAGCAGCAGCGGCGTCACGGGGTCGATCCCGGCGGTGGAGCTGAAGCCGAGCAGGCCCTTGCCGATGCCGTGCTGGAAGACGAGCACGAGCACGCCGTAGGCGGAGGCGACCGAAAGGAGGTTCAGCACGATCGCCTTGATCGCAACGACGATCGAGCGGAACGCGACCAGCATCAGCACGAACGCGAGCAGCAGGACGAAGGCGACGACGAGCGGCAGCTTCGATCTCAGCTGATCCTTCTGGTCCTGCCATTCGGCCGTGAGCCCGGTGACGCCCGACTGGACGTTCGGGAGCGCACCGACGGTCCGGGGAAGCACGTCCTGGCGCAGGGCGGCCAGGCTGGCGTTCGACTGCGCGTCTGTGCCCTTCCCGAGGATCGGAACGGTGATGTTCGCGATCGTGTGGTTGCTGTTCGTGTCGACGGTGATCGGTCCGCGCGCCTGGCCGGTGGCGAGTGCCGCCACCTTCAGCCGCCCGATCGCCCGGCGGACAGCCGGGGCACTGATGTCCGGCGCCTGGACCACGACGTACGCCGG
>Ga0308176_10001656_pt1 | contig 14024 bp, 18 predicted proteins | sample PhyCR2_3_FD_203890 | JGI IMG/M metagenome (GOLD analysis project Ga0308176, IMG submission 203890) | Soil microbial communities from UC Gill Tract Community Farm, Albany, California, United States - DLSLS.C.R2 | ecosystem: Environmental > Terrestrial > Soil > Agricultural land | place: USA...
AGCGACAAATATCCCCCCGAGATCCGATAGGAGGCGTTGTGAGCGTTTCTGAGCCTGTTTCTCTGGGTGCTAGAGGGTCTGAGCTGTGGCGTGGACTATCGCATGGTGTGACGGACGTTGGCCGCCTTGCATTGGTTACTGAGGCTGCACGCTTGGCTGACCGTCTGGATGAGTTGGACAGTGTTATTCAAGGTAAAGGTGTCCTCAACCTCATGCAGTTCCGCGTCCTGAGTTCTGAGATGCAGGACGACGGGATCAAGGAAGTCAACGTCGAAGTGAAGTTTCAAAACGTGCTGTCGGAGGCGCGGCAGCAGGCGTTGGCATTAGCGACGGTTCTCAAGTCTCTTAGCTCTGGTGAGGGCTCGGCGGTGACTAGCGAAACGGCGCCGTTGGCTACTCCTTTGGACGGGCTGATGAAGAAGATTGCCGAGCGGCAGGCGAAGAAAACTAGTTAGAGGGTGTCGTCGTGGCTTTGCGCGGTTCTCAGTTGCCACGGTACGACACAGCGCCGGCCCCGAAGGGTTTTAGTGTTGAGGATGCTGACTTTGCCCTCACTTTCGCTGCTGCTTATGGGTTGACTGCCGATCCTTGGCAAGAGGCCGTCTGCCGATCATGGTTCCGAAAGAACCGCAAGGGGGCTTGGTGCTCGTCTACTTGGGGCGTTAGCGTACCGCGACAGAACGGCAAGAACGGTTCCCTCGAGATAGTCGAGCTGTATGGCACGGTTGCTCTTGGGCTGAAGTTCCTACATACTGCGCACGAAATCAAAACAGCGCGTAAGGCGTTCAAGCGGATTAAGTATTTCTTCGGCGAGAAGAAGGACGATCCAACGGCTAAGTTCCCAGAGCTGAATGCGCTGGTGAAGGAAGTCCGCAACACTAACGGCCAGGAAGCGGTCGAGCTTCATAACGGCGGCGTGATTGAGGTCGTGGCTCGCTCTAAGGGCTCCGGCCGTGGCTTTACGGTCGATGTACTGGTGCTTGATGAGGCGCAAGAGCTTCAGGAGCACGAGTTAGAGGCGCTGCTACCGACGATTTCTGCGGCGCCGTCCGGTGATCCTGTGACAATCTACATGGGTACGCCACCGAAGGACACGGGCGAGCTTGGCGAGCCGTTCGCTCGGATCCGCAATGGCGCGGTGGACGGCTCCGACAAGCGGGCTGCGTGGGTTGAGTTTTCCGCCGCTGGGGATGTTGACGCAATGTCGCCTGACGAGTTGGTCCGGTTTATCTCGGATAAACGGAATTGGGAGGACGCGAACCCGGCCCTCGGAATTCGTATCAACCAGACAACGGTCGAGTCGGAGCTGAAGCAGTTTTCGGCTCGTTCATTCGCTCGCGAGCGGTTGAATATGTGGCCTGTTGCCGGCAGGACGGCATCCCCGATCCCTGCTGAGGCGTGGGACGAGCTGGCTTTGGATGAGGCCCCGGAAGAGTGGCCTCTCGCCGCACTTGGGTTGGACATGAACCCGGAACGCACGAAGGTCACCATTGGCGTCGCGGCGCATTCGGCTAAGGGCGTGCATGTTGAGGTCGCAGAGGATACCCCGTTCACAGAATCAGGCACTGAAGCCCTCGTGAAGTGGGTTTACGAGCGCGCCGGCCGTCGTGTCCCTGTCGTGATGGACGCTTATTCGCCTATCCGGTCAATTGAGGCCGCGCTGAAGGCTAAGAAGGTTCGGGTGTTCATCCTCGGGCCTGCCGAGTTAGCGCAGGCGTGCGGCGGTCTGTATGACGCCGTGATGAAAGACCAGTCGGTTACCCACTATGGGCAGGAATCACTGAATGCTTCGTTGGCTGGTGCTGTGAAGCAGAAGTTTGGTGAGGGTGGCGCTTGGAAGTGGAACCGCAAGACGTTCGATATTGACCTGACTCAGATCATGGCTATTACTGCCGCTCACTTCGGTGCTGTGAAGTTCGCTAAGAAACCGCGTGCCGAAGGCGCTACTAAACGAAAGACGGTGATCCTGTGACTCTCAATTCAGGCGCTGAGTTGGCTTTGGATCATTCGGATGCGGCCTTGTTGGCTGAGTTGTTGCAGGTTTGGGAGTCGAAGCGTGGCCGTAATCTGGTCCGGTCGGTTTACTATGACGGCCAGGCTGCTCTGAAGGATTTTGGGATCTCGTTGCCGCCGAAGATGCGGGGCATTGAGGCCGCGTTGGGCTGGGTCGCTAAGGGCGTCCATGCGGTGACGGATCGGTCGAAGTTCGAGGGGTTCGTTTCGACGGATGGTTCGGATGATCCGTTCGACCTGTCTGGGATCCTTTGGGATAACCGGTTTTTGGTTGAGTTCCCGGCTGCGGCGGTGTCGTCCGCGGTGCATGGTTGCTCGTTCCTGACGGTGTCGCAGGGTGACACTGCTGCGGGCGAGCCTGGCGTCCTCGTGTTGCCTCGTGCGGCTGATAGTTCGGCGGCTATCTGGGACCGCCGCAAACGGGCACTGAAGGCGTTCCTGTCCGTGGTTGACATGGATGATGCCGGGCAGATTTCGCAGATGATTATGCACACCCCGGAGAAGGTTGTGACGCTGACGAAGGGCGTTGGTGCGTGGCGTGCCGATGTGCGCCGTAACCCGCTCGGTGTCGTGTCTGTCGCGCCGCTGGTCCATAAGTATGAGTTGGGCCGGCCGTTGGGTCATTCGCGGATCACGCGGGCGGCGATGGGTTACTCGGATTCGGCGTTGCGGACCATTGTTCGGGCTGAGGTTTCGTCGGAGTTCTATTCGGCCCCTGAGTATTGGCTGTTCGGCGCTGATGTGTCGCAGTTCGCCGGTACGGACAAGTGGACGGCCATTATGGGCCGTATCAAGGCTATGGACGTTGACGAGGCCGAGGATAAGCCTGACCTGCACAGGTTCACGGGCGCGTCTCCGCAGCCGCACACGGACCAGTTGCGGATGTGGGCGAACCTGTTTGCCGATGACCAGGACCTCGAGGTGAAGTTCGCTGATTCGTCCAACCCGTCTTCTGCTGACGCGATTTTCGCGGCTAAGGAGACGTTGATTACGACGACCCGTGATGCTAACGCGATGTGGGGTTATGGCGCTGTTCAGGCGATGCACCTTGCTGTCCGTTTGCGTGACGGTTTGGGAACGACGCCGGATGAGTTGCGGTCGTTGTCTGCGCAGTTCACGGACCCGGCGATTGTGTCGCCGTCCGCCCGTGCTGATGCGTTCTCCAAGCTGGCTACTTCGATTGAGGGCTTCGGCGCTTCCGAGGTCGGCATGGAGTATGCGGGCCTGACCCGTGAGCAGATCGTCCGGTTCCAGGCGGACCAGCGGCGCATCACTGCCGGCGCACGTTTGCAAAGCCTCGCCGCGGTAGCGCCAACCACTCAGGAGGCATCTGATGTCAATGCAACTCCTGACGCAGTTCGAGCAGGCCAATAACGGTATAGCTGCGCTGGTCGAGCGGGATCTCGCGGCTTTTATGGCTGCTGTGGATTTCGCTCGGCCGGATGCGCTGAAACTTGATCTGTTTGATTTCGTCCCGACGCTGATAGCGCAGTACGGCGACATCGCGGCGACGGTAGCGGCGGACTGGTACGACGAGTTGCGGGCGTCTGAGGGTGTTCGTGGCAGGTTCCGCGCACCTCTGGCGCCTCTCGTTCCGGTGGAGCAGGTAAACGCCCGTATCGGCTTCGCTGCTCGCGCTACGGGGCCGCTGTGGGCTGGTGATAGTGACGCTCTGGCGTCGTTTGTCGGCATGATGGCGAACGAGTACGCATTGCAACCGGGCCGCGACACCGTCATGCAGGCCGCGCACAAGGATAGGGCTGCGTATGCCCGCGTCCCTGAGTCTGGTGCGTGCAAGTTCTGTCTGATGCTCGCCTCGCGTGGCTTCGTCTACTCCAAGGACACCGTCGGCGACTCGAAGAAGTTCCACGGCAAATGCCGGTGTAACGCGATGCCGGTCTGGGATGAAACCCGCGCCCGCGTCGAGTACGGCTACGACCCTACCGCGCTGTATGACCAGTACCGCGCCGTCAAGGACGCAACCCCCTAAGTTTCCCGCCATTCGTGGCGGGTTAGTCCGCATGGACATGTCATATCCGATTCCCTGAGAGTCTGCACAGGCTGATGGGCGTTCCCGCATGGGAGAGGAACTAAGTAATGAGTGAAGCACCCGCCGAACCAACGGCCCCGGCAGAACCCGCCGCTCCTGCACAGGAAACGGACTGGAAAGCCGAAGCCCGCAAGTGGGAGTCCCGCGCCAAAGAGAACAGCACCGCAGCGCAGAAGCTCGCGGAGATTGAAGAGTCGAAGAAGTCCGAGACTCAGAAACTCCAGGAGCAGCTAGCACAGTACGAGCAGCGTGCAACGCAGGCCGAGAGGGACCGTGAACGGCTCGCGGTGATCGCCAAGCATGGCATCCCCGAGGACTACCACGACCTCGTTCAAGGCGGCGACGCTGATTCTTTGGCGGCGTCCGCGGCGAAGGTGAAGGCACTCATTACAGCGAACGGCCAGCCTCAGAATGAGGCGTCGTTTGTGATTCCCAGCGAGGGCAGCAGCCCGAGCCTTGCATTGAACGGTGACGGGCTTGAGTCCGCACTGAGAAAAGCTCTCGGCATCGCGTAAGCGGCGCCAACCCTATTTAGGAGAATCAGATGGCAATCACTGCCGCAACAAAGAACTCCGACTTTTCCGGTTTCCTGAACCGTGAACAGTCGGCCGCCATTTTCGACCAGGCCGCGAAGACCTCCGTGGTTCAGCAGCTCGCTACCCGGATCCCGCTCGGCATCAACGGCCAGTCCATCCCGGTAACCACCGGCAAGATGTCCGCTGGCTGGGTCGCTGAAGGTGCGCAGAAGCCCTCGTCCAAGGGCTCCATGGCACTGAAGACGATTGACCCGAAGAAGATTGCCGCTATTGCGGTTGTCTCCGCTGAGGTCGTCCGCGCCAACCCCGGCGGCTACATGGATCTGCTGCGCCCGCAGATCGCCGAGGCGTTCGCTGTCGCGTTCGACGCCGCAGCCCTGTACGGAACCTCTTCCCCGTTCTCCACGAACCTCGCCACGGGTTCCAGCACGCAGGAGTTCACCGGCACCACCCCGGCATTCACTGCCGTCTATGACGACCTGAACGCCGGCCTTGGCACCCTCGTCAACGCGGGCAAGAAGCTGACCGGCTGGGCGTTCGACAACCGCTTCGAGCCCGTCCTGAACGGTTCCAAGGACACCGCAAACCGTCCGCTGTTCACCGAGTCCCCGTTCACCGAGACCGCCGGCCCGATCCGTCAGGGCCGACTGCTGGGTCGTCAGGCTTACATCGGCGACGGCATCTACGACGCCACGACCAAAACGTACGGGTTCGCCGGCGACTGGTCGCAGGCCGTGTGGGGCGCGGTCGGTGGCATCAACTACAACGTGTCCACCGAGGCGACCGTGACCATCAACGGCTCCCTCGTCTCCCTGTGGGAGAACAACCTCGTCGCGATCCTGGCTGAAGCCGAGTACGGCTTCCTCGTCAACGATCCGTCCAGCTTTGTGAAATTCACTAACGCAGCCTGACTCTAGCAACGTAGCCCAACGCTTGCTATCCTTGGAGTAGAAGAACATTCGTTTTACTACTCCAAGGGGGCATGCAGTGGGAGCTATCCGAAGCAGGGAAAAGGTCACGAAGGCTTGTGAGACATGCGGGGCACCAGTGACGCGGACTCGTTCCGGGTTCAGGGCGCATACGTACTGCTCTCACTCGTGCTACACGTCATCTAAGTCACATGCGGATAGCACCCGGGCGACTAATGCCAAGCGGAATCCGAATGGCATAGCCGAGGTAATTTGCACCCATTGCGGAAAGGCGTCCACTCGTCCAACGAGCCGAACCACCGACCGCAAGAAGCTATTTTGCACGCGGGAGTGCCAGCACGCCCACATGCGAAACCTCGGCGTGGAGCAGGTAACACGTCACGGTTACATCAAGGTTTACGTCGGCTCCAGTTATCCGGGAGCCACAAAAACCGGCCACATCATGCAGCATCGAAAGGTGATGCAGGAAATGATCGGTAGGCCGCTGGTTGCGACCGAAAATGTGCATCACGTAAACGGGGTGCGTTCAGACAATCGCCCGGAGAACCTAGAACTGTGGTCGAGTTCGCAGCCGTCAGGTCAGCGGGTTCAGGAAAAGGTTCAGTGGGCGCGAGAAATGCTCGCACTGTATGGGGATTTGTTCCCAGAATAGGAGCCACTTGTGGCTATAAAAAAGGCAACTACAACTGAAGATCTCAAGGAAACGGTCGCTGATGAGGCGGCCGTTTCTGGCTACACGCTTGTTGTTGGCCCGTCCGGCACGGAGACGACGGTCCCTGATTCGATCCTTGACTCTCTGCTCGACTCGGGCTACACGAAGAAATAGATCGGAGGGCGCGCCGTGGCATGGACTACTTCTGCTGATGTGATCGCGGCTTGGATTGGTGACGGCGCGCCTGACGATCTTGCGAAGATCGACAACTGGATCGGTAAGGCTGAAAGGCTGCTGCGGTCCGAGGTTCCGTCGCTGGCTGCGCGGTTAGCTACTGATCCTGTGACGGAGCCTGACCTTCTGGGCAATGTGCAGGATGTTGTTACGGAGATGGTGTTAGAGGTTTTTCGGAACCCTGAGCGTATCCGGCAACGCCAGGAAGGTACGGGGCCTTTCACTGGTTCTGTGACGTTCGGTGGTGACACTCCGGGCGAGTTGCGGGTGACGGCTAAGCAGATCAGGATTCTTTCTCCTGCTGGTGGTGCTTCTGGCGCTTTCACTGTGGACATGATCCCTTCGACGTCGCCGTTTTCGCCGTCTTATGTGGCGCCGTTGAACGCTTGGGAGCTTGCCTGATGGGTGAGGTTGTCCAGCGTGTCCCGTACGCGGGCGGCGGCGAGGACGTTTACGGCAACGAGACGGCCTCATATGGCCTGCCTGTGGTCTTGGATGGCGCGTACGGGTTTGATCCTGGGTCGTCGTCTGAGCCTCGATTGGCTGGGCAGGAAAGGGTGATTGTTGAGCCGACCCTTTACGGTCCGTTCGACATGCCGTTCCTGCCCCGCGACAGGGTGATTGTCCGCGATCAGACCTATGAGGTTGAGGGTGAGGTCAGGCGGTGGCGGCATATGCGGACCAACCATGAAGCCGGCGCCGTCGTGAGCCTGCGGAGGGTGGACGGCTAATGGCTAAGACGAAGATCAAACTCAGCGCCAAGGGCTTCGAGGAGATCCGGCGTTCCCCGGAGGCTGTGCAGCTGATAACCAGGCTTGTTAACTCGGCATTGACTGCTTGTGGCGGTGAGGATGCCGGGTACCGAAGTTTCGTGAATCAGGCACCGGGCACTAAGACGCTCGGGCGTGCTATCGGGACTGTGACTACTTGGGATTTCGCGGCGATTAGGGATAACTCCAAGAATCAGACGCTCCTCCGCGCTTTCGACAGGCTAGGTGACGTATGACGGAACTCCTGATTACCCCTGATGTTGAATTCGCGGCGGTGACGTTTCTGCGTGCCGGGCTCGGCTCACAGGCCGACAAGGTCGCTACGAAGGTTCCTGCGACGATGCCTGACCGCATGGTTCGGGTGTCGTTGACTGGTGGCGGCAGGGTCAATGTCGCGGCCGACACGGCGCAGCTCACGGTTGAGTGTTGGGCGCCTGATGATCCGACCGCATCGAACCTTGCCCGCACGGCTCAGGCTGTCATGTTCTCTGCTGCCTGGAACACTGCGGGCGGCGTGTTCGTGCGCCGCGTCGAGTCTGTCGGCGGCGTGCAGTTCTTCCCCGACCCTGACACCAACAACCCGAGATATCAGTTCACTGTTCGCTGGCATGTACGCCCGGCAAAACCATAACTAACTTTCCTTTGGAGGAAACATGGCCAACACGGCTAGCAATATTGTTGCCGGCGTCCCGCTGGCGACTGGTGGCGTGCTGATCGGTGCGCTCAACGCAACAGCCCCAACAACTGCGTCTTCGGCGATTGCTGCGTTCGCCGCGGCCGGTTACATCGGCGAGGACGGCGTCACTGAGACGAACGAGCGGAACACGGACAAGATCCGGGCGTGGGGCGGTGACACGGTCAAGATCGTTCAGACCGAACACAACGTCTCGTACAAGTTCACGTTCCTGGAAACCCTCAACACTGATGTGTTGAAGGCTGTTTACGGTGATGCGAATGTGACGACGACGGCGGCTACGGCATCGACTGGCACGCTTCAGAAGGTGCTTATCAACTCCTCGACCCTGCCGCATAAGTCCTACGTGTTCGAGGTCAAGGACGGCAACGCGAAGATCCGCATCTACGTCCCGGATGGTCAGATCACCGAAGTCGGCGACGTGACCTATTCGGATTCCGAGGTTGTGGGCTATGAGGTCACGGTTGAGTGCTTCGCTGACGCCTCGGGCAACAAGGCGTACAAGTACCTCGACAATGGCATCTTCTCAGGCGCCTAACTAAAGATCCCTCGGGGCTGGTTGTGGTGACTCCCAGCCCCGAGGTACCCCAAATGGTCACCGATCCTAATCAGTCACCCAACATTTTTGGAGTCACCATGACCGCACCTAAGAAGCCGCAGGACCGTAAGCCGAAGAAGGATGACGGGTTGTTCGCGTTTACTGTCGCCGGGGCCGAGCATCATTTGCCGTCCGCTGCGACGGTAACGGACAAGATCAGTGCCCGCGCTGTCCGTGATTCGCTCCGGTCTGAGCAGGGCGAAGTGAACCTGATGTTTGCGATGCTCGACGCGGTCGAGGGGCATGAGGAGTCGCGTGATGCGCTCCTGGACCTGCCTCTTTCGCAGATGGTGAGTATCGCCGCTGACTGGATGAAGCATTCGAAGGGTGTTGGCGTAACGCTGGGGGAATAGTCCGGCTGGTCCTGATTTTGGACGAGCATGGGCCAGCCGTTGAGTATGACCTGATCTCGTTGGGGCTGAGGTTGCGGGATCTGGGTACGGATGCGCTGTGGTGGCGTGACCTGCTGGTCATCGTTGACCATTTGCCGATTAGCTCTGCGTTGCATCGGAAGATCAGTCCTGAGTGGGCGGCGTGGGCGTCCGGTGAAGTGTCCGCGCACTTGTTGGCTGTGGTTGCTGACGGTATCACTGCCGGGAACTGGATGCAGTCGCGGGATGGGCAGAAGAACCGCAACCGTCCGAAGCCGATTCCCCGCCCTGGCATGGAGCCGGATAACAAGAAGTTCGGCGGTAAGGCCGAGAGTATCGACACAATCCGCGAATGGCTGGGTTGGTAATTCAATAGCGAAAGTTGGTGCCCGTGGCTGGAGTCGAGCTAGGATCTGCCTTTATCTCCGTTGGCCTGGGTACGAACAAGCTCGGCCCGGAGATCAAGAAGGCTTTCGCTGATGTGGATGGGGTCGCGGCGTCGTCGGGCTCGTCTGCGGGGAAGACTTTCTCGGGTAAGTTCTCGGGGTTCATGAAGTCCGCCGCTGTGCCGGCGCTCGGTGCTGTGGCTGGTATCGGCTTGATGGCTAAGAGCATGGGCGATGTCGCGGCAAATGCTGAGCAGAACTTGGGCGCTGTTGAGACGGTGTTCGGTTCGGCGGCTGACGGTGTGAAACGGTTCTCTGAGAATTCGGCGAACTCTGTGGGCTTGTCCGCTAGTTCATATAACGAGTTGTCGGCGGTCACTGGTACAGCACTTAAGGGTGCTGGTGTGTCTGTTGATGAGTTGGCGGCGAAGAATGATGCGCTGATTACTCGCGGCGCTGACCTCGCGTCGGTGTTTGGTGGGGATACGGCGACTGCGGTGTCTGCGATGGGTTCGGCCTTCCGTGGCGAGTTTGACCCGCTCGAGCAGTACGGCATTACGCTTACGGCCGCGCAGGTGTCAGCGGAGCTTGCGGCTCGTGGGCAGGACAAGCTGGGCGGCGCAGCTTTGGACGCGGCGAAGAAGCAGGCCACGATGGATTTGATTATGCAGCAGTCCGCGGGTTCGGCGGGTAACTTCGCGAAGGAAGCCGATACTGCGTCTGGGGCGCAGCAAAGGTCTAACGCCGCGTGGGAGGACGCTTCGGCGAAACTCGGTGAAGTGCTTTTGCCGATCATGACGACCGTGGCCACGAAGGTTTCGGAGATGTCTAAGTGGGTTAGTGAGAACTCGGGCCTTGTTACCGGGCTGGCTATCGGCATTGGCATCCTCGCGGGCGTGATCGGTGTCTGGTCGGTGGTGCAAAGTGTCTTGAACCTGGTTATGCTCGCATCCCCTATTACTTGGGTCATTCTGGGCATCTTCGCGCTGATCGCGACTGTGGTGGCGCTGGTGATGAACTGGCAGGCCGTCGTGGACTTCCTCACCGTCGTGTGGGGCGGGTTCATGAACTGGTGCAAAGAGATCATCGACGGGTTTGTTGTTTGGTGGAATCAGGTCTGGGCTTCGGTCGGTCAGTTCATCTCCGACACCTGGAACAACATAGTCTCATGGGTTACCGGGGCGATCAACAACGTTTCCAACACGATTTCCGACGGCTTCAATGCGGTATGGAACTTTATCCAAGACGTCCTCGGCAATATAGGGAACTTCTTTTCGGATACGTGGAACAACATAACCCGCGGGATTTCGGACTTCGTTGGCGGTATCGGGAAGTTCTTTGAGAGCATCCCCGGCACGATTCAGGGCGCGCTTTCCGGCGCGGCGACGTGGCTTTACAACTCGGGCCGGGACATCGTCAACGGCCTGTTCGACGGCATCAAGTCACTTGCCGGAACCATCGGCAACTTCTTCCTCGGGTTGCTGCCGGGCTGGATCGTGGAGCCGTTCAAGATCGCGCTTGGGATTCACTCCCCGTCGCGGGTGTTCGCCGGATTCGGCGTGAACATCGGACAGGGGCTCATCAACGGCATTGACGGGATGAGCGGAAAGATCGAATCCTCCGTTACTGGCATGGTTTCGGTTCCGCCTGTCCCTGCGTTCGGTTCGGGCTCGTACACGGCGACGATGTCCCCGGCCGGCAGAAGCCCAATCTATGTCCAGAACCCGTTTACCGGTGATTACTTGCTGGCTCAGGTGGGTTCGGTTGCGTCGGGTGTTGTCCAATCGACCGACGCTAATTCGCAGTACATGAGGAGGGGTCGCTGATGGTTGCTGTGAGTGTGGAGGCGTTCCCGGATTTTGATCCGTGCCCGCGTGTGGGGGTCACGGTCACGGGTTTGGGTGTCGGGGATTCGGTGCTGTCGGTGTGGCGTACGGCGGACGGGGAGCGTGAGCCTGTCCGTGGTGCCCGCCGTGTTACTTTGTCCGACGCTGACTACGTGATTGATTACGACGCGCCATTGGGGCGGCGGATCACGTATGAGGTTGAGGTGATTAGCGGCCCGTCGGGGTCTAGTCGTGTCACTGCGGCTCCGGTGACGGTTGAGGCTTCGACGGGCTGCCTCATGGATCCGCTGATTCCGCAGAATGCTGTGGAGATCACGCGGCGTCTGCTTCCGACTGGTGAGCCGACGTTCGCGGCGTCGGCGATGTCGAAGCTTGAGTACGCGGCTGATGTTCAGGTGTTCAATCTGCTGGGTTCGAGTAAGCCGTTGGCGTTGTTTGGTCAGCGTATGGCCGCGGCGGGTGTTGACTTCTCGCTGATAACGGACGCGGCCGAGCAGAACACGCGGCTCCGTGACCTGCTGGCGGGGACTGGTTCGCTGCTGGTCAGGGTGCCGGCGTCGTGGACTGATGTGTTGCCGGGCTCCTGGTTCGCTGCGGTGGCGAAGGTGTCCGAGTCGCCGTTGGGTGCGCCTCATGGTGACGCTGTGACGGCGTGGGAACTGTCCGGCGACACGATCCAGGCCCCAACGATCAAGGTTCTTACCGCGACGTTCACTTACGGCGATGTGGCGATCTTGTTTGAGACGTACGGGCAGAAGCAGGACCTGATGGCGGGGAAGACCTACCTGGATGATTTGAAGAACCCAATCGGAGGCTAAGCCTGGTGGGCGCTGGGACAGAGCCAGTCATTTAATAAGGCAGAGCCAGTACATCGGAATACCCGGTAACCGCCATGCTCCGGTTACCCCCACCAAGCTTGAGCTACTTTACCACCGTTCCCCATCAATTAGAGGAGTTCCATTGCGTTTGATTGATGAGGGTTCTTTGCAGGCGTTGGAGGGTTCGCGGCCTACGGATTCGTTGACGGTGTGGGCGTGGCGTGATGGCTCGTTGGTGTTGCCTGAGCCGTTGCAGGTCGTGTCGTGGTCTGTGGATGATGACGCCGGAGACAGTGTGAAGGTCGGGCAGAAGTTGTCGCTGACTGTTGCGGATCCTGACGGCAGGCTCGGCGCGTGGGACTTCACCGACGCCCTGTCCGTGGCGGGCACACGGTTGCAGGTGATTTACCGTGTGGGCGGTGCTGGTGCGATCAACTTTGGTTGGTTCCGGGTGACCGGGAATGAGCCTGTGACGGCGCATGATTCGCGGGTTGTCCCTGAGTATGGGCTGGTTGTGCCGGACAGTGTGACGGCCCCGCACGAGCGTCGCGTGTTCACGACTACGGGCATCGTGAAGCTCGAGGCCGTGGACCTGACCGCCGATGTTGATCGGGACAAGCTCGAGGCCCCCGAATCGCCGGGCAAAGACGCAACAGTTCTGTCTGAGTTCGCACGGTTGACGGCCGGTTACTTTCCTGCCGTTGTGGATGCGGGCGTGACAGATCAGCCGGTGTCGCGGCAATTGGTGTTCGATAAGGAACGCCTCGAAGCGTGCCAGGATCTTCTGTCCCGCGTGTCTGCCCGGTACAGGATGGGCGGCGATGGTGAGTGCCATGTTTACCCGCTCGACACCGCCCCTGTGCTGCGGATTGAGCCGGGCAACTCGCTCGTGTCCGTCAGTCGTAAGCAGTCCGTTGATGGGCTGTATAACCGTTGGGTGGTTGAGGGTAAGGACAAGGCGGACGACCGGCCTATCCGTGAAGCCGTCGGTATCGAGTCGGGGCCGCTGCGTTGGGGCGGACCGCACGGGCGGGTGCCGTTCTTTTACAGCTCGGAGATGATCGAAACACCGGGGCAGGCTGCGGCGTATGCGGTGCAGTTGCGGGATGAGTTCCTTGCAGGCCTCGCGGTTGAACTAGCGGTTGAGTCTGTGCCGCGTCCTGAGTTGCAGGCTGGTGATCGTGTCGAGGTTGGGTGTCCTGTCGCTGATGGTTATGTCGCGTATTTGCCGGGCCGTGTTGTGTCGATCCGGCGCGACGGTTCCACGGTTCCGGGTGGCACGTCACTGACCGTCTCCTGCTCTTACAGGGACGTCACAGCGGCCCTCGCACGCACCGACTGGGCCGATGACCTCACCGACGAATTGCCGCCCCTCACATGGGACCGTATGCCCTCAACCTGGGGCCACACCCCAGCGATCACTTGGAATCAGTTGCCGGATTAAGCGTCCCAGTCTTGGCGGTAGTCCGGGTGGTCGGAATAGATGGCGGCGAACGCATTTAGCGCGGTGTAGTTCGCGTTGCCGATGAGCACCCGTTTAGCCGCGCACTCCGCAGCCATGCGCTTTCCGCCATGCACGCCAACGCAATCAGGGCATCTCGGGCTATAGGCGCCTATCGGGTCGGATAGGTGGACTTCATGCCCGAAGGTCCGCCGTGGCGCTAAAGCAAACGCCTCATCTTCGGCGATGCGCGCTTCCAGAAATTCCGTGATTGTCATGCCGAAGTCTAACACCCCTAGGAGGCCGCGTGCCCGGTTTGAAGTACACGATGGCCGAGATACCGGGCGGATCCACTAGGAGGGTTTACGGTACGGCGTTCTGGGACGGTGCCCGCTGGTACGCGAAAGTCGGGGACAGTCTCCTCGATGCGTCGTGGGCTGGGAAGGTCCGCCCCGAACAAGGCCTACCCATCGCCATCGACCTCACGAACGACGGGCGCGGACAGTCGGGCGCGTACGTGTCCGACTCCTACGGTGACCAGCCCAAACCACCAACCGGTGTTGTTATGGCGGTGGGCACGTCTGATCTCCTGTTCGCGGGCTCGGACGGTGGGACGTACACGACGGACAGGTTCCTCGGGGCGCTGAGTGCCTACGCCGTGAACAAGTCCGTGTACCTGAACTGG
>Ga0308176_10001659_pt1 | contig 14009 bp, 12 predicted proteins | sample PhyCR2_3_FD_203890 | JGI IMG/M metagenome (GOLD analysis project Ga0308176, IMG submission 203890) | Soil microbial communities from UC Gill Tract Community Farm, Albany, California, United States - DLSLS.C.R2 | ecosystem: Environmental > Terrestrial > Soil > Agricultural land | place: USA...
AGGTCGGCGTCCTGGAAGACCCGCCACGGGGCGGCGGGGTCGGGGGCGTACTTGACCACGTCACCGACCTCGGTGCCGCCGAAGACGATCACGGTGTCGGGCAGGACGGTCCGGATCAGGCGCGCCATCCTCAGGGCGACGGGCAGCTGGCTGGTGTAGTTGACGGACAGGCCCACCACCGCCCAGGGGCGTTCGCGCAGCTTCGGGACGAACGCGTCGGCGAAGTAGCCCTCGAAGGGGCGGGCCACGGCCGCCGGGACCGCCGGGTCGGAGAGGTCCGCCGTACTGCACAGGTTGACCGTGGACTTCGCCCGCATCGAGAAGCCGTCCGCCGTGCCGGGCGGCATCTCCAGGGCGATCAGCTCCCACCACCGGCTCATCACCGCGACCGCCTGGGCGTAGGTCGGGGGGTGGTAGAAGTGCTCGGGGTCCTGGAACACGCCGATCGCGTCGCGGGCCGAGGTGGCGGTCAGGCCCTCGGCGGCCAGGGTCTGCCGGTAGCGGATCTCGTCGTGCCGGCGCGGGGCCGCGGACCTGGCCTCGATCTCGGCGCGGAGGCGGCGGGCGGCGGCGAGCGCGGCGCCGAAGCGCTCCGGGTCGGCCAGGTAGGTGAAGGCGTCGAGGTTGGCGTCCACGCAGCCGTACTCGGTGTGGCCGGCCTCCCGTGCGGCGCCCACGAGGTAGGGAATCGAGTGGTAGGCGGTCGTCGGGTCGGTCACCGGCGGATTGACCAGCAGGTACGCGGTGTTGCCGGTGCCCCGGTCCGGCCGCCGGCCGTGGTCGGGCTCCCCCTCGAACCGCGGCATGCCCAACGGGACGAACACGCTCATCGCTGTGACTCCTGACTGTTGTCCTGCCGTAAGGGCGTGGAGCGGGCGGCGGGCACACCCGCCGGTACGGGAGCCGGTGGGGCGTACTCGGTACCGGCGCGGTGGTCGCGGAAGGCGCTCTGGGTGAGCGCGCCCAGGACGGCCAGGGCGATGGCACCGCCCGCCACCGGGAAGAAGGGGGCCGCGCCGAGGTGGCGCACACCGAAGCCGGCCACCGCGACGGAGACCGGGAAGGTGCCCATGACGGCCAGCATGACCAGGCTCATGACCCGGCCGATGAGCGCCGGGGGGGCCCAGACCTGGAGCATCGTCACCGCGACGATGTTCTGCCAGCCGCTGGCCAGCGCGTAGACGCACACGCACGCCGCGGCGCCGGGCAGGCCGCCTGCGTACGGGACGGCGCCCAGGGCGATGCCCATGACGACCGCGAGGGCGGCGAAGAGATAGGCGGGCGACTCCACCGGCCTGCTGCGGGCGGCCACCAGCGAACCGGCCAGGCCGCCGAGGCTCAGGCAGGTAAGCAGGACGCCGTATCCGGTCGCGCCCATGCCCTGGTGGGCCAGTTCGGGCAGGGCCACCTCGATCGTGCCGTTGAAGGCCAGGTTGCAGACGAGGGCCACCACCAGGACGACGTGCAACAGCCGTCCGTGGCGCAGGAGTTCCAGGAAGGTCGTCGTGCGGGCCGGGGTCTCGTCGGCCGCCGCGGACTTGTCCTGCTCCGGCGTGTCCGCCGCGTCCGCGCCGGTGCGTATCCGGGCGAGCACCAGCGCCGACACGAGGAACGACGCGGCGTCCACCGTGAGCGCCGGACCCGCGTCGAAGGCTGCCACCAGGGCGCCGCCCACCGTCGGCCCGAGGAGTCCGCCCACCTGATTGACCATGGTCGACAGGGCGTTGCCCCGGCCCAGATCCTCCTTGGGCAGCAGTGCGGGCAGCAAGGTGTACGAGGCGGGGATGAAGATCCCGGAGCAGGCGCCCAGGACGACGGCGATGGGCGCGAGCTGGGCCAGCGTCGGGGTCCCGGTGGAGGCGAGCACGGCGAGGATGCCGACGGCCACGGCCCGCACCAGGTCGGCCACGAGCATCACCCGCCGGCCGCCTATCCGGTCGGCCACCACACCGCCCAGCGGAATGGTGACGACGCGGGGGATGCCGTAGCAGGCCAGCACGGTGCCGAGCAGCACCGGTCCGCCGTCGCCGGAGAGAATCAGCCACGGCAGCGCCACGGCGTAGCAGTAGTCGCCGACCGTGGAGGAGAGCTGCCCGGCGAGCAGCAGCCGGAAGCCGCTCACCGACATCGGTCCGCTCGCCAGTGCCGTACGGAACCTCTGTCCGGCGAATGCCACGTGTCCTCCTCCTGCTGGGGTGCGCTCAGCCGCCGAGCGGGCCGACGTTCATGTCCAGGAACTCGCGTATCACCGCTGTCACGGTCGCGGGGGGCGGCAGGCCCAGATTCTTGCGCACGTCGCCGGCGGCGATCTGCCAGGCGGGGGCCGGCACCGGGTCCACGACGGCGTGTCCGTCCGCCCGCAGCCGGTCCACGTTGCGGCGCACCGCCGGCCGCTCCCACATCACGCTGTTCATGCTCGGGAAGAACAGCACCGGCCGTTCATGGGCGAGCAGCGCCGAGCTGAGGAGCCCGGAGGCGAGTCCGTTGGCGGCCTGGCCCAGCATGTTGGCCGTGGCGGGGAGCACGACGAGCCTCTCCGCCCAGGCGGCGGGGGCGACATGACCGGTGGTCAGCTCGTCCTCGCCGTCGCAGTGGACCTCGGGGCAGAGCAGCCGCATGGTGGCGGCGGGGACGAGCGCGGCGGCGGATCGCGTCATGGCCATGCGGATCTCGACGCCGGGTCCGAGGCCGGTGCGCAGGGCCATGAGGTACTGCGGCACCGCGAGCACGTTGCCCGAACCGCACACGCCCAGGAGCAGACGGCGCGGGGGGCCGTCCGCCGGGGGTTCCGTCGTCACCGGGCCCCCGAGGGCTCGGCGGACGCGGCGCGCAGTCCGCACTGGGAGGCGATGAGATCCAGCCGGTCCTGGACGTTGAACTTGTAGCCGGGGCAGGGAGGATGCCCCTCCTGCCAGGCCTTGGGACAGGACCCGCCGCAGGTCGGCATGAACACGCAGCCCTTGCACCAGGTCGTCCCCTTCGCGATCTCGTCGTTCCAGCCGTCGAAGGGGCCTTCCGGCCGTACGGGCTCCGGGCCCGCCCTGTCGATGTGGACCAGCGGGAGGGAGCGCTCGGCCTCGGGGACGAGAGGGTACTCACTGCACGAGAAGATGTTGCCGGTGCTGCTGATGATCTCGGAGGAGCGGGTCGTGGCGGGGCAGAGGACCTTCCGCGCGGTGTTGGGCAGCAGTTGCGCGTGCAGTCCGTGTTCGGACAGGAGGCGAAGCCAGTGCGTCTCGCGGGTGGCGAACTCCTGCTTGGAGACCTCGATCGCCGACACGTCGTTTCCCCACGAGTGGACCGGGACGATCGAGAAGGACACCCGCGGATGGCTGAAACCCAACTCCGCCATCAGCTCGATATAGCGGGGAACGTCGTCCTGGTTGTGCGCGTCCACATTCGTTCGGAACGTGAAATGGGACGACCCCGAATCCGGTTCATCGAGCACCGAACGTACGGCGCGCACGATGTTCCAGAAAGATCCACGTCCGCTTTTCAGCGGCCGGTGCTCGTTGTGTATCTCCGGCGGCCCGTCGATCGTGATCTCGAAATGGCTGACCCCGCACGAGCGTATGAGGGTGTCGATTTTCCTGTGGGTGAGCAGGGAGCCGTTCGTGACGATCACCGAGGAGTAGGAGACGCCGTGCTCGGACGCGGCGCGGACGAACCGGGGGGCGAGGTCGCGGATGACCGCGTAGCCCATCATCGGTTCGGCGCCGAACCAGTCGATGCGGGCGCTGCGCGTCTCCGGGGCGGTCACGGCGCGCAGCACCCGGTCGCGTACCCGGTCGCGGTGGTCGCGGGAGAGGCCGCCGCGGGTGTGCTCCTGTCCGCAGTAGGCGCAGCCCATGTTGCAGTAGGAGGTCGGCAGCAGGGCGATGTGGACCGCGGAACGGTCCGCCGAGGCACGCCGGTTGCGGTCGAGTACGGCGGTCAGCTCGTCCTCGCCCGCCGGTACGAGGACCTCGGCCGTGCGGAGTGCGCCGGCCCAGGCCGGGGTCAGGGCGGCGGGGTCGCCGGCCTCCAGCGCCCGGGCGGTGGCGAGGTCGACCGCCACGGTGCTCGCGGTGCGGGTGCTGTAGGCGAGCCGCACCCGTACGCCCGCGGCGTCGGCGTACGCGCGGTCGCTCATCACCAGGTATCTGCTGACTTGGTCCATCCCCACGCTCCCACTGTGTGTCCGGGCAGACTGCGGTCCGGCGCGTCACCCGAGGCCGGTCCGGCGGCCGGAGCCGCCGGACCGGCCGGGTGCGCCGGGGTGTGGATCAGCAGACGACGTTGGTGTTGGAATCCCCCTGCTGCTGGCCCTCGACCGCGGCCGAGACGGCGTTCAGCCGCGCCTGGATCGAGCCCAGGACCGCGACCTCGTCCGGGCTCAGGCCGTTGAAGACCTCGCGCTCGGAGTCCGACAGCAGGTCGACCGGGGTGCCGGCGCTGCGCAGCGCGTCGAGGGGTGCTTGCGACATGGGTCACTCCTTCGTGGAAGGGTCACGGGCTGGTGCAACGGCAAGGCTGCTCCGGCGCCGCCGCCCTTCACATCCCTCATTCGACTATGAATCGGCGGCCCGGAGGGTCCCGCTCGGGCGTTCTTGTCCGGAACATGGCCCGCAGCTACTCTGACCCCCCGGGGAGTGCGGAATTCCCTTCGCCGGCCCACGCTTCGTTCACGGAAATGAGGGGTAAAGGGCTTGACCAGGCGTGAGATTCTGATCGCTTCGCTCGTGGCCGCCGGCTCCTCGAACCGGGATATCGCTGAGGCTCTCTGCATCAGCCCCCACACGGTGGCGGCCCACTTATGCAACATGCTCCGGAGAACGGGCGCGTCGAATCGTACGGAATTGATTGCGCGACTGTACGCCCAGGGTGTTCTGGTCCAGGGGATCTGGCCGCCGCTGCCCGCGGACGAGCGGAAGCGGCAGGAGGCTCCCGAGGCCATCGGCGCCCTCGCGACGGCAGCGGTCGCGGAGTGCTCCATCGGACCGGCCGGCGTCACCCTCGACTGGCCGCACTACGGGAACGAGGTACCGGTAGCCATGACCTTCGACGCCCTGCACGCACTACGTGAGGCCGGCCACCCGGTCGACCTGCTGGCGGTGGAGCAGCGCTCGGTCCTCTCCGGGCTCAGCGAGCAAGAGGTCCAGGTCCTCAACTCCGTCAAGGAGCGGCTGGAAGCGGTGTCCGGTGAGGTGGAAGGACAGGACATCAAGCTCCTGTGAACGGCGGGGCGCGGTGCGGTGGTTGCCGTGCCACGGTGCCGGACGGAGCCCGGTTCTGCCCCGAGTGCGGCACTCCGGTGGTCGCGGGGGCGCCGTCGACGGACAGCCGCAGAATCGTCACGGCGGTCTTCATCGACCTGGTCGGCTCGACCGTGCTGGCCGAGACCCTGGACCCCGAGGCGCTGCGGCGCACGATGGACCGGTACTACCGGACCTGCACCACGGCGGTCGCCGAACACGGGGGCGTGGTCGAGAAGTTCATCGGCGACGCCGTGATGGCCGTCTTCGGGGCGTTCGTCACCCACGAGGACGACGCGCTGCACGCGGTCCGGGCGGCGTGCGCCGTCCGGGAGGCCGTGACGGCCATCGGGACCGGCGTCGGAGGGCCCGGTGCGGGGGTGCGGCTCGACGTCCACTGCGGGATCGCCTCGGGAGAGGCCGTGGTGGCGGGGGCGCTCGGCGGCGCGGCCAGGGTCGTCGGTGACGTCGTGCACACCGCCGCCCGCCTCCAGTCGCACGCCGGGCCGCACGAGATCCTGATCGGTGAGGAGACGGCCGGCCTGGTGGGCGGCCGGGTCCGCATGGAGGCCGTCGCACCGCTGCGGGTGAGGGGCAAGCGCGAGCCGGTCGCCGCCCGGCGGGTCCTGTCCGTCCTCGACGCGGCGAGCCGCGAGGACCTGGTGCCCCTCGTCGGGCGCGACGGTGAACTGCGCGCCCTGCTGGACGAGTTCGCGGCGGTCCCGGACGAGCGCCGCAGCCGCCCCGTCACGGTCGCCGGTCCCCCGGGCATCGGCAAGTCGCGCCTGGTGCGGGAGTTCCTGAGCCGCGTCGAGGAGGACGCCGTCGTCCTGCGGGCCGGCTGCCAGGCGTACGGTGCCGGGCTCGCCCACCGCCCGCTGGCCGAGGCGGTCTGGTCGCTGCCCGGCGGCTGGGAGCAGGCGCGACGGGCACTGGAGACGCAGTGTCCGCGCGCCGACCGCGCCGTCACCGCCCTCGCCGTCGCCCTGGGCATCCGCACCGAGAGCGGGCTGCCGGTGAGCGTCGACGAGATCGGGTGGGCGTTCCGGCGGCTTCTGGAGGCCCTGGGCCGCGACACCCCGGTGGTCCTGGTCCTGGAGGACTTCCAGTGGGCGCAGCCGACCCTCTCCGACATGATCGCCGATCTCGCCCAAGGCGCCCGCGGCACCCCGCTGCTGATCATCCGCGTGGCACGCGCCGAGACGGGCGGCGCGGTGCCTGCCGGGGGCCTCGCCCTGCGCCTCGGCGCGCTGCGGCCCGCGCAGACCGAGCGGCTGGTGGGGCTGCTCGCCGACCGGGCCGAGGTGACCGCGCAGGAGGCGGTCGCCACCGAGGACGATCTGGCCCGGGTGGTGCGGGAGTGCGACGGCAATCCGCTCTTCGCCGAACTGCTCATGGAGAACCTGTCCGGCCACCGGTCCGTGGACCAGGGCGTTCCCACCTCGATCCGGGTCCTGCTGACGGCCTGGCTGGACCGGCTGCCGGCCACCGACCGGGCCGTGCTGGAGCGCGCGGCGGGGGTGGGCGGGTCGTTCACCGCCGAGGACGTCCGCGCACTCGCCGAGGACGAACCGGCACTGGCGGGCGGGGTTCTCGACGACGCCCTGGGCCGGCTGCTGCGTTCCCGGGTGATCCATCCGTACGGCCCGCCCGGCACCTACCGGTTCACCCGCGCGCTGGCCCGGGACACCTTGTACGAGATGACCTCCAAGGCCCGGCGCGCCACCTGGCACACCGTGCTCGCGGACCGGCTCGAAAACCGTGCGCCGGGTCTGTCGGTACCGGGCCCGGCCGCGGAGGGCGACCTCGCCCACCACCTGGAGTCCGCGTGCCGGCTGCGGTCCGAGGCCGATCCGGGCGACCCGGGGCTGCCCGCGCTGACCGGGCGTGCCGCCCGCGCCCTGGTGGCCACCGGGTACGGGGCGCTGCACCGCCGCGACCTGCCCGCCGCCGTCTCGCTGATGGAGCGCGGGCGCGCGCTGACCCCGGACGGCGACCCGCAGCACCGGGTGCTCGCCGCCCGGATCACCGACGCCTATGCGGCGCTGGGCCGTTGGGACAGCGCCCGGGAGGCCGTGGCGGAGGCGGAGCGCCGGAGCGGGGACGACGTCCCGACCCGGGACACCTGCGCCATCCTGCGGCAGCTGATCGCGCTGCGCTCGGGCGGGCCGGAGCCCGCCGGCGCCCCGTACGCCGCGAGTGCCGCACCTGCCGTGCCCGGTCCGGCGGACGACCTGAGCTGGTGCCGGCTGCATCAGCTTTCCTCGCTGCGGAGCTTCGCCGAGGGCCGGGTCGGCGCGGCGGAGGGCTCGATGCGCGACGCGCTCTCCCGGGCGCGCGGGCTCGGCGACACCTACGAGGGCAACCGCATCCTCGCGTCGATCTGCGAGCTGACGCAGTGGTCGCCGACCCCGCTCGCCCAGGCCATCGCGCTCTGCGAGGAGCTGGTCCGGCGGTTCGACGGCGACCGGGGCCTGCTGGTACCCGTGCTGCTGACCCGGGCCCGGCACCTGGCCCTGTCGGACCGGGTGGACGCGGCCCGCGAGGACATCGCCCTGGTCCGCGTCCACTGCGACGACCTGGGCCTGGCCCTCGGCACGCTCGCGGCCGGCCAGACGGCGGGGTTCGTCGAGTCCCTGGCCGGGGCGCACCCGACGGCCGCCGGCCACTACGCGGCGGCCGCGGACGGGCTCGCCGCCCTGGGGCAGACGCGGACCGCGGCCACCCTGCGCCTGTACGCGGCCCGGGAGCGGTTCTGCGCCGGGGACGGCCCCGGCCCGGACGCGGCCGAGCTGGCCGACCCGCCCGCGGACCGGCCGGAGGAGACCCGTACCCGGGCCGTCCGGCTGGCACTGCGGGCGCGGGTGCGGGCGCGGGCCGGGGCGTACGGGGACGCGGTCCGGGACGCCGGGCGGGCCGTCGCCGCCCTGGACGGCACCGACGACCCGTGCCTCATCGGTGACGTGTGGTTCGAGGCGGCCCGGGTGCTGGACGCCGCCGGTGAACCGGAGCGGGCCCGGCACGCGGCCGGGCGGGCGCTGGACGCCCTGACGGCGAAGGAGGCCGTGCTCCCCGCCCGGACGGTACGGGTCTGGTGCGCGGCCGGACCGGAGAAGGAGGACAGATGAGCGATCCGCCCTGGAGACGTCCCGCCCGCCCCTACACGCCCGGCGTGCCGGCCTGGGGCGCGACGAGGGCGCAGGCCCATGAGGGGTTCGCGTCGATCCCCATGGACTCGGTCTCGCCGGAGTGGGCGTGGGGCGGGGCCGACGGTTCCGGGGTCCGGGTGTGCGTCGTGGACAGCGGGGTCGAGGGCGGCCATCCGATGGTCGGCCCGGTCGATCTCGCCGTGACGGCCGCCCCCGGCGAGGACGGCGAGGTGGAGATGGTGCCGTGCGAGCCCACCGACCGCGCCGGGCACGGCACCGCCTGCGCCGGGGTGATCCGGTCCGTCGCGCCGGGGGTGTCGGTCTCGTCCGTCCAGGTGCTGACCGACGGGAAGACCGGCAGCGGCCCGGCCCTGATCGCCGGGCTCTCCTGGGCCATCGAGCAGAACTTCGACGTCATCAACCTCAGCCTGGCCACGACCCGACCCGCCCTGACCGCGCAGCTCCACGAGCTCGTGGACCGGGCCTACTTCCGCCGCTGCGCGCTGGTCGTCTCCGCGCACAACCGCCCGGTGCCCAGTTATCCCTGGTCGTTCTCCTCGGTGATCTCCGTCGCGAGCCACGACGAGGACGACCCGATGACGTACTACTACAACCCCGCGCCGCCCGTGGAGTTCCACGCGCGCGGCGTGCGGGTGCCCGTGGCGTGGCCCGGTGGCGGCACCATCCGCTCGACCGGCAACAGCTTCGCCGCGCCGCACATCTCGGGCCTGTGCGCGCTGATCCTCGGCAAGCACCCCTGGCTCACGCCGTTCCAGCTGAAGACGGTGCTGTTCCTCTGCGCCGGGAACACCACCGGTCGACTTGGAGGTGCGCATGACGAAACCTGTTGACGCCGCGACGCCCGTGGAGCGCCGCCTGCTGCAGTCCATCGTGGAAGTCGCCCGCCATGTCTTCGGCGCGGCGGCCTCCTCGATCTTCCTCATCGATCCGGACACCGGCGACCTGGTCTTCGAGGCCGTGGCCGGCGAGGGCGACGGGCGGCTCGTCGGTACGCGGTTCCCCGCGGGGACCGGCATCGCGGGCTGGGTCGCCGCCTCGGGCCAGTCGATGCTCGTCGACGACCTGCGCGAGTCCCGGCACTTCTCGGGGGAGGCCGCCGCCTCCACCGGCTACGTGCCCGACAGCATCATGGCCGCGCCCCTCTTCGGTGACGACGAGTGCGTCGGCGTCCTGGAGGTCCTGGACCGGGGCTCCGACGGCGTACGGGAGATGGCGGACGTCGAACTCCTCGGGCTGCTCGCCGACCAGGCCGCCATCGGCCTCGAACTCCTCACCCGGCTGCGCGCCGCCGACCCGGACAACCGTTCCGACAAGGCCCTGCGGCTCCTGGAGATGGCGGAGTCGCTGCTGGCCCGGACCCATGGCTGAGCGGTGCGTCCTGCTGCTCACCAGGCGGGGCGACCGGGAGGCGGCCGAGGCGGCCGGACTGCTGCGCCGGATCGGGGTGCCCGTGCGGCGGCTCGACGCGGACCGCCTGGCGGAGGTCCGGGCGGTGCACGGGCCGGACGGCGTACTGACCCTGGACGGGCACCGGTTCGCCCCGACGGTGACCTGGCTGCGGCACTTCTCGCTGCGGGCCGCGCTCCCGGCGGGCACGGCCGGCGGGCGGATGGTGTACCGGGACGCGTGGACCGCGCTGGCCCGGCAGCTGGCCGCCGCCTCCCCGGCCGCGATCGGCGCCGCCGATCCGGGGCAGCTGGTGCAGCGGGACCTGGCCCGGGCGCTCGGGGTGCGCGTCCCGCGCGGACTGGTCACCACCGACCCGGCGGACGCGGCCCGGCTCCTCCCCGCCGAGCGGTACGTGCTCAAGGTCCTCGACCGGCACTACGTGGAGCCGGAGCCCGGCCGGCTGGACTGGCACCTGCCGCGGGTCGTCGACCGGGTCCGGCTCGCCGGACTGCCCGGACTTCCGCGCGGCACACCGGTGATGCTCCAGGAGTACGTGGAACACGATGCCGAGTACCGGGTCTACCTCGCCGGGGACGAACTGCACGCCTTCGAGGTGACCAAGGAGCACCCCGAGGACATCTGGACGCGGCCGGCCGAGGTGATGGTCCGTCATGTCAGGCCCCCGGCCGCCGTGGCCTCGGCCGCGCGCGCCGTCGCCCGGGAGACCGGCGCCGTCTACGGGGCGTTCGACTTCCTGCGGGCACGGGACCGGGGCGAACCGGTCTTCCTGGAGATGAACGCCCACGGCGACTGGCACTGGTTCGAGAACAGGGCCGGCGTCGACGTGGTGACCCGGGCCGTCGTGCGGACCGTGCGGGACCTGCACCGGTCCGCCGTCGGCGGCGCGCGCCCGGCGACGGTCAGCCTGCTCGCCTTCCTGGGCGCGGGCCGGGGCGGGTGACGGGTCCGGCCGGCGTGGGCAGCACCCGCTCCGCGACGGCGAGCACGGCACGCAGGGCGGCCGAGGGGTTGTCCGTCCGCCAGGCGAGCGCCGCCTGCCGTCTGATCGGCGGCCCGGCGAGCGGGCGGTGGACGAGGCCGCCGAGCCGGATGTGCTGGACGGAGGTGACGGTCAGCGTGACCCCGACGCCCGCCGCGACGAGCGCCAGGATGGTGTACGAGTCCGGCGCCTCCTGCACCACGCGCGGATGGAACCCGGCCGCCTCGCACGCCTCGACCATCGCGTCGCGCACGGTGGAGCCGGTGTTGGCGGGGAACGCGACGAACGGCTCCCCGGCCAGCGCGTCGAGCGGGATCTCCGCGCGGGCGGCGAGCGGATGGTCGACGGGCAGCGCGCAGACCAGCTCCTCCTCCTCGATCACCCGGCAGCTCACGCCCGGCCGCGTCACCGGCAGCCGGACGAACCCGAGGTCGAGCGAGCCGTCCGCGACCCGGGCGAGCGCCACGTCGGCGTAGGTCTGGCCGGTCATGACCAGCTCGATCCCCGGGTGGGCGGCCCGTACCGCGCGGGTGAGCAACGGCAGGGTCTCGTGGCTGGAGGCGCCCGCGAAACCGATGCGAACCCGCCCGTACGCGCCCTGCCCGGCCGCCCGCGCGGCCCGTACCGCCGTGTCCAGGTCCTCCAGCACGGTCCGCACCGGCTGGAGGAAGGACTCGCCGGCGCTGGTGAGCCGCACCGAGCGGGTGTTGCGTTCGAAGAGCTGGACGCCGAGTTCCTTCTCCAGGCGGCGGATCCGCTGGCTCAGCGGGGGCTGCGCCATCTGGAGCCGTTTCGCGGCGCGGCCGAAGTGCAGTTCCTCCGCCACGGCGAGGAACGCGGCGAGATGGCGCAGCTCCATGCCGTCCCCTCCCCCGGGTCCGCCCTCATCATTGATTCGTCCGGCGTCTCGGTCTGAGCCTAATTCGGTATTGGACGGCGATCAAAGCCGCTGAAAGCGTCGGCAGGCAGCGCGGGCACCCGGCCCGCCTCAGCGAGAGGACCGTGACCCGCATGCGTATCAGGATCGTCGGCGCCGGAGCCATGGGCCGCGGCATCGCCCAGTGGGCGGCCGCGGCCGGACACACCGTCGAGCTGTGCGACGTACGGGCCGAGGCGGTGGCGGACGCGGTCGCCTTCGTACGTTCCATGCTGGAGCGGGCCGTGGCGAAGGGGCGGATGGCCGCGGCGGACGCGGAGTCGGCGGTGGAACGGCTGGTTCCGCTGGACGACCCGTGGGCGGCCGGACCGGACGTGGACCTGGTGATCGAGGCGGTGCGCGAGGACCTGGCGACGAAGACCGAGGTGTTCGGCCGCCTGGAGCAGGCGCTGCCCGCGTCCGTCGTGTTCGCCACCAACACCTCCTCGCTGTCGGTGACCCGGATCGCCGCCGAGCTGAAGGACCCGACGCGCCTGGCGGGGCTGCACTTCTTCAACCCGGTGCCGCTGATGCGGATCGTGGAGGTGGTGCCCGGAGCGGCGACCCGGCCGGAGATCCCGCCGCTGCTGACCTCGCTCGTGGAGGGCTGCGGACACCGCGCGGTGACGGTCGCGGACACTCCGGGCTTCCTGGTCAACCACGCCGGGCGCGGCCTGGTGACGGAGGCGCTCGCGCTCCTGGAGGAGGGCCTCGCCGGGCCCGCGGACCTCGACCGGATCGCGCGGGACGTACTGGGGCTGCGGATGGGCCCGTTCGAGCTGATGGACCTCACCGGGCTCGATGTGACCGCCGCCGTCATCGACTCCATCTGGGAGGGCTTCCGCCACGAGGACCGGCTCCGCCCCTCCTTCCTCACCCCGAACCGGGTGGCGGCCGGGCTGCACGGCCGCAAGACCGGCCGCGGCTGGTACGCGTACGGCCCCGAGGCCACCGGACCCGCGCCGGAGCCGGCGGTCACCGGGGACGCGGACCGCCCGGTGCACATCGTCGCTCCGGACCCCGCGCTGGGGGGCGACGCGGCCGCGCTCCGCGAGGCGCTGGCAGCGGCGGGCGCCGCCGTGGAGCACGGGGAGCGGCCGTCCGGCGACGCGGTGGTCCTGGTCCCGGTGTGGGGCACGTCCGTCGCCTCGGCGGTGGCCGCGCACGGGCTGCCCGCCGCGCGCACCTTCGGCGTGGACCCGCTGCCGGCGGCGGGGCGCCGGCGGGTCCTCGCGGTGACCCCGGCGGCGGACAGGGCCGCGGGGCGGGACGCCCGCGCGGTGCTGGCCCGGGCGGCGGACGGCGGGGAGCCGTTCACGGTCTCGGTGGTCCGGGACACGGCGGGCTCGGTCGCGCAGCGGCTGCTCGCCTCCATCGTGTCGGTCGCCGCGTCCATCGCGGAGCGCGCGCTCGCCGCCCCGGCCGACATCGACGTGGCCGTCACCACCGGACTCGGCTACCCGGTGGGCCCGCTGGCCTGGGGCGACCGGATCGGCGCGGCCCGCATGCTGGAGCTGCACCGTTCGCTGCACGCGACGACCGGCGACCCGCGCCACCGCCCGACGCGCTGGGTCGCGGAACGCGCGGCGCTGGGCCTGGCGCTGACGGACCCGGGGACGTCGCCGGCGGATGTGCTCCGGGCGCCGTGACCGATTCGTACAAGACGGCGGGCGGGGGCCCGGCCTACGGTCGGTCCATGACTCCACGACTCGATGCGATCGGCATCGTCACCGCCGACCTGCCCGCCTCCCTCGCCTTCTACCGCCGGCTGGGACTCGACATCCCGGCCGGGGCGGAATCCGCACCCCATGTGGAGGTGTCCCTGCCGGGCGGCGGGCGCCTGATGTGGGACACCGAGGAGATCGCCCGCGCCCTCGACCTCGGCTTCACCCCGCCGTCCGGCGAGGACCGGCTCGGACTGGCCTTCCTGTGCGACAGCCCGGCCGAGGTCGACGCGGTGTACGAGGAGCTGACCGGCGCCGGCCACCGGGGCCACCTGAAGCCGTGGGACGCGGACTGGGGTCAGCGGTACGCCGTCGTGCTCGACCCGGACGGCTGCGCGGTCTCGCTCTTCGCGCCCTCCAACGCCTAGGAACGGCCTAGGAACGGCCGAAGTACGCGGTCAGGGTGGTGCCGGCCAGGTCGCGCATGTCCCGCGCCAGATGGGCCTGGTCGGCGCAGCCCGCCGCGAGTGCCGCGTCGGCGTACGGCAGCCCGGAGCGTACGAGGGCCAGGGCCCGCTGGAGGCGCAGCACCCGGGCCAGGGTCTTGGGCCCGTAGCCGAAGGCGGCCAGGGAGCG
>Ga0308176_10001660_pt1 | contig 14007 bp, 12 predicted proteins | sample PhyCR2_3_FD_203890 | JGI IMG/M metagenome (GOLD analysis project Ga0308176, IMG submission 203890) | Soil microbial communities from UC Gill Tract Community Farm, Albany, California, United States - DLSLS.C.R2 | ecosystem: Environmental > Terrestrial > Soil > Agricultural land | place: USA...
GGCGTCTCGGCGGGCTCCTGCTGGTCGCCGCGACCGTGTTGTGGGCGTTCCTGCGCCGGCGGGCCAACGCCGTCCGGTGGGTGGAGCCGCCGGCGACGACACGGCCGACCGGGATGACACGGCCGGTCGAGGCCGGGCCCGACGAGCCGGACGAGCCCGGAGCGCCGGGGGAGCTGCCCGGCGACGTCCTGGCCACGGACGCCGGGCTGACCGAGCTGCCGGAGGCGGGCAGCGAGGCCCCGCCGGTCGAGGGCTCAGCCGTCGCGGGCTCGGACATCGCGGGCCTGGCCGGCGCGGGCCCGGCCGACGGAGTCGAGGAGCTGCCGGCTGACACGGTCGACGAGACCCGCGTGGCCGAGATCCTGGCTGAGTCACCCGACGCCGACGTGGTCGTCGTCGACGAGGCCACCTACGAGCTGGCCGTCGCCGATGCCGCGCCCGATCCGTCCCGCCCCGCGGACCCCGCTCCCGCTGTGGCCGAGGCGGAGGTCGTCGCCTCCGGGCCGGCCGCCGCCGAGCCGAGCGACGACGCGACCGAGGCGGAGCTCGAGGACGCGGCGGCGGAGCGCTCCCGCAGCGTCCCGATGCCGACCTTCAGCGAGGCTCCGACCGCGGAGATCCCGGCCGTCACCGACGACCTGCGCAGGATCCGCGGCATCGGTCCGTCGATGGAGCGCACGCTGCAGGGCATCGGCATCGTCAGCTACCGCCAGCTGGCCCTGCTGGACGGCGCCGAGCTGGAGCGGGTGCGCGGCGAGCTGACCGACTTCCGCGGCCGGATCGAGCGGGAGGACTGGGTCGGCCAGGCCCGCGCCCTGCACCGGGAGAAGTACGGTCGGGACCCGTCTTAGTGCCCCGCTAGCTCGGCTGACCGGTCAGCAGGTTCACGTCGCGCGCCGCCGGTGCGCCGGCCGACCCGCTGGCCGGTCCGTCCGCCGGGGCCGGCGCGGGAGTCTCGCCGACCGCTCGCCGGTAGACGGCGACGGTCCGCTCGGCGACCCGGTCCCAGCCGTGCTCGGTGGCCAGCGCGTCCTGCCCGGCCCGGACCAGCCGCCGGCCGAGGTCGGGGTCGGCGAGCAGCCGGCCGACCGCGCCGGCCAGCGCCGCCGGGTCCCCGGCCGGGAACCGCACGCCCAGCCGCCCGTCCGCGACCACCTCCGCCAGCCCGCCGACGTCCGCCGCCACCACCGGCGTCCCGGCCGCGCCGGCCTCCAGCGCCACTATCCCGAACGGCTCGTAGCGGCTGGGCACCACCGCGCAGTCCGCCGCCGCGACCAGCGCGGACAGCTCGGCGTCCGTCACGAAACCGGCGAACGCGACCGCCCGGCCCAACCGCAGCGCCCGCGCCCGCTCCCGCAGCTCCGCCTCCGCCGGCCCCGTGCCGGCCACGACCACCCGCAACCCCGGATGCCGCCGCCGCAGCCGCGGTACGGCCGCCAGCAGGTCCTGGACGCCCTTCTCGTACACCAGCCGGCCGCAGTACACGACCAGCGGCCCGTCCGCCGCCCACCGCCGCCGGGCCGCGGCGGCCCGGTCCGCGCCGACCCGCCAGCGCGCCGCGTCCACCCCGTTGGGCACCACGTCGAGCTTGCCCGGCGGCAGGTCGAACAGCCGGGTCACCTCCCAGCACATGTACGCCGAGCACGTCACCACCCGGCGCGCCTCGAACGTCAGCCACCACTCGACCGAGTGGATCGTCCGGTTCACCGGCCCGGGCAACCAGCCCTGGTGCCGGCCGGCCTCGGTGGAGTGCAGGGTCGCCACCAGCGGCACGCCGAGGTGGTGCTCGAGCGTGGTGGCGGCGTGCGCGACCAGCCAGTCGTGCGCGTGCACCACGTCGAACGAGCGCTCGGCGCAGACCGCGAGGCCGGCCCGGGTCAGCGCGTGGTTGAGCGCCATCGTCCAGGCCAGCAGGTCGTCGGCGAAGCTCAGCTTGGCGGGGTCCTCGGCCGCCCTGACCACCCGCACGCCGGCGGCGACCTCGTCGTGCGGGACGTCCGGGGTGCCCGGGTGCCGGGTCAGCACGGTCACCTCGTGCCCGGCCGCGGCCGTCGCCTCGGCGAGCGCGTGCACGTGCCGGCCGAGCCCGCCGACCATCACCGGCGGGTACTCCCAGGACAGCATCAGCACGCGCATCCGGCCGATGCTGCCACCCCGGTCCACACCGATGCGTCGAAGCCGGCGGAGATCGCCCGGCCGGGTTGATCCGTTCCCGGGATTCACCCGCGGGCGGCGCCGGACGGGCCTACGCTCGCTGCGCGTCCAACGGGGGGCGCGGTGCGGACCGCGGCCGGCGCGGTCCCGGCGGGACAGAGGAGCCCCGGACATGACCGACCCGACCCGTAACTACCCGGTGCCGCCGCCGCCGACCAGCCCCTGGACTCCCCAGGACCCGTACGCGCCGTACTCGTCCCATCACCCCCGGGCGGACGAGCCGGCCGAGGACGCGCCGGCGCCGCCCTCCCCGCCCGCCCACCACCCCTACGCGGGCGGACCGCCGGCCGAGCAGCCCTACGCGGGCGGCCCGGCGGGTTACCAGCCCTACGCCGGCGGACCCGGCTACACCGGCCCCGGCTACGGCAGCCCGAACGGCATCGCACCGCCGGGCACCCCCAAGCCGCCGGCGTACTGGCCACTGTCGATCGTGGGGGTGCTGTTCTCGGTCATCTTCGGCGCATTCGCGATCTACTTCTCCGCCCAGGTCTGCCGCCGCTGGGACCGCGGTGACATCGACGGCGCGCGGCGGGCGTCCCGGACCGCGCGGACGCTCGGCATCGTCGCGATCGTCGTCGGCGCGATCGGCACCGCGATCCTGCTCGGCGCCGAGTCGCGCTGACGCTCCGTCCCGGCGAGCGGGCGGCTCAGCCGAGCAGCGGCAGCAGCCCGTCCGGCAGCAGCTGGGCCTCGTTGCGGCGGAACATGTCCACCGGGGCCCAGATCGCGGTGACGTCGCCGCGCCGGCTGCGCAGCCGCGGCTGCGACCACACCTGCGGGTCAGCGGTAGTCGCCTCGTATACCAGCACGAGTTCGTGCGCGTCCCGCCCGGCGAAGCGGTGGACGCTCTCCAGCGTCGCCATCGGCCGCACCTCGGTCAGCTGGATGCCGAACTCGTCCCGCATCGCCCGCCGGACCGCCTCGTGGCCGCGCTCGCCGAAGGCGATCTCGCCACCGGGCGGCCGGTATGCCGTGCGGCCGGTCGTCGGGTCGGGCAGCTCGGTGACCAGCATGCGGCCCCGGTCGGCGAGCAACGCCACGGCGACCGCGCGGACCGCGGGACCGGCCGGCGCGACCGGCCCGGGGCCGCCGGGCAGGCCGACCATCCCGGCGGGCGGCGCGTATCCGGAGCCGCCGACGGAGCCGGCGATTTCGGCCTGGCCTTCCGGACTGGACCGCCAGCGCAGCTCGGCCTCGACCAGGTCGAGGAACGCATCGACCTCGTCCTCGTCGTAGCCGCGGCTGCCCAGCCGCGGCTTGCGGAACGCGACCTGGTGCACCTCTTCCGGGTCGAGCGGTGGGACACCGCGGGTCTGCGCGAGGGCGTCGGTCACCTTGCGCAGGAAGTCGTCGACCTCGATCTCGTCGTACCCGCGGCGGCCGAACGGCGGTTTGCCGAACTGCACGGCGCGCACGTCGGACGCCTTGACCCGCTGCTCGGGCCGGCGCGCGGCGACCTGACCCGCATATCCGTAGGCCATGGCGCCGGACACTACCCCGACCGGCGCGAGCCGTCAGCCGGTGCCGGACCGCCCGCGAGCGCGTACGGCAGCAGCCCGAGCGGCGGCGCGCCGAGCTCCAGCATCGCCGCGTGGAACCGGGGCAGGTCGAACTCGGCGCCCCAGTCCCGCCGGGCCCGCTCCCGCAGGTCGCGGATCTCCAGCTTGCCCCAGGTGTAGCGGCCGTACGTCGGGTCGAAGGTGCCCCGCCTGGCCTCGGACAGCGCCGCCTGACCGGCCAGGAACGCGTCCTGCTCGAACCGGCGGCCCGCCTCGGCGACGGTCATCCCGTTGGCGTGCAGGCCGATCGAACACGCGAGCCGGGTCACCCGCAGCAGGGCCTCGACCGAGACGCCGATCACGTATCGAGGGTCCTCGGCGTGGAAACCCTCCTCTATCGCGACTTCCTCGACGTAATGCGCCCAACCTTCCATGAACGCCTCGCTGCCGAACAGCCGGCGCGGCTCGGTCGGCGCGTGCCGCAACGCCAGCCCGTGCGAGAAGTGCCCCGGCGCGACCTCGTGCACGGTGATCGCCGGCAGCGTGGTCCGGCTGAACACCTGCAGCCATTCGGCCTGCTCGTGCTCGGGCCACTCCGGCCGCGGCGGGGTCACCCAGTAGAACGACGGCGTGTCCGGCTCGCCCGGAGCGGCAGAGGCCATCATCGCCATCGCCCACTGCCGCGACTCCGGGGCCGGCGCGACCACGCAGGTGCCGTCCGAGTACGGAACCAGCCGGCGCTCGGCGGCCCAGGCGATCACCTCGTGGGTCAGCGCCTGCGCCTCGGCGATCACGCCGTCGGCGTCGGGGTGGTCGCGCAGCAGCTCGGGCACGAGCTCGGCCACCGGACGGCCGGGGGCCAGCCGGCCGCAGGCCTCGTCGAGCATCGCCCGCAGCCGGTCGCGCTCGGCCTCGGCGCGGGCGGCCAGCGCCGCGAGGTCGACCTCGGTGGCCTCGGTGGCGGACAGCAGCAGGGTCAGCCCATCGGCGCCGAGCGCCGCCGGCCCGAGGGCGCCGTCGGCTCCGTCGCCGCCGTCGCCGGAGCCGGCGGCCGCCTCAAGGTGCGCGACCAGCCGGGCATGCGCGGCCAGCGCCGCGCTCTCGACCGGGTCGTCCGCGTCGAGGCCGACCGAGAGCCCGCGGGCCGCGGACAGGGTGGCGGTGGCGATGGTCGGGGCCATCTCGTCCAGCGCGGCGACCGAGCCGTCGACCGCGGCCGGCCACGCAGCCAGGTGCCTGGTCCTGGCCTCGGTCCGCTGCCCGGCCGGCGCGTACTCCCGGTCGTAGCCGCTGACGTCGAGGTTCGCCAGGTGCGGCATCGGGTTGCGGCGGTGCAGCCGCAGCTCGCCGTAGAACGCCCGCAGGCCCGCCTCCTGCGCGACGACCAGCGCCTCGTCGTACGCATCCGGCAGCGGGTCGCCGCCGAGCGCGGCCAGGCCCCGGCGCACGCCGCCGGGGGACAGGTCCTGCACCCGGCCGTCGTACTCGTGCCGGCCTGCCCCCTCGCGGGCCTCGGCCACGCCGAGGTCACAGACCGCACGCAGTCTTGGCTCCATGCCGGCGACCCTAGGCGATCGCGCTGGGGTCTCGCGGTAAGGCCCCGGCCGTAGGCTTCGATCACTGCAGACGCGGAGGTGCGACATGATCTTCTTCTGGATCAGCATCGGAGTGGTCGTCGTGCTCCTCTGCGTGGCCGGGTGGATAGACCTGCGAGCGCGCCGGAGCGGGCGGCCGGTCCGCGGCGTGGACAGGAAGGCCTCCCTCGACGCCAGCCGGGCAGCGCAGGCCGACTACAACATGCGCACCCACCACCAGGGCGGCGGCGGCGTGTTCTAGAAGACCCGCGCGTCGAGGTGGCCGAACGGCCCGTCGACCGGGCGCAGCCGGTCGGCCAGCGCGGCCGCGCCGGCCCGGTCGCCGGCGTCGAGCAGGTCGGCCAGCTCGTGCAGCCGGGCCGCGTGCGTCGCCGCCCGGTCCCGGGCGTATCCGGCGGCCGTGTCGTGGCTGATCATGAACGCCCAGTCGCTGGACAGCGCCAGCAGCGCCTCCCGGGCCAGCTGGTCCAGCACCGGGTCGCGCGCCGGCCCGCGGTGCCCGTCCAGCGTGGACAGCAGCCGGTCCTGCACGCTCTTGGCGGCCAGCACAAGGTCCTGCACGGCCGGGCCCTCCCAGACCCGCCAGTCCTTGCCCGACCCCCAGGACGACCGGCCCAGCGTGACCGGCGGCCCGACGTGGCCGGCCTCCGCCGCGCCGCGCAGCGTGGTCACCCGCACGCCCGCGGCCGGCAGCGCCCGCAGCACGGTCGCCAACCAGGCCGGGCCCTCGTGCCACCAGTGCCCGAACAGCTCGGTGTCGAACGCGGCGACGACCAGCCCCGGCCGCCCGTCCCGATCGGCGAGCAGCCGCAGCCGGGCCAGCACCGTGTCGACGAAGTCGGCCGCGTCCCGGCGTACCGCCGCCGCGGCCAGGTCCGGCTCCCACGGCTTCTTCCGTTCCGGCGGCACGTGCCGGCCGGTCACCCGCGCCGGGCGGAACCCGGAGGCGTGGTCGAAGGTGTGGAAGTCGCGGTAGTCCGGTGCGCCCGGGTAGCCGGCCCGCGGTGACCAGACCCGGTAGGTGACCTCGAGGTCGCGGCCGAAGCAGAGCAGCGGGCCGGCGCCGACCGGGCGGGCCGCGGCCGTGTCGCCGTGCAGCGCGGGGGAGTCGACCAGGAACCGCTCGACCCCGGCGGCCGCGTACAGGTGCTCCTGGCCCGGGGCGTGCCCGCACTCCGGCACCCAGATCCCGGCCGGCGCCCGGCCCAGCCGCAGCCGCGCGTCGTCGAGCCCGACCGTCAGTGCGCCGGCAGCGACCCGCGGCTCCAGCAGCGGCAGGAACGGGTGGGTGGCCGGGCCGCCGAGCAGCTCGACCACCCCGGCGTCGACCAGCGGCCGCAGCACCGACGACAGCCCGCCGGTCAGCCAGCGGTCCTCGAGGTCGGCCAGGCACTCGGTGGCCGCCCGGAACTCATACCCGGCCAGGTCCGGCAGCCGGGGCGCCGCCTCGACCGCGCGCAGCTGCCAGCTGCCGGTCCAGGTGTGCAGTTCGCGCAGGCAGTACGGGTCGTCGAGCATCGCCGCCAGCACCGGGGTCACGCCGAGCGTGAGCACGTCCCGGGTGCCCTCGGCGGCCAGCCGGTCGAGCAGCGCGAAAACCCGCCGCCAGGAGCCGGTGAACGCCTGGTGCAGCCATTCCTCGCCGACCGGCCACGCGCCGGCGTGCGCCACCCACGGCAGGTGGGTGTGCAGCACCAGGCAGAACGTCCCCTCGCGCTGCGAGCCCTCGCGCTCGCTCACGGTGTCCGCCGGACCGCCACCGCGACGAGGTCGAGGCACGCGTCGAGGTTGTCCGCGGCGAGGACGAAGTCGGTCGTGCGGACCGCGGCCACCGCCCGGTGCAGCTGCGGGTGCCAGGTCGCCGGCGGCCCGGCCAGCTGCGCGTCGACCAGCGAGCCGAACAGCCGGTCGTACCGGCGCAGCCGCGGCCCGTGCCGCAGCCCGAGCAGCCGGGTGATCTCGAAACCGGCCTCCTCCAGCAGCGTGGCCAGCGCGTCCGGGTCGAGCTCCCGGTAGTGGAACGGGTTCATCGGCCGGTTCGGCAGCGTGAAGGTCAGCCGGTTCGGCGTGGTGACCAGCAGCGTGCCGGCCGGTCGCAGCACCCGCCGGCACTCGGCCAGGAACGCCGGCTGGTCCCACAGGTGTTCGATCACCTGCAGCGAGGCCACCACGTCGACGCTGCCGTCCCGTACCGGCAGGGTGGCGACGTTGGCCCGGACCGCCGCCACCCGCGGGTACGCCGCCGCCACGTGCCCGACCGCGGCCGCGTCGTAGTCGAGCCCGAGCACCACTCGGGCGACCTCGGCCAGCCGGTCCGCGCCGTACCCCTCGCCGCAGCCCGCCTCCAGCACGACCGCGCCCGGGCAGAACGGGACGACCGCGTCGTACGCCGCCTCGTGGCGACGGAACCAGTAGTTCTCGGCCGGGATACCGGGCATCGTGCGCTCTCCGGTCAGCGCAAGGGTCGGTGGCACCGCTGAAGCGTCGCATGCGCCGCAAGCCGGCGGGCGGAGGTGACGCGCCCGGGCCCGCGCGACGAAGTCCCGCCCATGAAATAGCCTGGAAGTGACTACCGGTGAGGGATATCACCGCGACCCAGAGGCCTACTGATGAGTAACATCCTGGCACCTCAGGGTGGTTGGAGGAGGACCGAGGACGTGGACATCGTCGTACTGGTCAAGCAGGTGCCCGACACCTGGGCGGAGCGCCGGCTGTCCGAGTCGGACTACACGTTGGACCGCGAGTCGGTCGACGCGGTGATGAACGAGATCGACGAGTACGCGGTGGAGGAGGCGCTCCGACTGAAGGAGGCCCACGGCGGCGAGGTCACCGTCCTATCGATGGGCCCGGACCGGGCGGCCGAGACGATCCGCAAGGCGCTGTCGATGGGCGCGGACAAGGCCGTACACGTGTCCGACCCGGCGCTGCACGGCGCCTGCGCGGTGCAGACCGCGCAGACGCTGGCCGCCGCGCTCGGCACGATCCCGCACGACCTGGTCGTGCTCGGCTCCGAGTCGACCGACGCCCGACTCTCGGTGATGGCCGCGATGCTGGCCGAGAAGCTCGGGCTCCCGCAGCTGTCCGGCGCCCGCAAGGTCGAGGTCGACGGGTCGACGGTCACCATCGAGCGGCAGACCGAGACCGGCTTCGACCGGGTGCAGGGCTCGACGCCGGCCGTGGTCAGCGTGGTCGAGAAGATCAACGAGCCGCGATACCCGTCGTTCAAGGGGATCATGGCCGCCAAGAAGAAGCCGGTGCAGACGGTCACCGTCGCCGACCTCGGCCTCGACGCCGGCTCGGTGGGCCTGGCCAGCGCGACCAGCGAGGTGGTCGAGATGACCCCGCGGCCGCCGCGGCAGGCCGGCCAGATCGTCAAGGACGAGGGCGACGGCGGCGTGAAGCTCGCCGACTTCCTCACCGCCCAGAAGCTGCTCTAGGAGGAACAGCCCCGATGGCATCCGTTCTCGTCCTCGTCGAGCACGCCGAGGGCAAGGTCAAGAAGGTCACCCTGGAGCTGCTCACCGCGGCCAGGTCACTCGGCGAGCCGGTCGCGGTCGTCGTCGGTGCACCCGGCTCGGCCGCACCGCTGGTCGACACGCTGGCCGAGTACGGCGCGGCGACCGTGGTCGCGGCCGAGTCGGAGGACGTCGAGAAGTATCTGGCGACCCCCCAGGTCGCGGTGCTGGCCGACCTGGTGGCGGCGGAGTCGCCGGCCGCGGTGCTGATCGCCTCCTCGGCCGAGGGCAAGGAGGTCGCCGCCCGGCTCGCCATCCGTACCGGGTCCGGGATCCTCACCGACGCGGTCGGGGTCGACGGCGACGGCACCGCCACCCAGTCGATCTTCGGTGGCGCGGTCGTGGTGAAGTCGCGGGTGAGGGGCGGCACTCCGATCGTCACCGTGCGGCCCAACTCGGTGTCGGCCGAGCCGGCGCCGACCCAGGCGCAGACCCGGTCGGTGGACGTCACGCTCGACGACGCCGCGCGCGCGGCCACCGTGCTCGAGCGGGTGGTCGAGGAGAAGGGCAGCCGGCCGGCGCTCACCGACGCCTCGATCGTCGTCTCCGGCGGCAGGGGGCTCGGCTCCGGCGACAACTTCGCGCTCGTCGAGGCGCTGGCCGACTCGCTCGGCGGCGCGGTCGGGGCGTCCCGGGCGGCCACCGACGCGGGGTGGTACCCGCACCAGAACCAGGTCGGCCAGACCGGCGTCACCGTCTCCCCGCAGCTGTACGTGGCGGTGGGCATCTCCGGCGCTATCCAGCACCGGGCCGGCATGCAGACCTCGAAGACGATCGTCGCGGTCAACAAGGACCCGGAGGCGCCGATCTTCGAGCTCGCCGACTTCGGCGTCGTCGGCGACCTGTTCACCGTGGTGCCCCAGCTGACCGACGAGGTCACCAAGCGCAAGGCCTGAGGGTCGGGGCGTGCCGCCGCGCCGTCCGGCGGCGCGGCCGGAGGCCAGGACGGCGAGCGGCGGCGTCGGCGGCGTCGGCGTCGGCGTGGGCGTCGCTGACCGACACGACCACGGTATCGGCCGGCTCCGGCGCCGTGCCGGACGCCGCCTTGACGCCGCCTGCATCCACGCACGGCCGGGCTACCGTCGGGAGGTGAGCGACGGCATCCTGGCCCGGCCGTACCGGGCGGCGACGGCGGGGATCCTCGGTCTCATCAGCCTGATCGCGTTCGAGGCGATCGCGGTCGCGACGGCGCTCCCGACGGCCGTGCGGGAGCTGGACGGCCTGTCCTGGTACGGCTGGTCGTTTACCTCGCTGCTGGTCACGTCGGTGATCGGGATGGTGATCTCCGGTGAGGTGACCGACCGGGCCGGCGGCCGGCTGCCGCTGCTGGCCGGCGTCGGCACGTTCCTGGCCGGGCTGGTCACCGCCGGGCTGGCCCCGGACATGGCGGTGTTCCTGGTCGGGCGGGCGCTGCAGGGCTTCGGCGTGGGGCTGCTCATCGTCGTGATGTACGTCATCGTCGGCGACCAGTACCCGGAGCGGCTGCGGCCGACGGTGTTCGGCGCGATCTCGGCGGCCTGGGTGATCCCGTCGCTGGTCGGACCGGTGGTGGCCGGCGCGCTGGCCGAGGGACCCGGCTGGCGATGGGTGTTCCTCGGGCTGGTGCCGCTGGTCGCGGCCGCGGTCGCGGCGCTGGTGCCGACCCTGCGGCGGTCCCGCCGGCCGGCCGACCCGCCGCCGCCGCGACCGGGCCGGCTGGTGGCCGCGGTGGCGACCGCGGTCGGCGTGGCCGCGGTGCAATGGTCGCTGCAGCAGTTCGGCTGGCCACGGGTGCCGGTGCTGGTCGGCGGGCTGGTGCTGCTCGCGGTCGGGCTGCGGGTGTTGCTGCCGCGCGGCACCGCCGTGCTGCGCCGCGGCGTGCCGGCGGTGGTCGGCTTCCGCGGGGTGCTGGCCGGGGCGTTCTTCTCGGTGGAGTCGCTGGTGCCGCTGACCCTCACGCTCGTGCACGGCTACTCGCCGACCGCCTCCGGCGTCCCGCTGACGTTCGGCGCGCTCGGCTGGGCGGCGGGGTCGTTCTGGCAGGGCCGGCGCCCGGACGCGGCCCGGCACGTACTGGTCCGGGTCGGGTTCGTGCTGGTCGGCCTGGCCGCGGCGGGGATGGCGGTGGTCACCCAGCCGTGGTCGCCGGCCTGGCTGATCTACCCGGTGTGGGTGGCCGGCGGCTGTGGCATGGGGCTGGCGATGTCCAGCCTCTCCGTGCTGTTGCTGCTGTTCAGCCCGCCGGCCGAGCGCGGGGTGAACTCCTCGGCCCTGCAGCTGTCGGACTCGGTGGCCAGCGCGCTGTGCATCGGACTGGCCGGCGCGCTGGTCGCGGCCAGCGCCCGCGGGGTGCTGCCGATCCAGCAGGCGGCCGGGGCGCTCGACCTGGTCATGGTCCTGGTCGCGCTGACCGGCGCCGCGCTCGCCGGCCAGGCCCGCCGCCCCGTCCCGCACGAGCGCACCGCCCCGGCCCCCGCCGAGACCCGCGCCGCCTGACCCGGTCGCCCCGCGGCTGCGGTTCGGTCGGCCGTGGTTCGGTCGGCTGCGGTTCGGTCGGCTGCGGTTCGGTCGGCCGTGGTTCGGTCGGCCGCGGTTCGGTCGGTCCGCTGTCCGGGTGTCGCCGTCCGTGGGACCGTGGCGCGCGGCGGCTCCCGGCGGGCAGTGACGCCCCGGCGCGGACCGGGACTGCCGCCGGTCGCGGGGCGGCGTCCGGTCGCCGCACGGAGATACCGGGGCGGGTGGCGCGCGCCGCCGGCCCGGGCGACACGCCGTACGCTTGCCTGCGATGGCATACCTGGATCACGCGGCGACGACCCCGATGCTGCCGGAGGCAGCCGAGGCCGTCGCCGCCGCGCTGCTCGACACCGGAAACCCCTCGTCCCTGCACGCGGCCGGCCGCAAGGCCCGCCGCGCGGTGGAGGAGTCCCGGGAACGGGTCGCCGCGGCCATCGGCGCCAGGCCGTACGAGGTGGTCTTCACCGGTGGCGGGACCGAGTCCGACAACCTCGCGGTCAAGGGCATCTACTGGGCCCGGCGGGCCGCCGACCCGCGCCGCCGCCGGGTGCTGGCCAGCGCCGTCGAGCACCACGCGGTGGTCGACTCGGTCGAGTGGCTGGCCCGGCACGAAGGCGCCGAGGTGAGCTGGCTGCCGGTGGACCGGCACGGCCGGGTGCACCCGGACACGCTGCGCGCGGCGCTCGACGAGGCCGGCCCGGACACCGTCGCGCTGGTCTCGGTGATGTGGGCCAACAACGAGGTCGGCACCGTGCAGCCGGTGGCCGCGCTGGCCGCGGTCGCCGCGGAGCACGGGGTGCCGTTCCACACCGACGCGGTGCAGGCGGTCGGCGTGCTGCCGGTCGACGTCGCCGGCGCCGGCGTGGACGCGCTGACCCTGACCGGGCACAAGCTCGGCGGCCCGGTCGGCGCGGGCGCCCTGGTGCTCGGCCGGGACGTGGACTGCGCGCCGCTGCTGCACGGCGGCGGCCAGGAGCGGGAGGTCCGCTCGGGGACGGTCAACACCGCGGCGATCGTCGGGCTCGCGGTGGCCACCGAGACGGCGGTGTCGGCCCGGCCGGAGACCGTCGCCCGGGTAACCGCGCTGCGGGACGAGCTCGTCGCCGGCGTGCTCGCCGCGGTGCCGGACGCAGTCCTGTCGGGCGACCCGGTCGACCGGCTGCCCGGCAACGCCCACTTCGCGTTCCCCGGCTGCGAGGGCGACTCGCTGCTCATGCTGCTCGACGCCCGCGGCGTGGAGTGCTCCACCGGCTCGGCCTGCTCGGCCGGTGTGGCCCAGCCGAGCCACGTGGTCGTCGCGATGGGCCTCGACCCGGAGCACGCCCGCGGCTCGCTGCGGTTCTCCCTCGGGCACAGCTCGTGCCGGGCCGACGTGGCCGCGCTGCTCGACGCGCTGCCCGGCGCGGTCGAGCGGTCGCGGCGGGCCGTGCTCGCGTCGGGCGGTGCGCGCGGCGGGCCGGTGAGATGAGGGTTCTCGCAGCCGTCTCCGGCGGGGTCGACTCGGCGGTCGCGATGGCGCGGGCGGTGGACGCCGGGCACGACGTGACCGCGGTGCACCTCGCGCTGGCCCGCAACCCCGCCTCCACCCGCACCGGCGCCCGCGGCTGCTGCACGCTGGAGGACGCCCGGGACGCGCGCCGGGCCGCCGACGTCGTCGGCGTCCCGTTCTACATCTGGGACCTGGCCGACCGGTTCCACACCGACGTGGTGGAGGACTTCGTCGCCGAGTACGCGGCCGGCCGCACGCCGAACCCCTGCCTGCGCTGCAACGAGAAGATCAAGTTCGAGGCGGTGCTCGACCGAGCACTGGCGCTCGGCTTCGACGCTGTCGTCACCGGGCACCACGCCCGGCTCGAGGACGGCGTGCTGCGGCGCTCGGTCGACCTGGCCAAGGACCAGTCGTACGTGCTGGCCGTGCTGACCCGCGACCAGCTGGCGCGGGCGGTGTTCCCGCTCGGCGGGTCGACCAAGGCCGAGGTGCGGGTCGAGGCCGCCGCCCGGGGGCTGTCGGTGGCCGACAAGCCCGACTCGCACGACGTGTGCTTCGTCGCCGACGGTGACACCCGCGGCTTCCTGCGCCGGGCGCTCGGCGACCGGCCCGGGACGCTGGTCGACGGGGAGACCGGGGCCGAGGTCGGCCGGCACGACGGCGCGTACGGCTTCACGGTCGGGCAGCGGCGCGGGCTCGGGCTGGACCACCCCGGCGCGGCGCCGCGGTACGTGCTCTCGATCGAGCCGGTGGCCGGCACGGTGACCGTCGGCCCCGGCTCGCTGCTGGACGTGGGTGCGGTGACCGGGTCGCGGCCGGTGTGGACCGCCGGGTCGCCGCCGGCGGAGTCGTTCGGCTGCCTGGCCCAGCTGCGGGCGCACGCGCGGGCGGTGCCCGCGGTGGCCACCGTCGGCGCCGGAGAGGTCGGGGTGCGGCTGGACGAGCCGGTTCGCGGCGTCGCGACCGGGCAGGCCGTGGTGCTGTACGACAACGACGTCGTGCTCGGCTCCGCCACCGTTGCCGGCACGGTGCCCGCCGGGGCGCCTGCCACCGTGCCCGCCGGTGTCGAGCCGGCCGCGGCGGGCACCATCGGCCGATGAGCCGTACGTCCCTCGTCGTCATCGACATGATCAACCCGTACGACCACGCGGACGCCGACAAGCTGGTCGGGTCGGTCCGCGAGGTGCTGCCGCAGGTCGGCG
>Ga0308176_10001662_pt1 | contig 13995 bp, 10 predicted proteins | sample PhyCR2_3_FD_203890 | JGI IMG/M metagenome (GOLD analysis project Ga0308176, IMG submission 203890) | Soil microbial communities from UC Gill Tract Community Farm, Albany, California, United States - DLSLS.C.R2 | ecosystem: Environmental > Terrestrial > Soil > Agricultural land | place: USA...
TGGAAGACCCGCGTCGTCGCGTTGAGGGCAGCAGCGAACACGCGGGAGACAGGCTCCGGCGCTCGGCTCAGCAGGTGGACCAGAGGAAGCAGCGTCCGCACGATCATGAAGCCGAAGACCATGTGGAAGAGCAGCTGGCCGTTGGTCCAACGGGTTCCGTTCGTCCGGCGACGCAGCGAGCGAGGGCCGGCGGACTCCACCAGCCCGGACAAGTCGCGACGGCATCGTTCGAGACCCTCGATGATCGTCGCGCGATCTCCAGTTCCCGCCATCAGGACCTCCCACAGTCATCATCTGGCTTCACGAGCTGGTGAGGACGACCAGCTGCTGGGTCGCGCGGGTCATCGCCACATAGCGGTCGACCGCTGCCTCGATGCCCGAGCCGAACGCCTCGGGATCGACGAGGACGACCAGGTCGAACTCCAGCCCCTTGCAGAGCTCCGGGGCCAGCGACCGGACACGGGGTGTGGCCTGGAACGCCGGGGCGCCGATGACGCAGGCGACCCCCTCGGCGTGGGCGGTGAGCCAGGTGTCGAGGATCGTGTGCAGGTCCGAGGTGGACCCGTGGACGACCGGGACGCCGCCCTGGCGGATGGAGGTCGGCACGTTGGCGTCCGGGAGCACCGCCCGGATGACCGGCTCGGCTTCGGCCATGACTTCTTCGGGCGTCCGGTAGTTGATGCTCAGGGACGTGAGCCGGACCCGGTCGAGCCCGATCCGCTCGAGCCGTTCCTGCCACGACTCGGTGAACCCGTGCCTGGCCTGGGTGCGGTCCCCGACGATGGTGAGGCTCCGGGAGGGGCAGCGGAGCATCAGCATCTGCCACTCCGCGTCGGTCAGCTCCTGGGCCTCGTCCACGACGATGTGCGCGAAGGGGCCGGCGAGCAGGTCCGGGTCGGCGCTCGGGAGTGCGGTCTCGTCGATGAGCGTGCCCTGCAGGTCCTCTCCACGCAGCATGGACATCACGAGCATCTCGGAGTCGTCCGAGGCGATCAGGTCGTCCACGACCCTGGACATGCGGTCGCGCTCGGCGGCTGCTACGGCCTCCTGCCGACGGTCGCGTCGTGACGCCTCCGGGTCGCCGAGCCGGTGCCGGGCCGCGTCCAGCAGCGGCAGGTCCGAGACCGTCCAGGCCTGAGCGTCCTCGCGCTGCAACCTCCGGACCTCGTCGGGAGCCAGCCAGGGGGCGCACAGGCGCAGGTAGGCGGGCACGGACCACAGGTCTCCGACGAGGTCGGTCGGCTCGAGCATCGGCCAGGCCCGGTTCAGGGTGCTGACCAGCTCCGTGTCTCGCCGGAGGGAGGCGCGCAGTCGGTCGCACGGGACGTCGTCGTCGTGCTTGTCGACGAGGATCGTGAGCAGCTCGTCCCAGATCTGGTCACGCGCCTCGTTGTGCGGTGTGCCGGGCTCCGGGGCTCGGAAGGCCTCGGCCCAGTCGGTGGCGCTGAGCCAGACGTCCGACCAGTCGGTCTCGACCGTCATCCCTTCGGTGGGCGGCTCCTCGTAGAACCGGACGGCCGGCTCGATGGCCTCGACCATGGCCCTGGAGGACTTCAGGCGTGCCACGTCCGGGTCCGCCTCGGTCTCTGCGGCGGCTCCCTGGGGGACCAGGTCCCGAAGGGTGCAGGTCTGCACGCCCTCCTCGCCGAGGCTGGGCAGGACGTCGGCGACGTAGGCCAGGTAGGGCTGGTGCGGGCCGACGAACAGCACGCCGCCCCGGCGGTGACCGAGCCGAGGGTCGGAGTAGAGGAGGTATGCCGAGCGGTGCAGGGCGACGACGGTCTTCCCCGTGCCTGGACCACCGTCGACGACGAGAGCGCCGCGGCTGCCGGCACGGATGATGGCGTCCTGGTCGGCCTGGATGGTGCCGAGCACGTCGCGCATCGTGGCCGACCGGTGGGCGCCCAGGGTGGCGATGAAGGCGGACTGGTCGTCGAGCGCAGCGTGCCGGTCCACCCCGTCCGGGGTGAACACCTCGTCCCAGTAGTCGCTGATCCGGCCGCGGGTCCAGCGGTACCTGCGACGGCTGGACAGCCCCATGGGGTTCCCGTGGGTGGCGCCGAAGAACGGCTCGGCCGCCGGTGAGCGCCAGTCGAGCAGGAGCGGACGTCCCTCGCTGTCCTTGAGGCCGAGCCGTCCGACGTACACGGGCTCGGGGTCGTCGGCGCCGACCATGTGTCCCAGGCACAGGTCCAGCCCGAAGCGACGCAGGGCGCGCAGCCGAGCGGTCAGCCGGTGGATCTCCATGTCCCGGTCCATCGCCTGCTGACCCGAGCCGCCGCGCGCCTGGCGGGCCGCGCGCAGACGGTCGGACAGGTCGGCGACCGAGCGCTCGAGGCTCTGCGCGACGGCTGCGAAGTGCTGCTCGTCGCCGGCGACCAGCGCCGGGTCGGCCTTGGCGGTGAGGTGGTCGGGGAGGTCGAAAGCGCTGGTGGGCAGGAGGTTCACGGCATCGGCTCCGATCGCTCAGCAGTTGCTCGGCCGGGCGATTCTGGGGCACGCCCAGGGCCTTGCCGCAAGTCCCCCCGTGCGCTATACGTTGAGAACGGAGAGGCGATGTCCTCTCCTTCTTCATGTCGTGCGCTGTGGGCGGATGTCTGGGCTCATCCCTCCCGATGACCCGGCGGTACGGCGTCCTCGCTCGTCGTGACGGCTTGCGTCTCGAGCCGAGGGTGTCCGGACGCCGCCGGCGCGGGCACCGGCGTGTACCGCCGCAGCGCCGGCGAGACGGCCGCGACGGCCAGCACCGCGAGCAGCGACGTCACGCCGCCCAGCGCCGCGCTGGTCGCACCGGAGGTGGCCGAGGCGACCAGCCCGGCCCGGGCGTTGCCCAGCTGCGGGCCGGACACCCCGACCAGGAAGTCGAGGGCGTTCACCCGGCCGCGCAGCGCGTCCGGGGTCGCGTGCTGCACGATGCTGGTCCGCGACACCACGCTCACGGTGTCCGCGGCGCCCGCGAGGGCCAGGCAGGCGAGCGCCAGCGGCAGCGACCGGCTGAGCCCGAAGCCGGCGAGGGCGACGCCCCACACCGCCGCGGACACCAGCATCAGCCGGCCCTGCCGCGGGCTGCCGGTGACCCGGCCCGACAGGGCGCCCGCGACGATCCCGCCGAGACCGATCGCCGGCGCGAAGAGGCCCAGGGTGAGCGGCGAGCCGCCGTACAGCTCGGCGTTCACCACCGGGAACACCGCCAGCGGCATCGCCAGCACGGTGGCGGCGACGTCGGTGGCGAACGCGCCCAGCAGCACCGGGCTCGCCGCCACCAGACGCAGCCCGCTAGCGAGCCCGTGCAGGTCGGGGCCGGCGACCGGCTCCGGCCGCATCGAGGGCAGCCGGCCGACGCCGCGCATCGCGGCCACGAACGAGACCGCGTCGAGGACGAAGCAGGCCGCGACCCCGACCGAGACCGTCAGCAGGCCGGCGACCACCGGGCCGGCGAGCAGGCTCACCTGGTCCGCGAGCCGGGCGACGGCCAGGCCGGCGCCGAGCCGCTCGGGCGGCAGCAGCCGGGCCGTGAACGAGCGGTTCGCGGGGGACCCGGTGGCGCCGAAGCCGGTCTCCACGGCGGCGACGACGAACACCGCCGCGAGCGGCAGGGCGAGCAGGACCAGCAGCGCGAGCGCGACCGCGGCGACCAGCTGCCCGGTCCGCGTGACGAGCACCAGCCGCCGCCGGTCGAACCGGTCCGCCAGGGTGCCGCCGAGCAGCGCCCCGGCGACCGTCGCGACGAGCTGCACGAGCCCGACGGCGCCGACCAGCGCGGGATCGTGGGTGCGCGCCCACACGTAGTACAGCAGCGCGAACGCCGACAGCTGGCCGCCGAAGGTGGACAGGGTCGAGCCGAGCCACCAGGCCCGGAACGCCGGGCTCTCGCGCAGCGGCCGGACGTCGACCAGCACCCCCCTCACGTACGACGGAGGTGGTCGAGGACCCGCGCGGCGAACGCGCGCCGGTCCAGGGCGGCCCGGAGGTCGCCGGCGACCCGGGACGGCGGATAGGGCAGCTCGTCCTCGAGCTCGGCCAGCGCCGCCTCGGTGGCCGCCCACTCGGCGCGCAGGGCAGGGACGACCGCGCGGCCGGCGTCGGTGAGGCTGACCAGCCGGCTGCGGGCGTCCGGTCCCGGGGTGGACGCGACCAGCCCGGCGGAGCGCATCTGGGTCACCGACTGGCTCATCGCGGAGTGGCTGACGCCGCACTCCTCGGCGAGCCGTCGGATCGTCATCGGCCCCTCGCTGTCGAGGAACATCAGGGCCATCGAGAACCGCGGCCGCACGCCCTCGATCCCGAGCTCGGCGTAGGCCGCCGCGATGCCGTCGTCGAGCTCGCCGAGCACCCGGAACAGGGGACGCCAGCGGCTGGGCAGCTCGTCGCGCAGGCTCACCCAGCCAATATAACAGCGCTTATATGTTCTGTGGGTCCCAGCCGGCGACCAGGTCCGTGCTCCGGGACGCGGGCACCGGCCGCGAGAGCAGGTACCCCTGCGCGAGCTTGCAGCCGAGGTCGCGGACCCGGGCCAGCTGCTCGGGGGTCTCCACGCCCTCGGCGCAGACCTGCAGCCCGAAGGCGCGGCCGAGGCCGACCACCGCGCGCACCACCGCCTCGCCGCGGGTGCCCTCGCCGAGGAACGACCGGTCGACCTTGAGCACGTCGGCGACGGGGAACCGCTGGAGGTAGCTCAGCGAGCTGTAGCCGGTGCCGAAGTCGTCGATCAGCAGCATCACGCCGGCGTCCCGCAGCCGGGTCAGGGTGTCCTGGGTGGACCGGTCCTCGTCCACGAGCGCCGACTCGGTGATCTCCAGGCCGAGCAGCCGGGGTGCGAGCCCGGTCTCCTCGAGCGTGGCCATCACCTGGTCGACGTACGTCCGGCTGCGCAGCTCGTGGGCGCTGGCGTTCACCCGGACGCCCACCTCCCGGTGGGCCTGCCAGGCGACGGCCTGTCGTGCGGCCCGGCGCAGCACCGTCGCGCCCAGCTCGGCGATCAGGCCGGTCTCCTCGGCGACCGGGATGAACACGTCGGGCGGCACCCGCTCGCCCGCCTCGTTGGTCCAGCGGGCCAGCGCCTCCATGGCGGACAGCTCGCCGGTGGCCAGCTCGACGATCGGCTGGAAGTCCAGGTCCAGCGCGTCGGCGCGGACCGCCGCGCGCAGCTCGCCCGCGACGTTCATCCGGCCGAGGACGTCGCCGCGCATCGCCTCGTCGAAGATGCGGTAGGTGCCCGGCCGGTCGCGCTTGGCGCGGTACATCGCGATGTCCGCCTCGCTCAGCAGGTCCCCGGTGTCCTCCCCGGAGCCGGCCAGGCTCACCCCGACGCTGGCGGACAGGGTGACCCGGCGCCCGTCCAGCTCGACGGGGTCGGCGCAGGCCTCGAGCAGCGCCTCGGCGACGAACGCGACGTCCCGCTCACTGCCGACGTCCTCGCACACGACCACGAACTCGTCGCCGCCGAGCCGGCCCACCGTGTCGCCGTCCCGCACCGCCCGCTGGAGCCGGAGCGCCAGCTCCGCGAGCAGCTCGTCGCCGCTGCCGTGCCCGAGCGAGTCGTTGACCGTCTTGAAGTCGTCGAGGTCGAGCAGCAGCACCGCGACCGTGCCGTCCGTGCGGCCGGACCGGTCCAGGGCGTGCTCGACCCGGTCCATCACGAGTGCTCGGTTGGGCAGCCCGGTGAGCCCGTCGTGGAGCGCCTGGTGCTGCAGCGCGCTCTCCAGCTGCTGCCGGCGTACGGCGGCCCCCAGCGTCGCGGCGACCGCGTCGACGAACGCGATGTCGTCCACGGACCATTCCCGCGGCTCGGGGCTGGAGGCCCCGACCGCACCCCAGGGGTGCTCCACGTCCGGGATCGGCACCGACAGCGCGCTGCGCATGCCGAACCGGGCGGTGGCGGCCTCGTGCGGGAACTCCGGGTCGGAGACCACGTCGTCGCTGGCGACGACCTGGTTGCGGACGATCGACCGCCCGGTCAGCGAGCTGTCGTCGAGGTCGAGGACGACCGGCACCCAGTCGGCCATCGAGGAGGCGACCAGCTCCGCGGCCCTGCCGTCGGGCGACCGGCGCAGCACCCCCGCGACCAGTGAGGGGTAGCGCGCGTGGACGAGGTCCACCGCCTCCTGCATCAGCTCGGCCAGCGGCATGGTCAGCGCCAGCCGCCCCAGGTCGGCGATCGCACGCTGCTCCTGCGCGCGCAGCACCAGGGCCTCCTCCTGCCGCAGCCGTCCCCGCAGGTCCCGCTGGACGGTGGCCAGCGCGAGGGGTGCGCCGTCGGAGGACCGGGTGACCAGGAAGGAGTTGGCGGAGACCGGGATCGCCTCGTCCGTGCCGAAGTGCCGCAGGATCGTCTCGCCCTCCCAGGACCCGTCCTCGCGCACCGCCTGCTCGATCTCGCGGGACTTCTCCCGGCCCTCGTCGGTGAAGTAGTCGTCGGTCGGGCGACCCAGGGCCTCCTCGTCCGAGGACAGCCCGACCAGGCGGCGCCCCGCCTCGTTGACGAAGGTCACGGTGCCGTCCAGGTCGGCGATCGCGATGAAGTCCTGGGACAGCTCGATCAGGGCCGCGAACTGCTCGTTGAGCGCCTCCGTGGCGGACAGCTCGCGGTGCACGTCGACCTCGTCGGCGAACGTGAGCACGCAGGCCGCCCCTGCGAGATCCCCGCCCTCGTGGACCGGGGTCACGGCGACGAGCCAGGTCCGGCCGTTCAGCGTCGTGGTCTCGGCCAGCGCCTCACCGGTCAGGCCGCGACGGACCAGCTCGACGGTGTGGGTGTCCGGGACCAACTCCGTGACCGGGCGGCCGACCCAGTCGCCGGCGTCGTAGCCGAGGCGGGCGAGCAGCGCCCCGTCGAGGGCGAGCACGGTCTCGTCGAGACCGACCAGGCCGCTGATGACGGGCGCGTGCCGGTGCACCGACGAGGCCGCGACCTCACGCAGGGTCTCGGCCGGGTCGTGGATCGGACGCTCGCCCCCGGATGGCACCGTCCCAGGGTCGCCGTCCTCGCAGGTGCCCGCAACCGAAGCCCCGGCAGCTCAGATCCAGCGGGTGAACCAGATCCGGTCCAGCCAGTCCGGCGTGCTGATCAGGTCGCCGACGTAGATCGGCCAGAACCAGGCGAAGTTGAGGATCACCAGCACCACGAACGCGCCGGCGAACGCCGTCCCCCACATCCGTCTGCGGTACGGCGCACGAGGCCCGCCCATCATCGTGCCGAGGCAGAGCGTGATCGCCAGGACGGTGAACGGGATGATCGCGATCGCGTAGTAGGAGAAGATCGGCCGGTCGTCGTTGGGGATCCACGGCAGCCAGGAGGCGAGCACGCCGACCACGGCGAGTCCGAAGCGCCAGTCCCGCTTGCCGATCCAGCCGTAGACCGCGTAGAGCAGCGCGAGCACCCCGCCCCACCACAGCGCGGGCGTGCCGAGCAGCAGCTCCTGGCGCAGGCAGGTGCTCCCGGCGGGGGCGTCGCAGCCGCCGACGCCGGGCTTGATGCCCAGGTCGGCCTGCACGCCCACCGGGCGGTTGAGGATCAGCCACCCCTGCGGCTTCGACTGGTAGGTGTGGTGTGCGTCGTCGAGGAACTTGGTGTGGAACACGTACACGTCGTGGTGGTAGTGCCACAGCGACCGCAGTGACTGCCACAGCTCGGGAAGGAAGCCTTGCGCGTCGTGCTCCAGGTAGCTGCCCCAGTACGGCCCGTACTGCGTGTCCGACAGCGAGCGCTCGTAGACGTTCGCGTGCAGCAGCCAGCCGCTCCAGCTGACCAGGTAGACCACCAGTGCGACCAGGACGAGGTACCCGAATGCGGGGAGGGCGTCGACGATGAAGGAGCGCAGCCGCGGCATCCGCACGCCGACCACGCGCCGGGCCCCGGCGTCCCACATCCACACCAGCACACCGAACGCGGCCAGCGGGTAGACGGCGTTCCACTTGGTGCCGCAGGCCAGCCCGAAGAAGATGCCCGCGCCCAGCCGCCAGGGCCGCCACAGCATCGCGCGCACCGGGCCCCAGTCGGACGCGGTCGTGCGCAGGTCGCTCGGCACCAGCCGGGCCAGGCGCAGCCGTCCCCAGTCCCGGTCCGCGACCAGGCACGCGACCGCGCACAGCAGGAAGAACGCCATGAAGATGTCGAGGAGGGCGAGCCGGGAGAGCACCAGCTCCAGCCCGTCGAAGCAGAGCAGCAGGCCGGCCACGCAGCCGAGCAGCGTGGAGCCGGTGAGCCGGCGGGCGAGCCGGACCATCACCCCTACCATCAGGGCGCCGGCGACGGCGGAGGCGACCCGCCAGCCGAACGGGTCCATCCCGAAGATCTCCTCGCCGAGGCCGATCAGCCACTTGCCGACCTCGGGGTGGACCACCATGCTCGGCGAGCTGGTCCAGAGGCCGTCGAGGTGGCCGGCGAGGATCTTCTCGTTCGCCCCGTCGACGTACCCGGTGACGTAGCCGTGGTGCCACAGCGACCACGCGTCCTTGGCGTAGTAGGTCTCGTCGAACAGGAACGCGTGCGGCCGGCCGAGCTTCCAGAGCCGGAGGAACAGCGCGAGCATCGTGAGGGCCGCGGTCGCCGCCCAGGCCACGAACCGGTCCTCGTTGCGCAGGGCCGGCGCCAGCCGCGCCCGGGCGCTCGGCACCCACCGGTCGTCGGCCGTCACGGAGAGGCCCGCGGTGCGGCGGGTGGGCTCCTGCACGGCGGTCACGCCGCAACTGTACGGACCCGGACGTGGCCGTTCGGCGGCGTGCGGCAAGATCGCGCAGGTGGACACGGAGGTACGCACGGAGCCGGCCGGCGCAGGGGTGCTGGTGCTCGCGGCCACCCCGATCGGCCGGGTCGCCGACGCGCCGCCGCGGCTGGCCGAGGAGCTCGCGACCGCCGACGTCGTGGCCGCCGAGGACACCCGCCGGCTGCGCCGGCTGACCACCGACCTGGGCGTCACCCCGGCCGGCCGCGTGGTGTCCTACTTCGAGGGCAATGAGTCGGCCCGCACCCCGGTCCTGGTTGCGGCGCTGCTGGCCGGCGAGCGGGTGCTGCTGGTCACCGACGCCGGGATGCCGTCGGTCTCGGACCCCGGCTACCGGCTGGTAGCCGCCGCGGTGGAGCGCGGCGTCACCGTCACCTCCGTGCCCGGCCCCTCGGCGGTGCTGACGGCGCTCGCGGTGTCCGGGCTGCCGGTGGACCGCTTCTGCTTCGAGGGCTTCCCGCCCCGCAAGCCGGGGGAGCGCCGCCGGGCGCTGGCCGAGCTGCGCGACGAACGCCGCACGATGGTCTTCTTCGAGTCGCCGCACCGGACCGAGGCGACGCTGGCGGCGATGGCCGAGGCGTTCGGCGCCGACCGGCCCGCGGCGGTGTGCCGGGAGCTGACCAAGACCCACGAGGAGGTACGACGGGCGGGGCTGGCCGACCTCGTGACGTGGGCCGCCGGAGGGGTCCGCGGGGAGGTGACGATCGTCGTGCAGGGCGCGGCGGCCGCCGGGTCCGACGTACCGTCCGACCCGGCGTCGCTCGCGGCCCTCGTCGCCGAGGAGGAGGCGGCCGGCGTCCCGCGCAAGGACGCGATCCGCGCGGTCGCGCAGCGGGCCGGGCTGCCCAAGCGCGTCGTCTACGACGCGGTGCACAAGCCCCAGGAGCCGAGCACATGACCGGCCCGACGCGCGACCGCCATGACCCCGGGGGCCGGGACCGGACCCGGCCGCCGGCGCCCGAGCCGCTCCCGCACCCCGTCGTGGACAACCATTGCCACCTCGACATCGCCGACGGCCCCGACGGGGCCTGGCTGAGCACCGACGAGGCGCTCGCCCGGGCCGCGGCCGTCGGCGTCACCCGGATCGTGCAGATCGGGTGCGACCTGCCCGGCGCGCGGTGGGCGGTCGAGGCCGCGGCCGCGCACCCGGCGATCGTGGCCGGGGTCGCGCTGCACCCCAACGAGGCGCCCCGCCTGGCGGCGGAGGGCCGGCTCGAGGCCGCCCTGGAGGAGATCGAGGCGCTGGCCGTCGGCAGCGACCGGGTCCGGGCCGTGGGGGAGACCGGGCTCGACCACTTCCGCACCGGTGAGGAGGGCCGGACCGCGCAGGAGCTGTCCTTCCGCCGGCACGTGGACCTGGCCAAGCGGCTGGACCGGACCCTGGTGATCCACGACCGCGACGCGCACGCCGACGTGCTGCGGGTCCTCGACGAGGAGGGGGTGCCGGAGCGCTTCGTGATGCACTGCTTCTCCGGCGACGCCGCCTTCGCCCGGGCCTGCCTCGACCGGGGCGCCTGGCTGTCCTTCGCCGGCATCGTCACCTTCAAGAACGCCGAGCCGCTGCGCGAGGCGCTGCGCGTGGTGCCGCAGGACCGGCTGCTCGTGGAGACCGACGCGCCGTACCTCACGCCCACCCCGCACCGGGGCCGGCCGAACGCGTCGTACCTCGTGCCGCTGACGATGCGGTCGATGGCCGAGACCCGGGGCGAGGACCTCGCGGAGCTCTGCGCCGCGGTCGACGCGAACACCGAGGCGGCCTTCGGCGGCGGCTGGTGAGCGAGATGACTACCTCGGCATAGTCCGAAATGACTAGGCCGGTTGTCGGGTACGCGTGATCTGCCCCACGTGGAAGCGCCTGAAGCAGTACAAATACGGGTCGAATATTTGGCGTGTCGCGGGGCCTTCCGTATGGTCATGTGCTTGTCGGCCGGGAGCGGGGAAGTTCTCGGGCGGCAGCCACGGGGCCCAACGCTCAGACTCGCCGGTCATCGCACCGGGGGTGAGCCGAGGGCCATCGCGTTGTCTCGGGCCCGATCGGCTCTTGCGCGGGTGTGCTGTCGCCACCGCGGCCCGGGGAGCACCACCATTGGAGAACCGTGCGGAGCACAGTCGCACTTTTGACCAGGAGCAGGGCCGCACTCGCCGTCATGATCGGCGCCGTCGCCCTGGCCGTGGCGGCCACAGGGGTCGGGTACGCCGCGATGAGCAAGACCGTGACCCTCTCGATCGACGGCAAGACCGAGAAGATCCGCACGTTCGACGACAAGGTCGGCGACGTGCTGAAGTCCAAGGGCATCTCGCTGACCGGGCATGACGTGGTCGCCCCCGGCACCACCTCGTCGGTGGCCGACGGTGCCACCATCGCGGTCAAGTACGGCCGCCCCCTCGACGTGAAGCTCGACGGCAAGAGCAACCGGTACTGGACCACCGCCACCGATGTCGCCAGCGCGCTGGACCAGCTCGGTCTGCGCTTCACCAACGCCAAGCTGTCGGCCAACCGCGGCGCGACGATCAGCCGGTCCGGCATGGACCTCGCCGTCGTGACCCCCAAGACCCTCCAGGTCAAGCTCGGTGACGAGCGGGCCAAGAAGACCACCGTGACCGCGCTGACCGTGCGCGACGCGCTCAAGCAGCTCGGCGAGCCCGCGGACTCCAACGACCAGGTCAAGCCCGGCCTCGACGCGAAGCTCCAGGACGGCGAGAAGGTCGTGCTCACCAAGGTGCGCGTGGTCAAGCGCCGCGTCACCCAGGCGGTCGGCTTCGACACGGTCAAGAAGCAGGACTCCGGCCTGTACACCGACCAGTCCAAGACGGTGCGCGCCGGGCACGACGGCAGCCGCAAGGTTCTCTACCGGGTCACCTTCGAGAACGGCAAGGCCGTCAAGCGCAAGGCGCTCACGTCCGACGTGGTGCGCGCCCCGGTCGACGCGATCGTCCGGGTCGGCACCAAGGACCGGCCGGCCCCGGCCCCGGCGCCGACGTCCAACTACGCCGGCGGCAGCAGCGCCTGGGACCGGATCGCCGCGTGCGAGTCCGGTGGCAACTGGGCCGCGAACACCGGCAACGGCTACTACGGCGGGCTGCAGTTCACGATCTCGACGTGGCAGGCCTACGGCGGCTCCGGCCGGCCGGACCAGAACAGCCGCGAGGCGCAGATCGCGGTCGCCGAGCGCGTCCGCAACGCCGAGGGCGGCTACGGCGCCTGGCCGGTGTGCGGGGCTCGGGCCTGAGCACCCCGGATAGGGTCGCCCCCGTGGGCGACCAGAGCATCTCCTCCGCCGGTCCGAGGCTTCTCGGGCCGGCGGAGGTGCGTCTGCTCGCCGAACGCCTCGGCCTGCGGCCCACCAAGCAGCGCGGCCAGAACTTCGTCATCGACGCCAACACCGTCCGCCGCATCGTGCGGGCCTCCGGGGTCGGCGCGGACGACGTCGTGGTCGAGGTCGGGCCGGGGCTGGGCTCGCTGACCCTGGCCCTGCTCGAGACCGGCGCCCGGGTGGTGGCGGTCGAGGTCGACCCGGTGCTCGCCGCCGCGCTGCCGGCCACCGTCGCGACGTACGCACCGGCGCAGGCCGAGCGCTGCGAGGTGCTGGAGGCGGACGCGCTGCGGGTCACCGCGGTGCCCGGCCCGCCGCCGACCGCGCTGGTCGCCAACCTGCCCTACAACGTGTCGGTGCCGGTGCTGCTGCACCTGATGGCCCTGCTCCCGTCCCTGCGGCACGGTCTGGTGATGGTGCAGGCCGAGGTCGCCGACCGGCTGGCCGCGCCACCCGGCTCGCGCACGTACGGCGTCCCGTCGGTCAAGGCCGCCTGGTTCGCCGACGTACGACGGACGGGGTCGGTCGGCCGGAACGTCTTCTGGCCCGCGCCCAACGTGGACTCGGGCCTGGTGGCGTGGACGCACCGCGACCCGCCGGCCGTGGACGCCACCCGCGAGGAGGTCTTCCGGGTCGTCGACGCCGCGTTCGCCCAGCGCCGCAAGACGCTGCGCTCCACGCTCAAGCAGCTGGCCGGGTCCGCGCAGGCGGCGGAGGCGGCGCTCGCGCACGCCGGGGTGGACCCGATGGCCCGCGGGGAGTCCCTGGGCGTCGAGCAGTTCGCGCGCATCGCCGAGGGCCTGGGCCGCCGGTGACCACGCACCCGCACGGTGCCGTGGCGGTCACCGCCCCGGCCAAGATCAACCTGTCGCTCGGGGTCGGCTCGTGCCGCTCCGACGGCTTCCACACCCTCGCCACGGTCTACCAGGCGATCGGCCTCTACGACCGGGTGACGGTGCGGGCCGACGACGCGGTGAGCGTGACCGTGCGCGGCGACAGCCGGATCCCGGTCGACGGGATCCCGCTCGACGACTCCAACATCGCGGTCCGGGCCGCCCGGCTGCTCGCCGAGCACGCCGGGGTGGAGTCCGGGGTCGCCATCGAGATCGACAAGGGCATCCCGGTCGCCGGCGGGATGGCCGGGGGCAGCGCCGACGGCGCCGCGACCCTGCTCGGCTGCGACCACCTGTGGGGTCTCGGCACGCCCCGCGAGGAGCTCCTCGAGCTGGCCGCCGAGCTCGGCAGCGACGTGCCCTTCGCGCTGGTCGGCGGCACCGCGATCGGCAGCGGCCGCGGCGAGACGGTCACCCCGCTGATGACGCTGGGGGAGTACTGGTGGGTGGTGCTGGAGTCCGAGAACGGGCTGTCCACCCCCGCGGTCTACCGCGAGTTCGACCGGCTGGCCGACGACACCGTGGACCTGCCGGTCATCCCCGACGCGCTGATGATGGCGCTGCGCGGCCATGACGTGGCGGTCCTGGGGGCGAGCCTGGTCAACGACCTGCAGGCGGCGGCGCTGCGGCTGCGGCCCGAGCTCGCGCACGCCCTCGAGCAGGGCCTGCTGGAATCGGCGTACGGCGCGATCGTGTCCGGCTCCGGCCCGAGCTGCCTGTTCCTGTGCGAGGGCCGCTCGCACGCCGTCCAGGTCGCCACCGGGCTGCGGTCCGCCGGCCTGGGCCCGGTGTCGTTCGCGCCAGGCCCGGTGCACGGCGCCCGGGTCGTCGCGGCGGACGGGCAGGGCTGACGTGGCCGGCAACCTGGTCAGCCTGGAGCGCGTGCACAAGGCGTACGGCGTGCGGCCGCTGCTGTCCGACGTGAGCCTCGGCGTCGGCGAGGGCGACCGGGTCGGCGTGGTGGGCCGCAACGGCGACGGAAAGACCACCCTGCTGCGGGTGCTGGCCGGCCTCGAGCCGGTCGACGACGGGCGGGTGACCCGCAACCGCGGGCTGCGGCTCGGG
>Ga0308176_10001664_pt1 | contig 13982 bp, 7 predicted proteins | sample PhyCR2_3_FD_203890 | JGI IMG/M metagenome (GOLD analysis project Ga0308176, IMG submission 203890) | Soil microbial communities from UC Gill Tract Community Farm, Albany, California, United States - DLSLS.C.R2 | ecosystem: Environmental > Terrestrial > Soil > Agricultural land | place: USA...
TCGGGACGACACCGCCATGACACTGTCGTCCTACCGGACGACACCGCGGCCACGCGCCGTACCCCTGTTCGGCGGAGCACCACCGTCGTCCCTGCGCGGAGCCCTCCGGGCCCCACTCGGGACGACACCGCGGCCACGTGCCGTACCCCTGTTCAGCACAGCGACCCCGCAGACCAGTCGGTCTGCGGGGTCGCTGCGCGATCAGCTGAGGTCAGGCGACGGCGTGGCACTCCGCGACGGTCGTGGGCAGGCAGGCCCACACGTGCTTGCAGCTGTCGTCGACGTACCAACCGTGCGCGACCGACATCCGCGCGACCAGGTGCAGGCCCATGCCACCCTGGGACGGGTCGCGGTCGTGGGCCGGTGCGGGCATCGCCTCGCGCGCCCGGTCGCTCACGTCCAGCAGCCAACCGCCGCTGCCGGTGATCACCGTCGCCACCACGGGATTCTCGCCGTGCCGCAACGCGTTGGACGCGAGCTCGTCGAAGGCCAGCACGAGCTGCTCGCCCGATGCGTCGTCGTCCTCGTCGGGGGATCCGGCGGCCCCGAGCCGGCTGCGCAGCGCGCTCCTGGCCGCAGGCAGCTCGGCCACCGCGCGCAGATCCCAGCGCCACACCTCACCCCGGCCGTCGGGCAAGGGGAGCAGTGGCCATGTCGTCGGGCTCATCGCACCCTCCCCTCGTCCCGTAGCGGCGTCGTTCCGGGGGTGCCCAGGGAGCCGACCGCCCAACCATTACGATCCCGACTTATCTCGTTCCCGCGGCGTGGGCCCGGTCACGTCGGGGCGCGGCCTCCGGCGGCCCGGAGGGGTGGCACATCCCCGAGCCGGCGCGGGATCCGCCGGGCCATGAGGCAGAGTGGGCGCAATGACCCGGCGGGCCACCACGGCGCACCCCCGCGACCTGCTGGTACAGGCCGTCGAGGGCATGGAGCGGCCACTGTTCGTCCTGGACGAGGCCTGGCGCTTCAGCTACATCAACCCGGCGGGCGCGACCCTGCTCGGCCAGACGGTGGAGGCCATGGTCGGCCGGAACGTCTGGGAGGCGTTCCCGGAGGCCGTCGGAACCTCCTTCGAGTGGCATTACCGGCAGGTGGCCGAGACCGGGAAGCCGGCCAGCTTCGAGGAGTGGTTCGAGCCGCTGCGGATCTGGTTCCAGGTCGATGCGTTCCGCACCGACGGCGGGGTCGTGGTCACCTACGACGACGTCACGGCGCGCCGCATCATGGAGGAGGAGCGTGTTGCGGCGATCGCCGCGCGCGAGGCGGCCGCGGCCGAGGCGGCGGGCGCCGCTGCCCGCGCCGAGGAGGCCGGGCGGCACCTGATGCTGCTCGGCGACATCAACCTGGCGATGACGTCGACCGTCGACACGGACGAGGCCGTCGACCGGTTCGCGCACCTGGTCGTGCCGCTGCTCGCCGACTGGTGCCTGGTGACCGTCTTCGAGCCCGACGGCCGGCGTCGCGACGTCGGGCGCGCCCACCGTGACCCGGCGATGGCGGCGGCGATGCACCGGTACGCCGATCTGCGCGTGCCGACCAATCTCGCCCCGGCCCCGGTGAACCGGCTGGCCCGCGACCACCTGCCGGTGATCATCCCGGAGTTCACGGCCGCCCACGTCGACGCCATGGTCTCCCCCGGCGAGAGCCGGCGGGCGCTGGCGGAGCTGCGACCGGCCGCCGTGGCGGCCTTCCCCCTGATCGCCCGCGGCGAGCTGTTCGGTGCCTTCACCCTCGTCAACGGTCCCGAGCGGGGGTCGCACACCGAGGTGGAGCTGCGGACGGCGGAGATCGCGTCCCGCCGCGCCGCCCTCGCCCTCGACAACGCACGGCTGGCCGCCACCAACCAGCGGGTCGCCGAGCGACTGCAGCTGAGCCTGCTCTCGCCGCCGGTGCAGCCCGACCACCTCGAGCTCGCGGTCCGCTATCGGCCGGCCACCCGCGGGGTGGAGATCGGCGGCGACTGGTACGACGCGTTCCTGCAGCCCGACGGCGCGACCGTGCTGGTGATCGGCGACGTGATGGGCCACGACATCGACGCAGCCGCCGCCATGGGTCAGGTGAAGACGCTGGTCCGCGGCATCGCCTACGACCGGCAGGAGGAGCCGGCCGGCGTCCTGCGTCGTGCCGACCACGCGCTGGTCGGGCTGCAGGTGCCCGCGATGGCGACCGCGCTGGTCTGCCGGGTCGAGCAGGACCACGGCGAGCTCGCGGCCGGTGAGCGCCGGCTGCGCTGGGCCTCGGCCGGCCACCCCGAGCCGATGCTGATGAACCCCGACGGCACGGTCGTCGACCTGCCCTCCCCGATCGGGCCGCCCCTCGGCATCGGCTGGCGCGGACCCCGTGCCGACGGGGCCACGGTGCTCCCCGAGGGCGGCACGCTGGTGCTGTTCACCGACGGGCTGTTCGAACGGCGCGGCGTTCCCCTCGACGAGGGCCGGGAGCAGGTCCGCGACTTCCTGATCCGCTCGGCCGGGCTGGCGCTGCCCGAGCTGTGCGACCGGCTGCTCCAGGCGCTGGTCGGCGACGACGCCGAGGACGACGTCGCCGTTCTCGCCGTCCGTGCGCATCCGGTGGCGGGGGAGTCGTCCGCCCGGTGAGGCCCCTCAGTCGGGGTGACGGAGCAGGTAGCGCCCGAAGTGCGGGACCGTGAACGCGATCGAGCCGCGCTCGGCGGAGTACACCAGGCCCTTCTTGATCAGGGAGTCGCGCGCGGGGGAGAGGGACGCCGGCTTGCGCCCCAGCGACACCGCGACCTCCGACGTCGCCACCGCCGCTCCGTTCGGGCCACCCAGCTCGGCCATGGCGTGCATGTACTCGCGCTCGGCGGGCGTGGCCCGGTCGTAGCGCGAGCCGAAGAAGCCGACCGCGAGCTCCGCCTCCGCGACCGGCGCCGCCATGGCGACGTCCGCGGCGGAGATGGGGGAGGCGGCGGCGACGTCCCAGGTGACCTTGCCGTAGGCCTGCACGAAGTACGGATAGCCGTCGGCGGCCGCGTAGAGGGCGTCGAGCGCGGCCGGCTCGAACGCGACGTCCTCCCTGGCCGCGGGGGCGAGCAGGGCCTTGTCGGCGGCCTCGCGGTCGAGCCGGTCGATGCGCAGGTAGCGGAACAGCCGTTCCGAGTAGCTCTTCGAGGCGGACAGGACGGCCGGCAGGTGGGGGAGCCCCGCGCCGACGACGATCAGCGGCGCCCCCTGCTGCGACAGCTCGTGGCAGGCGGCGCAGATGGCCGACACGTCGTCCGGCTGCACGTCCTGCATCTCGTCGATGAACAGGGCGATCCCGCTACCGAGGTCGGCGGCGACGCCGGCGGCGTCGCTGAGCAGCTCGACCAGGTCGATCTCCATGTCGCCGGAGTCGGCCCGCCCGCTCGCCGCGGGCACGTCGATACCCGGCTGCCAGCGGTCGCGGACCTTCGCCTCGACGGTGTCGCGCAGGGCGAACGCCTTGAGCACGCCCAGCACCTCGTCGACCGACACCTGGTCCCGGTGCCGGGGGCCCAGCTCGCGCAGGGCCATGTGCAGGGCGGAGGAGACCGGCCGGCGCAGCGACTGCTCGGGCCTGGCCTCGATCTTGCCGGTGCCCCAGCCGCGGGAGATCGCCGCCGAGCGCAGCTGGTTGAGCAGCACCGTCTTGCCGACGCCGCGCAGGCCGGTGAGCACGAGGGAACGCTCGGGCCGGCCGTGGGCGATCCGCTCCAGGACGACGTCGAACGCGGACAGCTCCGCGTCGCGTCCGGCCAGCTCGGGCGGGCGCTGACCCGCGCCCGGCGCGTACGGGTTCCGCACGGGATCCATGTCGAGCACCGTATGGGGTCGTCTAGCTCCGGCCGTAGACATCGGTAGAACGACCTAGCGCGTGTCGCGCTCTCGGTGCGTCTGTTCCCGTCTACCGGAGACGCTAGAGAGCCGAAGACGCCGACAGACGCGGAAACGGTTCCCGTGGGCGCTAGCGTGATCATCGTGCTGAGGTTTGCGCTCAAAGTCGTGATCATGGCCGGTGTCTTCTGGCTGGTCGACCAGGCCCTGACCGGGATCCAGGTGATCGGCAATCCGACCGCGCCCCTGGGCAAGGTGGGCACGTTCCTGTGGATCGCGCTGATCTTCGCCGTGATCAACGCCATCGTGGGGCCGATCCTGCGGCTGCTCTCGCTGCCGTTCATCGTGCTCACGCTCGGCCTGTTCCTGCTGGTCATCAACGCGGCGTTGCTCGGGCTCACCGCGCTGTTCACCGACCGCCTCCAGGTCGACGGTTTCGGGGCCGCGATCCTCGGCGGCCTCCTGCTCGCGATCGGCGGCTGGGCCGCCGACCAGATCGTCGAGCGAGTCTGACCAGTCCGGTCATGATCGATGGACGCGCGTCGCCGCGTCGTCGTGACGGGCGTCTCAGAGGGCAGTAGCGTGGCTGATCATGGCCAGCGTCACCGGCGTCGTTCCGCAGGCCCCGGTCCGCCGACCGGACAGCGGATCAGCGACCGCATCCCTCACCGAACTTGCCGCCCTCGAGGCCGCCCGCGACGAGAAGCGCCGTCTGCTCGAACGCGCGGCGAAGGCGGCGGTCTCCGATCTCGGGTCCCCGGCCCGCGTCCCGGCGGGCTGCTCGCCCGACGAGCTGCCCGCGCTGCTGCAGCGCTACTACTGGAGCGAGCCCGCCGCCGAGGTGGTCGGGCACGACCCGCAGGAGCTCGCCGCCCTCGCGCTCGGGCACCTGCGGCTGGCCGAGGTGCGGCCGCCCGGCGCCGCCACCGTCGACGTCCAGCGCCTGGCCGACGGGCGCGCCGTCATCCGGCTGGTCACCGACGACATGCCGTTCCTGGTCGACTCGGTCACCGCCGAGGTCGTGCGGCAGGGCGTGTCGCTCGCGCACATCGTGCACCCGGTGGTCGTGGTGCGGCGCACGGTCACCGGCAGGATCAAGGCGTTCTGCGACAGCGCCGACGCGGCCGGCTGTGGTGACGACGCGCTGACCGAGTCGTGGATGGCCGTCGTCCTCGACGGTCCGATCGACGACGAGGCAGCCGCCGACCTGGTCAGCGGGCTGCGCACCGTCCTCGACGACGTGCGTGCCGTGCACGAGGACGCCGCCCGGCTGCGCGCCCGCGTGCTCGAGCTGGCCGCCCGGCTCGACGAGCTGCCCGCGGTCGACACCTCCGCCGCGTCCGGCGCCGATCCCGCCGACGACCCGGCCGAGGCCGCGGCGCTGCTGCGCTGGCTGGCCGAGGGGAACTTCGTGTTCCTCGGCGCGCGTGACGTGCACCTGGGCACCGCCCGCGGCAAGCCGGCCGTCCGCGCGGTGCCCGGCACCGGGCTGGGCGTGCTGCGCAGCGACACCGACATGAGCGCCGCCGTCGTCCGGATGCCCGAGGCGCCCCACTCCCCCGAACCCCGGCTGCTGACGGTGACCAAGGCCGACGTCCGGTCGCCGGTGCACCGGCGGGCCTGGCTGGACCTGGTCGCGGTGAGCCTGCCCGACCCGGGTGGCGCCGGGGCCCGGCAGTACCGCTTCGTCGGCCTCTTCCCGTCCTCGGCGGTCACCAGCAGCGTGCTCGACGTGCCGCTCGTGCGCCGCCGCGTGGAAGAGGTGATCGCCCGCTCGGGCACGCCGGCCGACAGCCACACCGGCAAGGAACTGCTCGACGTCCTCGAGACCTACCCGCGCGACGAGCTGCTCCAGGTGGGGGCCGACGAGCTGCTGCCGGTCGCGATGGCGGTGCTGCACCTGCAGGAGCGCCGGCAGACGCGGTTGTTCCTGCGCAAGGACCCGGCCGGCCGGTTCTGGTCGGCGCTGGTCTACCTGCCGCGCGACCGCTACACGACCGAGGTGCGGCTGGCGATGCAGCAGCTGCTGCTCTCGCGGTTGGGCGGCACGAGCATCGAGTACACGGCGCGCTCCACCGAGTCGGTGCTCGCCCGCCTGCACTTCGTCGTCCGGGTGCCGGTCGGGCGCGGGGGCAGCCCCAAGCCGACGACGGTCGACGTCGAGTCGCTGCAGGCCGAGCTCGCGGCCGCGGCGCGCAGCTGGACCGACGACCTCGCCGACGCGCTCGGCGCCCGGTACGGCGCGGAGGCGGAGAAGGTCTTCGCCCGGGTCGCCGACGCCTTCCCGGCGTCCTACCAGGAGGACTTCCCCGCCGAGCGGGCCGTCGACGACCTCGCCCGGCTCGACGGGCTCGCCGACGGCGAGCTCGCGCTGCGGCTGTCCGCGCCGACCGCCGGCGGGGCCGGTGAGCGGCGGCTGACCGTCTACCGGGTGGGGGAGCGGCTGCTGCTCTCCGAAGTACTGCCGGTCCTGCAGAACATGGGTGTCTCGGTCGTCGACGAGCGGCCCTACGAGATCGACCGCATCGGGGCCCCGCCGACCTGGATCTACGACTTCGGTGTCACGGTGCCGGCGGTCGACCTGCCGCTGCTGCGCTCATTGCCCGAGCGGTTCACCGACGCGGTCAGCGCGGTCTGGCGCGGCGAGGCCGAGGACGACGGGCTCGGCGCCCTGGTCATGCTGGCCGGGCTCAACTGGCGCCAGGTCACGGTCGTGCGGGCCTACGTGCAGTGGCTGCGCCAGGGCGGGCTCCCGTTCGGGCAGACCTACGTCGAGCACACCCTGGCCGCCCATCCCGACGTCGTCGCCCGGCTCGTGGCCCTGTTCGAGACCCGTTTCTCCCCCGAGCGCAACGCCGGGCGCACCGGACGGCAGGCCGAGCTCGTCGAGTCCCTCCGGCGGGCGATCGGCGCGGTCGACTCCCTGGACGCCGACCGGGTGCTCAGCTCGCTGCTGGCCGCCGTCACCGCGACCCAGCGCACCACGTACTACGCCGGTGGCCCGCTGGCCCTCAAGCTGGACCCCGCCGGGGTGCCCGACCTCCCCGAGCCCCGGCCGGCCCGCGAGGTGTGGGTCAGCTCGCCGCGGGTGATGGGCATCCACCTGCGGTTCGGCGCGGTCGCCCGCGGTGGGCTGCGCTGGTCCGACCGCCGCGAGGACCTGCGCACCGAGGTGCTCGGCCTGGTGAAGGCGCAGATGGTGAAGAACACCGTCATCGTGCCCACCGGCGCCAAGGGCGGCTTCGTGGTCAAGAACCCCCCGGTGGTGTCCGACCCCGCGAGCCCGGCCGCGCGGGACGCCGTACTCGCCGAGGGGCAGGCCTGCTACAAGATCTTCATCGGCGCGCTGCTGTCGCTCACCGACAACCTGGTCGACGGCGCCGTCGTCGCACCGCCGCGGGTCGTCCGGCACGACGGCGACGACACCTACCTGGTGGTGGCCGCCGACAAGGGGACGGCGACGTTCTCCGACCTGGCCAACGCCGTCGCGATCGAGCGCGGCTTCTGGCTGGGCGACGCCTTCGCCTCCGGCGGCTCGGTCGGCTACGACCACAAGGCGATGGGCATCACCGCCCGCGGCGCGTGGGAGTCGGTGACCCGGCACTTCCGCGAGCTCGACATCGACGTGCAGCGCCAGGAGTTCACCGTCGTCGGCGTCGGTGACATGTCCGGCGACGTGTTCGGTAACGGGATGCTGCTGTCGAAGCACATCCGGCTGGTGGCGGCGTTCGACCACCGGCACGTGTTCGTCGACCCGACCCCCGACCCGGCCTCGTCCTTCGCCGAGCGGAAGCGGCTGTTCGGGCTGCAGCGCTCCTCGTGGGCCGACTACAACCGCTCGCGGATCAGCGCCGGCGGCGGGGTGTGGCCGCGCACCGCGAAGTCGATCCCGGTCTCCGAGCCGATGCGCGTGGCCCTGGGCCTGCCCGACGGTGTCGCGAGCCTGACGCCCGTCGAGCTCATCCGCGCCGTGCTGCTGGCCCCGGTCGACCTGCTGTTCAACGGCGGGATCGGCACCTACGTGAAGGCCGCGACCGAGAGCGCGCTGGACGTGGGGGACAAGGCCAACGACGCCGTCCGGGTGGACGGCGAGCAGGTGCGCGCCCGGGTCGTGGGCGAGGGCGGCAACCTGGGCCTCACCCAGCGCGGCCGGATCGAGTACGCGCTGACCGGTGGGCGGGTGAACACCGACGCGATCGACAACTCCGCGGGTGTCGACACCTCCGACCACGAGGTCAACATCAAGATCGCGCTCAACCGCGTCGTCGACGACGGGGAGCTCGACGCCGCCGGCCGGGCCGCGCTGCTGGGGGAGATGACCGACGAGGTCGGCGACGCCGTCCTGGTCGACAACCATGCGCAGAACGCGACCCTGGCCGTCGAGGTGGCCTCGGCGCGCAGCCTGATGGACGCCCACGAGCGGTTCCTGCGGGCGCTGGAGCGCTCGGGCCGGCTGATGCGCAGCGTCGAGGCGCTGCCCGACGAGCGGGCCCTGGTCGAACGGCGCCGCGACGGGCAGGCGCTGACCAGCCCGGAGCTCTCGGTGCTGCTCGCCTACGCGAAGCTGCAGACCGACGCCGCGGTGCTGCACTCGACGCTGCCCGACGATCCGGCGCTGGAGACCCTGCTGGTCGACTACTTCCCGACCCAGCTGCGCGAGCGGTTCCCGAAGGCCGTCATCAGCCACCCGCTGCGACGGGAGATCATCGCGACCGCGCTGACCAACCGGGCCGTCAACGTCGCCGGCATCACCGGGCTGTTCCGGCTGTCGGAGGAGACCGGCGTGGCGCTCCCGGCCGTCGTCCGGGCGCACGCGGTGGCCCGCGCGGTCTTCGGCATCGACCGGATGTGGGACGCCGTCCGGCCGCTGGACAACCGGGTGTCGGCCGCGGTGCAGGTGGAGCTGCGCACCGAGGCGACCCGCCTCGCCGAGCGCGCCACGCGCTGGCTGCTCCGGCTGCCGTCGCTGGTGGGCGACTCCCCGGCGCCGATCACGGAGGTGACGGAACGGTTCAGCTCGGCCGTGGCGGCGGTACAGGCGGGGCTGCCGGGGTGGCTGCTGGGCACCGAGGCGGCCGACTACGCCGAACGGGCCGGGCGCCTCGAGGAGTCCGGCGTGCCCGCCGCTCTCGCGGCCGAGGCCGCCGCGGCGCCGCTGCTGCCCGCCGCGCTCGACCTCGCGGTCGTCGCCGAGCAGACCGGTGCCCCGATCGCGCTGGCCGGCCACGTGATGCAGTGCGTGGGGGAGCGGCTCGGGCTGGCCCCGCTGCGCGAGCTGGTCATCGCCCTGCCGCGCGACCGGCGCTGGCCGTCGATGGCCCGGGCGTCACTGCGCGACGACCTGGCCACCGAGCAGGCCGCGCTGACCGCCGATGTCCTCACCCTCCGTCGCAACGGCGACGAGCGGGCCCCCGACCTGGTCGCGACCTGGGTGGAGGGCTGGGACGGCGCGCAGCAGCGGGCCGCCGCGCAACTGGCCGACATCGCCGCCGGGGACCGGCAGGAGCTGGCCGAGCTGCTGGTCGCCGTCCGTACCCTGCGCGGCCTGCGCCGCCGCGCCTGACGGATCTCGACCCGGATCTCGACGGGTATGGGTGTGTCTAGCTGTCGCACTAGAGAGCGGTAGAACGCCTCAGAGGGCGGGACGGCGCTGCCCGAAGCGGGTGGCCCGCTCGAACGCGTGCCCGACCTCGAGCACCCGGCGATCGGCCCGTGGCGCCCCGATGATCTGCAGCCCGACCGGCAGGCCGTCGGGGGTGAACCCGCCCGGCACCGACAGCGCCGGGCACCCGGTGGCCGAGATGAGCGTGCACGAGCGCATCCACTCCAGGTAGTTCTCCTGGGGCACACCGCCGATCTCCGTCGGGTACTCCAGCTCGACCGGGAAGGGCAGCACCTGCGTGGTCGGGGCCAGCAGGACGTCGAACTCGTCGAAGAACGCGACCATCCGCTCGTACAGCGCGGTGTGCGCGACCTCGGCCCGCGAGACGTCGGAGCCGGTGAGCTCGGCGCCCTTCGCCGCGTTCCACTGGATCGACTGCTTCACCTGGTCCGGGTACTTCCGGATCAGCTCGCCGAAGTTCGCGTCGAACACCCACGCGCGCAGGGTCCCGAACACCTCGTCGGCGCCGGAGAGGTCGGGGCAGGCCGCCTCGACGTGCGCGCCGAGCCCCTCGAACACCTCCACGGACGACGCCAGCACCGAGCTGATGGCCGGATCCACCGTCACCCGGCCGCCGAGATCCGGCGCCCAGGCCACCCGGAGCCCGGCCAGCGACTCGGGCAGTGGCGCGGCGAACCCGGCGCCGTCGTCGTCGAGGGCGATCGGCACCCGGCGGTCGGGGCCGGCCAGCACCGACAGCTGCAGCGCGACGTCGGCCACCGTGCGGCCCATCGGCCCCTGCACCGACAGCTGCGACCAGCCCATCGGCGACGGCCAGGTCGGCACCCGGCCCGGGGTGGGACGCAGCCCGACGACGTTGCAGAAACCGGCCGGGTTGCGCAACGAGCCACCCATGTCGCTGCCCTCGGCGAGCGGCACCATGCCGGCGGCCAGCGCCGCGGCCGCCCCGCCCGACGAGCCCCCGGCCGACAGTCCGTGCCGGTAGGGGTTGTGGGTCGCGCCGAACAGCGGGTTGAAGGTGTGCGACCCAGCGGCGAACTCGGGCACGTTGGTCTTGCCGACGCGGATCGCCCCGGCCGCCTTCAGCCGGGCGACCACCAGCTCGTCGCGGGCCGGCACGGTGTTCGGGTGCAGCGGTGAGCCCCACGTCGTCCGCATGCCGCCGGTGGCGTGCGTGTCCTTGTGCGCCACCGGCAGGCCGTGCAGCGGGCCGACCGGGCGGCCCGCGGCCAGGGCGGCGTCGGCGGCGTCCGCGGCGGCCCGGGCGCCCTCGGCGTCCAGCGTGACGACGGCGTTGACCGCCGGATTCAGCCGCTCGATCCGGTCGAGCGAGGCATCGAGCAGCTCGCGGGCGGAGATCTCGCGGGCACGCAGCATTGCGGCGAGTTCGGTCGCGGGCAGGAAGCAGAGATCGGTCACAGAACGAGCGTCCCACGTGCCACCAATGGCCCCGCCCGGTGGCGACGGCGACCGCCCGGGGACCATGGACCGGTGAGCGACGGCGCAGGGCAGGACACGGGCATCGGTTCGGACGACGAGGGCGGCGGCACGTTCGAGGACCTGGGCCTGCGGCCGGAGTTGCTGAGCGCGCTCGCGGCCCTCGGCTACGAGGAGCCCACGCCGATCCAGCGGGAGGCAATCCCGCCGCTCATCGCGGGCCGGGACCTCCTGGGCCAGGCGGCCACCGGCACGGGCAAGACCGCGGCCTTCGCGCTGCCGGTGCTGCAGCGGCTGACCGCCGGTGGCCGGGCCGCGGCACCGTCCGCGCTGGTCCTCGTGCCCACCCGCGAGCTCGCCGTCCAGGTGTCGGAGGCGCTGCACCGCTACGGCCGCGAGCTCGGCGCCCGCGTGCTGCCGGTCTACGGCGGTGCCCCGATCGTCCGGCAGCTGCGCGCGCTGGAGGGCGGTGTGGACGTCGTCGTCGCCACGCCGGGCCGGGCGCTGGACCTGGTCAACCGCGGATCGCTGCGGCTGGGCGAGGTCGTCACCGTCGTGCTCGACGAGGCGGACGAGATGCTCGACATGGGGTTCGCCGACGACCTCGAGTCGCTGCTGGGCGAGACCCCCGAGCAGCGGCAGACCGTGCTGTTCTCGGCGACGATGCCGCGCCGGCTCGACTCGCTGGCCCGCCGCCACCTCAGTGACCCGGTGCGGATCAGCCTCGGCCGCGAGCGCACCGAGCCGGGTGAGGCACCGCGGGTCCGGCAGACCGCCTACGTCGTGCCCCGCGCGGCCAAGCCGGCCGCACTCGGCCGCATCCTCGACGTCGAGGCACCCACGGCCGCGATCGTCTTCTGCCGCACCAGGGAGGAGGTCGACTCCCTCACCGAGACGCTCAACGGCCGCGGGTACCGCGCCGAGGCGCTGCACGGCGGCATGAGCCAGGAGCAGCGCGACCGCGTGATGGGGCGGCTGCGCGCCGGGACGGCGGACCTGCTGGTCGCCACCGACGTCGCCGCCCGTGGGCTCGACATCGACCAGCTCACCCACGTCGTCAACTACGACGTGCCGTCGGCACCGGAGGCCTACGTGCACCGCATCGGGCGCGTGGGCCGGGCCGGGCGCGAGGGTGTCGCGATCACGCTGGCCGAGCCGCGCGAGCACCGCCAGCTCAAGACCATCGAGCGCGTCTCGGGCGCGCCGATCGCCGTCGAGAAGGTGCCGACGGTCGCCGACCTGCGGACCCGTCGCCTCGAGCTGACCCGCGCGGCGCTGCGCGAGACCCTGCTCGAGGAGGAGCTGGACCGCTTCCGGGTGGTCGTCGAGACGCTCACCGACGAGTTCGACCTGTTCGAGGTGGCGCTCGCCGCGGTGAAGCTGGCCCACGAGGCCGGCGGCGCGACCGACGACGACGAGGAGATCCCGCAGGTGGGCTTCCGGCCCGACCGGCCCGACCGCACCGGGGCCGCCCGCCCGGCGACCCGGGGACCGGACGGCCGCGGGGCCGGCCGGGGCGGTCGGTCCTCCGGCGGTCCGGTGGCCCGGCTGTTCGTCGGCGCGGGCCGCGACGCCGGCATCCGGCCGGGCGACCTGGTCGGCGCCATCACCGGCGAGACCGACCTGGGCGGCCGCGACATCGGCAGCATCGAGATCCACCAGAAGTTCGCCCTGGTGGAGGTGCCCGAGTCGGCCGCCGACGACGTCGTCAGCGCGCTGCGCGCCACGATGATCAAGGGCCGCAAGGCGACCGTCCGCCGCGACCGCGCCTGACCGGGGCGGTCAGCCGCGGCGCGGCTCCGGGGGCACGATGGGCGGCACGACCACCGGGCCGGCCTCGGGCGGCCGCGGGAGGTCCTGGCGGTGCAGCCGGACGGCGACCAGCGCGACGTCGTCCTCGGGCCGGCCCTCGACCAGCCGCTCGAGCAGTTCGTCGAGCAGCTCGTCCAGCGGGAGCTCGGCCAGCTCCGCCAGCGCCGCGCGCAGCCGGACCATGCCGGTGTCCAGATCGGCGTCGCGGCGCTCGATGAGGCCGTCGGTGTAGAGCAGCACCGTCGAGCCGCGGCCGAGGGTGACCACCGATTCGCGACGCCGGGCCTCCGGGTCTACGCCGAGCAGGAGGTCGCCGCGCCAGGAGGCCAGCTCGGCCACGCTGCCGTCGGGGTTGACCACCAGGGGCGGCAGGTGCCCGGCGTTGGCCCACCGCATGCGGGTGACGCCCTCGTCGAGCTCGTCGAGCGTCTGCTCGAAGCGGGCGACGGCGGCGGTGGCCAGCGTGTTGGTCTGCAGCACGGCCATGGAGACGTCCAGGCCGCGCAGCACCTCGCCCGGCCCGGCGTCGCTGTAGGTGGCGATGCCGCGCAGCAGTCCCCGCAGCTGGCCCATGGCGGCCGCGGCCTCGGTGTCGTGCCCGACGACGTCGCCGATCACGAGCATCGTCGTCCCGCCGGGCTGCAGAAAGGCGTCGTACCAGTCACCGCCCACGCGCGCTGCCTCCGTCGCCGGCAGGTACCGCACCGCGATCTCGGCGTGGTCGGGTTCCGGCGGCTCGGTGAGCAGGCTGCGCTGCAGGCCCTCGGCCAGCTGTCGCTGCGTGCTGTACAGCCGGGCGTTGTCCAGTGCCAGGCCGGCGCGGTCGGCGACGTCCTGGGCCGTGGCCAGGTCCTCCTCGTCGGGACCCGGCCCGGCGCCGAAGTAGAGGGTCAGCAGGCCGAGGGTGCGGCCGCGGCCGCGCAGCGGCAGCACCGCGGTGAAACGCGGCGCCAGGCTCCCGAGCAGGCCCCGCGCCTCGCCCGGGCCGAGCACGCCCAGGACGTCGTCCCCGCTGGCCCGGACGGCCTCGCCGGTCTGCAGGGCGCGGGCGACCGGTGAGCCGGCGGCCAGCTGCTCGAGCCGCATCCCGGCGTACCGCTGCACGGACTCCCGCAGGGCCGGGTCGACGTGCCACGAGCCGACGTCGCGGGGGCGGCCATCGGGGTCGACCAGGGTGACGATGCAGAACTCGGCCAGCGCGGGCACCACCAGCTCGGGCAGGTGGGCGATCGCCTCCTGGGCGTCGAGCCGGCCCGCCATCTCGGCGCTGACCTTCGCGAGGACGGCCAGCCGCT
>Ga0308176_10001665_pt1 | contig 13979 bp, 12 predicted proteins | sample PhyCR2_3_FD_203890 | JGI IMG/M metagenome (GOLD analysis project Ga0308176, IMG submission 203890) | Soil microbial communities from UC Gill Tract Community Farm, Albany, California, United States - DLSLS.C.R2 | ecosystem: Environmental > Terrestrial > Soil > Agricultural land | place: USA...
GACATGCTCCAGCGCCTCGAGGCGATCCGGAGCCGAAGCCCCGACACCGTGAGCCAGGAGCTTTGGGGGCTCTTGCTCGCCTACAACCTCGTGCGGCTCGAGATGGAGCGCATCGCCGACGAGACCGGGGTCGCTCCCACACGCATCAGCTTCGTCGCGGCCCTCCGCCTCATCATCAATGAGTGGAGCTGGTCGACGATCACGACCAGCCCCGGTGCAATTCCTCGCCATCTCACCGATCTGCGCGACAAGATCCGCGTCTTTGTCCTCCCGGAACGACGATCAGAACGGGTCCAGCCACGCGCCGTGAAGCTCAAGATGAGCAACTACGCTCGCAAGCGCCCGGGCAAACCCTCGTCGAAGACTCGCGCAACGTGACCTGACCGGCATTTCCCGGTCATCGGCGTCCGACGACACGCCAACGCGAGCGCGAGGCGAAGGGCTCTCCGCGAGGCGTAGCTTCCACGCCACCCGCTGCGGGGCACAGGTGGTTGAGTGTTGCCACGGGCGGCAATGCAGGATCCCGCCGTCCGCTGTCTCCGACGAGCGGGGGGCCCTATCGCCGGCGAGCGAGCGTGCCCGCGTTCTCGCGGGCGGGCGTGCGCTGCGCTGGCCACACTCCGAGCCGGCCCCGCGGGTGGAGGAGCACCAAGGAGGCTGCAGTTCTCGTCGAACAGCCGCCGTAAGTGAGCGGCATTGGGACTAGCCGGTCACGGTCTGGGTCGTCCGGGTCGTGATGGGGTCGGCGGCCACGGGCTCGACGCGCGCGCGCAGCATCGGCGCGAACGCCGCGCGGTAGGCCCAGGCGAGATAGATCGTGAGCGCGATCAGGACCGCGATCACCGGGAGCCCCGACGGATCGAAGACGCCGTGGTAGGTCAAGATCCCGATCTCGATAGGGGCGAGCAGGGTCAGCGCCAGCGGGACGAAGCGATTGCCCAGCAGGGCAAGGCCCGAGGCGATCTCGATCGGCTTGGTGACGCTCAGGATCTTGCCGGCGACCAGCGCGCCCAGGAACGCGCCGGCGTGGGGGGGAGGTGCCGGCTGCGGCAGGAAGTGCAGGTAGAAGTTGAGCCCGAACACTGTGAAGGCAAGTCCGAGCAGCGTGCGAGCAACCAGAGGGATCTTGGGCCGAACCGACATGACGAGCTCCTTGGGAGGGCGACCGGCACCCTTGGACACCACCATGGATCCTTGCTACAAAGACACTAGTCCTCGCAGAAGCAACGGATTATTGTCCAAGAGGCAAATATATGGACCTCAACCGCGCCGCCACGTTCCTCCAGGTCGTCGAATCGGGCGGGTTCACGGCGGCGGCCACGGCGCTCGGGCTGCCGACGTCGTCGGTCAGCCGCAGCGTGGCCAGGCTCGAGGAGGATCTCGGCGTGGTCCTGCTCGAGCGCACGACGCGCCGCGTGGCGCTGACCGAGGTCGGCCGCGCGTACTTCGAGCGGGTGCGCGAGGCGCTGGCGGGGCTCGACGAGGCGACCGCCGTCGCGCTGGATGCCGCGCGTGAGCCCCACGGCCTGGTCCGGATCGCCGCTCCGCCCGACTTTGCGCCGGCGCTCGCGCCGGTCGTCGCGCGGTTCCTGCAGGCGTACCCGAAGATCCGGATCGAGGTGGCCACGAGCGCGCGGCCGGCGGAGTCGGTCGGCGAGCATGCCGATCTCGGGATCGCCTTTGGCCGGCTGCCCGACTCGTCGCTGATGAGCCGGCGGGTCGGCGAGACCACCCATCACCTGTTTGCCGCGCCAAGCTACCTGGAGGCGCGGGGCCGGCCGCGCGTGCTGGCTGATCTGGCGCGCCACGACGCGATCCTCGTGCGTGGCGGGACCGACCGCTGGGAGCTGACCGGCCCGCGCGGCGTCGAGTCGGTCCAGGTGACCGGGAGCGTCGCGGCCGATCACCTCGGCTTCGTCGTCGAGGCGACGCTCGCCGGGTTGGGGATCGCGCTGTTGCCGGCGTTCTCCACGGCGGTGCACGTCGAGGCGGGCGCGCTGGTCGACGTGTTGCCGAAGTTCAGCACGACGATCCAGCTGCAGCTGTTGACGCACGCGCTGCGGCACGTGCCCCATCGTGTGGCGCTGCTGCGCGACTTCCTGGCGGAGCAGCTTTCGGGGGCGTGCCGCGCGCACGCCGCGCAATGACCACCCTGCCACGCTCGATTGGGTGCTATCACTTCGCGCGCCCCCGGCGATGACCGACCCCCTCGAAGCCCTGCTCGCCGATGGCGTGATCGACGAGGTGCTCGGCCGCCTGAAGAGCGGCAAGGAGGCCAACATCTCGCTGGTCCGGCGCGGCGACGACGTGCTGGCGGCCAAGGTCTACAAGGACCGGTCGACGCGCAGCTTCAAGAACAACGCGGACTACAAGGAGGGTCGCAAGGTCCGCAACAGCCGGACACAACGCGCGATCGAGGGTGGCAGCCGGTTCGGGCGCGATGCGGCCGAGCAGGCGTGGAAGTCGGCCGAGGCCGACGCGCTGGGAAAGCTGATCGGCGCGGGGGTGCGCGTGCCGGCGCCGGTGATGTTCTACGAGGGCGTGCTGCTGATGGAGCTGGTGAAGGACGCCGAAGGCCGCCCGGCGCCGCGGCTGATCGACGTCGCGATCGAGCAGGCGGCGGCGATCGGCGTGTACGCGGATCTCGTCGCGCAGATCATCGCGATGCTGTGCTGCGATCTCATCCACGGCGATCTGTCGCCGTACAACATCCTCGCGGCGGCGGATGGGCCGACGATCATCGATTTCCCGCAGGTCGTCTCGGCGGTGCACAGCACCCGGGCGGAGTTCTTCTTCCTGCGCGACTTCGACAACGTGGTGCGGTTCGTGTCCAGCTTCGATCCGGCGCTCGCGATCCACCGGCACGACGGGCGCGCGATCTGGCAGGCGTATGTCCGCCGCGAGCTGACCCGCGAGTTCGTGCCGCCGCCACCGCCCCGACCGCAGCCGCGCGGCGGGCAGCCGAACCAGTGGCGCGGGCCGCGCTCGGATCCGCGGTGGGATCCGCGGGGTGGGGATGGCCGGCAGGCGAGGCCGCCCCAGGATCCGCGACGAGCCGATCCACGGGGCTCGCAAGATCCGCGGCGGTCCAACGGTTCGCAGCGATCCGAGCCATGGTCGCAGCGGGATCCGCGCAGCGCGAGCGGATCGTCCCCGAACGGGGAGGGGCGTGCGCAGGACCCACGGCGGCCGAACGGATCGCCGCAACCCGGGAACCAGCAGTCACAGGACCCACGGCGGCCGAACGGATCGCCGCAACCCGGGAACCAGCGATCTCAGGACCCCCGATGGCCGAACCGCTCGCCGCAAGGCTCGGAGCCGCAAGGCTCGGATCCAGGATCGCATCGGGAGCAGCCTCGAGGGCCACGCTCGGAGCCTGCATCGCCTCGAAACGCCGGCTGGCCGCCCGAGCCTCCACCGAGGCAAGTCGATCAACGGCGTGAGCCGCCGTCGGCGTCGCAGCGTCAGCCCTCGCAGCCGCGCGAGTGGTCGAATCGCCCGCCCGCGCCCTCCGCGCCGTCGCCGTCTCGCGGCAAGCGTCGTCGGCCCAAGCGGCACTGGTAGCGATAACTGCCGTGGCGCTGCGAGCGAATCAGCGCAACAGCGAGCGCCCGCCGCCGTCGAGGATGTCGTCGTAGACCTCGTCGACCGCGATCGCGCGCGTCAGCTTGGGCAACTCGAAGCGTTCGCCGTCGTGGTAGACGTCTGGTTCATCGCACCACTCGCCGCGTGCGGTGCGGCGATCGATCTTCACGCACCGCGCGTCCTGTGCTGCGATCACGTACGCCTGCAGCGATGCGAGCGACTGGAAGTCGCGGCGCTTGTCGCCGTCATCGTCGCCCTCGCTGCTGGGGGATAGCACCTCGACGATGACCAAAGGATTGGTCGTGGCCTGACTGTCGTGCGCAGGGTGCGCGGGCTTGCCGCAGATGATCGAACCATCGCTGTAGCGACCACGAGCGGACGCTGCGATCCAGAATCGCTGATCGGGCGTGTAGCTACGACAACCACGAGGCACGCGCACCCCGAACAGGGTGGCGAAGCGCGACGCGATCGCGTTGTGCTCGTCGGATCCGCCGGCCATCGCGACGATCACGCCGTCGATGAACTCGTGCCGGCGCTCGCTGTTCTGTTCTGCGGCCATGTAGTCGGCGTACGTTGCCCGACGGGGCAAGCTCAACGTGGCCTTCACCGGCTCAGCCTAGCACGCCGTCATACTCGTCCTTCGCGCGACTTCGAGGTCAGCGCTTCCCGCGCTTGTTCGTGGTGGGGCGCTTGGACGCGGCTCGCTTGCTTGCGGCGCGGCTGACCGGCTTGGCGGACTTCGTGGTGGTGCTCTTGGATGGGCGCTTGGCGCCGCTGCGCGCGGCGACCGAGGCTCGCTTGGCCGTGAGCTTCGTCATCGCGGTTGGCTTCGCCGTACGCTTGGCGGCCTTCGCGGGCGGCGTTGTCGAGGGCTTCCTGGGCGGCTCGTCCTGAGGTGCGGTACGCGAGCGACCGCCGCCGCCACCGCCGCCGCCACCGCGACCACCGCCACCGCCACCGCCGCCACCACCGCCACCGCCGCCACCACCGCCGCCACCGCCACCGCCGCCACCGCCGCCGCCGCCGCCGCCGCCGCCACCGCGTCGCCGTCCGCCACCGTTGTCCTCTCGGCCGCGGCGGGTCTCCATCTCGGCGACGATCTCGGCGTCGTCCTCGGCGGTGAGCGCTTCGTGCGCACCGGCGAAGATCTCGTCTTCGCGGTGGACGTGGGCGTGGTGGGCGTCGGCGAGCCTGGTCGCCGCGTCGAGCAGCGTCTTGCCGGCGCTGGGGCGCGAGTCACCGTCGAGATCGCGCGCGGCCGCGGCGACCTCGGCTTGCAGGGCGATCTGTGCCGGGTGCTCGGCCGACAGCTCGGCGAGGGCCACGGACAGCTCGGGGCGCCGGGTCGACAGGCGCGGGAACACGGAGCCTTCCTCGTCGACGAAGTGGCGGGTCACCGCGCGCTCGAAGTACGCGACGGCGTCGCGCACGCGGCCGAGGTCACCGTCGTCGGGGCGGCCTGCTGCCAGGCGCCGCGCGGCCTCCAGGAGCTCCGCCATCACCTCATCGTGACGACGGTGAGACCGCTCGAGTTGCGCAAGGCTGGCAAGCTCCATACACCCCAAGGATCCACGCCCGGCCGCGCTGCGACAAGCGCCGGACGTCGTTGAAACGTGGTCGGTTCACTTGTAGACCTAGCGGTCCATGACCGAGCACGTCGTCATCATCGGGAGCGGCCCGGCCGCTCATACCGCCGCGATCTATGCAGCCCGCGCGAACCTCGCGCCGGTGCTGTTCGAAGGCTTCCTCGCCGGCGGTATCGCAGCCGGCGGCCAACTCACCACGACGACCGACGTCGAGAACTTCCCGGGGTTCCCCGACGGGATCCAGGGGCCCGAGCTGTGCGAGCGGTTCCGCGCCCAGTCGGCGCGGTTCGGTACGCGGATCTACACCGAGACGGTCGATCGCGTCGATCTGTCGAAGCGGCCGTTCCGCTACTACACAGAGGAGCAGGAAGGCGCGACGAACGCCCTCATCATCGCGACCGGGGCGACCGCCAAGCGCGACGATATCCCGGGCACCCGCGACAACGAGCTGTGGCAGAAGGGGGTCTCGGCGTGCGCGGTGTGCGACGGTGCGCTGCCGGTGTTCCGGGGTAAGCCGCTGTTCGTCGTCGGCGGCGGCGACTCGGCGATGGAGGAAGCCGGCTTCCTCACCAAGTTCGCATCGAAGGTCTACATCGTCCACCGCCGCGACGAGCTGCGCGCCTCGGCGATCATGCAGGACCGGGCGCACAAGAACCCGAAGATCGAGTTCTTGCTGTCGCACCGCGTGCAGGCGGTCGAGGGCACGGCGGGCGTCGAGGCGGTGCGCGTCGTCGATCTCAAGACCAACCAGGAGCGGACGGTCCCGGCCGCCGGGCTGTTCTTCGCGATCGGCCACGTACCGAACACGAAGTTCCTCGGGGGCCAGCTCGCGACCGACGAGCAGGGCTACGTCGTGACGACCCCGGGGACCACCCAGACGTCGGTGACCGGCGTGTTCGCGGCCGGCGACGTGCAGGACAAGAAGTATCGCCAGGCGATCACGGCGGCCGGCTCGGGGTGCATGGCCGCGCTCGAGGCCGAGCAGTTCCTCGCTCATCATCATTAGCGCGAGCGCGCCGCCGCGCAAGTGTTGAACGGGGCAGCGTAAGTGGCCGGTTGCCCGTGGCCGTGACCGGGGTCGCATGCGACCCGGGGGGGGGCCGGGGCCCGCGGGAATATCGCGCGCGGGCGCGCTGGTAGCCCTCGCAGAGCCGAGCCATGTCACAATCCCTCTACCCCGTGACCCGAGAGCCGCATCCGCCCTACCGCGAATCTGGCATGACCAAGGTTCTTGCGGTGCTTTTACTCCTGGTCGCCGGCGCGCTGGTCTTCACCGTGATCCAGCAGCGGCGGCAGACCCAACATTATGTCTCGTTCGAGCCGCGGCCGGTGGCGCAGCGGCCCGACGACAAGCTGGGCGCGAACGAGCAGTCGACGATCGACGTGTTCTCGAAGTTCTCACGCTCGGTCGTCCACATCACCAGCCTCGAGACCCACCGCGATCGGATGACGCTCGACGTCACCGAGATCCCGCAGGGCACCGGTTCGGGCTTCGTGTGGGACCAGGACGGCCACATCGTCACGAACTTCCACGTCGTGGCGAACGGCGACCGCGCGTCGGTCACGCTCAACGACAACTCGACGTACCCCGCGACGATCGTCGGGACCGCCCCCGACAAGGACATCGCGGTGCTGCACATCGACGCGCCGCCGCAGAAGCTCCTGCCGCTGCCGGTCGGCCAGTCGGCCACGCTCAAGGTCGGCCAGACCGTGCTCGCGATCGGCAACCCGTTCGGCCTCGATCAGACGCTGACCACCGGGGTCGTCTCGGGGCTCGGCCGCGAGATCAAGAGCGTCACGCAGCACCCGATCTTCGACGTGATCCAGACCGACGCGTCGATCAACCCCGGCAACTCGGGGGGGCCGCTGCTCGACAGCTCGGGCCGGCTGATCGGGATCAACACGGCGATCTACTCGCCGTCGGGCGCCAACGCCGGGATCGGCTTCGCGGTGCCGGTGGATACCGTGAACGCGATCGTGCCGCAGCTGCTCAAGTACGGCAAGATCACGCGGCCGGGGCTGGGCATCAACCCGCTCTCGGATCAGACCGCGATCCAGAACGGCATCGACGGCGTCGTGATCTCGAGCGTCATGCCGGGCGGGGCGGCCGACACGGCCGGGCTCACCGGCCTCAAGCAAGAGCTCAACGGCTTCCAGCTCGGCGACGTCATCGTGAAGATCGACACCGTCGAGGTGCATCGCTCGAGCGACCTGTTCAAGGCGCTCGATGCCCACAAGGTCTCCGACCAGATCGACGTCACGGTCAATAACCAGGGCCACCAGCGAACGGTCAAGGTCACGTTGCAAGCGATCAAGTGATCGCCGCGGGCCGGGGTGGCCCGGGTCGCCTGGGTAGATCGATGGAATGATCCGGGACGCGAGGGCGTCGTACCTGCATGGGCTTCTCCCCGGACCAGGTCCGACGATCGCCCTCGCCGATCCACCGCGGCGCCTGGAAAAAGCTCTGGTCGATCGCAACGTGCGGTGGAGGCGCGGTATGACCCCGGGCGGCTCCATGCACGTCATGCCCTGGGCTCCCACCCCGCCGCGCCTCGCGTCGCCGCGCCGAGGAGCGGCATGACGCCCCCCCGCCGCCAGCTCGGGCTCTTGATCACGGCCGCGATCGTGATCGCGAACATGGTCGGCACGGGGGTGTTCACGAGCACCGGGTTCCAGGCCGTGAGCCTGCACGATCCCTGGACCATCCTGGTCGCGTGGGCCGTGGGCGGTGCGCTCGCGCTGTGCGGGGCCGCCGCGTACGCCGAGCTCGGCGCGATGATGCCGGAGGCGGGCGGCGAGTACGTCTACCTGCGCAAGGCCTATCACCCCGTGGTGGGCTTCCTGAGCGGCTGGGTCTCGCTGACCGCCGGGTTCTCGGCGCCGATCGCGTTCGCGGCGCTCGCGTTCGCACGCTACGCCTCGAAGCTGTTCCCGGCGCTCCAGTCGCAGGACGCGTGGGCGAAGCTCTCGATCACGATCGCCCATCATCACCTCGTGAACGTCACGATCGGCGTGCAGCAGATCCTCGCGATCGTCCTGATCCTGACGATCACCTCGCTGCACTCGTTCGATACCCGGCTCGGCGGCTGGGTCCAGGCCGTGTTCACCGCGGCGAAGGTGCTCCTGATCGTGGGCTTCATCGCCGGCGGGCTCCTCGCCGGGCACGGCGACTGGTCGCACCTGGCGCCCGAGCGCGGCGGGCTGGCGAACATCGGGACGCACAACTTCGCGATCGCGCTGATGTACGTGAGCTTTGCGTACTCGGGGTGGAACGCCGCCGCGTACCTCGCGGGCGAGATCAGGAAGCCGGAGGAGACGCTGCCGCGGGCGCTGTTCCTGGGCACCGGCATCGTCATGGCGCTCTACTTCCTCCTGAACCTCGTGTTCTTCTACGCGGTGCCCTCCGACGCGCTGGCCGGCGCGACCGGCGGGGGCCCGGTGTTCGAGGTCGGCGACCTCGCGGCCCGGGCGCTGTTCGGCGACACGGCCGGAGGGCTCATCTCGGCGGTCATCGCGCTCGCGCTGGTCTCGGCGGTGAGCGCGATGGTGATGGCCGGGCCGCGGGTGTACGCGGCGATGGCGACGGCGCGCGCGCTGCCGCGGCCGCTCGCGCGGTACGGGAGGCGCGGGGTGCCGACGGTCGCGGTGATCGCGCAGGGCGTGCTCGGCTGCGTGTTCGCCACGGTCGGCGACCCCGACGTGTTGATCCGGTTCGCCGGCTTCACGCTGGCGATCTTCGCCGCGCTCACCGTGGGCGCGCTGTTCGTGTTCCGTGCCCGGGGCCTCCGGGGTCCGTACAAGATGATCGGCTATCCGGTCACGCCGATCGCGTTCATCGCGCTGTCGGCCTGGATCGCGTACGCGCAGATCGACGAGCACCCGAAGGAGAGCATCATCGTCGGGATCGTGCTCGGGATCGGCGGCCTGTGGTACGGCCTGTTCGGTCGCGGCAATGCGCGGCCGGTGGGGAGCGCGCCGGAGGCGCTGATCGACGCGCTCCCCGAGGCGCGCGTGGTCGGCGGCAGGTCGAACCCGCCGTGACGCGGCGGCCGGCGCCGGACCCGCCGGCTACCTCATCGCCGCGAGCATCTCGCTCGCCTTGCCGCGCAGCCGGTGCTGGTACAGCTCGCTGACCGGCGTGTCCTCGAGGTTGATCTCGACGCTGACCGCCCCCGCCGCGACCGCGATGCGCGGCAGGTGGGCGGCCGGGAACACGACCCCCGAGGTCCCGATGCTGACGATCAGATCCGCCTGCGCGAGCGCCTCCTGGGCGCGCCGCAGCACGCCCCGATCGAGCTGGTCCTCGAACCACACGATGTCCGGCCGGAAGTACGCGCCGCACGCGCAGCGCCGCGGCTGCATCGGAAGGCTGGTGTCGTCGCGCACCGTGGCCTCGCGGTCGCAGCGCACGCGCCACAGCGAGCCGTGCAGCTCGATCACATCGCGGCTCCCGGCGCGCACGTGCAGGCCATCGATGTTCTGCGTGATGACCACGGTCGCGGGCTTGTCCTGCTGCACCGAGCTGATCGCGCGATGCCCCGCGTTCGGCTCGCACGCCGCGACCGCCGCGCGCCGCTTGTCGTGGAAGTCCCAGACCTTGTCGGGATCGCGCTCGAACGCGCGCTGACACGCGTAGTCCTCGTAATTGTATTCATTCCAGATCCCGCCGTGGCCGCGATACGTCGGGATCCCGCTCTCGGCCGACAGGCCCGCTCCGGTGAAGAACACGATCCGTTCGAAGTCGGCAAGCCGGGGCGTCGTCATCACCACCGAGAATAGAGGACGCTCCTCGGCGGGACGACCAACAACCGAGCGTGCCCGGCTCGCCGAGGGGAGATCTCTGCCTGAACAGGTGCTCAGACACAGGCCCGAGACAGTCCCTGCGCGATCCAGTATCGACCTGGCTCGCGAAAGCGGGCACACTTGCGCGCTAACCAGCTCACGGGTGCCTATGGGCTTCCTCGATCGTTCTCGGATTATCGCGCCAGCCGGATGGAGCCGGTGGCTCGTGCCACCGGCCGCGCTGTCGGTCCACCTCGCGATCGGCCAGGCCTACTCGTGGAGCGTCTTCAAGTCGCCGCTCGAGAAGGTCCTCGGCCTGACCGGCGCCGAGAGCGCGCTGCCGTTCCAGCTCGGCATCGTCATGCTCGGCCTGTCCGCCGCGGTGTTCGGGACGCGGGTCGAGCGCAACGGGCCGCGCTGGGCGATGTTCGTCTCGCTGTGCTGCTTCTGCAGCGGCTTCGTGCTCGCCGCGCTCGGCATGACGACCAAGCAGTACTGGCTCGTCGTGCTCGGCTACGGCGGGGTCGGGGGGATCGGGCTCGGCATCGGCTACATCTCGCCGGTCTCGACGCTCATCAAGTGGTTCCCCGACCGACCGGGCATGGCCACCGGCATCGCGATCATGGGCTTTGGCGGGGGCGCGTTGATCGCGTCGCCGTGGTCTGCGGAGATGCTGAAGGCGTTCGGCGTCAGCTACGACGCCGCCGGCAAGGTGCTCGCGGTCGCAGACAACGCGATCGCCACCACGTTTCTCGTCCACGGCCTGGTCTACGCCGTGTTCATGTCGCTCGGCGTGCTGCTCGTGCGCGTCCCGGCCGAGGGTTGGCGCCCCGCAGGCTGGACGCCGGCCGCGAGCAAGACCAGCGCGCTGATCTCGACCAACCAGGTCTCGGCGCGTAACGCGATCCGCACGCCGCAGTTCTGGTGCCTCTGGGTCGTGCTGTGCTTCAACGTGACCGCCGGCATCGGCATCCTCGAGAAGGCCTCGCCGATGATCACCGACTTCTTCCGAGAGACCAAGGCGCCGGTCACCGCGGCGACCGCCGCCGGGTTCGTGGCGCTGCTCTCGCTCGCGAACATGCTCGGCCGGTTCGGGTGGTCTTCGCTGTCCGACCGGATGGGTCGAAAGAACATGTATCGCTTCTATCTCGGTGCCGGCGCGGCGATGTACCTCCTGATCGCGCTGTTCACCAACCAGTCGAAGCTCCTGTTCGTGGTGTGCGCGATCGTGATCCTGTCGTTCTACGGCGCCGGCTTCGCGACCATCCCGGCCTACCTGAAGGATCTGTTCGGCACCAACCAGGTCGGCGCGATCCACGGCCGCCTGCTCACCGCGTGGTCGACCGCCGGCGTGCTCGGCCCGCTGATCATCAACGCGATCGCCGATTCCCAGAAGGCGGCTGGTCACACCGGCCCGGCGCTGTACACCACCTCGCTGTACATCATGATCGGGCTGCTCGCGCTCGGCTTTGCCGCCAACGAGATGGTGCGGCCCGTCGACGCTCGGCACCACGAGAAAACCCCGGAGGCTACGCCATGAACCGCAAGCTCCTGATGGTCGTTGCCTGGGTGTGGGTCGGTGGCCCGTTTGCCTACGGCCTTTATAAGCTCGTCAGCAAGGTCACGCTGCTGTTCAAGTGACGCGTTGGTGCGAACGCCGATCCGCGATGCCAGGGCGAGCGATCCACACGGTGAGCGGGCCGATCGACGTCGATCAGCTCGGGGCGACGCTGATGCACGAGCACCTCGTCATCGGGTTCGCCTGGCAAGCCGATACGCCTGCGCGTGACCATGCGTGGTCAGGGCAGGTAAGGCTTACCCTGGTGGCTGGGTGCAGGCCCAGTCGACCACGGAGGCCGCCTGGATGTTGGGGGGAAGCAACGTCGTGCTGAAGCTCGCGACGAACGCTACCAGGCGATCGGGGTTGGGGCCACACAGGGGGGGCTGGAACTGCCCGGTGCAGGTCGTGCCCGAGCCGCAGCTCGCGATCCGGGTCCCGGTCGTCGCGTCGTAGATCTGGATGAAGTACGGGGTGGGGCCGACGTCGAGGTTGGTGGTGGCGCTGACCGTCAGGGGGACGCCAATCCCGGTGACCCTCGGGTCGTTCAGGGTGATGGTGAAGCCAGCGTTCGACCAGGTGACGTAGACGAGGTTGGTGGACTCGATGCTCCCCGGGGGCGGGAAGCTGGAGCTGAGGGGCGAGAGGAACACCTGGTAGCCATGCGTGCTCGCCGCGGCCTGGCTGACCGGGGCGACGCACGAGGTTCCGGAGCCGCATTCCTTGACCAGGGTCGCGGTCGTGGTGTCGAAGATCTCGATGAAGAACGGCGACGGACCGACGTCCGCGGTGGTGGTCGCGGTCACCGTGGAGGTGGCGCCCAGCGCCACCGTGGTCGGGCTGGCCGAGACCGAAGGCGATCCTCCGTGCCAGTTGAGGATGACGAAGGGCGGCTCGCCCAGCTGCGAGTTGCCCGAGGCATCCACGATGGTCCCGACGACGACCGTGCTGGTGATGTTCGGCTTGGTGAGCGAGGCCGAGCACGTCGTACCCGAACCGCACGTCGCCAGGATGTTGGGGGGAGAGGTGTTCTCGTAAAGCCGGATATAGTACGGCGTCGGGCCGACGTCCGCGCTGGCGGTGGCCGTCACCGTGATGAACTGGGTCGGCCAGACCGACGTCGCGCTGGCGGTGACGGTCGTCTGCAAGACAGGCCCGTTCATCGACGGCGACTTCGGGTCCGCGTGGGGTTTGGCCGGCAGGGCGTCGCCGGTGGTCGCGCCGGGCATGGGAGGTGGGCGCACGGGCACCTGCTTGCTTGCCACGACCGCCGAGTCCGTGCCCGGCGAGGTCGCCGCGCCCAGATCCGCCGCGGCGGTCGGCGCAGGATCCGAGTCGAGGGTCATGCATCCCGAACACACAATCAGACCAAGACTTCCCAGTTTCAACATCATCATTCCGTAGCTCATAGTCGTCTCTCCTTTTCGCTGAGAGCGGCTCACCATGAGCCGACTCCAGCGCCGTCGCTGGCGAAATCCCCGATGCCTGCTGATCGGCGAGAATCTCGACAGCTGGGTTTTATCTCCAGGTATCGTGCTGCTCCCACGCGGCGTCACGCGATGCCGAGGGGCAGGATGGTCGTACGTTCACTGCGATGGCATTCGCCCGATTCACAAGCGGTAGATGCGGGTCGAGCGCGGCCGTGACGGCTTTTTATGGGTTTTTTTCGATGCCGAGCCCGGGTGGCAGGCCAGGTGGGGCGCGCGTGGGATGTGCCGAGGCGGACAGCATGAGCCGCGCGACGCGTCTATGATGTCGTGATGCGATCGGTCGCCGTCCTGGTCACGCTCACGCTTGCCGCCGCCTGGTGCGCGCAAGTGATCCTGGTGGCTTGGTGACGGGGCTTCCCCGTAGACCGGTCGCCGCCGCGAAGCGTTGGAAGCCTGACAGGATTTATCCAAGGAAGCACATGAGACATCTAGGGATCACGATCGGCGCGGCGGCCGTGGCCGTGCTGGCGCAAGCCGATGCGGCACACGCGTTCTGCGGGTTTTACGTCAGCGGCTCCGGCGAGAAGATGTTCAACGACGCGACGAACGTCGTGCTGATGCGCGACGGCACGCGGACGGTGCTGTCGATGCAGAACGACTACAAGGGCCCGCTGGACGACTTCGCGATGGTCATCCCGGTCCCCGTCGTGCTCCACGAGCCCGACGTGAAGACGCTGCCCAGGACCGTGTTCGATCACACCGATGCGCTGGGCTCGCCGCGCCTCGTCGAGTACTGGGAGCAGGACCCGTGCCCGATGCCCCAGCCGATGCCGAGCCCGCCCGCGGCGGCAAGAGCGGCGGGCGTCAGGGGCCTCGCCGAGGGCGACGCGATGGCGGACGAGAAGAAGACCTCGGTGAAGATCGAGGCGAAGTTCGACGTGGCGGAGTACAAGATCCTGATCCTGTCGGCGACCGACTCGACGGGGCTCGAGACCTGGCTCACGCAGAATCACTACAAGATCCCGCCGGGGGCCGAGC
>Ga0308176_10001666_pt1 | contig 13978 bp, 9 predicted proteins | sample PhyCR2_3_FD_203890 | JGI IMG/M metagenome (GOLD analysis project Ga0308176, IMG submission 203890) | Soil microbial communities from UC Gill Tract Community Farm, Albany, California, United States - DLSLS.C.R2 | ecosystem: Environmental > Terrestrial > Soil > Agricultural land | place: USA...
GACGAGGGGCTCTCGGCCGCCGTCGACGTCGTACGCCGCGAGGTGGAGACCGCCCTGCTCGCACACCCACGCGTCGAGGCCCTGGTCGCTCCCGACGACGAGCTGGCCCAGCGGGTCGCGACCTGGTCGGGGCTGCGCCGCGAAGGTGTGATGCGCGGGGTGACGGTCGAGGGCGAGCGGGTGGACCGGGTCGTCTACGCGCGGCTGGCCACGGACGCGCCGGCGCACGAGCCGGACGGCTTCCGGGCGCTGCTCAACTCGTTCCTCCCCCGCAAGCGGGCGATCAGCCAGATGCTGCTGCGCGACCCCGACGACCGGGTGCTGCTGTGCCAGCTCACCTACAAGCAGGACTGGGACCTCCCCGGCGGGGTGGTCGAGGTGGGCGAGTCGCCCCAGCTGGCGGTGGCCCGCGAGGTCGAGGAGGAGCTCGGCCTAGAGATCGCCGCACGCGGGCTGCTGCTGACCGACTGGCTGCCCCCGTGGGGTGGCTGGGACGACGCGCTGTGCCTGGTCTTCGACGGCGGCACGCACGAGGCGGCGATCCTGGACCGGATCGTCAAGCAGGCCCGGGAGATCAGGTCCGCGGAGTTCTGCACCCTCGAGCAGGTCGAGAAGCGCTGCGCCGACTTCACGGCCCGGCGGATCCGGACGGCGCTGGACCAGCTCGCCGGCGGCGGCGGCGCAACGGCGGCGTACACCGAGTCAGGGATCTGACCCCGCTGGGCCCTCCCCTTCTCGGCCGAAACGGGGTACAGATGCCCTGTGACCACCTACGTCTTCGACTTCGCACAGGGGAACAAGGACCAGAAGGCGCTGCTCGGCGGCAAGGGCGCCAACTTGGCCGAGATGACGAACCTGGGGCTGCCGGTGCCGCCCGGGTTCACGATCACCACCGAGGCGTGCAACGCGTTCCTCGAGCACGGTGACCTGCCGGACGGCCTCGGCGGCGAGGTCGACGAGCACCTGGCCGCGCTCGAGGAGGCCATGGGTCGGCGGCTCGGCGACCCGCAGGACCCGCTGCTGGTCTCGGTGCGCTCCGGTGCCGCGCACTCCATGCCGGGGATGATGGAGACCGTCCTCAACATCGGCCTGAACGACGAGTCCGTGCACGGCCTGGCCACCCAGAGCGACGACGAGCGCTTCGCGATGGACTCTTACCGCCGGCTGCTGTCGATGTTCGGCTGCACCGTGCTCGGCATCGACGACGAGGTGTTCTCCGACGAGCTCGACGAGCTGAAGGCGCGCAAGGACACCACCGCCGACCTCGACCTCGACGTGGACGACCTGCGCGAGCTGGTCTCGGCGTACAAGAAGGCGATCGAGGAGCACGCCGGCCGCCCCTTCCCGCAGGACCCGCGCGAGCAGATGGACCTCGCGGTCCGGGCGGTCTTCGAGTCCTGGAACACCGAGCGGGCGGTCCTCTACCGCCGCCAGGAGCAGATCCCCGAGGGTGGCGGCACCGCGGTCAACATCCAGGCGATGGTCTTCGGCAACCGCGGCATGGAGTCCGGCTCGGGAGTCGCCTTCACCCGCGACCCGGCCTCCGGCGCCCAGGGCGAGTACGGCGACTACCTGCAGAACGCGCAGGGCGAGGACGTGGTCGCGGGCATCCGCAACACCGTGTCGCTGGCCGACCTCGGCGAGGTGGACGGGAAGTCCCACGCCGAGCTGCTCCGGATCATGAAGACCCTCGAGGACCACTACCGCGACATGTGTGACATCGAGTTCACCATCGAGCGCGGCAAGCTGTGGATGCTCCAGACCCGGGTCGGGAAGCGTACGCCGGAGGCGGCGTTCCGGATCGCCTCGCACATGGTCGACGAGGGGCTGATCGATCTCGACGAGGCGCTGCGCCGGGTCACCGGCGCCCAGCTCGCCCAGCTGATGTTCCCGCGCTTCGACGAGACCGCGGAGCGCACGCTGCTCACCACCGGCATGAACGCCTCCCCCGGCGCCGCGGTCGGCAGGGCGGTCTTCGACTGGGCGACCGCGGTGGAGTGGGCCGATCGCGGCGAGGACGTGATCCTGGTCCGCAAGGAGACCAGCCCCGACGACCTGCACGGCATGGTCGTGGCCAAGGGCATCCTGACCAGCCGGGGCGGCAAGACCTCGCACGCCGCGGTGGTGGCGCGCGGCATGGGCCGCACCTGCGTGTGCGGCGCCGACGAGCTCGACGTCGACACCAAGAACGGCGAGTTCACCGTCCGCGGCGGTAGGACGGTCCACGAGGGCGACGTGATCTCGATCGACGGGACCACCGGCGAGGTCTTCGACGGGGCGGTGCCGGTGGCCGACTCGCACGTGGTCCGCTTCTTCGAGGGCGAGCAGGTCGACGACCCGCTGGTCGACGCCGTCGCCCGGCTCATGGAGCACGCCGACGGCAAGCGTCGCCTCGAGGTCCGGACCAACGCGGACAAGGCCGAGGACGCCGCCCGCGCCCGCCGGTTCGGGGCCCAGGGCATCGGCCTGTGCCGCACCGAGCACATGTTCCTCGGCGAGCGTCGCGAGCTGGTGGAGAACCTCATCGTCGCCGAGGACGCCAAGGGCCGCGACAAGGCGCTGGCCGCCCTGCTTCCCCTCCAGCGGGACGACTTCACCGAGATCCTCGAGGCGATGGACGGGGTCCCCGTGACGATCCGGCTGATCGACCCGCCGCTGCACGAGTTCCTCCCCGACCTCACCGAGCTGTCGGTCGCGATGGCCGTGGCCGACACCCGAGGACACCGCAAGAAGCACGAGCGCAAGCTGCTCGAGGCCGTCAAGCGGCTGCACGAGCAGAACCCGATGCTCGGCCTGCGCGGCGTGCGGCTGGGCATCGTGATCCCCGGCCTCTTCATCATGCAGACCCGGGCGATCCTCGAGGCCACCGCGGCCCGCACGAAGGCCGGCGGCGACCCGCGGCCTGAGATCATGATCCCGCTCGTCGCCTCCGTGCGTGAGCTCGACATCGTCAAGCGCCGGATCATCGACGTGGCCCGCGACGTGCAGGAGGAGACCGGCGTCGAGCTCTCCTTCGAGGTCGGCACCATGATCGAGCTGCCGCGCGCGGCGGTCACCGCCGACAAGATCGCCGCCTCGGCGGAGTTCTTCTCCTTCGGCACCAACGACCTGACCCAGATGACGTGGGGCTTCTCCCGCGACGATGTGGAGGCGGCCTTCTTCAGCAGCTACCTCGACCAGGGCATCTTCCCGGTCTCCCCGTTCGAGTCCCTCGACACCGAGGGCGTGGGCTCACTGGTCCGCACGGCCGCCCGGCTGGGCCGCGAGGCACGACCCGGCCTCCACCTCGGCGTCTGCGGCGAGCACGGGGGCGACCCGGCGTCGATCCACTTCTTCGACGAGGTCGGGCTGGACTACGTCTCCTGCTCGCCGTTCCGGGTCCCGGTCGCCCGCCTCGAGGCCGGACGGTCCGCCCTGGCCCGCGGCTGAACGCGCTGGGCGGGCTGGACGCAGGGCCACCAGCACGCCCACGACCAGCACCAGCCCTCCCACCGCCTCCGCGGGCGCCGGCCGCTCGCCGAGCAGCAGCCACGCCGAGGCCATCGCGACCACGGGGGCGAGCAGCACCCAGGGCACGACGGCCGCGGAGGGGTTGCGCGCGAGCAGCGAGTTGAAGATGCCGAAGCCCACGAGCGAGGCCAGCCCAGCCGTGTAGAGCGTGGAGGCGGCCGCCTGCCAGGAGCACGACACCAGCGCCGAGGACACCGTGTGCGGACCGTCGACCACGAGGGACAGCGCCAGCAGGGGCACCGGGACAACGGTGGCCGACCACACGGTCAGCGAGAGGCCACCGGCGACGCCGGAGGCGCGGGACACGACGTTCCCGATCCCCCAGGAGAGCGCCCCCAGCAGGCACAGCGCCAGGGCTGCCCAGCTCACGTGCCCACCGCGACCGAGCGCCACGACGACCAGCCCGGCAGACCCGAGCAGGACGCCGGCCACCTGGTGGCGGGTGGGCCGCTCGCGCAGCACACCGGCGGCCAGGACCACGGTGAAGATCACCTGCGCCTGCAGGACGAGTGCGGCCAGCCCCGGCGGCATCCCGGCCGCCATCGAGACGTAGAGGAAGCCGAACTGACCCAGGGACATGAAGAGCCCGACCGCCGCCACCACGCGCAGCGGTGCCGTGGGGCGCGGCACCAGCAGCGCCGCGGGGAGGACGACCGCGGTGAAGCGCACAGCCGCGAACAGCAGCGGCGGCACCCCGTGCATCCCCCAGTCGATGACGACGAAGTTGAAGCCCCAGATCGTCGCCACGGCGGCGGCCAGCATCGAGTCCCTGCGATCCATGCCGACCAGCGTGCCGGTTCCCCACCATGCAGCACCAGCGAATGGTCCTGCACCGATCCATGTAGCATCGCTGCATGATCGACCTGCCCGCGCTGACGTCGCTGCGCGCGGTCGCGACCCACGGCTCGGTGGTCGCCGCCGCCGACGCCCTCGGCTTCACGCCCAGCGCCGTCTCCCAGCAGGTCAAGAGGCTCGAGCGCCAGACGGGCGTGCCGCTGCTCGAGCGGGTCGGCCGCGGGGTGATGCTGACCCGCCACGGGCGCCACCTCGTCGACGCCGGCGCCCGGCTGCTGGCAGACCTCGAGGAGGTCGAGGCAGGGCTGCACCGGCAGGCCGGCGCCGTCGCCGGTCGGCTGCGGCTGACCGCCTTCTCGACCGCCATGCGCGGCCTGGTGGCGCCCGTCGTACGCCGCCTGCACGACGAGCACCCCGACCTCCTGCTCGCCCTCACCGAGCGCGAGCCCTGGGACACCGTCGACCTCGTCGCCTCGGGCCAGACCGACCTCGGTGTCGTGCACAGCTGGGGCGACGTCCCGCTCGCGATCCCCGACCACCTCGCCACCACTCCCCTGGCCAGCGACGTCGCCGACGTCATCGTGCCCCTCGACCACCCGCTCGCCGCCCGCGCGAGGGTGAGCCCGCACGACCTCGTCGACGAGGGCTGGATCGCCACGCCGGAGGGCACGATCTGCCGCCAGTGGCTGACCAGGATGTACGACGGCACCGGGCGACTGCCCCGGATCGCGCACACCTCGATGGAGTTCGACTCACACCTCGCGCTGGTGCGCGCGGGCCTGGGCATCGCCCTGGTGCCGCGGCTGGGCCGTCAGGCCCTCCCCGAGGACCTCGTGGCCCTGCCGGCGCACGACCCCGTGCCCACCCGCGACATCGTCGCGGTCCACCGCCGGTCGATGACGGACTCCCCCGCCGTTGCCGCCGTGCTGGCCGCGCTCGCGGACTAGAACAGCGCGGACGCGAGGTTCTGCCGACCGCGCAGCACCCGGGGGTCGTCGTTGCCGACCGCCCCGAAGAGGCCGAGCAGGTGCTCACGCGCCTGGTTCCGCTCGTCACCCGAGCTGCGGCGCACGAGCTCGACGAGGCGGTTGAACGCGTCGTCGACGTGGCCGCCGAGCATGTCGAGGTCGGCCACCATGGTCTGGGCCTCGACGTCGTCGGGGTTCGCGGCCGCGGCCTCGCGCGCCTGGCGCAGGTCGACGCCCTGGGTGCGCTGGAGCACCTTCGCCATCGCCAGTCCGGCGGCGGCCTCGGCGTCGGCGGGGTTGGCGTCGACGAGCTTCTGGTACTCCGCCACCGCACGGTCGATGTCCCCGTCGCCGAGGGCCTCCTGGGCCGCGGCGTACCGCGGGTCGACCTGCGGCTCCTCACCCTCCTCGACCTCCTCGGCCGGTCCGCCCGCGCGAGGCTGGTGGCGGCCGGTGATCCCCTGCGTCGTGAGCTGCTGCATCACCTGGGTCAGGGCGGTGCGGAGCTCCTCGAGCGGCAGCGCGTCCTGGAGCAGCGGCGCCGGCCGGCCGTCGATGACGGCGACCACGAGCGGGATCGAGGGGATCTGCATCGCCTGCGCGATCGCGGGCGCGGCGTCGATGTCGACGAGGCCGGCGAGGAACCTGCCCTCGAACTCGTCGGCGACGGTCTGCAGGTCGTCGGCGAGCTGGCCGCTCTCGGGCATCCGGGTGCGGGAGAAGAACACGAGCACGACCGGTGCGGTCATCGAGGCCTCGATGGTCGCCTGGAAGTTCTCCTCGGTGATGTCCACGGAGTACGACGTGCCGCCGCCCCCCGTTCCTGCGGGCGCTCCGGGGGCCTGGGACGGCGTGGGCGCGGCCGGGCGCTTGAGGGCCGAGAGGTCGATCGCGCCGGGGCGGCTGAACGGCTGCTGCGTCATGGCCCCAATCCTAGGGATCCCCTCCGGCCGCCGGTGCCTGGGCACCCGGGCTGGTCCGCGACGGCCTGTCGCGAGCCGTCCCGGCCTGCGAGACTGAGGCCGGGAGGAGCACCGTCATGCTGCACGTCTCCCTGCTGGGAGAACGCACCGTCGTCGACGACGCGACCGGCGAGGTCCGGTCGAGGTCGTCACGGACGATCGCGCTCATCGCCCTCCTTGCGGTCCATGCCGGACGGCCGCAGCCCCGAGCCAGGATCGCGGGCACGTTCTGGCCGTCCTCGCCCGAGCAGCAGGCACTGACCAACCTGCGCCGCGAGCTCCACCAGCTGCGCCGCACGCTCGAGGACGACGACTCGCTGGACGTGACCTCGACCGACCTGACCTGGCGCGACCGGGACAGCTGCCGGGTCGACCTGAGGGTCTTCGAGCGAGCCCGGGAACGTGCGCTCCGGGCCGCACCGGACGACACCGCGACCGTCCTCGAGCAGGGCGGCGCGGCCCTGGCCGCCTACCGCGGCGAGCTGCTGCCCGGGCTTTACGACGACTGGACCCTGGCCCGGCGCGAGGAGCTCACTGCCGAGTGCGTGGAGGTGTGCGCCCTGGTCGCCGACGCGGCCCGGCGCGCCGGTCAGTGGACCGTCGCCCTCCAGGCCGCGCGGCGCCGCGTCGACCTCGCACCCCTCGACGAGGTCGGGTACCGCGAGCTGATCCGGCTCCAGGCCGCCCGCGGGGACCGCGCCGGCGCGGTGAGCACCTACCACCACTGCGCCACCGTCCTCCAGCAGGAGCTGGGCATCGAGCCCGACCCCGCCACCCGCAGCCTGCTCGCGGACCTCGTGGACCGGCCCTCGACCCCGGCGGCGAGGCCGCCCGTCGGCCCGATGGTGGCCTCGGTCGACTTCGTGGGCCGTCGCGGCGAGCTGGAGGCCCTCTCCACGACCATGGACGAGGCCTTCGGCGGGTCGGTCCGCGCCACGATCGTGATCGGCGAGCCCGGGGTCGGGAAGAGCCGCCTCGTGGCGGAGACCGCCCGTCTGGCGCGGCAGCACGACGCCACGGTCGCGGTCGCCCACTGCTACGGCGTGCCCGGCCGGCTGGCCCTCGCGCCCGTCGCCGAGTGGCTGGCTCATCCCGCCCTGGCCGCCGGGGCCGCGTCGCTGCCGCCGGTGTGGCGCACGGAGGTCGAGCGCCTGGTCCCGAGCGAGGAGGCCACCTCCCGTCCCGGCGGCTCCCGCGGCGTCGTCGACTCCTGGCAGCGCCACCGCTTCTTCCAGGGACTCGCCCGCGCGCTGTGCAGCACCGCACGGCCGGTCCTGCTCGTGCTCGAGAACCTCCAGTGGTGCGACGACGAGACGCTGGACTTCCTCTCCTTCCTCCTCGCCTCGGAGTCGCAGGCCCCGCTGCTGGTCGCCCTCACCTGTCGCGCCGGTGAGCTGCGGGACGGCCGCTCCGGCCACGGGGACTGGGTACGCCGCACCCGCGCCACCGGCCAGCTGACGGAGATCGAGCTCGCACCCTTCGACCTGGTCGAGACCGGCGAGCTGGTGCGGCTCCTCACGGGCCGCGACGTACCCGACCCCGTGGTGCAGGTCCTCGCCTCGGCGACGGGTGGCTTCCCCCTGTTCGTCGTCGAGGCCGCCCGGCGCGGCGACGGCCTGGTCGGGCCGGACCGGACCCCCACCGACCTCGACACCGTCCTGCGTGCCCGCTTCGAGCAGCTGGGACCCTCCGCGACCCAGGTCGTCGGGCTGGCCGCGGCGACCGGCCGCGACTTCGACCTCGACCTGCTCTGCGAGGCCTCCGACCTCGAGCCGGACGAGGTCGTGCGGTCGGTGGACGAGCTGTGGCGCCTGCGCATCCTGCAGGAGCGGCGGGCCGGCTACGACTTCTCCCACGACCTGCTGCGCACCACGGCCTACCACCTGGTCAGCCCCGCCGGCCGGTGGCTGCTGCACCGCCGCCTCGCCCAGGCGCTCGAGATCCTGTACGCCGGGCGCACCGACGAGGTGGCCGCCCAGCTGGCCGACCAGTACTCCCGCGCCCGCAACCCCGCCCGCGCGATCGAGCAGTACCACCGCGCCGCCGAGGTGGCCTCCCGGGTCTTCGCGCACTCCGAGGCCATCCGGCTCCACCACGCGGCACTGGTCCAGCTCGCCGCGCTGCCCCCCGGGGCCGACCGGGACCTGCGCGAGGTCCGCACGCTCACCTCGATGACCGCCTCCCTCAACGCGCAACGGGGCTACTCCGACCCCGAGCTCGCCACCGCCCTGGAGCGCACGGTCTCGCTGGCCGAGCGGCTCTCCCAGCGTCCGGTGCTGATGGACGCCCTGGTGGGGCTGTGGGCCTCCCGCTTCGTGCGTGGCGACGTGGTGCGCGCCCACGAGCTGGCCACCCGGGCGATCGGGCTCGCGGTCGTCTCCCCCGACGCCGATCCCGCGCCGGGCACCGAGTCGCTCAGCGCCCAGGCGCACTTCGCGTTCGCCGGGTCCGCGCTGTCCCTGGGCATGCCGGTGGTGGGCGCCCGCCACTTCGAGCTGGCCTGTGCGCACTCCTCGGACGGGCAGTCCCTGAGCATCGGCAGCCACCCGACGATCCACGCCCGCGCGTGGTCGGCGCACGCCTACTGGCTGCTGGGGGACGCGGCACGCGCCGGGAGCTGCGCAGCCGAGGCCATCGACCGGGCGCGTGCGGCGGAGCATCCCTACAGCCTCGCGATCGCCCTGGGGTACGCCGCCGTCACCTGGCAGCTGCTCGACGAGCCCGACTCGCTCCTGGCCGCGACCGACGAGCTGGGCGAGCTCAGCACTCGACACGGCTTCGCCTACTACCCCGAGTGGGGGCGCGTGCTCAGCGGCTGGGTGCGCAACGACCCGAGCGGCACGCTGCTGATGGAGCGCGGGATCGCCAACCTGCGGGAGGCCGGCGCCTTCGCCCGGATGCCCTACTGGCTGAGCCTGCTCGCCGAGCGGACCGATCCCGACCGGTCCCGGGCCATCCTCGACAGCGCCCTGATCTCGGCGCGGGTGCGCGAGGACCGGTGGTGGATGCCGGAGGTGATGCGTCGGCGGGCCGTCTGGTTCCTCGCGGACGACGACGCCGCCGAGCAGCTGCAGTCGGCCCTGGCGCTCGCCGAGGAGCAGGGCAGCGTCACCCTCGCCGAACGCTGCCGGCACGACCTCGGGCTCACGCGAACGCCTGCCGAACGGCTGCCCTCCTAGCGTCCGACTTGACCGCTCGAGCGAGCGGCAGTGACCTGGGAGGACACAGCATGACCACCACTGACACGGCGACCGCCACCGCTGCCTTCGACGACCTCGCGGGCCTGCTGCGGGGCCGTCTCGTGACCCCGCGCGACGCGGACTACGACGCGGTCCGGGCCGTCTACAACGGAATGATCGACAAGCGGCCTGCAGCGATCGTGCAGTGCCGTGACGCCTTCGACGTGTCGAGCGCGATCACGTTCGGGCGCAGGCACGGGCTCGAGATCGCCATCCGCGGCGGCGGGCACAACGCCGGGGGCCTGGGCGTCTGGGACGACGCACTGGTCGTCGACCTCTCCCCCATGCACAGCGTGCGCGTCGACCCGGCCCGGGGCACGGTGCGCGTCGAGGGCGGCGCCACGTGGGCCGACGTGGACCACGCGACGGTGGGCTTCGGCCTGGCCACCCCGTGCGGCTTCCTCGCCTCCACCGGTGTCGGCGGCCTCGCCCTCGGAGGTGGGGTCGGCTACCTCACCCGCCGCTACGGCATGACCGTGGACAACATCGTCGAGGCAGACGTCGTCCTCGCGGACGGCTCCCTGGTCACGGCCAGCGAGTCCGAGCACCCGGACCTCTACTGGGCCCTGCGCGGCGGGGGCGGCAACTTCGGGGCCGTGACGTCGTTCGAGTTCCGCTGCCACCCGGTCGGCGAGGCAGGCGTCATCATCGGTGGACCGGTGCTCTACGACCTGGCCGACACCGCCGAGGTGATGCGGTGGTACCGCGAGCTGCTGCCGACGCTGCCCGAGGAGCTCAGCGGCTGGATCGGCCTGCTCACGATCCCGCCGGCCCCGCCGTTCCCCGAGGAGCTGTGGGGACGCAAGGCCTGCGGCATCGTGTGGTGCTACACCGGCCCCCACGATCGGGCAGACGAGGCCCTCGAGACCGTGCGGAGCTTCGGCAACCCGCTGCTGGTGGGCATCCAGCCGATGCCGTTCAACATCCTCCAGTCGGCGTTCGACGCCCTCTACCCGGCCGGACTGCAGTGGTACTGGCGCACCGACGTCTTCGAGGAGATCACCGACGAGGCCATCGCCGTGCACGAGCGGTACGGCGCGACCCTGCCGACCGGGCACTCGACCATGCACATGTACCCGATCGACGGCGCGGCCGAGCGGGTGCCGACCGACGCGACGGCGTTCCCCTTCCGGTCCGGCGGCTGGGTGGGCGTGATCGTGGGGGTAGACCCCGACCCCGCGAACGCGAACCTGATCTCGACGTGGGCCAAGGACTACTGGACGGACCTGCACCCGTCCTCGACGGGCGGCGGCTACGTGAACATGATGATGGAGGAGGGCGAGGACCGGGTCCGGGCGGCCTACCAGGACAACTACCCCCGGCTGGCGCGCGTCAAGGCGACCTACGACCCGGACAACGCCTTCCACATCAACCAGAACATCAAGCCTGCCTGAGCGTGGGGCCCGGCTGAGTCGGGAGTCGAGTGGCGCGGGCCGGTTCAGAAGCGAGCCGGCTCGCGGTACTCGCCCCACTCCAGGCGCAGGGCGTCGCAGATCTCGCCCAGCGTGGCCTCGGCGCGCACCGCCTCCAGCATCGGCTCGATCATGTTCTGGTCGGTGCGGGAGACTTCGACCATGCGCTCCACGGCCGACCGGGCGGCGGCGTCGTCGCGTGCCTGACGGCGGCCGGTGAGCGTCCGGACCTGCTCGACCTCGACCTCGTGGGAGACGCGCAGGATCTCGAGGTCGTGGGTCACCGACTGCTCGTGGCAGTTGACGCCGACGATCCGCTTGTCGCCCTTCTCGAGCGCCACCTGGTACTGGAAGGCGGCCTCCGCGATCTCGCCCATGAACCAGCCCTCCTCGATGCCGTGCAGCAGGCCGCGCGTCATCGGCCACTCGGCGCCCTCGGCGTCGCCGGTCGAGGCGCGCACCTGCTCGGCGAGCCGTGCGGTGTCGGCATGGGTGAGGCCAGAGGTCGCAGGGCCGCCCATCGACAGGATCTTGTCGAAGATCGCGTTGGCCTCGGCCTCGATCCGGTCGGTGAGCGCCTCGACGTACCACGAGCCGCCGAGCGGGTCGGCGACGTTGACGACGCCGGTCTCCTCCATGATCACCTGCTGGGTGCGCAGCGCGATCTCCGCCGCCTGCTCCGACGGCAGGGCGAGGGTCTCGTCGAGGGCGTTGGTGTGCAGCGAGTTGGTGCCGCCGAGCACCGCGGACAGCGCCTCGATGCCGGTGCGCACCACGTTGTTGTAGGGCTGCTGCGCGGTCAGCGAGACGCCGGCGGTCTGGGTGTGGAAGCGCAGCCACTGGGCCTTCTCGGTCTTCGCGCCGTAGACGTCGCGCATCCAGCGGGCCCAGATCCGCCGGGCGGCACGGAACTTCGCGATCTCCTCGAAGAAGTCCACGTGGGCGTCGAAGAAGAACGACAGGCCGGGTGCGAACACGTCCACGTCCAGGCCGCGGGAGAGGCCCAGCTCGACGTACCCGAAGCCGTCGGCGAGGGTGAAGGCGAGCTCCTGCGCGGCCGTCGAGCCGGCCTCGCGGATGTGGTAGCCCGAGACCGACAGGGGCTTGTACGCCGGGATGTTCTCGGCGCAGTACTCCATCAGGTCGCCGATCAGGCGCAGGTGCGGCTCGGGACCGAAGAGCCACTCCTTCTGCGCGATGTACTCCTTGAAGATGTCGGTCTGCAGGGTGCCGTTGAGCTTGCCCGTGTCCACGCCGGCCCGCTCCGCGGCGACGATCATCATGCAGAAGACCGGGACGGCTGGGCCGCTGATCGTCATCGACGTGGTGACGTCGCCCAGGTCGATGCCGTCGAAGAGGAGCTCCATGTCCGCGGCGCTGTCGACGGCCACCCCGCAGTGGCCGACCTCGCCGAGGGACTTGGGGTCGTCGGAGTCGCGGCCCATCAGCGTGGGCATGTCGAACGCGACCGAGAGCCCGCCGCCACCGCGGCCGAGGATCATCTTGTAGCGCTCGTTGGTCTGCTGGGCGTTGCCGAAGCCGGCGAACTGGCGGATCGTCCACGTGCGGCCGCGGTAGCCGGTCGGATAGAGCCCGCGGGTGAAGGGGAACTCGCCGGGCCACTCGGAGTCCTCGGTCCCGTAGGCCGGCTCCACCGCGAGGCCGCTGAGGGTCGTGAAGTCGACCTCACGCACCCGGGACCTCTCGTAGCGGGACTGCCAGCGGGCACGTGCGTCATCGGCCATGGGCAAATGGTAGGACGCCCTACTAACTTCGTGAAGTCCTCAGCGGGTCCAGCGCACCAGTACCCCGTCGCGGACCTCCACCTCGGTCGGAGGTCGCGGGCGAGGGTGGGCGCGCAGGTGCTCGAGCACTCCGAGCCGACCGGTCAGCCGGACCGACCCGTCCGACCAGCGCACCTGCGGGTGCAGCAGCGCCGCGACCGCGTCCCACTCCCCCGCGTCCATCGCCGCCCAGGCTGCGGCGGTCGGCTCGGGCATCTCCGGGAGCTCGTGCAGCATGCGCGGCACGCACATCCGCCACGCGTCGGTCACCAGCTCGCGCATCTCCTCGACGTCGAGCCGGTCCAGGTGCGCGCAGACCCACTGGTAGCGCAGGTCCCGCGGCGGGGGCAGGAAGAACGTCTGCGGGTCCGAGGCCACCAGCCCGTCCCGCTCGGCCCTCGGGAAGCCGAAGCCGAGGTCCTGCTCGTCCCTCGAGAACGCCGCGAAGACGATCTGGCCGACCCTGAGCTTCCAGCGACCGCCGACCAGCCGCTCGTAGGCGCGGGGCAGCGCCAGGCCGACGCGTCGCACGTCGTCGGATGTCACCACGTCCGCCACCCCGGTTTCGACGCGCCCGTCGCGACCTCGTGCCTCGGTCGCGGGGCTTGCTCAACCTGGATGAGCCCACGCGCCGCGCTCGTTCCTCGCGCGGCGCTGCTCATCTCAGAAGTCCCCGGCGGCCTGCCGCACCGGGGCGAGCAGGTGCGAGAGCGTCGTGAGGTCGTCGTCGGAGAGCGCCCCGAGGGCGAAGTCGGCGCCCACCAGGTCGCGGGTCGCCACCTCGACGAGGTCCCGACCCGTCCGGGTGATCTCGGCGAGCACGGCCCGGCCGTCGTCGGGGTGGGGCCGCCGCGAGATCAGCCCGTCGGCCTCCAGCCGCCGGGCGATGGAGGTGATCGAGGTGGGGTGCACCTGCAGCCGCTCGCCCATCTTCCCGAGCGGGAGCGCGCCCCGCGAGGAGAACACCAGCAGGACCAGGGCCTCGTAGCGGGCGAAGGTCAGCCCGTGCGGCCTCAAGATGGCGTCGAGGCGGCCGAGGACCAGCTGCTGGACCCGCATCAGCGAGGTGACGGCGTGCATCGCCGCGACGCCCTCCCAGCGGTCCCCCCACTGCCGGGCAGCCTCGTCGATCGGGTCGAAGGGCAGGCGCGACATGCGGGGAACACTATCCGTCCGGGCGGAGAGGATGCCTAGTTGACCACGCGCGGGCCGCGGAGTCCCGACCGCTGCACGACCCGCTGGATCGCGAGGTCGCGCTGGTCGGGCTTGCCGACGTAGCGGATGTCGCGCAGTCCCTGCTCCTGCGCG
>Ga0308176_10001667_pt1 | contig 13977 bp, 15 predicted proteins | sample PhyCR2_3_FD_203890 | JGI IMG/M metagenome (GOLD analysis project Ga0308176, IMG submission 203890) | Soil microbial communities from UC Gill Tract Community Farm, Albany, California, United States - DLSLS.C.R2 | ecosystem: Environmental > Terrestrial > Soil > Agricultural land | place: USA...
AGTTGTCGGTGAACTGCAGCGACGTGTTGCCGATGGCGATGATGATCCCGGCGGCGATCGGGACGAGGTTGACCGGGTTGCTGAAGTCGACCCCGTTCTCCTTCCAGATCTTGGCGCCGAGCAGGCCGATCATGCCGTACAGCACGACCGTGATCCCGCCGAGAACCCCGCCCGGCGTCGCCGAGACCAGCGCGCCGAACTTGGGACAGAGCCCGAACAGGATCGCCACGATCGCTGCGACGTAGTAGGCGGCCGTCGAGTACACCCGTGTCGCCGCCATCACCCCGATGTTCTCGGCGTACGTCGTCGTCGGCGATCCGCCGAAGGTGCTCGCGATGACCGTGCCGACGCCGTCGGCGGCGATCGCCCGGCCCATCACCGGGTCGAGGTTGTGACCGGTCATCTCGGCGACCGCCTTGACGTGCCCGGTGTTCTCGGCGACCAGCGCGATCACCGCCGGCAGCATCAGCAGGATGAACGCGAAGTCGAACGACGGCCAGTGCCAGCCGACGACGTGGTTCGCGAAGTCGCTGTGCGGCGGGAAACCGATCCAGTCGGCCGTGCGCACGCCGTCCCAGTTCACCCGGAAGTGTGTGGTGACCTTGCCCGCCGCCGCGTCGAAGGCGGTGATCTTGCCGAAGATGCCGTCGAACGCCCACGAGAGCAGGTAGCCGATCACCAGTCCGAGGAAGATCGCGATCCGGCCGAAGAACCCGCGCAGGCCGACGGCCATCAGCACGACCGCGGTCATCGTGATCAGCGCGATCCACTGGTCCTGCGGCCAGTAGGTGTTGGCGACGACCGGCGCGAGGTTGAAGCCGATCAGCATGACCACCGCACCGGTGACGACGGGCGGGAGCACGACGTGCAGGGCGCGGGTCCCGGCGTAGTGGATCAGCACGCCGACCAGGGCGAGCACCACGCCGGCAACGAGCACCGCACCTGTGACGTCGGACGGGTCGCCGCTCTGCGCGTAGATCGCGGCCGCGCCGCCGACGAACGACGCCGACGTCCCGAGGTAGCTCGGCACCCTGCCCGAGACGATGAGCAGGAAGCAGATCGTCGCGATGCCGCTCATCAGGACCGCGAGCTGCGGGTTCAGCCCCATGATCAGCGGGAACACGAACGTGGCCCCGAACATCGCGACGACGTGCTGCGCGCCGAGGCCCACTGTGCGGCCCCAGGACAGGCGTTCGTCGGGGGCGACCGCCGCGCCCGGAGGTGGTGTCTTCCCGTCGTGGACGATCTTCCAGCCGATGGCCATGGCGGCCCTCCCCTGCTCCGGCGCCGGCACGCGGACCGGCGCGATGCGCGGTCCGCACGGCGAGGACCGCGGTTGTAGGTCAGAGTGCACCACCGGGGCCCGGTTTGGTGGGACGACACGACAGGACACGTCCGCGGCGCCGCCCGTGTGGCGGAGGTGCCCGGTGCCCTATGGTCGGCGGGTGACCCGAACGGTCCCGGTAGTGGCCTCCTCACTGGTGGCCGGCCTGCTCGACAGCGACGCTTCCGCAGGCGCGGTGCGGCTCGTCGAGGTGGCCCGGACCCGGGTCACGGTGCACTACGAGACCGGCCGGTCCGACGTACCCGTCCTGTGCGTGTGCACGCCCGACGCCGTACGGCTGCCCGCGTCGGTGGTGGTCGCGGGCGTCTCCGACCTGCGCGGCGGAGGGACCGCCGGCTGGCGGGTCGTGCGCTGGTGGCGGCCTCCGCGACCGCGAGGGCTCACGCCGCCGGCGGTCGTACCCCGCTCTCCCGTCGACGAGATCCGGCCCGGCGAGCTGGTCGGCCGCGGCCCCGGTCTGACCCCCAGCGGCGACGACGTGCTGGCCGGCGCCCTGGTCGCCGCGCACGCAGTCGCCCATCCGATGCTGGCTGAATGGCGCGAGCAGACCCGGCGGGCGCTCGCCACCCGGTCCACGACCGCGGTCTCGCGCGGACTCCTCCAGCACGCCCTCGAGGGCTGGGCGGTCCCGCCGCTGGCCGACTACCTCGAGGCGGTCTGCGCCGGCTCGACGGCCGGCGCCGCGAGAGCCGGGCTGCTGGCGGTCGGGCACTCCTCCGGTGCCGCCCTCGCAGCGGGCGCCGACCACGCCCTCGCCACGGCGGTCCGGGAGGCAGCGGCATGAGGCGGATCGGCCTCCGCCGCGGAGCCTACGTCGACTCGGTGACGCTGATGCAGGTCAGCCGGCGGGTGGCCTCCCTCGACCGGGTCACGTCGGCCCTGGTCGCGATGGCCACCGACCTCAACGTCGACCTTGCGGCGGGCATGGGCTTCGAGGTGCCGGACGTCTCCCCCAACGAGATGCTGGTCGCGATCGCCGCCGACTCCGACGAAGCGCTCGCCCGTGCCGAGGCGGAGGTCGAGGCCGCGCTCACGGAGGCGTCGCGACCGTCGGCCCCCGGCGGCTTCGGCAGCGCCCCACCACCGGTGACGGTGCGGGCCGCGGCGGCGCGGTCCGGCGCCACGGCCGCGCTGATCTCGACCCCCGGGCAGCACGCGTTCGTCGACGCCGTCGACGCGGTGGACGCGGGTCTGCTGACCATGGTGTTCAGCGACAACGTGCCGCTGGAGCAGGAGGTCGCGCTCAAGGAGTACGCCGACGAGAACGACGTGCTGGTGATGGGCCCGGACTGCGGTACGGCGGTCCTCGGCGGCGTCGGGCTCGGGTTCGCCAACGTCGTGCGTCCCGGTCCGGTCGGCATCGTCGCCGCCTCCGGCACCGGGGCGCAGCACCTGATGTCGCTGCTGGACGGTGCGGGCGTCGGCGTCTCGCACTGCCTCGGTGTCGGCGGGCGCGACCTGTCCGAGCAGGTCGCCGGCCGGTCGACGATGCGGGCGCTGGACCTGCTCGCCCACGACGAGCAGACCGAGGTCGTCGTGGTGGTCTCGAAGCCGCCCGCACCCGCGGTCGCCGAGCGCGTGCGCGCCCGCGCCGCCCGGCTCGGGAAGCCGGTGGTGCTGGCGCTGCTGGGGCCGGGACAGCCCGACCTCACCGAGACCGCTCGAACTGTGGCCGAGGCCACGGGGTCGTCGTGGGCCGCGCCGGAGGGCTGGCCCGGTTCGGTCCGGCACGGTCGGGGCGGCGCGCTGCGCGGGCTGTTCGCCGGCGGGACGCTGTGCGAGGAGGCGATGATCGTCGCCGCCGACCGGCTCGGCCCCGTCTACTCGAACATCCCGCTGGACCCGCGCTGGGCGCTCGACGAGGACCTCGCCCTCGGCGACCACCACGCGATGCTCGACCTCGGCGACGACCGGTTCACGCGCGGACGGCCGCACCCGATGATCGACGGGTCGACCCGCGTCGACCTCGCGCGGCGGCTGCTCGAGGACCCGGCCACGTCGGTGCTGATGCTCGACGTGGTGCTCGGTCACGCCGCCGAGTCCGATCCCGCCGGTGAGCTCGGGGCGACAGTGCGGATCGCCACCGGGCTGGAGATCCCGGTCGTGGTGAGCGTCGTCGGCACCCGCGACGACCCGCAGGGGCTCGACCAACAGATCCGTGTGCTCCGCGACGCCGGGGCGTGGGTCCACCGCTCCAACGCCGAGGCCGCCAGGGCCGCTGTCGCTCTCGCGACGGGAGGCACGCCGTGAGGCTCACCGCGCCGGAGTCGGTGGTCGTCGCCGGCGCCTCGCTGCTCGCCGACCCGCTGCGCCGGCAGGCGGTGGACGTCGAGGAGGTGCAGTGGCAGCCACCCACCGGTGACCCGGCCGCGCTCGCGACGGTGATGGCCGACCGGCGCCGGGCCGCCGCCAACGCCCACGCGCTGGAGGCGATGCTGGGTGCGGAGGCACAGCTGGTCGACGTGCTCCCGGCGTCCGAGGTGCTGGGCCTGCAGCCCGGTGAGTTCCTCCACGCCGGACCGCCGATCGACTGGGACCGCGCGTCCGGCCCGCTGCGGGGCGCGCTCATCGGCGCGAGCCTGTTCGAGGGCCTCGCGGCCACGCCGGAGGAGGCCGAGCGGCTGCTGTCCGGCGGGGACGTGTCGCTGGCGCCGTGCCACAGCCGCGGTGCGGTGGGCCCGATGGCCGGGGTCGTCTCGCCGTCCATGTGGATGTTCTGCCTTCGCGACGAGGCGAACGACGCCTCGTCGTACTGCTCGCTGAACGAGGGGCTGGGGAAGGTGCTCCGCTACGGCGCGTACGGCGACGAGGTGATCGACCGGCTGCGCTGGATGACCGACGTGCTCGGGCCCCTGCTGCAGAAGGCCGTTCGGAAGCAGGGGACGGTCGACGTGAAGGCGATCGCCGGGCAGATGGTCCAGATGGGCGATGAAGGGCACAACCGCAACCGCGCCGGCACGCTGATGTTCTTGCGCGAGGTGCTGCCGGCGCTGATCGACTCCGGGGCGCCGACCCGCGACGTGGCCGAGGCAGCGCGGTTCGTGTCCGGCAACGACCACTTCTTCCTCAACCTGGTGATGCCTGCGTGCAAGCTGGTCACCCGCGCCGGGGCCGGGATCCCGGGGTCCAGCGTGGTCACGGTGATGTCGCGCAACGGGACCGACTTCGGCATCCAGGTCTCCGGCACGGGCGAGGAGTGGTTCACCGCGCCGGCGAACACGCCGGAGGGGCTGTTCCTCGGCGACTACGGCCCGAAGGACGCCAACCCGGACATCGGCGACTCGGCGATCACCGAGACGGCCGGGCTCGGCGGACTGTCCATGGCGACGGCGCCGGCGATCGTCCGGTTCGTCGGCGGGTCGGTGCCGGACGCCCTGGCCACCACCCAGCGGATGTACGACATCACCGTCGGGGAGAACCCGGCCTTCGCGATACCGGTGCTGGAGTTCCGCGGTGCCCCGACCGGGGTCGACGTGACGGCCGTCGTGCGCAGCGGGGTGCTGCCGCAGATCAACACCGGGATGGCCGGCAGGGTCGCGGGCACCGGTCAGGTCGGCGCCGGCCTGGTCACGCCGCCGATGGGCTGCTTCACGCAGGCGCTCGACGCGCTGGCCGCTGCCGTACCGTCCTGAGCGTCCACCCGGTCAGCGGGTGTGGGCGTTCACCAGCGCACGGACCCGCCGGACCTGCTGGGTCGCCCGGTCCCCGTCGGAGCTCTGGATCCCCATCGCCGGGACGGTCGTGCCGTCGGAGAGGTCCAGCACCGCCCACGGACTTCCCGACCGGAGGCTGACCGCCAGGATCTCGTTCCACTCGAACCTGCGGGTCCGGTAGCCGTTCACCACGGTCAGCCCGTTCTCCCTCGCCACGACCCGGGACCGGGCGAGGGCGTAGCCGGCGGCGTAGAACAGCACGCCGAAGCCGACGAGGGTGATCCGCTCGAGGATCGTGAACTGGTCGCGGATCTCCGCCGGCAACGAGAGCCACATGACGACGACGACCGCCAGGAGCAGCGCACCCAGGACATAGATCGCCAGCCGCACGCCGAGCGGCCGGAACGTCACCGGCAGTCCGGTGTCAGAGTCTGCAGGCATGGATGTCGGTCGACAGGATGCCTCGGGCTCCGAGGCCGTACAGCTCGTCCATCACCTTCTGCGCCCGGTCTCGCCGCACCATCGACCGGACCGCGAACCAGCCCTCCCGGTGCAGCGGCGACACCGTCGGGCTCTCGATGCCCGGAGTCAGCGCCACCGCCTCCTCCACCCGCTCACCCGGGATGTCGTAGTCCATCATCACGTAGGACCGCGCGACCAGGACGCCCTCCAGACGACGGTGGAACACCGTCAGGCCGGGTGACTGCTCGATCCCCGCCCGCGTGATCAGCACCGCCTCGGACTCCAGGATCGGCTCGCCGAACACCTCCAGCCCCGCGTTGCGCAGGGTGCTGCCGGTCTCCACGACGTCGGCGATCACGTCCGCGACCCCGAGCTGCACGCTGGTCTCGACCGCCCCGTCCAGCCGGGTGACGTGGGCGTCGACGCCGTGCCGCTCGAGGTGCCGGCGCACCACTCCGTCGTACGACGTGGCGATGCGGAGCCCCGCGAGGTCGGCGACGTCACGGGCCGTGCCCGGCGGCGCGGCGAAGTGGAACCGCGAGCGGCCGAAGCCGAGAGCGAGCAGCTCCTCGGCCTTGGCGCCGGAGTCGAGCAGCAGGTCCCGTCCTGTGATGCCGACGTCGAGGGTGCCCTCCCCGACGTACAGCGCGATGTCACGCGGTCGTAGGTAGAAGAACTCGACGCCGTTCTCGCCGTCGGTCAGGGTCAGCCGCTTGGCGTCCGTGCGCTGCCTGTAGCCGGCCTCGCGCAGGATGTCCGTCGCGTCCTGGGACAGCGACCCCTTGTTGGGGACGGCGATCCGGAGCAACGCAGGGTCAGGCACCAGGGTCTCCTCAGAGGTGGGCGTAGACGTCGTCGAGGGTGAGGCCGCAGCTGAGCATCATCACCTGCGCGTGGTACAGCAGCTGGCTGAGCTCCTCCGCGGCACGCTCGGGACCCTCGTGCTCGGCGGCCATCCACGACTCCGCCGCCTCCTCGACGAGCTTCTTGCCGATCGTGTGCACGCCGGCGTCGAGCTCCCGGACCGTGGCGGACCCCTCGGGGCGTGTCTGCGCCTTGCCCTCGAGCTCGGCCCAGAGCTCCTCGAACGTCTTCACGACCGACAGGGTACGGCGTACGGCGACCCCGCGACCCGCCGTCCCGGTCCCCCGGTGCTCGGTGGTGACGGCCTCTCGGGGTAGACACCTGACGTGACCACCGAGCCGCCGCTGCTGCTGGCCCTGGACCTGACGGGGACCTTCGCGTTCGCGCTCAACGGCGCCCTCACCGCCCTGCGGTCCGCCCGGCTGGACATCGTCGGCGTCGTCACCCTCGGCATGATCACCGCGCTCGGCGGCGGGATCGTCCGCGACGTGCTCATCGGCTACCTGCCGCCGGCCACCTTCAGCGACTGGCGCTACCTGGCGGTCGCGGCCGCCGGCGGCCTGGTGGCGTCCGTCCTGGGGCGGCGGCTGGACCGGCTGGTCCGGCCGATCACGGTGCTCGACGCGGTGGGCCTGAGCCTCTTCGCGGTCACCGGGGCGAGCAAGGCGCTGCAGTTCAACCTCGGCATCGGCCAGGCCGTCATCCTGGGCGCGGTCACCGCGGTCGGCGGCGGCACGCTGCGCGACGTGCTGGTCCGGCAGGTCCCGTCGGTGCTGAGCAGCGGGCTGTACGCCGTTCCCGCCCTGGTCGGCGCGGCGATCACGGTCGCCACGATCCGGACGGGCGTGTACGGCGTCCCGGCCGCCCTGGTCGCCGCCTGCGCCTGCTTCGGCATCCGGATGCTCGGCGTGCGGTTCGACCTCAACGCCCCGGCTCCGCCCGGCACGGACCGGGAGTGAGCCGCCGTGCGGCCCCTGACCGCTGCTAGGTTCGCGAGGTGCGCTTCGCGTTGAGTGTCCCGCCGTTCCGCAGCCCGTCGGACGTGCTCGCGCTGGCCGTCGAGGCCGAGGCCAACGGCTGGGACGGCGTCTTCTTGTGGGACCACCTGCGATGGGACGACCGGGTCGACGTCCACGACCCGTGGACGCTGCTGGGTGCCTTCGCGGTGCGTACGTCACGGATCCGGATCGGCACCATGGTCACTCCGCTGTCGCGACGCCGGCCCTGGGTCGTCGCCAAGCACCTGGTGACGCTCGACCACCTCAGCGGAGGCCGGGTCGTCCTGGGGGTCGGGCTGGGCGACCCTCCCGACCTCGACTTCGGCGACTTCGGCGACGAGCCGTCGTACGGATCCAGAGCCGCGATCACCGACGAGTCGCTCGACGTGCTGACCGGGCTGCTCGAAGGCTCCGTCGCCCACCGTGGCGAGCACCTTGCGGTCACCGCTGCGATGAGGCCGTCGCCGGTCCAGAAGCCGCGGCCACCGATCTGGATCGCCGGCCGCGCACCCCACCGCCGGCCGCTGGAGCGCGCCCGACGCTGGGACGGTTACGTCCCGATCTCGAGGGAGCTCCTGGCGCCCGAGGAGCTGGCGGCCTACATCGGCCCGCACCCACGCGAGGACTGGGACCTGGTCGCACAGTGGACGCCCGGCGTGCCGGCGGACGAGTTCGCCGATGCCGGCGCGACCTGGCTGGTCCGCTCGTGCAACCCGAAGGACGACGGCTGGTTCGACGAGCTGCAGGGGCTCGCGTCGACTGCTCCCCGCTGAGCCGCTCAGCCGCTCAGCCGCTCAGCCGTCGGCGTCGTCAGCGGGCCACTCGTCGAGGACCGACAGGTCGGCGTGCACGGCGACGGTCGACCCTTCCGGCAGCACGTCGAGCAGCCCCTGCTCGAGGCCGGGGTCGCCGATGTCCACGCCCACGATCAGGGCGTAGTGGTTGAGCTCCGACCAGCTGTGCTTCCCCAGCAGCTGAACGCGGCTGACGTTGCCCGACCGGTGCGGTGGCCGCTTCGGGAGGGACTCCAGGTAGGGGCTCAGCATGCCGATGGTCTCGTCCCGCGCCGCCTGCTCCTCGTCCATCTGCTCCTGGGTCGGCGACGCCCCGTCACCCGAGGTCTCGAGCTCGCCCACCGGCGGGACGTCGATCTGCACGATCAGTGTGCCCATGGCCGCCACCCCTCGTCGGGCAGCGAGTCGCGCTGCCGTCGTACGAGAACTCGCCCCCGCGCGGCCAGCCTGGCACAGCCGCCGCGGGACCGACATGGCCCGAAGGGGCGGCCCTGTGCGGGGCCCGGTGGATCCGACACGATGGCTCCATGAAGCACATCGGGTTCCTGTCCTTCGGCCACTGGTCGCCCTCCCCGCACTCGCAGACCCGCTCGGCCTCGGACGCGCTGCTGCAGTCCATCGACCTCGCGGTCGCCGCCGAGGAGCTGGGGGCCGACGGCGCCTACTTCCGGGTCCACCACTTCGCCCGCCAGCTCTCGAGCCCGTTCCCGCTGCTGGCGGCCGTCGGGGCGAGGACCGATCGGATCGAGATCGGCACCGGCGTCATCGACATGCGCTACGAGAACCCGCTGTACATGGCCGAGGACGCCGGCTCCGCCGACCTCATCGCCGGCGGCCGGCTCCAGCTGGGCATCAGCCGCGGGTCACCGGAGCAGGTCGTCGACGGCTTCCGCTACTTCGGCCACGAGCCCGAGGACGGCTCCGACCACGCGACGATGGCCCGCGAGCACACGGCCACGTTCCTGCGGGTGATCACCGGTGAGGGCTTCGCCGAACCGAGCCCCCGGCCGATGTTCCCGAACCCGCCCGGCCTGCTGCGGATCGAGCCGCACTCCCCCGGGCTGCGCGACCGGATCTGGTGGGGAGCCGGGTCCCGTCTCACGGCGGAGTGGGCCGCCGAGCAGGGCATGAACCTGATGAGCTCGACCCTCCTCACCGAGGACACGGGCGTCCCGTTCCACCGGCTGCAGGCCGAGCAGATCCAGCGGTTCCGCGACGCGTGGAAGGCCGCGGGTCACCCCCGTGAGCCGCGGGTCTCGGTCAGCCGCAGCGTGTTCCCACTCGTCAGCGACCTGGACCGGGCCTACTTCGGCCAGGAGACCCGCAGTCAGGACCAGGTCGGGTACCTCGAGGGCGGTGCGGCGAGGTTCGGCAAGACGTACGCCGGTGAGCCGGACCGGCTGGTCGCGGAGCTCGCGCAGGACGAGGCCGTCGCGGCCGCCGACACCCTGCTGCTGACCGTCCCGAACCAGCTCGGCGTCGACTACAACGCCCACGTCATCGAGGCGCTGCTGCGTCACGTGGCCCCGGGACTAGGCTGGCGCTGAGGCGGGGGTGGACGCAGGGAGATCGCGATGACCACGTACACAGTCGGCTACTTCGTCGGCAGCCTGTCGTCCACGTCGATCAACCGGATCCTCAGCAAGGCACTGATCCGGTTGGCGCCCGACGACATGGAGTTCACCGAGCTGCCGATCGGGAACCTGGCGCTCTACAGCCCGGACCATGACGACGACTACCCGCCCGAGTCGGCCGCACTCAAGGAGGCGATCCGCAGCTCGGACGCGGTCCTCTTCGTGACTCCCGAGTACAACCGCTCGATCCCGGGCGCTCTGAAGAACGCCATCGACTGGGCGTCGCGGCCCTGGGGCCAGAACTCCTTCGACCACCTGCCCGCGGCCGTGATCGGCGCCTCGCCGGGCCAGATCGGCACCGCGGTGGCCCAGCAGAGCCTGCGCGGCGTGCTCAGCTTCTGCAACGCACGGCAGATGACCGCCCCCGAGGGCTACATCACCTTCCGGCCCGGACTCATCACCGAGGACGGCGAGGTCACCGACGAGTCGACCACGGCCTTCCTGACCGACTTCATGCAGGAGTTCCGGATCCACATCGAGCGTGTGCTGACCGTGCTTCCCCGCGCCTGAGACCCTCCCGCGTCCTGGGTGACGGCGACCAGCCTGCGACCGGCTCAGGAGTCATCCGGCTCGTAGCCGCGTCGGATCCGGCGCAACGTCTTCGCCGTCGTCAACGCGGCGGCGGTGGCCTCGTAGCCCTTGTCCTCGCTGGACCCCTCGAGCCCCGCCCGGGCCAGGGCCTGTTCCTCGGTGTCGCAGGTGAGCAGGCCGAAGCCGATGGCGACGCCGGTGTCGACCGCGATGCGCGACAACCCCTCGGTCGCGGCCGAGCAGACGTACTCGAAGTGCGGGGTACCGCCGCGGATCACCACCCCGAGCGCGACGATCGCCTCGTAGCCGCGCTCGGCCAGGGCGGCTGCGACGACCGGCAGCTCGAACGACCCCGGCACGCGTACGACGCTGGGCTGCTCGACCCGGTAGTCCGTGAGCGCCCGCTGTGCGCCGGCGACGAGCCCGTCCATCACCTGCTCGTGCCAGCGGGCCGCGACCACGGCGACCCGCAGGTCGTGGCAGTCGATCGGCTGGTCGTCGGGGGCTCCGGCACCGGTCATGTCGTCTGCACTCCCTCGGTCGTCGCGACGGCCCCGCTCGGCGGCAGGTCGGGCAGGTCGGGCAGGTCGGGCAGCCCGGACAGCTGGTGGCCCATCCTGTCCCGCTTGGTCAGCAGGTAGCCCAGGTTGTGGTCGTTGGGCCGCACCGTGAGCGGCACCCGCTCGACCACCGGGACGCCGTACTGGGTCAGGCTGGTGACCTTGTCCGGGTTGTTGGTCAGCAGCCGGACCGACCGCACGCCGAGGTCCCGCAGGATCTGGGTGGCGGCTCCGTAGTGCCGGGCGTCGGCGGGCAGCCCGAGGTCGAGGTTCGCGTCCACGGTGTCGCGCCCGCCGTCCTGGAGCTGGTAGGCCTGCAGCTTCGCGACCAGGCCGATGCCACGCCCCTCGTGCCCGCGCAGGTAGACGACCACGCCGCGGCCCTCCTGCACGATCCGGGAGAGGGCCTCGTCGAGCTGCGGTCCGCAGTCGCAGCGCGAGGAGCCGAACGCGTCGCCGGTGAGGCACTCCGAGTGCACCCGGGTCAGCACCGGCTCGTCGCCGGTGACGTCACCGTTGACCAGCGCCACGTGCTCGGAGCCGTCGATGGTGATCCGGTAGCCGTAGGCCGTGAAAGGGCCGTGCCTGGTGGGCAGCCTGGTCTCGGCGACGCGCAGCACGTGCCGCTCGGTCCGCCTGCGATGGTGGATCAGCTGCTCGATCGCGATCATCGACAGGCCGTGCGCGTCGGCGAAGTCGCGCAGGTCCTGCCCGCGCTTCATCGTCCCGTCGTCGTTGACGATCTCCGAGATCACCCCGGCGGGCTCGAGTCCCGCCAGCCTTGCCAGGTCGACCGCTGCCTCGGTGTGCCCGGGCCGGGCCAGCACGCCGCCCTCGGTGTAGCGCAGCGGGAACACGTGGCCGGGCTGGACGACCTCGAAGGCCTCGGTGGCCGAGTCGATGAGGGTGCGCACCGTGTGCGACCGGTCGGCGGCGGAGATGCCGGTCGTGACCCCGTCGCGCGCGTCGACCGAGACGGTGTACGCCGTCCGCATCCGCTCGCGGTTGTGCGGGGTCATCAGCGGGATCCCGAGCCGGTCCAGCGTCGGTGCGGTGACCGGCACGCACACCACCCCGGAGGTGTACCGGATCATGAACGCCATCAGCTGCGGCGTCGACCGGCTCGCCGCGAAGATCAGGTCGCCCTCGTTCTCGCGGGTCTCGTCGTCGACGACCACGACCGGCTTTCCGGCCGCGATGTCCGCGACGGCCTGCTCGACGGTGTCCAGGCGTACCGCGGGTGCGCTCACGCTGCCACCTCGACCGGGTCCGGGTGCTCGGCGCGGCTGACGCGCAGCCACACCCCGAAGCCCCACAGCACCAGCCCGGCGTAGACGACGTACAGCACGGCAGTCGGGTAGTACTGCGAGTGCCACAGCAGCGGCACCCCGACCACGTCGACGGCGATCCAGGCCAGCCAGAAGTCGTTCCACCCCCGGGCCATCGCGTAGGTCGCCACCATCGAGCCGACGAAGATCCACGCGTCGCACCAGAAGTACCACCGCGGCGCCGGCCACCCCGCGCCGATCACGCTGAACAACCACTGGACGACGAGGATCGACGCGGCAGCGGCCACGAGGTAGCCGATCCGTTCCCGCACGGTGGCCCAGCGCGGCGTGATGGCCGGCCGGTCGGCCCCGCCGCCCCGCGCCCGGCGCACCTCGTTCCACCGGTACCAGCCGTACACGCTGGTCGCGATGAAGAAGACCTGTCGGCCGGCCTGCCCGAACAGCGGCACCTGCGCCTGGGCGTCGAACGTGGCGGCGATGAACACCGTGAACAGCAGCACGTTGCCGACGATCCCGACCGGCCACGCCCAGACCCGACGACGAAGGCCGCCGACCGCCGAGGCGAACCCGAACGCGTTGCCGAGGATCTCCCGCCAGGTGATCGGGTGCCCGGCGATGGTCAGGTGGGCGTCGTAGAGGGACGAGAAGATGCTCATCAGGTGGGGTCCTTCTGCTGGTGCGGGAGCAGGCTTTCGACGTACTTCGCGACGATGTCGACCTCGAGGTTCACCGGGTCGCCGGGCTGCTTGGATCCGAGGGTCGTGCGGGCCAGTGTCTCGGGGATCAGCGAGACGGTGAACGTGTCCCCACGCTCCCCGGTGCTCGAGCTCGTCGAGACCACGGTCAGCGACACCCCGTCGACCGCGACGGATCCCTTCACGGCGACGTAGCGGCCCAGCCCCTCCGGAAGCGAGACCTCGACCAGCTCCCAGTGCTCCGACGGCTGCCGTCGTACGACGGACCCGGTGCCGTCGACGTGTCCTTGGACGATGTGCCCGCCGAGCCGGGTCGCCGGGGTGACCGCACGCTCGAGGTTGACCCGCGCACCGGGCGCCAGGGCGCCGAGGGAGGTCTTGTCGAGGGTCTCGCGCATCACGTCCGCGGTGAACGTCTCTCCGTCTCGCTCGGCGACCGTGAGGCAGCAGCCGTTCACCGCGATGGAGTCGCCGAGGCCTGCGTCCCCGGTGACGAGCGGGCCGCGGACGGTCAGCCGCACCGCGTCGCCCTGGTCCCGGACGGCCTCGACCACGCCGAGCTCCTCGACGATCCCGGTGAACACCTCAGCCTCGCTTCCCGACGGTCATCGTCAACCGGAGGTTGGTCTCCGCGCCGGTGCCGAGCGTGGTCGCGTCGGCGACCTCGAGGCGCAGCGCGTCGCCCATCGTCGTGATGCCGAGGTCACCGATCGCGGAGAGCCCGTCGCCGAGCAGCATCGGCGCGACGTACGCCACCACCTCGTCGACCAGCCCGGCCTGCACGAACGCCGCCGCCAGGGTCGGGCCGCCCTCGAGCAGCAGGTGCCTCCGCTCGCGCTCGTGCAGCTCGGCCAGTGCCTCGTGCGGGTCGCGGGTGCGCAGCAGCAGGGTCTCGGCGGCGTCGTCGAGCACCCGGCGGTCCGGGGGCAGGTCGAGCAGCCCCATGACCGCCCGCAGGAGCTGCCGGTCCCGGGGCAGGTCGGCGTCGTCCTCGTCGCGGACGGTGAGCTGCGGGTCGTCGACGAGCACGGTCCCTGTGCCGACCAGGATGGTGTCGCACGCGGCCCGCAGCCGCTGGGTGTCGCGCCGCGCGGGCGGTGAGCTCACCCAGCGCGAGGTGCCGTCGGCGGCGGCGCTGCGGCCGTCCAGGGT
>Ga0308176_10001668_pt1 | contig 13966 bp, 13 predicted proteins | sample PhyCR2_3_FD_203890 | JGI IMG/M metagenome (GOLD analysis project Ga0308176, IMG submission 203890) | Soil microbial communities from UC Gill Tract Community Farm, Albany, California, United States - DLSLS.C.R2 | ecosystem: Environmental > Terrestrial > Soil > Agricultural land | place: USA...
AGGGGGCATGGAGCGCAGAGGTTCGTGGGGACGCGGGCTGTAGCCACCGTCAGGCGGAATCTGCTTCATGCGATCAACGCGATCAGGGGGAAATACCGTGTCTGTACGTATTTTGTTGCGGGCGTTGTTGTCCGCTGCGTTGCTGTTCTGTGCCAGTGGGGTGCAGGCCGCTGCGCCAGATGTTGAGAGCTTCGCCAAGTTGCCGACCTTGCGCTCGCCGAGCCTTTCGCCCGACGGCCAGTATCTGGCGCTCTCGGTGCACAACAATGATGCCAAATGGGGCGAAGCCGATTACCAGTTGGTGGTGTTCCATCTGCCCGACCTCAAAGGGGTAAGCCGGCTCAACATGGCGCCGCATTACCAGCCGGCCGAGATCGTCTGGTTGAGCGACACCCGGCTGGCCGTGTCGCTGGCCTATACCTCCGGTTCGCTGGACGTGCCGCAGCAGACCGGCGAGGTGATCGCGCTCGATTACGACGGCAGCCACAAACAGACGCTCTACAGCCCGCGCCAGCGCGGTTCGGCGGGGGCCGGCATCCATTCGATGGACATGCCGCTGGGCGCAGCTTCGATCGGCGGTCTGCCGTACCCGCGCAACGGGCACATCTACCTGCACCTGTCCCGCTGGCCCGAACGGCACACCACCGACGACCTGGATGCGGTGCGCAGCGAGGTGTACGACGTCGACTCGGCCAACGGCAGGGCCACCCTGCTTGGCGGCATCGACAAGGGCAACATGGCGTTCGTGATCCACGATGGCGTCGCCCGGTACGCCTATGGCCTGATCGACGCGCACACCATGGAAGTCTATGCGCGCGCCGATGCCTCGCAGCCTTGGCACAAGCTCGACTCCAGCGTGACCGGCAAGGAGCTGACGCCGCTACGCATGAGCCGTGATGGCAGCAAGCTGTGGTCGCTCTACAGCGCCGACGGTGGACCTGAAGCGCTCGTCGTGAGCCAGCCAGACGGCAGCGCCAGGCAGGTGCTGGCAAGCGATGCTTTCGCCGCGGTGCAGGATGTGCTGTGGGACCAGGCCACCGGCACGCCCTACGCGGCGATTTTCACCGATGGCCGCCCGCACCTGACCTACCTTGATCCGGGCATCCATGCACAGGTACTCAAGGCGCTGAACGACAAGTTCGCGGACCACATGGTCACGATCGGCAGCATGGATGACAGCGGCAAGAGCATGCTGGTCGTGGCAACCAGCGATCGCGACCCTGGCACGGTGGCCCTGTTCGACACCGCGACGATGAACCTGCGCCCGCTCTACCAGGTGGAAGACTGGATCCATCCGGAACAGATGGCCGAGCGCCGCCCGTTCCGCTTCAAGGCCAGCGATGGCATGGAGTTGGCCGGTTACCTGACGCTGCCCAACGGCAAGGATCCGCACAAGCTGCCGACCATCCTGCTCCCGCACGGCGGTCCGATCGGTCCCAGCGACGAGTGGTCGTACGATCCGGACTCTCAATTCCTGGCCAGCCTTGGTTACGCGGTGGTGCAGGTCAACTACCGCGGCTCCGGTGGGCGCGGGCCGGATTTCCAACTGGCCGGCTATCGCCACTTCGGCGACCGCATCCAGCAGGACCTGCTCGACGGCCTGGATTGGGCCACCCAGCAAGGCTACGTCGACCGGTCCCGCCTGTGCGTGTACGGCGGCAGCTTTGGCGGCTATTCCTCGTTGATGCAGCCGATCCTCTCGCCGGGCCTGTTCAAGTGTGCGATCGACTACGCCGGCGTATCCGACTGGAGCATCGGTTTTCGCAAGAGCGACACCTCACGCATGAAGCTCGGGCGCAAGTATTTCGCCGAGGCGATCGGCGACGAAGCCGCCGCGCGCGCGATCTCGCCGCTGTATGAGCTCGAAAAGTTCAACGTGCCCGTGCTGATCGCTCACGGCGAGGACGATCCGCGCGTCCCCTACGAAAATGCCAAGGTGCTGCGTGCGGCGCTGGAAAAGGCCGGCAAACCCTATGAATGGTTGAGCAAGCCGAAGGAAGGCCACGGCTTCTATACCGAGCAGGATCGTGCGGACATGTATCGGCACATGCAGGCGTTCCTGGCCAAGTACCTGGGGCCCTAGCGTTGCTCATGGCGTGCCGTCGGCCTGGCCGGCGGCATGCCCGCGATTCCACTGCCATCGTTTTCTGGCCTCACCAGCATGGCCCCGCCCGACGACTTCCGCATGACGAACCGGCCACCCACGCCCGCGTCGCCCGCACCCGAGCGCCTGCGTCCGGGCGATGTTCGTACGCTCACACTGGCCGCACTGGGCGGAGCGCTCGAGTTCTATGACTTCGTGGTGTTCGTGTTCTTCGCGATTCCGCTGAGCCAGTTGTTCTTTCCGCCGGAAAGCGCGCCGTGGCTGGCGCAGATCAAGATCTACGGCATCTTTGCGGCAGGTTACCTGGCGCGGCCGCTGGGCGGCATCGTGATGGCGCATTACGGCGACACGCTTGGCCGCAAACGCATGTTCACGCTGAGCGTGTTCCTGATGGCGGTGCCGACACTGGCCATCGGCCTGCTGCCGGTGTACGCGCAGGTCGGCATGCTGGCGCCGCTGTTGTTGCTGCTGTTGCGGGTGGTGCAGGGCATCGCGGTGGGTGGTGAGGTGCCTGGTGCGTGGGTGTTCGTGGCCGAACACGTGCCGCCGCGGCGGGTCGGTTTTGCCTGTGCCAGCCTGACCTCCGGGCTTACCGTCGGCATCCTGCTCGGATCGCTGGTCGCCGCGACCCTGAGCCGTTCGCTCTCGCCGGAAGCCCTGCACGCGTACGGTTGGCGGCTGCCATTCCTGATCGGTGGCGTGTTCGGCTTTTTCGCGGTCTGGCTGCGCCGGTGGCTCAGCGAAACGCCGGTGTTCGAGGCGATGCATGCGCGGCGCGAGCTGGTCGCCGGGCTGCCGCTGGCGCAAGTGGTCGCGCATCACCGACCGGCAATGCTGTTGTCGATGCTGGTGACCTGGATGCTGACCGCGGCGATCGTGGTGCTGATCCTGATGACGCCGTCGCTGGTGCAGTCGGCCTTTCATGTGGTCCCGGCGCGGGCGTTCCTTGGCAACAACGTCGCTTCATTCGCACTGGCCGTGGGCTGCCTGTACTACGGCCTGCTGTCCGACCGGATCGGACCGGCGCGGGCGTTGTTGTTCGGTGCCGGCGGGCTGCTGTTGGCCGGCTATGCGCTTTACCTGGACCTGGCGGCGGGCGGCGTGCATTTCATCGCGCTGTACGCGGTGGCCGGTTTTTCGGTAGGCGTAGTGGGCGTGGTGCCGGTATTGATGGTGCAGGCGTTTCCGCCAGCGGTGCGCTTTTCCGGATTGTCGGCGTCGTACAACATTGCCTATGCGTTGTTCGGTGGGCTGACGCCGCCGCTGATCGGCTTGCTGGTGCAGCGCTTCGGCGTGCTGGCGCCGGCGCATTACGTGGCGGCGACGGCCGTACTGGGAATGGCGGTAGCGCTCGTACTGCTACGCCATCGGCGCGTGCCCCTGTAGGAGCGCACCTGTGCGCGACCACGGGCATTCCGGTCGCGCACCGGTGCGCTCCTGCGGCAAAACGCTAGAACTCGAGTTCCTGCGCGGCGCACAGATAATCAACCATCGGCGCGACCCGCCGGAAGCTCTCGACCGCCCACGGCAACAGTTCGGACGAGCAGGCGAACGCATCGTCGAAATTCTCGCCGGCGGCGAAATCCTTGCGCTTGAGGTCTTCGATCAATTCGTGCTGCGGATCGAAACCGCGTGGTGGGCGACTGAGCCGCTCGCCCCAGAAGCTCAGCCGCTCGCGGACCTTGCCCTGGGTGGCCTGCTTCCAGGCCTCGGGATTGTCGGCGAGGAAGCCGCGGATGGTCTTCAGCGTGTCTGATTCGGGATGCCACATGCCGCCGCCGGCGAAGCAGTCACCCGGTTCCAGGTGCAGGTAGAACGACGGGGCCGGGATCTCGTGACGCCGCTCGTGGAAGAAGCGTGAGCCCTGCCAGGTCTTGTACGGCAGTTTGTTGTTGGAAAAGCGCGTGTCGCGGTGGATGCGGAACAGCGAACCGCCGTTCTTGCGGGCGTCGGCGCGGTAGTGCGGGCTGATCTGCGCCAGCGGCGCGGCCATGTCGGCGATCAGCGCCAGGAACGGTTCGCGCACGTGGCGCTCGTAGTCGGCCTTGTGCCCGGTGAACCATTCGCGGCTGTTGTGGCGGCCCAGGGCGCGCAGGAAACGGAAGGTGGCAGGGGTGAAATAGGGCTGGGGCATCGGGCGATTATCCCTTGTAGGTGCCCATTTGCGGGCAATGCTTCTGCTCTGGGCTTCTTCGGAGCAGAAGGCATCGCCCGCAAGCGGGCTCCCTCATGGGGAATCAGGCGAGGGCGGGTGCGGGCGCCAGTTCGTGGCCCCAGGCTTCGAGCTGGTCGAGCAGGGCAGTCTGCTCGGGCCGCTCCTGGCGCAATGCAGCGATGCGCGCGAAATAGTCGTCCAGCGTGCGCGCGGCGAGGGCGCCTGGGCGCGTCAGGCGCGCCTGGCGGAAGGCCTCCCAGCGAGCCTGTTCGCCGGCGTCCAGGGTTTGCGGCCAGTTGCGCGCGCGATAGCGAAACAGCAGCTCGGGATAGCGCGGATCGCGGAACGGGAAGTTGCGCTCGCCCAGGTGCTCGGGCGGGGTGGCACGCACGTCGGCCAGCAGGCGCTTGTCCGCGTCGGGCAGGAAGCCGTTGTACAGCGCCAGCTCCGGGTCGTCCGGCGGGGCCAGTTCCGCGGCTCGGGCGAACACCCGGCGCAGCTTGTCGACCAGGCCATCGGCGCCGCGCAGCAGGGCGTGATGGCGCAGGCAGCGTTCCAGGTCGAGCTTCAGCCGACCGTGGTCGAGGTCTTTGAGCACCGACAGCGGCGCCAGCGCCGGTGCGCGGTTGGCGCGCACGGTGCGCAGCGGGATGCGCTCGACGCCCTCGGGCAGGTCGGCGCGAGCGGTGAAGATGCGGTCGGCGATGTCCTCGTCATCCAGTTCCAGCCAGCTGGCGGGATCGATGTCGAGGTCGTAGATGATTACTTCGCCGGCACGCGACGGATGCGGCGCCAGCGGAGCGATCACCGCCAGGCAATGCCGGCTGGCCGGGTAGCGCGACGACACGTGCACCAGCGGCGTCATGCCGACGACGTCCAGCAGGCTGAACACCTTCTGCTTGCGGCGCAGTTCGAAATGCCAGTCCCACAGCCGCGGTTGGCGCACGCGGATCAGCCGGGCCAGGTCGATCAGCGCGTAGACGTCCGACAGCGCGTCGTGCGCGCGCTCCTGCTTCAGGTGGTTGGCGCTGGCCAGGTGTTCGAGCCTGAAGCTCGGCGTGCCGTCCTCGCGGGTCGGCCAGACGATGCCTTCGGGCCGGAGCGCCTGGCACATGCGCACCAGGTCGATCAGATCCCAGCGCGAATTGCCGTTTTCCCATTCGCGGCCGTACGGCTCGTAGAAGTTGCGATACAGCATCTGCCGGGTGAATTCGTCATCGAAACGCAGCGAGTTGTAGCCCACGCCGCAGGTTCCCGGCAGCGCCAGCTGTTCGTGCACGCGGGCGGCAAACTCGGCCTCGGAAACGCCTTCGCGCTCGGCCTGTTGCGGCGTGATGCCGGTGATCAGGCAGGCGTCCGGATCCGGCGGCATCTCGCGCGGTGGGCGGGCGAAGAACATCACCGGCTCGCCGACGATCTCCAACTCGGCGGTGGTGCGGATGCCGGCGAACTGGGCCGGCCGGTCACGCCGCGGGTCGGCGCCGAAGGTTTCGTAGTCATGCCAGAGGAAGGTCTGCATCGCCCGATCATCGCATGGGCCCGGTGTGGTCTGGTCTACTCGACCAGGGCGCCGTGCGCGGAACCGGCCAGGGCGTCGCCCCGCCTGCGCTAGACTGCGCGCTTCAAGGAGGACCCATGAGCCACGCGCACGACGACAATCTGATCTGGATCGACCTGGAAATGACCGGCCTCGATACCGATTCCGATTCCATCCTCGAGATCGCCACCATCGTCACCGACAAGGATCTCAACCCGCTTGCCGAAGGCCCGGTTTTTGCGATCCGCCACGAGGTCGACCGGCTGGAATCGATGGACAGCTGGAATCGCAACCAGCACAGCAAATCTGGCTTGTGGCAGCAGGTGCTCGCCTCGACCACCGACCACGCCCAGGCCGAGCAGGCCACGCTGGAGTTCCTCAAGGCGTGGGTGCCGCCGGGCAAGTCGCCGATGTGCGGCAATTCGATCTGCCAGGACCGCCGTTTCCTGCACCGGCAGATGCCGCGGCTGGAACGGTTTTTCCACTACCGCAACCTGGACGTTTCCACGCTCAAGGAGCTCTCGCGGCGCTGGTCACCGTTGATTGCGCGTGGCCTGAGCAAGGAATCGGCGCACACCGCGCTGTCGGACATACGCGATTCCATCGACGAGCTTCGCTATTACCGCCAGCACATGGGCGCGCTGGGCGGGCAGGACTGACACGCGAGAACCCGAATGTTCGATGACCCCTTCGCCACCGTACTCGACTGCGCCGGCCGCCCGCTGCTGCTCGATCGCCCGCGCGTGGTCGGCATCCTCAACGTGACGCCCGATTCGTTCTCCGATGGCGGCGCCTTCGCCAACCTGGATGCGGCCGTGGCCCACGGCCTGGCGATGGCGGAGCAGGGCGCCGACATGCTCGACGTGGGCGGCGAATCGACCCGACCCGGGGCCGCCGAGGTTCCGTTGGATGAGGAACTGCGGCGCGTCATTCCGGTGATCGAACAGCTTGCCGCGCGCAGCACGCTGCCGATCGCGATCGATACGTCCAAGCCCGAGGTGATGCGTGCGGCCGTGGCCGCGGGTGCCGGCATGATCAACGACATCTACGCGCTGCGCCGCGAAGGCGCGCTGGATGCCGCCGCCGAGCTGCGCGTGCCGGTGTGCCTGATGCACATGCAGGGCGAGCCGCGTGGCATGCAGGACGAGCCGCATTACGACGACGTGGTTGGCGTGGTGCACCGCTTCCTGACTGATCGGCTGTTTGCCTGCGAACTGTCCGGGATCGACAAGCGGCGCGTGCTGGTCGATCCGGGCTTTGGTTTTGGCAAGACGCTGGAACACAACCTCGCGCTGCTGCGTGCGCTGGAGCGCTTCGCCGACCTGGGCGCAGGCGTCTACGCGGGCCTGTCGCGCAAGGCGATGATCGGTACGCTGACCGGCAGGCCTTCGGGCGAGGCGCGTGCAGCAGGCTCCGCCGCGGCGGCGCTGATCGCCGTACAGCGAGGCGCGCGCATGGTGCGTGTACATGATGTCGCCGCCACCGTCGACGCGCTGGCGGTCTGGCGCGCGGTGCGCGAGGGTGATACGCCATCGCGTCACGACACGCGTCCGCCGGCTCCACGCTGGCCCGACGAAGACTGAGCTACTTAAGGTCACGCCCGCCCCGTGGCGTCACCGCAAGGAACGATGATGAGCACACGCAAATACTTCGGTACCGACGGCATCCGCGGCCTGGTTGGGCAATGGCCGATCAGCGCGGATTTCATGCTGGGGCTGGGCCGCGCCGTGGGCGCCGTGCTGGCGCGCGAATCGCAGCGCAAGCCACTGGTGCTGATCGGCAAGGACACGCGGGTCTCCGGCTACATGTTCGAATCGGCACTGGAAGCCGGGCTGGTCGCCGCGGGCGTGGATGTCGGCCTGCTCGGCCCGATGCCGACCCCGGCGGTAGCGTTCCTCACGCGCTCGATGCGCGCCGCGGCCGGTATCGTGATCAGCGCCTCGCACAATCCGCATCACGACAACGGCATCAAGTTCTTCTCCGCCCAGGGTGAGAAGCTTTCCGACGAGACCGAGCACGCGATCGAGGACGAGCTGGAGGCGGACTTCATCACCGTGCCGTCCGAGCAATTGGGCAAAGCCACCCGCGTCGCCGACGCGGTCGCCCGCTACGCCGAATACTGCAAGGCGACCGTGCCGGAGGAATTCACCCTGCGCGGGGTCAAGATCGTGCTCGACTGCGCGCACGGGGCGACCTACCAGGTGGCGCCCAAGGTGTTCTCCGAGCTGGGTGCGGAAGTCACCGCGATCGGCGACAAGCCCGACGGCTTCAACATCAATCGCGAGGTGGGTTCGACGCACCCGCAAGCCTTGCAGCAGGCCGTGCTGGCACAGAGCGCAGACATCGGCATCGCCTTCGACGGCGATGGCGACCGGGTGATCCTGGTCGATCGCAACGGCACCATCGCCGACGGCGACGACATCCTCTACGTGCTGGCGCGCAGCCTGTTCGCCCGCGGCTGCCTGCGCGGGCCGGTGGTCGGTACGCTGATGAGCAACTACGGCCTGGAGCAGGCGCTGGCCGAACTGGAAGTGCCGCTGATCCGCGCCAACGTGGGCGATCGCTACGTGTTGCAGCAACTGAAGGCCAACGGCGGCATGCTCGGCGGCGAGACCTCCGGCCACATCCTGTGCCTGGATCGCGCCACCACCGGTGACGGCATCATCGCCGCGCTGGCGGTGCTGGAGACGCTGGCCGCCTCCGACCAGGATCTGGCGCTGGCCCGCCGCGGCCTGCAGAAGCTGCCGCAGGTGATGGTCAACGTGCGCGCCCAGGGCGCGCGTGAAGCGCTGGCGAGCGATACCGTGCGCCATGCGCTGACCGAGGTCGAGCGCACCCTTCAGGGCAGGGGCCGGGTGGTGCTGCGCGCCTCGGGTACCGAGCCGGTGGTGCGCGTCACCATCGAGGGCGGCGACGCCGGTGAAGTGCAACAGTTGGCCGGGTGGCTGGCGGACGCCGTAAAATCCGCCGCGCACACGCACATGACGGAAAATCAATGAAGCACGTTCCCACGCTCGACATCCGCCGCTACGACACCGACCGCGACGCCTTCATCGCCGAGCTGGGCGCCGCCTATCGCCAGTTCGGTTTCTGTTGCATCAGCGGGCACGGCATTGCACGCGAGTTGGTCGATGGCGCCTACCAGGCATTCGAGCGGTTTTTCGCGCTACCCGCCGAAACCAAGATGAAATATCACGTGCCCGGTTCCGGCGGTGCGCGCGGGTACACCCCGTTCAAGGTGGAAACGGCCAAGGACAGCCGCTATCCGGACCTCAAGGAGTTCTGGCATATCGGCCGCGAGATCCCGCGCGACTCGAAGTTCGCCGACGTGATGCCGCCAAACCTGTGGCCGGCCGAGGTACCCCAGTTCAAGCCCTGCGGCTACGGCCTGTACGAGGCGCTGGACCAGCTCGGTACACGCGTGCTGCGTGCGCTGGCGCTGCACATCGGCATGCCCGAGCGCTACTTCGACGACAAGACCGATCAGGGCAACTCGATCCTGCGTCCGATCCACTACCCGCCGATCACCGAGGCGAACATTCCCAACGTGCGTGCGGGCGCCCATGAGGACATCAACTTCATCACCCTGCTGGTGGGCGCCAGTGCCGAGGGCCTGGAAGTATTGAGCGAGGGCGAGTGGCTGCCGATCACTACCGAAGGCGACGCCATTGTGGTCAACATCGGCGACATGCTGCAGCGGTTGACCAACCACGTGTATCCGTCGACCTCGCACCGCGTGGTCAACCCGCAGAACGAGAACGCGCGCAAGCCGCGCTATTCGGTGCCGTTCTTCCTGCATCCGAACCCCGACGTGGTGCTCGACCCGCTGCCCGGCTGCGTCACGCCGGGAAATCCCAGCCGCTACGACACCTCGCTGACCTCACACGAATACCTGATGCAGCGCCTGCGCGAGATCAAGCTGATCTGAACCAGCCCCGCGCGTAGCCGCTCCCGTAGGGATCCTCGAAAAGCTTCCCTTCGCGCGATGCCATGTAGGAGCCCACTCGTGGGCGATGCTCTTACGCCTGATCGCACCCCAAAGCATCGCCCACCAGTGGGCTCCTACAGTGTTCGCCGGATGTTTACGGGGAGCGCGCGCGCAGGCGCTCGTTTTCTCAAGCCATCCAGAAAAACACCGCGGTCATCCGCTTGCTCGCCATATCCGTCAGCCCCCAATAGGCGCTGGCGCTGTGCACGAGGTTGGCCTTGTACACCAGCAGCCGGTTGAAGCGGTGGGCCACGCGCACGTCCTCGGCAAAGGCGTTCGGCATCACGAAGCGATTACCCAGCGCGTCGACCAGGTTGCGGTACGGCGGCGCCACCATGTTGCCGCCCAGCTGGCCGCCCGGCATGCGCTGGCGGAAGAAGCTGGTGCCGCAGCTGTCAGGCACCGTCGGGTTGAGATACAGCACCGCCGCGTAACGGCACAGGTTGAGCGAGTCGGTGTGCGGCTTGACCGCGCCTTCGACCGCACCAACTATCTGCACGCAATTGTGGTTGAGTTTCTGGCCGGCTTCGGTCTGCTCGACCCACAGCTTCTTGGCGCCGGTGGCCTGTCGCACCTGGGCGTCGATCCCGGCCAGTTCCTTCTCCAGTAGCGCCGGCATCGTACGCATGCCGGGCCAGGCCTCACCGGTGGTCGGGAAGCCATATTCCCAATCGGTCTTCGCCAGGCAGCGCTCGCGTACCGCATGCGGATCGGCCAGCGCGTCGTCCAGCACCCAGTAATCGCGCCCTTCGGTGGGCTTGCGGTAGGGCAGCGGGCGCATCTGGGTCGGGAACAGGCTCATGGCGGTCTCGCGGCGGCAGGCGATCACGTTAGCGCAGTTGCAACGATGCAGGCGATCAATCGAGCCGGCGGTAGCGCTTCGATTCCCGCGCGGACAACCACAGGGCGAACCGGTCGGGTGTCAGCTTGGCCAGCGCCTTGATCGCCCGGTTCACCCGCCCGGTGACGTGTACTGCCTCGCCACGCTCGACCGCCGCGATGCCTTCGCGGACCACGGCTTGAGCGTCCTGCCACAGGAAGCGTGGCAGCTTGCCGACCAGCGGGCGGGTGCCGGTGATGTCATGGAATTCCGACCAGGTGAAACCCGGACACAGCGCGCAAACGTGCACGCCCAACTGCCGGTTCTCCAGCGCCAGCGATTGCGAGAACTTGATCAGGTACGCCTTGCTGGCCGCATACAGCGTGTGGCCCGCCGAACCCGGTACGTGCCCGGCCAGCGAGGCCACGTTGACGATCCGTCCATAGCCGCGCTCGCGCATGCCGGGCAGCAATCGCCAAGCCAGTTCGGTCGGGGCGGTGAGCAGCACCTGCAGGAAATCGGCATGGACCGGCCAGTCGCTCGCCTCGAACGTGCCGGGCACCCCGTAACCGGCGTTGTTGATCAGCCAATCGACCGCCAGGCCTTCGCGCTGCAGGGCTTCTGCCAGATGCCGTGGCGCGCATGGATCGGCCAGGTCCGCGGGCATCACATGGACGCGCGAACCGTGCCGCTCCCACAGTTCGGCGGCCAGCTGCTGCAGGCGTTCGGCGCGGCGGGCGACCAGCACCAGATCGTGACCGCGCACGGCCAGCTCGCGGGCGAAGGCGGCACCGATACCGGCCGAGGCACCGGTGACCAGGCTGAGCGGGCGATCGGCGGGCATCGGCAATTCCGGGCGTGAGAAAGGGCCATGATGACCGGGCGATGGCACGCCTTCCAGCAGTCGTTTGCCGCTCTGCGGGACGGTCGCTATCCTTGCCGCTTTTCATCGGATGACTTCGCATGCGCAGGAAACTCATTGCCGGCAACTGGAAGATGCATGGCAGCCGCTCGATGGCCGACGCGCTGGTCGGCGAGGTAGCCGCGCAGCGTCCGCAGGATGCCGACGTGCTGGTGTTCCCGCCGTTCCCCTACCTGGCTCAATTGACCGCACGCCACGGCGCCAGCGGCATCGGCTTTGGCGGCCAGGACGTCAGTGAGCACGAAGGGCAGGGTGCTTATACCGGCGAGGTTTCCGCGGCGATGCTGGCTGATGTCGGCGCGCAGTGGGCGCTGGTCGGCCATTCCGAGCGCCGCCAGTACCACGGTGAGAGCGACGGACTGGTGGCGCGCAAATTCGCCGCCGCCTGCGCCGCAGGCCTGACGCCGATCCTGTGCATCGGCGAGTCGCTGGCCGAGCGCCAAACCGGGCAGACCGAGGCGGTGCTCGCGCGCCAACTCGGCGCCGTGCTGGCGCGCAACGGCATCGCGCCGTTCTACACCGCGGTAATCGCCTACGAACCGGTATGGGCGATTGGCACCGGGCACACCGCTACGCCCGAACAGGCGCAGCAGGCGCACGCGTTCATTCGTAGCCAACTGGAAAACGAAGATGCTATGATTGCCCGTCTGACCCGGCTGCTTTACGGCGGCAGCGTCAAAGCGGCAAATGCCGCGACATTGTTCGCGCAGCCGGACGTGGATGGGGGCCTGATCGGCGGTGCTTCGCTCACCGCAAACGATTTCCTCGGAATCTGCGCCGCGGCGCATTCAAGCGCTACGGACTCCTAAAGACCCATGTTTGTCATCTTCAGCGTGTTTTACATCCTGATCGCCGCGGCGATGATCGTGCTGATCCTGATGCAGCGCGGCGCCGGCGCCGATGCAGGCTCGGGCTTCGGCGGCGGCGCTTCGGCGACGGTCTTCGGTGCGCGTGGCTCAGCCAGCTTCCTCACCCGCGCCACCGCGGCGCTGGCAGCGCTGTTCTTCCTGCTCAGCCTGGGCATGGGGATCTACCTGAGCCGCAACGGTGCACCGCAGGCGACGCAGTCCGATCTCGGTGTGATGTCCGGTCTTGCCAACAAGCCCGCGCCCACCCAGAATGCGCAGCCCGCGGCACCGGCCGGCACCGACGTGCCGCAAACGCCGGCGCGGTCGAACAGTGATGTTCCGGCCGCCGGAACGCCTGCAAAGTCGGACGTTCCCGCTCCGGCGGGCTCGTCGAAGTAACACGCAACACACCTGCCCAGGTGGCGGAATTGGTAGACGCACTACCTTGAGGTGGTAGCGCCGAGAGGCGTGGGGGTTCGAGTCCCCCCTTGGGCACCAATATCGGAAGCGGCTTTTTCGCTCCAAAAAAAACCCGCCGTACGGCGGGTTTTTCGTTATCGGCAGGGCCAAACGCTTGCATTGCGAACGGCGCCCACCTACTTTTCCTTAACCATTCCCAAGGAGGGCTTGAAGGTGATCAATATCGTGCTCGTGGACGATCACGAACTGGTACGTACCGGTTTCAGGATGATCCTGCAGCAGCAGCCGGACATACGTATCAAGGGGGAAGCAGGGACGGCGGAGGAAGGTCTCAAGTTGATCCGCACGCAGGCGCCCGACGTGGCGCTGGTCGACGTGCATATGCCGGGGATGAGCGGCATCGAGCTGACCGAGCGGGTGATCCGCGCCAAGCTCAACACCCACATCATCATCATTACCGTGGTGGACGACGCACGTTTTCCCAAGCGACTGCTCGACGCGGGCGCGCTGGGATATCTCACCAAGGGTTGTTCGGCCGACGAGTTACTGGTGGCCGTACGCCAGGTGGCCGGTGGACGCCGTTACCTGGCGCCGGCAGTGGCCCAGCAACTGGCACTGGCTACGCTAGACGGCAATAGCGGATCGCCGTTCGACGCATTGTCCAGCCGCGAGCTGGAGGTGGCCATGATGCTGGTCCGCGGCAAGCCGTTGACGATCATCGGCGACCAGCTCAGCTTGAGCCCGAAAACCGTGTCTACCTACAAGCAACGCTTGATGGAAAAGCTACAGGTGGAGCACGTGATCGGGTTGGCTCATCTGATGACCGTGCACGGCTTGCTCGATTCGCCCAATCAGGTCGGTTGAGTCGACTAGAGCCGCTTTTCGTTGAGACGCTACGCGGTGTAGAGGCGGCAGAGGCTGGATAGTTTCGGGTGCTCTGGTGCCTTCCTGCGAGCGGAGGAAGCAGGTCTGTCTCGCCATCCTGGCTTGTGATTGAAATATCCGCCTGCTGAGTCCCGCATTTCCGGTCGCTCGGTTGCGTTAGTGACGACAAAAAAAGCCGGACTTGCGTCCGGCTTTTTCTGCATGTGGAGCTTCGGGTTTCCGCGGACGGATGGATCAGCCCTGCGAGGCATCCTTTGGCGGATGCGCGGTATCGACCGGCGGCGCAT
>Ga0308176_10001669_pt1 | contig 13966 bp, 12 predicted proteins | sample PhyCR2_3_FD_203890 | JGI IMG/M metagenome (GOLD analysis project Ga0308176, IMG submission 203890) | Soil microbial communities from UC Gill Tract Community Farm, Albany, California, United States - DLSLS.C.R2 | ecosystem: Environmental > Terrestrial > Soil > Agricultural land | place: USA...
TTTTCTCGGCCGAGGCGGAGCGGAGGATGCCGTCGATTACGGGCTTTGCGGTGTCAATGGGGATCGCGAAGTTGAGGTTCTGACCGCCGCCGCGTGTGTTGATGCCGACGACCTTGCCGTGCATGTCCACCAGCGGGCCACCGGAGTTGCCGGGATTGATGGGCGTGTCCATTTGGATCCAGTTGGCGAAGTCCCCGGTCTCCTGCTCGTCGATGCGCATGCGGTCGGGGTAGAAGGTGCGCTCGTTGTTGGAGACGTGCCCGAGTGTGACGGTACGGGCGAGGCCGAAGGGCGTGCCAATCGCCATCACGTGCTCGCCGATGATCAGGTGCCTGCTTTCGCCGAGCTCGGCGTGGGTGAAGGTGATGTTCTTGCGCTTGACGGTCTCCATGTCGAGCTGGACGACGGCAAGGTCGGTCCAGTGGTCGTCCCCGATGAGCTTCGCGGGGACGCGCTCCTTATTCGCGAGCGTCGCATAAATCTCGGCCGCCCGGCCGGCGACGTGGTAATTAGTGAGGATGCGGCCGTCATCGTCGATAATGACGCCGGAACCAATGCCGCGGCGGAGGTTGCGCTTGCCCTCGGAGTAGATCTCCTGGGCAACATCGAGGCGGACGACGGCGGGGAAGACTTTCTCGGTGACGGAGACGACGCGCTCGGGACTGGCGTCGGGAAACGGTTGGGAGGAATCGGCGGATGCCGCGGATTTCGCCGCCCGCCGGGCGGCTTTTTTTGCCGATTTAGCAGACGATTGTGACGTCGGCTGTGGTTTGCCCTCCAGAGGCGGGGCGGTCCCCGCCAGTGACACGGCCACGATGAGAGTGGCCAGACCGTGTAGCATCTGCCCCGACATGCGCTTGGCGCTCAAAGTGGCTCCGTCGGAAAAGGAAAGGGATGAACTGGGAACGGGCGCGTGCGGCGACACGAGTCCGGGCCGGGCAATCCCGGCGGCTAAATAGGATGCGCGAATTGATCGAATGTCGCAACCGTGGCGGACAAAAGCGGCGAACTTAGTCCCCGGTCGTGAGCTTGAGGTTGCGGATAGTGCCGTGGAAGACCGGAGCGCCGTCGTAGTCGCCAACCGGACGGCGGTTGTCGAAACCGACGCAGAAGTCCTCGGCCGGCTGTTTTGCCAGCAGGCCGGGCGCCTTGCCACGAGCCGGGGGCTTTCCGTTGAGCGAGAGGGTCATCGAGCCGTCGGCGGCGAGGTGCGCCTCGATGGTGGCCGTGCCGTTCAGCGGGTCTTCGGACCGAACGGCGCTCAATTTGCGGCCCGTTCGGACGGCGAAGACAACGCGGCCGTCCTTCAGGTACAGGGCGTAGCCAGTGCTGATGCCGCCGTGGGCGACGATCACGCCGCCGGTTGAATCCGGCTGGGCGGGGGTGACCTCACAGGAGATGGTGAACGGGCAGTTGGCGACCTGGGGAGCGGCGGCGGCGGGGACGACGTCGCCGGGCCCGAGCGCTTCGAGCGCGAGCGGCTTGGATTGGGCGGCGGGGGCGGCGGCGCGGGGCTTGGGTTTGCCCGCGGCGCCGGCGAATAGGAGCGTCGGTTCGTCCACGACGCCGGGCTTGCGCACGCCGCGGCCGGGCGAGCCGTCGCCGATTTCTTCCTTCATGGGCTCGGCCAACGCGAGGAGGCGTTTGACGACGTCGGGGTGCTGAGCCGAGACGTCGGTCTGCTCGGCGATGTCGACGTCGAGGTCGCAGAGGCGCGGCCGCGGCAGGGCGGCGCGTTTTTTCCCCGAGCCGGCCTGCTGCTGGCCGACGAGGGCGAGCTTCCATTTTCCGGACCGCACCGCCTCCAGCTTGTACCCCTTGAAGTAGTAATGTGCCTCACGCGGCGATTCGGTCGTCTTCCCGAGCAATAGTCCGGAGATGTCGCTGCCGTCGATCTTCCGGTCGGTGGGGAGTGCGCCGCCGGCGACGGCGACGAAGGTCGGAAGCAGGTCGATATTTCCGGCGACGGCGTCGCAGGCGGAGCCGGGGGCGATCTTGCCCGGCCACCAGGCGATGGTGGGTTCGCGGACGCCGCCTTCGAAGGTGGATCCCTTTCCGCCGCGGAGGAGCCCGGCCTCGCCGCCGTCGGCGCCCTTGGTGAGCCACGGGCCGTTGTCGCTGCTGAAGATCACCAGCGTGTTTTCGGACAGGGACAGCTCGCGAAGGGTATCGAGGACGCGGCCGACGCCCCAGTCCACCTCCTCGACCCAGTCGCCGTAGCGGCCGTTGTGCGACTTGCCGCGGAATGCGTCGCGGGGGTGCAGCGGGACGTGAACGGCGGTGTGCGGCAGGTAGAGGAAGAACGCGTGGTGCTTGTTTTCGCGGATGAAATTGACCGCCTCGTTGGTGTAGCGGGCGACGAGGCCGTCCTGCCCGGGTCCTTCGAGCAGCTCGATCACCTTTTCGTCGCGCACGAGCGGGACGACGTTGCGGCCGTCGGGGAGCTTGCGGCCCATGTCGTTGGAGTAGGACAGGCCGAGGTAATGGTCGAAGCCGTGCCGGGTGGGGAAAAACGGCGGCTGGTGGCCGGGGTGCCACTTGCCGATGCACATCGTGGCGTAGCCCTGGTCCTTGAGCAGCTCGGCGACCGTATGTTCGGCGGGATTGATGCCCGTTCGGCTGCGGGGGCCGAGCACGCCGGGGATCGATACGCGCGCCCCGTAGCAGCCGGTCATCACCTGGGCGCGCGACACCGAGCAGACCGGGGCGGCGTAGAAGTTGGTCAGCCGCATGCCTTCGCGGGCCATGCGGTCGAGGTTGGGGGTGCGGTTTTTGGTCGAGCCGAATGGGCCGATGTCGCCGTAGCCCATGTCGTCGATGAGGATGAAGACGATGTTCGGCCGCTCCGCCGCCGGCGCCGCCGAGCCGGGGGAGACGGCGATCACCAACGCGGCAAGAATCAGCGTCAATCGCATGGCTCGATTCTGCGCTGCCCCGCCGCTCCCGTCGAGGGCCTACGGATCGCGGCAGCGGCGGCAGATTGTGGTTTACCTGTGCATAGGTTGTTGACTGGTTGCTTCGCTCACCGCGGCGGCGAGGAGGTGCCGATATAAGGCGTCCCGGCAGTGGGGATGTTCTGCCCTTGGAAAGAGAAGTCGCCATGGGATTTGCTTCGGGTTCCGTCACGTTTCGGCGCTTTGCGGTGGTGGGGCAGCAGCCGAAAAGGATCGAGCAGGAGATGCTGGACAAGCTGTCGGAGCACGCGCTGCGGCCGGGGGACGTGGGCGTGCCCGAGGATGTGGAGTACGGCTGGTCCGGCGGGCGTCACGTGCTGGACGCGAATTTCTCGTTCGAACACAACGTGTTCAATGATTGCGTCTCCTGCGGCATGCGCGTAGACACAAACAAGGTGCCGTCGTCGCTGGTGAAGGCGTACCAGATCATCGAGGAGGAATCGGTGGCGGCGGGCAATCCCAGCGGGTTTATCTCAAAGCAGCAGAAGAAGGAGGTGAAGGAGACGATCCGGAAAAAGGTCGAGCACGACCTGCGCAGCGGGCGATTCCGGCGATCCAAGCTCGTGCCGCTGCTGTGGGACCTGCCGAGCGGCACGATCTATACGGCGGCGGCGGGATCGGCGCAGGAGCAGCTCATGGAGTTGTTCGAGCGGACGTTCTCGCTGCAACTTGCCCCGCTGACGGCCGGGTCGCTGGCGATGCGGATGCTCGAGCCGCGCGGCCGCCGCAGGGATTACGAGGATTTTCGCCCGAGCCGCTTCGTCCACGGGCCCGGAGGGGAGAGCGAATGGCCGCAGTACCCATGGGCCGCCAAGGGGCCGGAGCCGAAGGATTTCCTTGGCGACGAATTCCTGCTGTGGCTGTGGCACGAGGCGGACGCAAAGACGGGCGTGATCGGCACCGAGCAAAGCGGGCCGGTGGCGGGGGCGGATGTGACCGTTTACCTCGACAAGTCGCTCGACTTGGACTGTGCGTACGGACAGAGCGGGAAGGATTCGCTGCGCGGGGCGGGGCCGAGCCACATGCCCGAGGCGAAGGACGCGCTGCGGTCGGGGAAGGTGCCGCGCAAGGCCGGCACGGTGCTGGTGCTGAATAACCAGCAGTTCGAGTTCACGTGGAACCCGGAGCTGATGGCTCTCGGATCGGCCAAGCTGCCGGACGTGGAGGAGGCCGAGACGCCGCGCGTGCTGTTCGAGGAGCGGATCGCGCTGCTGCGGGAGTTGTGCAAGGCGACCGATGCGCTGTTCGACACGTTCCTGCGGTCGCGGGCGAGCTCGGCGTGGGAATCGCACACCAACGCGATCCGCAAATGGATCATGCACCCGCCCAAGTCGGCGGCGGCGTAATGCGGGGCCGGTTGTGTTCGCGCGAGCGGCTAGGTTACGTTGAGGGAGTGACGTACGGCAGTAAGCTCATTCGCAGGTCCGTCATTCCGCTTCAGCTCGACTATCACGCGCCGCAATCCGCGACGGCCGCGGCACGCCGCCGGCCTCGCGTGAGCGTGGGGATTGCCACATGGCTGATCGCCTCGGACGTGCTCGTTGCGGCGGTGGTGCTGTTGGTCGGCTCGGTCGTGTCGGACCACGGGGCGGGGGTGAAATTGTGCGCCGGGGCGCTGGGGGCCGGTTTCCTCGTGCTCGCCTGTGCCATCGGGCGGGACGCGCTGGCGTGCTTCCGCGCGGGTTGAAACGGGGAATAGAATGAGGCGGCATGGACCCGCCTGACCCACCTTCGCCACAGGCACACATGCCGGCACCGGTCCCGTGCCCGCTGGACTACGCGCCGCCGCCGTCGGACGCACCTTCGCGCGTCGCGCACGCCGCTGCCGCTGTGCAGGGGGCGCTGGCGGTGATCCTGTTCGTGCCGTGCACGCTCGGCGTCGCGCTGGGCCTGTTCATTGCCGCGCAGCGGATCGGCAGGGGGGACACGGGGGAAGCGATGGCGGGGGTGATTGTGATGCTTCTGGCCGCAATCGCGGCGGGGTGCTGCGTGCGGACGGCGCACGATTACTTCGTCAAACTCGGCGCGCGGCGCCACGAGGCGCGCTGACAGTCGCGCGGCGCACGGCTATTCTCGTCCGGCGATGCCAGCAGAACCCGCCGCCGTCTCGCTCGACACCATCCGCGCCGCCGCCGGGCGAATCTCCGACGTCATCTACCAAAGCCCCTGCCCGTATTCGCTTTCGCTCTCTCGCCTGTGCGGCAGTGAGATCTATTGCAAGCTCGACCACCTCCAGATCACCGGCTCGTTCAAGGAACGCGGCGCGCGGAATAAGCTGAAGCTGATGCTCGAATCCCGAGCCGCCGGTCCGCCGCCCGCGGTCGTGGCCGCGTCAGCCGGCAACCACGCGCTCGCGCTGGCGTACCACGGGCAGGACCTCGGCGTGCCGGTGACGGTCGTCATGCCGAAGTGGGCGCCGCTGGTGAAGGTGTCCAACTGCCGCTCGTTCGGCGCGAACGTGATCCTGCACGGGGAGAGTTTCGACGAGGCACGCACGCGTGCGACCGAATTGGCGGAAGAAAAGGGTCTCGCCTACGTCTCGGGTTTCGACGACGCCGCGATCATCGCCGGGCAGGGCACGATGGGGCTGGAGATCCTGCGAGACGTGCCGGACGCGGACGCCGTCATCGTTCCGGTCGGCGGCGCGGGGCTGATCGCCGGCGTGGGGACGGCGGTCAAGGCGCTGCGGCCGCAGTGCCGAATTATCGGCGTCGAACCGCGGCACGCGCCGACGCTTTACGAATCGCTCAAGAATGGCCGGCCGACCAAAATTGCCGTCCAGACGACCATCGCCGACGGCCTGGCGCTTGCTGAAGTCGGTCGCCTCTGCTTCGACCTGATCCGTCAGAACCACCTGATCGACGACCTGCTCCTGGTGGACGAGCCGCAGATCGACCAGAGCATTCTCAAGCTGCTGGAGCTGGAGAAGACGGTGGTTGAAGGCGCCGGCGCGGTGCCGCTGGCGGCGGCGATGATGAAGCGGCCGGACCTCGCCGGCAAGAAGGTCGTGCTTTGCCTGTGCGGCGGAAACATCGACGTGACGCTCATCGCCCGGGTGATCGAGCGCGGCTTGGCGGCCGACGGGAGGCTGACGCGCGTCACGGCGTTCATCCCCGATCGCCCGGGATCGCTGGCTGGACTGCTTTCCACCCTTGCCGCGACGGGGGCCAGCATCAAGGAGGTGTTCCACGACCGCAATTTCGGCCCGGCCGACGTGACCCGCGTTGCCGTCTCGGTCGTCATGGAGACCCGCGATTTCGCCCACGTCAAAGAAGTCCACGAGGCACTGAAGTCGGCGGGGATCGACTTTTCCCCGGGCGACGGCGACGGCGGCCGAGTCACGTCATCGCCCCCCGCATGACCGCGCCGCCGATCGGCCCCGGCACGTAGTTGCCGCCGGAGAGCAGCGCCTTAAATGCCTCCTCGACGCTCACCGGCACGTAGGCGCACTGCGTCATCGGCACGAAAACAAGCCGGCCGCTCGTCGGATTTGGCGACGCGGGGAGGAAGACGCACAGCGTATTCGGGTCGCCCTCGATCGGCCGGCCGCTGCTGAACCCCATCGACCACCCCCGGCCGGCGTCGTCGCGGACCATCACGATCTTGGAGAAGACGCCCTCGGTGCCGCCGGGCGTCAGCGACACGTGCTTCCACGCGGCGTACAGGTCCTTGAGCACCGGCACGCGCCCCAGCACGCGGTCAATCATGCCGAGGAAGAAACGGCCGATCAGGCTCGTGACCAGCAGGCCCAGTGCGTAAATCGCGGCGGCCGCGATCACCACGCCGAGGAACGGCACCGAGACGCGGAACAGCGCCCGCGTCTTGGTCTCGACATACCAGATCGCGAACGCCGTCACCACGACCGGGACGGCGGCGAAGACGCCGGCGAGCAACGTGTTCCGCAGGTGTTTTCGAAGTCGGTCCATAGGCCTTTATTGTGCGTTTCCCGGCGCGGGCCGTCCAAACCTGAGTTCGCTATACTCATTGCATGCGACGATCATCCGCCGGCAAGATTGCTCGACCCTCGGGGCGGGGGGTGCTCGTCATCGCGATCATTTTTCTCGTCGCCGGGGCGGCGTACGTCGGGCTGAAGCTGACGCCGCACCCGGTCAGTCCGCCGGCGCCGCCGGGGTTGTCGTTCGGCGTACCCGATCGTCCGCTGCGGTTCGTCTGCTTCGACGTGGCCCACGCGCAGCGCGGGTTCGACGCCGTCGCCGCGGAACTGAAAAAGCTCGACGGCGATTTCGTGTTGCTTCAGGAGGTAGAGGAGGACCACGTCGCCCTGTTGGCCAGCGACCTCGGCGTTACCGGCACCTATCACCCGGCCAATTACCAGCGGTCGTCGAACATCGCCGGCCGAAAGGCCTCATGGGGCAACGTCATCCTCTCGAAGCACCCGCTGTACGACGCGCGGCCGATCCCCAATCCCGGCGGCGGCATCTTCGGCGTGTGGGCGGTCGCGGTGGTGGACGGGCGCAAGTTCAACGTTGCCAGCGTCAACCTCAGTGCCGCTACCGACGCGGAACCGACCCACGCCCGCAACGCCGCCGAAGCCCGCCACCGCGAATTGTCCAACCTGGGCGCGGCGTGGGAGCGCGCCGGCAAGCCGCCGATGGTCGTCGGCGGGAATTTCCACGAGGCGGCCGAAGGACCCATCTATTCAGTGATGAACAACATCGGCATGGACGCCCTGGCCGCGCTGGGGCGAACGGATGACACGTACCAATCCGGCCTCGTCAATTCGCGAATCGACTACATCCTCGCGTCGCCCGACTGGCGCCTGCTCGACGGCGGCGTCGTGCGCGACTCGGCCGCATCGGAGCACCACCCGATCTGGATCACCGCACGCAGCGCGACGCAGCCCTAGCCACCGCCGCTACACCTCGGGGTATTTCCACGGCGCCCGGTACTCGCGCCGCAGGAGCGTGTTCGCCTCGCCGTCGCCGACGCACTGTTCCTTCTCGCCGTCCCACTGGATACTGCGGCCGAGCTTCATCGACAGCACGCCCAGCAGCGCCAGGTTGGTCGAAAGGTGCACCGCCTCGATGTCGCTGATCGGCCGGCGGTTCTCCTTGATCGCGGCGACGAAATCCGCCCAGTTTTCGCGGATGTTCTGCTGGTCGGGCTCGTGGAGCTGCGCGTCCATGTGCTGCGGGGCCTTTTTGCCCTGCGACGGGTAGAAGGTCCAGCCCTCCTTCCAGCCCTGGTGGAAGACGCCATTGGTGCCGAAGAAGTAGCAGCCGACGTTCTCGCTCTTGTCCTGCTGATTGCCGGCGAACTGGCGGTGCTCCCAGTAGACGTCGAAACCGTCGAAGTTGTACACGGCGATCTGGTGGTCCGGCGCGTCGGTCGTCTGTCCCTGCGGGTCGTTCACGGGCTTTCCCTTGATCGGCCGCCCGCCGGTGGAGTAGATCGATTTGGGGTACTTCTGGTCCATAATCCACAGGACCTGGTCGAGCCAGTGAATGCCCCAGTCGCCGGTGGTGCCGTTGGCGTAGTCAAGGAACTGGCGGAAGCCCTTGGGGTGGATCTTGCGGTTGAACGGCCGCAGCGGGCCGGGGCCGCACCACATGTCCCAGTCGAGGGCCTTGGGCGGCTCGGCGTTCTCCTCCGGCTGCTCCGGGCCGCCGCCGGGGTAGTTCACGTAGCACTTGATCATGCCGATCTTGCCCGCCTTGCCCGAGCGGATGAAGTCCCGCCCCGCCACGTTGTGCGGCGACACCCGGCGGTGCGTGCCGACCACGACGGTCCGTCCCGCCTCGCGTGCCGCCTTCACCATCGCCTGGCCCTCTTTCACCGTGTGCGAGATCGGCTTCTCCACGTACACGTGCGCCCCCGCCTTCACCGCCGCGATCGTCACCAGCGGGTGCCAGTGGTCCGGCGTGGCGCAGATCACGATCTGAGGCTTGGCCGACTCCAGCATCTGGCGGAAATCCTTGAAGTGCTTCGGCGTCTCGCCGCTGAGCTTCTGCACCTCGGCGGCACACTTGCCGAGCTGGCTTTCGTCCACGTCGCACAATGCCACGACCTTGACCCGCTTCGACCAGATCGCCTCGCGCAGGATATTCGTGCCCCACCAGCCGGTGCCGACCAGCGCGACCGTGTAATTGGGCGACTCCTCGGCCGCGCCAAAGACGGTCCGTCCCCAGAACGTCGCCGCCCCCGCCGCCGCTGATGTCTTCAGGAATGTGCGTCGATCCATGGTCTCCTACCCCACGCCCGAGACGGGCAAAAATGAGCCGCCCCCGTGCCGGACGCGAACTATACGGCACGGGGGCGGGCGCGGGAATACGGGCAGGCGACTCCGCCGGGATCAATCCAGGTCGTTGTTCTCATTTCCCCGGCCGAAGTTGATGTTGAGCGAGCCGAAGAGCCCGTCGGCCTCGTCGTTCAGGCCGGCGGTGAAGTAGAGGGTGTTGGTGTCGGTGCCTCGGGCGCCGTTGCCGAACGCGATGCCCCAGAGGCCGTCGTTCTGGACCGGCGTGCCGTCCTTGTTGCGGAGCAGGCCGTGGAAATGGCCGCTGTCGCGGTTGAAGGCGGCGATCTGCCCGGAGCCGAACTGCCCGACGAGCAGGTTGCCCCCGAACTTGCCCCAGCTGTCGGGGGCAATCGCCACGCCCCAGGGCGAATTGAGCGCGTCCACATGCTCGAATCTCTTGATCAGATGCCCGGCCGTGTCGAACTCGTCCACGAACCCGTTGCCCGCCCTGGCCACGTCGTCGTGGGCGTCGGCGTCCTGCTTGGCGTACGTGACGTACAAGTTGCCGCCGAGGTTCTGGACGTTGAATGGGGCGAAGCCGGCGGGGATTTTCTTGTCCGAGAATGCCCCGGCCCAGTTCTGCGGGGCGAAGCTGGAATTGAACACGTCGATGCGGCCGTTATGGAAGTCGGCGGCGTAGAGGTAGTCCTGCCCGCCGCTCTGCGCCAGCGCCAGTCCCTTGTACACCGCGTTATTCGCCGGCACGTTGACGGCGATGACCGCATGGTTGCCGCTGACCGCCGGCGACCAGCCGGAGATAACGCCGTCCTCGCCGGCGAAGATGAACGTCGCCTTGCCCGACTTGCCGCCGCGGCTGACGACGAAGCTGGAGGCGGTGGAGTTGAAGACCTGGCCGGTCGGCATGCCGTCCCCGTCGATGCCGTCGGCGCCGGGGATCGTGACTTGCAGCGCCTGGGGCGTGCCGTCGCCGGCGTAGAGGGTAGCGAAACCGCTCATGTTGTCGGAGATCCAGATGGGCGTCGTGGGGCCGAACGACATGCCCCAAGGGTTCTTGAGCTTGGGGTCGAAGTGTGCCGCCAAGCCGGGGATGTCCGAGGCGAGGTTGGTCTGGGTGAAGAACTGGCCGTGATTGAGGCCGCCGGCGTCGGAGAGGAGTTGGCGCGGTTCCAGGGTTTCGAATGCGGGAGAAGTGGGTAGGCACCGAGAGCGCATGGACATGGGCGTCCTCCTTGGAGTTTCGGCAGCTGCCCCGCTACCGACGGGAACGCTCGGAATCGCCGCGGGTATTCCCGGAAAATTCCGGGAAGCGGAAGCACGTGGTGAGGTGGTCGTTGACCATGCCGGCCGCCTGCATGAAGGCGTAGCAGATCGTCGATCCGACAAACTTGAAGCCCCGCTTGTACAGGTCTTTGGACATGGCGTCGGACTGCTCCGTCCGCGCCGGGACATCCTTGATTGAAGCGAAGGCATTCATCACCGGCTTGCCACCGACGAATTGCCAGATGTACTTGTCGAAGGTGCCGAACTCTTTCTGAACGGCGAGGAAGGATTTGGCGTTCTGAATGGCCGCCGTGACCTTGAGGCGGTTGCGTACGATGCCGGGGTTAATCAGCAGTTTCTCCACCCGCCGCTCGGTGTAGCGGGCGACCTTGGCCGGGTCGAAATGATCGAAGGCCTTGCGATAGTTCTCGCGCTTGCGGAGGACGATCTCCCAGGACAGGCCGGCCTGCACGCCGTCGAGGACGATGAATTCGAACAGCCGCCGGTCTTCGTGAAGCGGCACGCCCCATTCGGCGTCGTGGTAGGCGATCATGATGTGGGATTTGGCCCACGGGCAGCGGTTTGTAATGCTGCTCATGTCTGCTGCTCCAGCGGGGTGACGGGATCCATGAGCAGCCAGAAGACGGCGCCAGCGACGTAAACGGCGGCGGTGATGTAGAAGGTGAGGTGCCAGTTCCCGGTGTGCTTCACGACGTACCCGATGACGATGGGGGAAACGAAACCGCCGAGATTTCCCATCATGTTCATGGTTCCCGATACGGTGCCGCAGTAGCGGCCGCCGACGTCCATACAGGCGGTCCAGGCGCCGGGTAGCGTCACGTCGTTGAAAAAACTTACCAGCGCAATGGCTACGACGGCGGCGTACGCGTTGTGCAGTTTCGTGGAGACGACGAGCAGGATGGCGGCGGCGAGGAAGCCCAGGGCGCCGAAACCCTTGCGTGTTCCTCCGACGTTGCCGCTGGCCCGCGCAATGACCGGCGCCAGCCAGCCGGCGAAAACCGAGCCGAACCCGCCGAAGGCCAGGGGCAGGCCGGCCAGCAGCGCACTGTCCTTGAGGTTGAACCGGCGGACCTCAAGGAGGTAGGTGGGGAACCAGGTGATGAAGAAGTACCAGCAGTAGCTGGCGGCGAAGTACTGGACGCACAGGGACCAGATGGTGAGGGAGGAGTAGAGCCTGGCCCAGGGGAGTTGGCCGTGTAACGCGAGGGTTTCGGCGTCGGAAGGGAGGAGTGCGGCTTCGGCGGCATTGACGGCCGGGTGCTGGCGTGGGTCGTCGCGGTACCAGGATCGGAAGGCGATGACCCATACGATGCCGAGTAGGCCGAAGAGGACGAAGGCGAGGCGCCAGTTGTTGTGAAGGAACTGCAGGCAGTAGTACACGAGCAGGGGTGTGAGGGCGCCGCCCCAGCGTGCGCTCATCCACATGATGCCCTGCGCGCGGGACCGCTCGGCGGCGGGGAGCCAGCGGTTGAAGCTCTTGGTGAGGTTGGGGAAGCAGCCGGCCTCACCCGCTCCGAACAGGAAGCGGGTGACGACCAGGGCGAGCCAATTCCAGGCGGCGCCCGTGAGCGCGGTGAAGAGGGACCACCATAGGACGACGCGGGTCAGTACGCGGCGGGGGCCGATCACGTCGCCCAGGTACCCGGTGGGGATTTCAAACAGGGCGTAAGCGAGGGTAAAGGCGGAGAAGACGACGCCCATTTGCTCCTTGTCGAGGTGGAGGGAGGCGGAGATGTTGGGCGCGGCCTGCGAGATGCAGACCCGGTCGATGTACTGGACCACCGCCAGCACGATGGCGAACACGACCACCCAGTAGCGGGTCCGGGTCGGTTCCTGCTCGTATTCGAGCGCTGGCCGGGGCTCGGCGGCGGTGGTCATGGGTGCGGCCCCTCCGGCGGGTTGAGCGTCTTGAGGAAAACGTTAGCGAGCTCCAGCGGCTCGGCGGCCTCGATCGCGACGGGCCCGTGCGGCGGCAGGGCGGTCGGGTTCCATTGAAATTCCTTACCGTTGATGGCCGCCGTCACGTCGCCGCCGCGGACGGTGACGGTGAGCCGGTTCCACTCGCCGCTTTTCGTGTCGGCCGTCAGCGGGATGCGTGCGGCCGAGTCGCCGCGCACGAACACTGCACTTCGGCCGGTGGGTTCCGGTCTGCCCACCGCGGCCTTGCCCTTCTTACCCGACGCCGGCGGCGGGACGCGCCAGTCCAGGATCATCTGGTAATCGAGATACTCCTTGGAAGTGCGCAGGGCGTTCTCGCCGGTGCCCTTGCCGTCGCAGACGATGTTCCAGTCCTTCGGCGTCCAGTGGGATTTAATCGAATCGCTCTGCTGCCAGCCGGCAAGGTCGATCCCGGTGTAGAGCGTGGTGAAGCCCTGGTCTGCCTCGGCCACCTCGCTGGGCGGGGGGTTGGAGGAAGGGAGTTCCTTGATGCGGAAGTTCTTGAAGTGGCATTCGGAGCCTTCAGATTCGAGACAAAGATACCCTTTGCGCGGGACGCACCTGGACCCGCCGGAAACGACCTTGCCGTTAACGGCCAGGTGGACGACGCCGTCGCGGGCCTCCACGCGGTAGTGGTTCCACTGCCCGGCGGGGTGGGCGCGCTTCTCCGACGGGAGGCAGCGCATCCAGCCCTTGGGGTGCGGGCGGTCGGGGACGAAGGTGGCGCCCTGGATGGCGAAGACGTCGCCGTCCCCCGTCCACAGACCCTCGGGGTGGTTGCCGTCGATGATCTGGATCTCCAGAGCGCGGGTGAACGGATGCCCGCAAGCCGGCAGGGCGTCGGAGAAGACGTAGAGGCCGGAGTTGCCGCCGACCTTCATGTGCATCCAGTCGAGCTCGATGACGAAGTTATCGTACATCCGGTCGGAGCGCATGACGCCCAGCGGCACCCCGGTCGTGACGATCATCCCGTCGCGCACGAAGAACGTGCCCGGGGCAACGTTGACCGGATGCCAGCCGGCCAGGTCGTGGCCGTTGAAGAGCGGCACGAATCCCGTCTCCTCCTCGGCGAAAACCAAGGTGGAACAGATGGCGAGTAAGAAGATCAGCAACTTTTTCATGGCTTCCCTACGGCCGCACTTCGATCCCGAACCGCAGGTACCCTTCGTCGCTCACGGACGCAAGGCGGTCCTCGTCCCGGGTATCAAAACCCCGGTTGAACTCCTGCCCGAAGGCATAACCAACGGCGGCGATCAGCCCCACGCCCGGCACCGGTTCCACGCGCACGCCGGCCTCGGCGCGCTGCTGGTGAAACAGAATCCGACGCGTATTGACGTCGCCGTCGATGTGGAACCCTTCGATGATTTGTGTGTAGTCGGCGAAAACCTGCACGTGCTCGGCCACCTGGTACCGCGCCTGCGCCTCGAAGCGATCGGGGATCGTGTACATCAGCTCCAGCGTCAGGTGCGTGTCGGCCGGCTCCCAGCGGATCGAGCTGAAGGGGAAGCCGACGACCGCCAGCAGCGTCGGGTCCAGCCGCTTCGTGTACGCGAAGCCCGGCACCGGAAAATCC
>Ga0308176_10001670_pt1 | contig 13964 bp, 11 predicted proteins | sample PhyCR2_3_FD_203890 | JGI IMG/M metagenome (GOLD analysis project Ga0308176, IMG submission 203890) | Soil microbial communities from UC Gill Tract Community Farm, Albany, California, United States - DLSLS.C.R2 | ecosystem: Environmental > Terrestrial > Soil > Agricultural land | place: USA...
TGATTCCGAAGTACGGATCGAAAACAGTAACCGACGCAATCGCCGGCTGAGTGAATTCGATGGTCCGGTGGTAAATTCCGCCGCCGCCCGTGAGATAAAAATCGGTGCGTCTTTCTGAATTGCCGCTCAGGTGCACGATCGGGTCGAGAGTAAATCCCCAAACGCGAACAGTGCCGTCTGGTACCTGTTGAGCGTTCAACGTCGTTCGGTTGATTGAGCTGAGATTCACGCCCAGGCCCGCGGCAACATTCCATCCGGTATTCAGCCGGGTGCTGATATCAAACGTCGGGACCGTAAAGGCACCGATAGCTGACCCGATGTTCGGAATCGCGCACGTTGCCTGGCGCGAGGCGCTACAAACTCTTCAAATACGCAATGAGCGCGCGCTTGTCGTTCTGGCTCAGGTCCGTCCCGTAAGCGTGCCCTGTATTCCTGTTGCCGGGCAGCGAGGTATCGAACCGGAACGTACCTTGCGGGCACGTCTCCACGTTCTTTGAGGGCGCGGGCACGCCCACCGCAACCGGATCGAAACTTTGGTCGCCCACACAGAACGAAGTCACGCGCTCGGAGGGATCAGTCAGCAAATCCTCCAGGTTCGGGGATGACCCATTGTGCAGATACGGCGCCGTGGCCCAGATTCCGTTCAGCGGCCGCGCCTTGTAACTCCGCGGTTGCGATGGTCCCGCTTCGATCGCTTTTAGCGAATCGAGAATCGACCGGCCGAGGCTCAGCGGATCTTTTGCTGTCAGTTCGGCGAGCGCTCCCGTCGCGAAATATTGCGTGAGCGAAACCACGGGCGCCGAAGCCCCGAACGTGTCGAGCGGCGCCTTCGGATTCGTGAGCGAAAGATGTCCGTCGAGCTGCCTGCTCGGCGCAGTGCGGGCAAAGTTATCCAGCATTGCCGAATCCGTCTTCACGTCCGAAACCGGCGTCATCGTCACCGGCAGCGGATAGGGCCGGCTGGTCTTCGGATTCAACACAGCGTGGCAGCTGATACAGCCATGCTTCAAATCGGCGTAGATTTTCCGTCCTTTTGCGACGTCGCCGATCTCGCCCAGGATGTCCGTGGGCCATGCCGGAGATACCAGGTTGGTCACCCAGTCTTCGATCTGCCGGATGCCGTTCAGATTCACGCTCGAAGGGAAGCGCGGCAGGAATCCGATTTTGCTCGAATCGACGTCTCCGAATACGCCGATCACTTCGCCGATGTTGCGCAGGGTCGAGCCGTCGCCTTTTACTCCCAGGTTCGGGGCCGAGCCGTTCCACTGCACGAACTTGTGCTGGGCGATGTCCCACAGGCAGGGATACGAAACCGGCGCATTCGGCTCACGCGCCGCATCCGCGGCACTGTTGCCCACCAGCCCGACGGCGACCTGATTGAAGATTTGTCCAAAGGCATCGACACGGCCGAAGCCTCCCCGAAGCTGCGTCGCGTTCATTTTGCGCCGGGCCTGGAATTTGTCCAATAGCGCGCGGATCTGATCGGCGCTCGCGTTCGTCTTCATTGTGAGGCGATCGAGCCGCGCCGGGTCGTTGACGGTGGCCGCGAGAGCATCCGTCAGGGCTCCGAAAAAGGTGTCGAAGTCGAGCATGCCCGGAGCGCCATCCACCAGAATCCGTTTCCCCTGGTAGCGCCACTGCCCTACATGGCAGGCTGCGCATGTTGGACCGGCCCACTCGGCTCCGGTCCTGTCCGTATGTTTCGCGATGCCGATGGGCAGACCGCCCTCCGGGTTCGGAATGAACCCGAACGATTCCAGCCGGGCAGTGAACAACCCGTTCCCGTCGGCGGCCTCGAGATTCACGAACCAGCTCCAGGGCATCATTTCGGATCCCTGATCCTGAGCCCAAAAGGCCTTCGCGATGTCGTCGGTCCACCCCTCGTGGATGATCCGAACGTCTCCGGCAAAAGCAATGCCGCACGTAAGCGTCAGAAGGACGCCGAGTCTTTTCATAGTTGTCGCTATCGTCTTTGTGACCGGACTACCGGAAACGTATCGTACAGGATTCGTCTTCGCGCATCAATTGAGAAAGGCTTCCGGGCTCGGCGGCTTTGTCGTAACCTGTAGATTCTTTTACCCTGCCGCCGCAATAACCCGGCCCCTCCCGCGCGGCGCGGTACAATAGCGGTTCGTCGTAACAGCAGGAGACTTCCTTTTCCATGTTTGATTTGTTTCGCAGCCGAGATAAGGCTGTTCGCGCTATGCTCACCGGCCTGTTAGTGCTGGTAGCGCTCTCGATGGTGACTTACCTGATCCCCGGCTCGGGCTCGGGTTATGGCGGGAGCACCGACCAGAATGTGGTGGCGCAGGTCGGAAAAGAACAGCTCACGGCTCAGGAAGTTTCCCGCGCCGTCCAGAATATGTCGCGCGGGCGCCAGATGCCGGCCGAACTGCTCGCCCTTTACGTCCCGCAGATGGTCCAGCAACTGATCAGCGATCGCGCCATGGTCTATGAAGCGAAACGTTTGGGCCTCGAGGTCAGCGACAGCGATACCGCCGCCGCCATCCGGAGTCAACTCCCTCCCCAACTCTTTAAAGATGGCCAGATCGATACCGCAACCTACCAGGCCTTGCTCTCGCAATCGGGCATGACGGTCGCCGGATTCGAATCCGATACCGCGCGCCAGTTGCTGATCCAGCACCTTCGCGATATCGTCAGCCGCGGCGTCATAGTGACCCCGCAGGACGTCGAAGCCGAATTCCGCAAACGCAATGAGAAGGTCAAGCTCGAGTACGTGCAGCTTCAGCCGGCCAAATACCAGAGCGAAGCCGAGCCCACCGAAGCGGAGATGAAGAGCTACTACGATTCGCACCGCTCCGAATTCCAGATTCCGGAGAAGCGCAGCATCGGCGTCATCGTGCTCGATCCCGATAAGATTGCCGCCGGCATCCCCGTAAGCGACGCGGAATTGCAGAAGGAGTACAACACCAACCAGGACAAATATCGCGTGCCGGAACGGGTCAAGGTCCGCCACATCCTGATCAAGTCGGACAGCTCGAACGACGCCACGGCGAAATCGAAGGCCGAAAACATTCTGAAGCAGATTCAGGGTGGCGGCGATTTCGCGAAGCTTGCGAAGGACAATTCGCAGGACCCCGGTTCCGCCCAGAACGGTGGCGAGCTGGGTTGGATCGTCAAAGGCCAGACCGTTCCCGAATTCGAAAAAGCTGCCTTCTCGCTGCAACCGGGTCAGACCAGTGGCCTGATCAAGACCATGTACGGGTACCACATCCTGCAGGTCGAGCAGCACGAGAACGCGCACCTCCAGCCGTTTGACGAGGTGAAGGCGCAGCTCGCAACCGATTACAAGAATCGGGCCGCCAACCAGCAGATGCAGACGTTGTCCGATAAAGCGGTCGCGGAGTTGAGAAAAGATCCGCGGCATCCCGAAAAGGCAGCCGCCAATCTCGGGCCGGCAGCAAGCTTCGAGCAGGCCAATAATGTGCAGGCCGGCGATCCTGTTCCGGGCGTCGGCGTTTCGAAGGAATTCAATGACGCAGTCGCCTCATTGCGCAAGGGCGAAGTCACGCCGGGGCCGATCGTGTTGCAAAACAAGAAGGTCGTTCTGGCATCCATTACCGATGTGCAGCCGCCGCACCAGGCCACGTTCGAAGAAGCCAGGAACGACGTTCGCAATAAGGTGAGCCAGCAGAAACTCCAGAAGATTCTCGCCCAGAAGGCGCAGGAGCTCGCCCAGAAGGCGCAGGCGAACGGCGGCGATCTGGCGAAGGCCGGGAAAGAAATGGGCCTTGAAGTCAAGACGACGGGCGATCTCGATCGCAACGGCAATATCGAAAACCTGGGCGCCGTCTCCACATTCCCGGAGGCTTTCACGAAACCCGTGAACTCGCTGGTTGGACCGGTCTCCGCGGGCGGTGGCGAGGTGGTGGCAAAGATCGTCTCGAAGACCCCGGCCGATATGTCGCAATTGCCGGCTCAACAGGCCAGCCTTCGTGAGGAACTGAAGCAGCAGAAGGTGCGTGATCGCGTTCAGATTTTCGAATCCGGTCTGCGCAAGCGCCTCGAACAGGAAGGCAAGCTCAAGATCCACCAGGACGTTCTTTCGCGAATTATTCAGAACTACACACAGAAAAGTTCATAATCCGAATGCAGCCTTTCATCGACTTCCTGAAGTCGCTTTACAGCGCCCAGCGACTTCTGGAGCTGGTGCGAACTCTTCTCGCGAGTCCGCTCGGGCTTACTGGCCTGTTCGGAATCGTGTTCGCCGAAACCGGATTACTGGTCGGGTTCTTCCTTCCGGGTGATTCGCTGCTGTTCAGCGTCGGGGTGGCGAGCGGCGCTTCGGGCGTGAATGTATTCGCGCTCGGCGCCATGCTGATGTGCGCGGCTATTATTGGCGACAACACCGGATACTTCCTTGGCCGCAAAGCGGGGCCGAAGATCTTCAGCCGGCCGAAGTCGAAGTTTTTCAATCCGGAGCATCTGAAGCGCACGCAGGAATTCTATAACCGATACGGCGGCCGCGCGGTGATCTACGCGCGCTTCGTTCCCATCGTTCGTACCTGTACGCCCTTCATCGCCGGGGTGGCCCGCATGCGCTACTCGCGGTTTCTGCTCTTCAGCATCTGCGGCGGCGTGTTCTGGATCGCGTTCATGACGACGCTCGGTTACCAGCTCGGTCAGGTGCCTCTGGTGCAAAAGCATTTCGAAAAGGTGGTGCTGGGCGTGATCGTGCTCTCGCTTGTGCCCGCAGTGCTCGAAGCCCGCAAGGCGCGCACCCGAGCCGCTCAATCCGCGTAAGCCAGCGCCCGATCGGCGTTAGGATGTAACGCATGATCAGCCGCAGGGAATGGTTTGCAGGCGGCGCCGTTCTGGCGGGGGCGATTGCGGAACGCGCAATTGCCGCCGCAGCGCCGCGGAATATCGTCATCTCGAGCGCAAACGGGTTGCGCGCATGCGCCAGAGCCATGGAAATGATCAAGGCGGGCGCGGATACGCTCGACGCCGTGATCGCCGGCGTCAATATCGTCGAGCTGGATCCGCAGGATCATTCGGTCGGCTTTGGCGGCCTGCCGAACGAAGAAGGCGTGGTCGAACTCGACGCCTGTGTCATGCACGGACCTTCGCGGCGGTGTGGATCGGTCGCGAGTCTACGAAACATCAAGACACCCTCGAAAGTCGCCAAGATGGTCATGGAGCAGACGGACCACGTCATGCTGGTCGGCGATGGAGCGCTGAAATTCGCGCGCGACATGGGTTTCGAGGAAACCAATCTGCTTACCGAAGAATCGCGGCTCGCATGGCTTGTGTGGAAGCGTTCTTTGCGCGATGCCGGCGGTCACAACAACTGGGGGCCGGGTCTGGATGCGCCTCCGGAGAAAGCTCCCGTCGCGGATCTGCGGCGGGCGTTTCCGGACGCGTCCGAAGAACTCCTCGCCTGGGCGTGGAGCATGGCCGTGCACCCGACGACGGGCACGATCAACTGTCTTGCGCTGAATGCGAAAGGCGAAATGTCGGGAACCACCACGACGAGCGGCCTCGCCTGGAAGATTCCCGGCCGCGTAGGCGATTCGCCGCTGATTGGCGCAGGCTGTTATGTCGATCAGGACGTGGGTGGAGCGGGTTCGACGGGCCGCGGCGAAGAAAACATCCGCATCGCCGGCGGGCATACCGTGGTCGAGAATATGCGCCACGGCATGTCGCCGAAAGAAGCCTGTCTTGATGCGCTGAAGCGCGTCGCGCGTAATTTCGACAACGACCAGAAGCGGCTGGAGAAGATCGATATCAACTTCTACGCTTTGCGGCGGGATGGCGAGTATGCGGGCGCCACTCTGTGGAACAGCCGGCGCCCGGATGGCAGCTGGTTACGTACGTTCTCGGTGAATGACGGCGGGGAGAGCCGTCTCGAGCCGTGCGCGCATCTCTACGAGAAGACTTAAACGGCTACGAGATCTCGCAGCCGGGGTGGCCGCAGTTGCACGATACTTCCGTAGTGTCTTTTGCGTCCTCGCAGTACGTGCTGCAGTATTTCTGATCCTTCGATACGGTGCACCTGCACGAAGGATGGGCACACTTCTTCGGTTGATCTGCCATGGTTACCTCCGCGCTTCAGGAAGCAACCGGCGTTCCATAAAGAATCAGGCGTGCGGTCGCGAACCGTTACGATAAAGACTCAGCGAATCGTTTCCGGGTTGGTGGAGGGCGAAGTCCCTGGTGGGAACCGGCAGTAAGGCTGCCGGTCCACCAAATCCTGGGACGGTAAGGCGGTGGTTTTAATGATCACCGTGCGACTGAAAATCACGATACTAATCATCGTGGTTGAGGTCAGCCTGACGTTCCGCAAGGTTCGTTAGCTGATCAAGGGGTCCGGGTTGTTGCCACAACCCTGGCCCCTCAGTCGCCGATTATAACGCAATTTGAAGTTTCACTTTCGCGCAACGATTACGCGGGAGGGATAGAACCCCTGGCGCAGTTTGCGGTCGTGCTCGATATCGAAATCGTTCTGCAGAATCAGTTCGGGTATCGCCTGGGCCACCTGGCGGCCCCAGAACGCGGGAACCAGCGCGCCGCCTAATCGGTAAAGCGCATTGAAGCCGCGTGTCGTGTCTCCGATCAGCACAAGCGAGAAGCGGCCGCGCGGCCGCAGAACGCGGTGAATCTCCGCGAGCGTGCTGACGATTCCTTCCGCCGAAAGCAACTCGAACAGGTAACAGCAGACCACGGCGTCGAAGGCATTGTCGCGGAAGGGCATGCTGCGCGCGTCGACCGCCTGGCAATGCGCCCGGGGCGCACGTTCGCGTGCGATGCGCTGCGTCCGGGCGGCCATGTTCGGCGAGAGGTCGATCCCGCAGATGAGCCCGTTCGGATTTACGCTCGCGATGCGTTTCAGCATCTCGCCCGACCCGGTGGCTACCTCGAGGACGCGCATTCCATCGCGAATCGACGCGAGCGAGAGCGCCTCGCGATGCGCTTTCGAGTGATACAGCATGGTCGAGAGGGGATAGATGCCGGAGACAAGATCATAGACCTGGCGCGTTTTCCGGCTCGGGGTGTGGTGCTCGGAAACAATGGTTCCGGCTGGACGAAATTTGGTTACGGGCATCAGGAAACCGCCGCCAGACGCGGTTCCGCCGCCGGCACTTCGATTTCGATGCGCGTGCCTCGCCCCGGCTGGCTGTCGATGAGCATCCGGTAATCCTGGCTGTACAGCACTTTCAAACGTTCCCTGACGTTATTCACTCCAATCCCCTTGTTCAGAATGCCGGAAAGCTCCGCTTCCGGTATGCCGACGCCATCGTCCTCCACCTCGATCGACAACCGCCCTGCCTGCCGCCGTGTACGCAACGTGATGGAACCGCCATCTACTTTGCCCGAAATGCCGTGCTTGATGCAATTTTCCACCAGTGGCTGTAACAGCATGCCCGGCACGAGGATATCCAGCGTATCAGGATCGACATCTTTGACCACTCGAAGCTTGTCGCCGAACCGGGCCATTTCAATGGAAAGATAGTCACCGATGAAATCCAGTTCGTCGCGCAATGGCGCGAAATGTTCCTGAGCCCGGAGCCGGTGACGCATGATGCGCGCCAGCCGAATCACCATGGTACGCGCCTGCTCCGGATGGATGCGGATGAGGGACGAGATGGAGTTCAGCGTATTGAACAGGAAATGCGGGTTGATCTGGCTGGAAAGCGCGTCCAGCTTCGCCTGCATGAGCAGCCGCTCCTGTTCTTCCAGCTTGGCCTCGTTCCTGGTGTTGTTCCAGACTTTGAGCGGGAGCGTAATGCAGAAATACATGGTGGCGTAGAGCGCGATGATTACCCCGGGCGGATCGTCGGGACGCCCCACGGTGAACAGCAGAGTCCCCATCTTCGGGAACAGGGCGGCGAGCGACTGGCGCAGAAATTCCGTGGCGAGCACACCCATTGTGAAATAGAAGTGGAACAGGGCGCTTCGCAGTTCGCGGCCGTGCTGGAAGATACGGTAAACATTCACGTCCGGGAACGGGGAAAAGCGCCAGATTTCCTCTTTCTGCGAAGCCGAATCGCGCAGCAGACCGCCGCCGAGGCCAACCAGCGCGAACACCGGAAGGCTCAGGATTTCGCCATTCAACATGGCGGGAATCGAGATGATCATGCCCGCCATCCAGCCGCAGATATAACCACCGGTGATGCCCGCGAGCAGGCTGCCTTCGAGTCCGAGATCGAGAGCGGGGTAGGAGGTCCGCGTGAGAACCCGAATCGCCACGCCGGGAGTGAACAAGGCCACGAACCAGAGAGCGAGCCGGACGCGCTGAGCCAGTGTGCGGTCTTCGCGGAGCAGCATGCGCCTGATTCCCTGGCCGCGCACCCCGAAGCTGGCGAGCGAGGTTATGATTCCGATCTTGACCAGCAGGGTGACGAGGTGTTGGTTCATGGCGACCGGCCACGGCGCGAATCGCGCGGACACGCTTCGCGATCTCATTATAATGAAGGCAGTTAAGCGCCTGTATCCAGAATGCCGACGGGAAATTCCCTGCCCATGACCGCCGAAGCCGCGTCCCTCACGAAAGTGGCTGAGGCGGATTTTCCGACCGAATTCGGGCGGTTTCGCATCTTTGGCTTTGAATTGCGCGAGGGATCGCGTAAGGAAGAGGCCGTGGTTCTCACGATGGGAAACGTGACAGAGGGCCCGCCGCCGCTGGTGCGGATCCACTCCCAGTGCCTGACCGGAGATGTATTTCACAGCCTGCGGTGCGATTGCCGGGCGCAACTTGAAATCGCGCTGCGCGAAGTGGGGCTCGAGCGGCGCGGCATCATTATTTATGAGCACCAGGAAGGCCGCGGCATTGGCCTAATGAATAAGCTGCGGGCTTATGAGCTGCAGGATCGGGGCGCCGATACGGTGGAGGCGAACGAGCAGCTCGGGTTTGAAAGCGATCTTCGGGCGTATGCGATGCCGGGCGCGATTCTGCGGTATTTCGGAATCGGCGCCGTGCGGCTGATGTCGAACAATCCCGATAAGGTTCGGGCGCTCGAAGATGCGGGCGTGCAGGTGACGGAGCGCGTTCCGTGTATCGCGGAGCCGCAGGAGACGCGGGAGAGGTATCTGCGGACCAAGCAGGAAAAGATGGGGCACCTGCTGGATCTTTAGTAGCAGGCTGCTGAAGAAGAACAGGCCATGGATGAACACGGAGCAACGCGGATAATGGCTTTGCCGCTTTGTTGGCTATCTCGGTTTCGGGCCGCGGTTTCCGTTGACCAGACGATAGATTTCACGCTTGGAAAGGCCGCGTTCGCGGGCCACGGTTTTGAGCGCGTCCATGCGGCTGACTCCTGCGTGGATAAGTGACTCTACCGCGTCCTCCACAGGGGTTTCGCTCGCAGGAGGCTTTGTCGCTTTCGCGACGAGCACGACGAATTCACCGCGAATCGAATCGCGCGCTGCAAGAGTCTGGCGAATGGACGCCGGTGTTCCACGCAATACTTCTTCGTGGATTTTCGTCAGCTCGCGGGCGACGGCGATTTCACGGTCGCCCAGAACCGTTTCCAGGTCGGCGAGCGTTTCGAGGATACGGTGCGGCGCTTCGTAGAAGACGAGCGTGGCCTGCTCGTCGAGCATTGATTCGAGCAGCCGAACCCGCTGCGATTCCTTTGCGGGGAAAAAGCCGGTGAAGTGGAACTGGTCCGTCGGGAGGCCGGAGACGACGAGCGCCGTGAGCAGCGCTGAAGGGCCGGGGATCGCTTCGACCGTGACGCCTGATTCTACGGCAGCGCGCACCACCCGATAGCCAGGGTCCGAGAGAAGCGGCGTGCCTGCATCGGAGACGAGAGCGATTGATTCGCCGCGCTCGAGCTGATCGAGGAGCTCGCGGGCGCGGTCCTGTTCGTTGTGTTCGTGATAGCTGACGGTGCGAGTGCGAATTCCGTAGTGCTCGAGAAGACGGCGCGTGGTGCGGGTGTCTTCGCAGGCGATCACATCCACTTCGCGGAGAATGCGGACCGCCCGGTACGTGATGTCTTCGAGATTCCCGATGGGGGTGGAAACGATATAAAGTCGCGCGGGCACGGAAAGCTCGATTCGATTATAGGGAGCGGGCGGGAACGAGGAGAGTAAGGGCGCCGGCGGTCATGATTCCCGCCGCGACAAAGAAGCCGGTTGCGGGGGAAACGGCGGTCCAGAGAGTGCCGACCAGCGCGCTGGCCGCGAGATCGCCTACGCCATTGATTGCGCCGAGAGTGCCGTATACCGTACCGCGGGATTCGGGGCTGGTGAGGTCGGGTGGAATGGCGCCCTCAAGAGTGTCCTGGGCGGCGGCGAAGATTCCCGAGAGTACAAAGATTCCAACGAACAGAACAAAGGTGGCGTGGTTGCGGGAAAAGAGGATGCCGGTCCATGCGGCGACTGCGGCGCCGCAGAAGAAGCCGGCGGCGAGCAGAGGGACTTTCGGGGCCCGGTCCGCGAGGGCGCCAATGGGCCACGACGCCGCGGCGTAGACGGTATTGCGGATGACGTACAGCAGCGCCGCGAGCTCGGCCGCGCGCAAGGCGCCGTGGTTGGCTGTCAAAAGTGTGGCGGCGGCGAGAGTGAGCAGGGTCGGCGAGAAATCGCCGCAACCGAAGACTCCGACGCCGACGAGGAATTTTCGAAATGCCGCAGGGAGTTCGCGGAGGGAAGCTGCGAGCTTCAGGCCGGGGCGCGGCTGACGCTTTGTTTCGTGAACCAGCAGCGCAAACGCGATGGGCGCGGCAAGACCGGGGATGAGTGAAAGCAGAAAGATTTCGCGGAAGGGGATGTCCGGCGTGGGCTTCGGGAGCAGGGAGAGCAGTGCGACTCCGGCAAGCGGACCGATGATGGCGCCGACGGTATCGCCTGCGCGATGGAAGCCGAACGCGCGGCCGCGAACGTTCTGATCGACCGATTCCGAAAGCATTGCGTCGCGGAGCGAACCGCGGATGCCTTTGCCGAACCAGCTCACGAGCCGGCCAAGGAAGATCGGGATCCACGTGGAAGCGACCGAAAAGATGGACAGGCCGGTTCCGGTGAGGAGGTACCCGAGCACCACCATGCGCTTGCGCTGGCCGATGCGGTCCGAATACCAGCCGGCGAAGAGTTTCAGGAAGCTGGAAAAAGCATCGGAAGCGCCTTCGATCCAGCCGAGAGCCGCCGCGGCGACGTGGATCACCGGAAGGAAGCCAGGGAGAACCGCCAGAACCATTTCGTAACAGGCGTCCGAGAGCAGACTGGTGACAGTCATGCCCCAGACGTTGCGATTCAGCCAGCGCGGGCGCGGCACATGACGATGGTCACACGTCGCGGTATATTCTCCGGCATATGGGCGCGATTGCAGCGGTAACGGCGGCGGCGGCCGCGGCGCGACGCAAAAAAATCCAGGCATCCACGGCATTCGGAGTCGTGGAAGTACCGTGGAGTGAGTTTCTGCGGGCAATTGCGCTCGAGCCTGAGCCCCTGGTTGTGAGGGCGAACGTCAAGAAGATGTGGGGACCGGAGTCCTGGCGCTATCTCGCCTCGGTCAGGGGAATGGTGTTCTTTGCGGAAGGTACGGCCGATGCGAGTTTGCCCGAGTCGGCGATCGTGATCGAGGCGGAGAAGATCCGGGTTCCGAAAGACCTGTAACGGCGTGTCAAAGTACCAGGAACCGAACTCGGAGTCTTTTGGTCCGGGTTCCTGATACAATCGGAATCGAATGATTCATGCGCACAACGCCGTTCCGCGTGAACGGCTGTGCGCGCTACAGTTACGCCCTTATGATTGACACGTTCGTGATCACTCTGCGGGAAGGTGTTGAGGCTGCGCTGGTGATCGCGATCGTAGTCTCCTACCTGCGAAAGATTGGCCGAACCGATCTGATGACGGCGGTCTATCGCGCCCTGGCCAGCGCCGCACTGGCGAGCATTGCCGCTGCGTGGGCGTTCAGCCTGATACATATCAGTTCCGACGCAATTGAAGGTTGGGTGCTTTTAGCCAGCGCCTTCTTCGTGCTTTCGATGGTGATCTGGATGAATCGCCACGGCAGGAAGATGAAGGGCGAAATCGAGAGCCGTCTGGGAAAGAACATGTCGTCCGGCGCGGGGCAGTGGGGCGTGTTCGCCTTCGTGTTCCTGATGATCTTCCGGGAAGGCGTGGAAACGGTGCTGATGCTGGCGGCGGTCCGACTGGATACGTCGGGGATTATGGAGCTGTTCGGAGGGGTGCTCGGGATTGGGCTCGCGATTCTGTTCGGCGTGAGTTTCGTGCGCGGGACGATCCGGGTGAATCTGAAGCAGTTCTTCCAGATGACGACGGTGATCCTGATGGTGGTGGTAGCGCAGCTTGCGATCACGGGTGTCCATGAGCTTTCCGAAAGCCAGGTGATTCCGGGCAGCCGGACGGAGATGGCGCTCATCGGGCCGGTGGTGAAGAACGAAGAGTTCTTCTTCGTGACGATTCTTGCGCTGGCGGCGGCGATGATTCTGCTCGAATGGCGCAAGCGGCGGGCGCCCCGCACGGACGGACTGGAAGGGGCGGCTTTACGAAAAGCAAAGTGGACGGCGCGAAGGGACCGGCTGTGGATGACGGCTTCCTGCGCGGCCTCCTGCGTTTTCATTCTGCTGATCACGGCCGAGTTTATTTACGCCCGCGAGAATGCGGCGCTTTCGGCGGCGACTCCGGTGGCGATTGAGAATGGCGCGGTGCGGATCCCGGTCGCTTCGGTGAACGACGGCAACCTGCACCGGTTCCTCCTTGATGAGGACGGCGTGCAAGTGCGGTTTATCGTTATCCAGAAGCCCGATCATTCGCTGGCGACGGCGTTCGATGCGTGCCGGATCTGCGGCACCCAGGGCTATTTCCAGAAGGGCACCGAGGTGATTTGCAAGAACTGCGCGTCCGACATCGTGATTTCGACGATCGGCGAGACGGGCGGGTGCAATCCAATCGGGTTCAAATCGCGCGTGGAAGGCGGAACGCTGGTGATCGACCAGGCGGAACTGGACCCGGGCGCGAGGGTTTTCGGGCAGGGAAAGTAGCAGGTTATGATCGTCCGGTTTGTGCGGGATTCGCTGGGACGGTCGCCGCGGCGAAAGGCGGCGATTGTGGCCGCAATCGCGCTCGGGTCCGCGGTGGCGACCTCGATGCTGGGAGTGATGCTGAGCATCGGCGACAAGATCAACCGCGAACTGCGGGAGGCGGGGGCGAATATCGCGGTGACCACGCGGGCGTCGTCACTGGAAGGCGGAGTGGGCGGGCTGACGACGGCAGCGGCGGGCGCCGCTGACTACATTCGCGAAGAAGACGTTCCCAAAATCAAGCGCATTTTCTGGAGCCTGAACATTCTCGGATTCGCGCCTTCGCTTGCGGCGAGCAGCGGATCGATTCCTATACAAGGCGTATGGTTCTCGCACGCCTATAAGCTGCCGGATGGGCGCACGGATTACACGGGCGTGAAGAAGGTGAATCCGGCGTGGCTGCTGATGAAGGGCCGGTGGGCGGCGGATGCGCCGAATGAAGCGATGGTGGGTGCGGCCGTGGCGCGGCGCAACGGCTGGAAGCCGGGGCAGACGATTTCGGCGCTGGGGGCTCCGTTCAAAATCGCGGGCGTGATTTCGGCGGGCGATGAGACTGATGATCGCGTGCTGTTGCCGCTTGCGCGCGTGCAATCTTTGACAGGCCGGCCGGGGCTGGTGGACCGGGTGGACGTGGCGGCGCTGACGACTCCGGAAAACGAGTTTGCACGCAAGGATCCGCGGACGATGGGGCCCAAAGAACTGGAGCGCTGGAACTGCACGGCTTACGTCTCCTCGATCGCGCACCAGATTGAGGGCGCGCTGCCGGGGACGGAAGCGCGACCGGTGCGGCGCGTGGCGGATTCGGAAGGCAAAATCCTCGATCACGTAAGCGGATTGATGATGCTGATCACGCTGGCGGCGCTGATTTCGGCCGGATTGACGGTGTGGAGCCTGACCGCGACCTCAATGATGGAGCGGCGGGGCGAGATCGCAATCATGCAGGCGATTGGCGGC
>Ga0308176_10001671_pt1 | contig 13962 bp, 13 predicted proteins | sample PhyCR2_3_FD_203890 | JGI IMG/M metagenome (GOLD analysis project Ga0308176, IMG submission 203890) | Soil microbial communities from UC Gill Tract Community Farm, Albany, California, United States - DLSLS.C.R2 | ecosystem: Environmental > Terrestrial > Soil > Agricultural land | place: USA...
CGATCGCCTGGTTCCTCGTGGTGAGCGCGATGGTCTTCTCGATCGGCGCCGGTGGCGTGCTCACGCGGCGCAACCCGCTCGTGGTGCTGCTCTGCCTGGAGCTGATGCTCAACGCGGCGAACCTCGCGCTGCTCGCGTTCAGCCGGATGTGGGGCAACGGCGACGGCCAGGTCTTCGCGATCGTCGTCATCGTCGTCGCCGCGTGTGAGGTCTGCATCGGCCTCGGCGTCGTCGTGGCGATGTTCCGGCGCCGGCTGCCGGTCGACGTCGACGAGATGACGGAGCTGAGCGGATGACCACGACCGGCTGGCTGATCGTCGGCTTCCCGCTGTTCGGCTCGATCGTGATCGGGCTGCTGTTCAACCGGCTCGGCGGGCGCGCCGCAGGCCTGGTCGGCACCGCCGCGATCGCGGCCTCGTTCGTCTGCGCGATCATCACGTTCTTCTCGCTGGAGGGCCGCGGGCACGAGCACCGCCAGGTCGTCACGTCGCTGTGGGACTACGCGAACACGGTCGGTGTCGACGCGCAGGTGTCGATCCTGATCGATCCGCTGTCGATCTTCATGGCACTGGTCGTCACCGGCGTGTCGATGCTGATCCACCTGTACTCGGTCGCCTACATGGCCAGCGACCGCGGCTACGCGCGCTTCTTCGCGTACCTGAACTTCTTCGTGTTCTCGATGCTCCTCCTGGTCATGGCGGGCAACTTCCTGCTGCTGATCGTCGGCTGGGCGTTCGTCGGCGCGGCGAGCTACCTGCTGATCTCGTTCTGGTACCGGCGCACGACGGCGACGCAGGCGGGCATCAAGGCGTTCGTCGTCAACGTCGTGGGCGACATCGGCCTGGTGCTCGGGACGTACTTCATCTTCTTCAAGGGCTCGCACACGCTCGACTACCTCGGGACGTTCGACAAGGCGCACCAGATCGCCGGCGGCAACCTGACCGCAGGCTGCATCCTGCTGCTGGTCGGCGCGTTCGCGAAATCCGCGCAGGTGCCGCTGCACACCTGGCTGCCCGACGCGATGGAGGGCCCGACGCCGGTCTCCGCCCTGATCCACGCCGCGACGATGGTGACCGCCGGCGTCTACCTGATCGCGCGCATGTGGCCGCTGTTCGAGCAGGCCCCGGCGGCGGCGGACGTCGGCGCGATCGTGGGCTGCGTGACGCTGCTGGTCGCCGCGACGACGGCGTTGGCGCAGACAGACCTCAAACGCGTCATCGCCTACTCGACGATGTCCCAGATCGGCTACATGATCATGGGCGTCTCGGTGGGCGCCTATGCGGCCGGCCTGTTCCACCTGATGACGCACGCGTTCTTCAAGGCGCTGCTCTTCATGGCGGCCGGGTCGGTGATCGCGGCGATGGCCGGCGAGCAGAACCTGGACCGCATGGGCGGCTTCCGGCGCGCGATGCCGTTCACGTTCGCCTGCTTCGTCATCGGCGGCCTGGCGCTTGCGGGCATCCCGCCGTTCTCGGGCTTCTGGTCCAAGGACGAGATCATCAGCCTCATCGGCGAGCGCGGCGGCTGGCACTGGATCCTCTTCACCGCCGCCTACATCGGCTCGTTCCTGACGGCCGTCTACACGTGGCGGATGATCTTCCGCGCGTTCTGGGGCGACCCGGTGCCCGAGGCCGTCGAGCTCGAGGGCGGGCACCTGCACCACGCCGAGGTGCACACGAACCCCGCCACCGGCGAGGAGGAGGACACCGAGGTCGGCTTCCCCGGGCCCGACCACCACATCGCCGAGCGCGAGGGCTCGATGAAGATCGCGATGGGCGCGCTGGCGGTGCTGGCGACGATCGGCGGGTTCCTGCAGCTGCCGTTCGGGATCGTCGACGCGGTCGACAGGTTCCTCGAGCCGACGTTCGCGGGCTCGAAGTACTACGACTCGCTCGATCCGAGCGACGGCTTCACGCTGCTCGGCCTGGGCATCGGCGCGGTGCTGGGCATCGCGGGCATCGCGCTCGCCTACCGCATCTGGGTGCAGAAGCCGGGGACCGCGGAGCGCGTGCGCGCACGGTTCGGCGCGGCTTACGCGCTCTTCAAGAACAAGTGGTGGTTCGACGAGCTGATCGACGCCACGGTGGTGCGGCCGTTCGCCGCGTTCGGGCGCTTCGGGCAGGCGACGTTCGAGCGCGTGTTCGTCAACGGGACGCTGGTCGGCGGCACGACCGGGATCGTGCGCGTGGGCAGCGCCGCGGTGCGCGCGATCCAGTCGGGCTTCCTGCGCGCCTACGCGGCGCTCATGCTGCTCGCGCTCGCCGGCCTGGCTCTCTACTTCCTGATCCAGGCGAGCTGACGTGAGCCTGTCGATCATGATCTGGCTCCCCGCCGCGGCCGCGCTGTTCGGCGCGCTGCTACCCGGCCGTTCAGCGCGGGCCGGCGCAGTCGCCGGCGCGCTGGCGACGCTCGGGCTGTCGATCGCCGTCCTGGTCCAGTTCGACAACGGCCCGGACTTCGTCACGAACGACCACTGGATCCGCGAGCTCGGCATCCGCTACCACCTGGCCGTCGACGGGGTGAACATCGCGCTGATCCTGCTGACGACGATCCTGTTCGCGGCGACGGCGGTCTGGTCCTCGCTGCAGCCGTGGGAGCGCGAGCGCAGCTTCTACCTGTGGCTCGGGATCGCGGAGTCGGGCGTGCTCGGCGCGCTGACCGCACAGGACCTGGCGCTGTTCGTCGGCTTCTTCGACCTGATGCTGATCCCCTTCTACTTCCTGGCCGGGCAGTGGGGCGTCGGCCCGAACCGCGTCGCCGGCGTGACGAAGCTCATCATCTACACGCTCGTCGGCTCGCTGCTGATGCTCGCCGCTGCCGTGGCGACGGCGGTACTCGTGTCGAACTCGACCGGCCAGCCGCTGAACTTCGACATGGGCTACCTGGCGCAGAACACGCTGCCGACCGGGTCGCAGGACTGGATCTTCCTGTTCTTCGCCGCGGCGTTCCTGGTGAAGATGCCGCTGTTCCCGCTGCACGGCTGGATGCCCGACGGCTACCGGGCGATGCCGATGCCGGTGCTGGCGGTCTTCTCGGGCGTGCTGTCGAAGGTCGCCGCCTACGGCTTCCTGCGGATCTGCCTGCCGCTGTTCCCGGATGCCTCGCATCACTTCCAGGAGCTGATGCTGCTGATCGCGCTGGCGTCGATCCTCTACGGGTCGGTGATGGCGTTCACGACGACAGACGCGCGCCTGATCCTGGGGTACTCGTCGGTCGCGCAGCTGGGCTTCATCACGCTGGGGATCTTCTCGCTGACCGAGCAGGGCTCGCAGGGCGCCATCCTGCAGGCGTTCAACCACGGCATCGTCGTGGCGCCCGGGTTCTTCATCGTCGCGCTGATGGCCGCACGGTCGGGCGGGTCGGAGGACATCCGCGACATGGGCGGCATCGCGTTCCGCGCGCCGGTGCTCGCGACGCTGTTCCTGATCATCGCGTTCGCGACGCTGGCGATGCCCGGCTCGTCGAACTTCGCCGGTGAGTTCATGATCCTGCTCGGGGTGTTCAGGGCGAAGCTCGTGATCGCGATCGTCGCGTTCACGGGAGTCGCGCTTGCCTCGGTGTACATGCTGCGCGCGTTCATCCGGATGACGCACAATCGGGTCGGCCCGCAGGTCGAGCCGCGTGAGATCTCGGTGGCCGACGGGCTCGTGCTCGTGCCGCTGGTCGCGGTGATCCTGTTCCTGGCGGTGTATCCGCAGTTCGTGCTGAAGCGGACGCAGACCGACGTCGTCCAAGCGACGCATCCCGCGGTGGTGGCGAGCCGATGACCGTGCTGGCGACCGTCAAGGGCCCGCACATGGACTGGAGCGCGCTGTCACCGCTGCTCGCGCTGTTCGGCGGCGCGACGCTGACGCTGCTCATGGGCCTCCTGCGGCCGCGGTTCGTGCGCCACGCGCTGGTGCCGGGCGCGGCGGTCGCGTCGCTGGGCGCGGCGATGGGGCTGGCGATCTGGCAGTGGGACCGCCATGCGGACCTTGTGTCGGCGGCGCTGCGGATCGACGGGCTGGCGCTCGTCCTGATGCTCATCATCTTCACGGCGGGGATCGCGGCGGTGCTGCTGTCGTGGCGGGCGGCCGCCCCGGTCGAAGCCGCGCACGGCGAGTACTTCTCGCTGATGCTGACGTCGATCGCCGGCATGGTGCTGCTGGTCGAGGCGCAGAACACGATCACGCTGTTCGTGGCGTTCGAGCTGCTCTCGATCCCGCTCTACGTGCTGTGTGCGACGGAGATGCGGCGCGCGACGTCGCTGGAGTCGGGGCTGAAGTACCTGATCGTCGGCTCGGTCGGCTCGGCGACGCTGGTCTACGGCTTGGCGATGCTCTACGGCGCGACGGGGTCGACGGACTTCTCCGGCATCGCGAAAGCCGCGGGCGCCGGCGGGATCGGCACCGACGTGCTGTTCCTGACCGGCATCGCGCTGACGCTCACGGGCCTGGCGTTCAAGGCCTCGGTGGCGCCGTTTCACCAGTGGACGCCGGACGTCTACGAGGGCGCTCCGACGCCGGTGACGGCGTTCATGGCGGTGGCGACGAAGGCCGCCGCGTTCGGCGTGCTGCTGCGCCTGTTCGACGTGGCGCTGATCGACTCGCAGGCCGACTGGGGGCCGATCATGGCCGCGCTGGCTGCGACGACGATCATCGTCGGCAACGTCGGCGCGCTGGCGCAGACCTCGTTGAAGCGGCTGCTCGCGTGGTCGGGCGTCGCGCAGGCGGGCTATCTGCTCGCGGGCGTGGTCGTGTCGACGCAGCTCGGCGTGAAGGCGACGGTCTTCTACCTCGCGGTGTACCTCGCGATGAACCTCGCCGCGTTCGCGGTGATCGTCGCGCGCGAGCGCGAGACCGGCCTGGGCGACCACATCGACTCGGTCGCCGGACTGGGCGCCGCGCGGCCGCTGCTCGCGTGGCCGATGACGCTGGCGATGCTCTCGCTGGCCGGCATCCCCGGCACGGCCGGCTTCATCGGGAAGATCTACCTCATCGAGGCCAGCGTCGACGGCGGCTACACGTGGCTCGGCGTGTTCATCGTCGTGGGCTCGATGATCTCGCTTGCGTACTACCTGCGGGTCATCGCCGCCGTCTGGATGCGCCCGGAGCCCGAGACGGCGCTCGTCCCGTCAGCGGTCGGGCCGGGCGGCCGCCCGGCGCTGGCCGGCGGCTCGGCCACCGACCCGCTCGAGCCGGCCATCGCCACCTCCGAGGGCATCCGCGCCGCGGAGCCAGAGGTGGTCTTCGTCGCGGTGCTGTTCGGCATCGCGACCCTCGCGGGCGGCATCGTCCCGTCGCCGCTCTTCAACCTCGTCAAGCACGCGGGCCGCGCGCTGACCGGTCTGTTCTGATCTGCGACTGAGGGGACTGTCCCACCAGTCGCACGCGGAGCTGCGCGACCGCCAGGATGGCCAGGCCGCCGGCGAGGAAGAGGCCGAGGCCGAGCGCGATCTCGCCGAGGCTCGCGAACTTGATCATGCCGAGGTAGATCAGGGCGAACGCGCAGGCCGCGAGGAGGCCGCGCAGGACGCCGACGACGAGACGGTCGCCGAGGCCGGCCCGCAGGCCGATGACCGAGAGCGGGCCGGTGACCGCCACGACGACGAAGCCGATGGCGCCCAGCTGCCAGCGGGCGCCCCGGTTCAGCAGCTCCATCGCCGCGATCAGGCCGAGGATGAACGCGAGGCTGATCGCGGGCCCGATCGACACGACTGCGCGGTCCGGCATGTTCATGTCATGAGTCTTCCCGGCGCGGTGAGCCGGAACCCGTCCGCGTGGGTAAGAAACAGGACATGAGCGAGCAGCGAGAGCCCGACCACAGCGAGGACCCGCGGGGCCAGGACGTCGGCGAGGGCTACCCCGAGGTCAACGAGGAGGGCGCGGACCCCGGCGAGGAGGAGCTGGACCGCGAGCAGTCGACGGAAGACGAGTAGCACGCGCATCCGAAAGAATGCGCGGCGATGCGAATCTCGGCGAAGGCCGACTATGCGGTCCGTGCCGCGACGGAGCTCGCCAGCGCGAAGGAGGGCCCGACGAAGGGCGACGTGATCGCCCGCGCGCAGGACATCCCGCTGCGGTTCCTCGAGAACATCCTCGGCGACATGCGCCAGGCGGGGATCGTCCGCAGCCAGCGCGGCGCCGAGGGCGGCTACTGGCTCGCGAAGCCGGCGAAGGAGATCAGCGTCGCCGACATCATCCGAGCGGTCGAGGGGCCGCTCGCGGCGGTGCGCGGCGAGGCGCCCGAGAACATCCAGTTCACCGGCTCGGCCGAGTCGCTCGGCCGCGTGTGGGTCGCGGTCCGGGCAAGCCTCAGGAGCGTGCTCGAGAACGTCACGCTCGCCGACCTCGTCGACGGGAAGCTGCCCGCGCGCGTCGACAGGCTCGCCGACGACCCCGAGGCCTGGGTCAGGCGCTGATCCTCGTTCGGCCGCCGAGCGTCCGGACATGGACGATGTCGCCGTCCGCGAGCTCGAGCTCGTCGGCCTCGCTCTTCGTGAGCTGCACGCTCGTCTCACCGCCGTCGGCGAGCGCGAGCTCGACGCGCACCTCGAAGCCGAGGTGCACGACTCGTGTGACCTGGGCCTCCGCCGATCCCGGCTCGGGCAGCGGCGCGATCTTCAGGTCGTGCGGCCGGACGAGCTCGGCGCCGATCCGCGTCACCGGCCCGAGGAAGCCCATCACGAAATCGTTGGCCGGGCGCTCGTAGAGCTCGCGCGGGCCGCCCACCTGCTCGACGCGCCCCTCGTTGAGCACTGCGATCCGGTCCGCGACCTCCATCGCCTCCTCCTGGTCGTGCGTGACGAGCACGGTCGTCACGTGGACCTCGTCGTGCAGGCGGCGCAGCCACGAGCGCAGCTCCGCGCGCACCTTCGCGTCGAGCGCGCCGAACGGCTCGTCGAGCAGTAGCACCTCCGGCTCGACCGCCAGCGCGCGCGCTAGCGCCATCCGCTGGCGCTGCCCGCCGCTCAGCTGCGACGGGTGCCGATCCGCGTAGCCGGCCAGCCCGACGATCCCGAGGAGCTCCTTCACTCGCGCGTCGATCTCCGGGCGCGGGCGCTTGCGCACCCGTAGCCCGAACGCGACGTTGTCGTGAACCGTCATGTGCTTGAACGCCGCGTAGTGCTGGAAGACGAACCCGATCCCGCGCTGCTGGGGCGGCCTGGCGGTCGCGTCGTCGCCGGCGATCAGGACGCTGCCGCTGTCGGGGAACTCCAGGCCGGCGATGATCCTCAGCAGCGTGGACTTGCCCGAGCCCGACGGCCCGAGCAGCGCCGTCAACGAACCGGCCGGCACCTCGAGCGACACGTCGTGCAGCGCCTCGAACGCACCGAACCGCTTGCTGATGTCGCGAACGGCGATCACGCAGGCTCCTTCCGTGGATTGATGACAGTCATGGCGAGCAGCGTCGCCAGGGCGATCAGCGCCAGCAGCGCGGACGCGGCGTAGGCGCCCGCGACGTCGAAGTTGCCGTAGCGCTTCTCGACGAGCAGCGTCAGCGTCTCCGTCTGGCCCGCGACCTTGCCGCTGACGATGCTGACCGCGCCGAACTCGCCGATCGCGCGCGCAGTCGAAAGCACGACGCCGTAGGCGATGCCCCACCGGATCGACGGCAGCGTGACGCGCCAGAAGGTCTGCCAGCTCGAAGCTCCCAGCGTCGCCGCCGCCTGCTCCTGCTCGTCGCCGATCTCGCGCAGGACCGGGGCGACCTCGCGCACGACGAACGGCAGCGACACGAAGATCGTCGCGAGCACCATGCCGGGGACCGCGAAGATGATCTGGATCCCGTGGTCGCTGAGCCAGCTGCCGAGCCAGCCGTTGCGCCCGTAGACCAGGATCAGCGCCAGGCCGATCACGACGGGCGAGATCGCGAACGGCAGGTCGATGATGGCGTTGACGAGGCTCTTGCCGCGCCAACGGCCGCGAACGAGCGCGAGCGCGGTGATCACACCGAAGGCGGCGTTCAGCGGCACCGCGATCACGGCGACCTCGATCGTCAGCCAGAAGGCATGGATCGCGGCGGGCGTGGTGACAGAGTCGAACACGGCGCCGAGCCCGTGCTCGAACGTCTTGTAGAAGACGACGCCGACCGGCACCAGCAGCAGGACGGCCAGGTACGCGAGCGCCACGGCTCGTAGCCCGACGCGGCTCATCGCCCGAGCCGCCGGATGATCAACAGCACGAGGAGCGAGATCGCCATCAGCACGACGGCTACCGCGGCCGCTCCAGGCGTGTTGTCGGACTCGACCTGGTTGAAGATGAAGACGGACGCGACCTGGGTCTTGAACGGGATGTTCCCGCTCACCAGCACGACCGACCCGAACTCCCCGACGGCGCGCGCGAAGCCGAGCGCCGCGCCTGACGCGATCGCGGGTGCGAGATTCGGCAGCACGATGAGCCGGAAGATCGTCAGCGGGCGCGCGCCGAGCGACGCTGCCGCCTCCTCCATCTCCGCGTCGAGCTCGAGCAGCACCGGCTGCACCGAGCGCACCACGAACGGCAGTGTCACGAACAGCAGCGCCAGCACGATCGCGGTGCGCGTGTAGGCGACGTGCTGGCCCCACAGCGCCAGCAGCGTGATGCCCGCGACGATCGTCGGCAGCGCGAAGGGCAGGTCGATGAGCGCGTTGACGACGCCCTTGCCCGGGAACGAGTCGCGGACGAGCACCCACGCGACCAGCGTGCCCATGACGGCGTTGATCGCCGCGACCCCGATCGAGGCGAGCACCGTGAGCTCGAGCGCGGACACCGCCTGGCGACTGCCGACGGTCTCCCAGAACGGGCCGTCCGTGGACTTCGCCACCACTGCGGCCAGCGGGATCAGGACGATCAGGCTCAGCCAGATCGTCGCCACCCCGAGCCCGAGCAGCCCGGCGCGCGCAGGCCTCGCCGCGCGCGCCCGGGCCGGAAGGGTGAGGGCCTCACTTGGCAGTGGAGACCCCCGCGTCCGCCTCGATCCTGGCGAAGGAGCCGATCTGCGGATCGAAGAACTCGGTCGCGACCTTGTCCCAGCCGCCGAGGTCGTCGATCGTGAACAGGCCCTTCGGGGTCGGGAACGTGCTCGCGTTGCGCTTGAAGACGGCCTTGTCGACCGGCCGGTAGCCGTGGTCGGCGAACACCTGCTGGCCGGCCGGCGAGAGCGCGTAGTCGACGAAGGCCTTCGCCTGCGCGGGGTTCTTCGAGCTCTTGGTGACCGCGATCGGGTTCTCGATCAGAATCGTGTCGCCGGGCGTGACGTAGTCGACGTCCTTGCCCTTCTGCTGGGCGGTGATCGCCTCGTTCTCGTACGAGATGAGGACGTCGCCCTTGCCGCTGGTGAAGGTGTTCAGCGCGTCGCGGCCGCTCTTGTCCTGCACGGCCACGTGCTTCGTGATCAGCTCCTTGATGTACGCCAGCGCCTGCGCCTCGCTCTTGCCCTGCTCGAGCTGGGCGCCGTACGCCGCCATCAGGTTCCAGCGCGCGCTGCCCGACGTGAACGGGTTCGGGGTGAGCACCTGGACGCCGGGCTTCAGCAGGTCGTCCCACGTCTCGACGTGCTTGGGGTTGCCCTTGCGCACGACGAGGGTCACGACCGAGTCGGACACGATCCCCTTCGTCGGGCCGGATGCCCAGTCGGAGGCGACGATCCCGTCCTTGACCAGGCGCGTGATGTCGGTCGCGAGCGAGAACGCGACGATGTCGGCGGCCTGGCCGGACTCGACCGCGCGACTCTGGTCGCCGGAGGCGCCGAAGGACTCGCTGAACGATGTGTCGCCACCGGCCGCCGTCTTGCGAAACGCCGGGATGAGCTGGTCGTAGACGACCTGCGGCGTGGAGTAGGCGACGAGGGCGAGCTTCTTCGCCCCGCCCCCGCCGGTCGCGGCCGTCGCGTCCTTCGTGTCCGCCGCGCCGCCGCAGCCCGCCGCAACCAGGGCGGCGACGGCGACGACGGCAACAGAGAGCGTGCGTTTCAAGAAGGGTGCCTCCAAAGTCAAGTCAGGTAATCGGGATTGCGGACAATACACTATTCCTATCTTTCCGGTGGAGATAGTTGCCATCCGCCGTCGCGCTAGCCTGCCCCGGCCCCATGAACTCCGTGGCCGAGACCTTCACCGACGCCGAGCGAGCCCTCCTCGCCCCGCACTTCACGAACCTCGACCGCCCCGTCTTCGCGCTGGTGAACCTGCCCGAGACGGTCAAGGGAGCGCTCTTCGCCCGCTACTCGCGCTATCCGGGGACGCTGCGGCGCCTGTTCCTGGACGAGTTCAGCGACTCGTTGCCGGAGGTCGCCGCCACCTACGACGACGCCGAGGGCGAGCGCGCGGCCAAGCTGTACGAGACGATCTTCCTCGGCTACGGCGACGACTCGGTCGCCCAGCTCGGTGGCGCCCACATCGCGTGCGAATGGGTGTCCAACGTGCTCACGAAGGTCCTGCAGCGCCCACGGCTGGGCGCCTACCTGGAGCAGTCGACGCGCTACATCGCCTACGACGCGCCGATGCCCGGCGGCGGGTACCGCTACCACCGCGACCCGGCGCTCGGCGAGGAATACGAGCGCGCGATGGACACGATCTTCGGCATCTACGCCGACACGCTCCCGCGCGTGTCCGCCTGGGTCGACGAGAGCTTCCCGGGCGACGCATCGCCCGCTCGCACGCGGGCCGTGAAGGCGAAGGCGCTGGACCTGCTGCGCGGCGTCCTGCCCGCGGCCGCGCTGTCGCACATGGGGATCTTCGCCACCGGCCAGACCTACGAGCAGCTGATCCTGCACCTGCTGGCGCACCCGCTGCCGGAGGCGCGGGATGCCGGCGCCGGCATCCTCGACGCCGTCAAGGCCGTGATGCCGTCGTTCGTGGCGCGCGTGGAGCGGCCCGACCGCGGCGGCGAATGGGTCTCCTACCTGCGCGAGCGCGACGCGGCGGCGGCGCGCTGGGTGCAGCGGCTGGGACTGGAGGGCGGCGACGGCGAGGGCGACCGGCCGTCGGTCAAGCTGCTGCACGTCGACGGCGACGAGGACGCGCTGCTCGCGGCGCTGCTGTTCGAGGCCGCCGGCTGCGGCGAGGAGGAGGCGCGCATCCGCCTGAGCGCGCTCGGCGCCGGCGAGCGGGCGCAGCTGCTGAGCGACCTGGTCGGCGCGCGCGCCAACCGCCGCCACCGGCCCGGCCGCGGCTACGAGGCGCTGCGCTACCGCTTCGAGGTCGTCTCGGACTACGGCGCGTTCCGCGACCTGCAGCGCCACCGGATGCTGACCGTGCAGTGGCAGCTGCTGACGCCGCACCTGGGCGCCGGGGTGCCGGAGGAGGTCGAGGCCGCCGGGTGCGGCGACGACTACCGCCGCGCGCTCGAGACCTCGGCCGCCGAGTGGGAGCGGCTGGCCGCCGAGCACGATCGGCGGACCGCCATGTACGCGCTCTGCCTCGGCTACCGCATCCGCTACGTCATGGACCTCAACGCGCGCGAGGCGATGCAGCTGATCGAGCTGCGCTCAGGACGCGAGGGGCACCCGAGCTACCGCGCGGTCGCCCACGAGATGCACCGGCTCATCGCGTCGGTGCACCCCGCGGTCGCCGCGACGATGACGCACGTCGACGACGACACCGAGCCCCGCTTGGAGCGCATCCTCAGCGAGATGCGCACCCAGGCGAAGCTCGACACGCTGCAGCGCTGAGTCAGGCGACGAACGCAGGCCTGCACGGTCCGCAAAGCGGCGCGTTTCCTCGGCGGCGTGGTGGGCTTTCATCCGAACGCCCGCGTTTACCCACTCGACACTTCCGCCCGCGTTGTCGAACGTGAGCAACATGGGCGCGATCTTGGTGTGGGATGAAGCGCATGGCTGGCTCCGCGCTTCTCTTTCCTGGGCAGGGCAGCCACGCGGCGGACATGGACGCCACGTGGCGCGGCACGCCGCTGTTCGAGCGCGGCCTGGAACTTCTGGGGTACGACCCCTTCGCGGACCTCGGCATGGGGACCCGGGTGCAGCAGCCCGCGATCTTCCTGGTCTGCGCGTGCGCCTGGGACGCGCACGAGGGAGGCCAGGAGGGCGCCGCCGCCGGGCATTCGCTCGGCGAGTACGCGGCCCTGCACGCGGCCGGCGCGCTCACGTTCGACGACGCGCTCCTCCTCGTCGACGAGCGCGCCGCCGCGATGCAGGACGCCGCGGCCGCGCAGCCCGGCGGGATGGTGGCGATGCTCGGCGGCGACTCGCACGCGGTCTCCGAGCTGGCGCGCGGCCTGGGCCTGACGATCGCCAACGACAACGCGCCCGGCCAGGTGGTCCTGAGCGGGCCGCTCGAGATGATCGAGACGGCCGTCGAGCTGGCGCGCAACGACGCGGGGGCGCGCGCGATGAAGCTCGACGTCGCGGGCGCGTTCCACTCGCCGCTGATGGAGCCGGCGGCCGACAGGCTGCGCGCGGCGCTGGCCGCTACGCCGATCGGCGAGCCCGCGTTCCCGGTCTGGTCCAACGGCTCGGCGGCGCCGTTCGTGGACGTCCGGCGCGAACTCGCGGAGAACCTTCTCAAGCCCGTGCGCTGGCGCGAGACGCTGCTGGCGCTGCGCGCCCACGGCGTCGAGCGCTTCGTCGAGCTGGGCCCTGGCGCCGTGCTCACCGGCATGGTGAAGCGCACGCTGGCGGTGGCGGCATGAAGCATGTGAAGGCGGGCATCTTCGGCGTCGGCACCGCGCTGCCCGAGCACCGGCTCGGCAACGACCACTTCGCGGCGAACCTCGACACCAGCGACGAGTGGATCGTGCGCCGCACCGGGATCCGCTCGCGCTACTGGCTCAACGGGCGCCAGACGCTCGCCGACATCGCTGTCGACGCCTGCATGGAGGCGCTCGCCGATGCGGGCCGGCGGGGCGAGGACGTCGACCACGTGATCGTCTCGACGATCACGCCCGACCAGCTGACACCCGGGCTGGCGCCCGAGGTCGCGCGCCGCGTGGGCTCGAACGAGGCGGCCGCGGTCGACGTCAACGCCGCCTGCGCAGGCTTCATCTATGCGCTCGACCAGGCCGCGGCGCTCGTCGAATCCGGCCGCGCGGGACTCGTGCTCGTCGTCGGCGCCGAGGCGCTGTCGCGCATCATCGATCCGGGCGACCGCGGAACCGCGGTCTTGTTCGGTGATGGCGCGGGCGCCGTCGTTGTCGCCGGCGGCGAGCTCGAACGTGGCTGCGGGGCCTTCGAGCTGCGCTCCGACGGCACGCACGCGGACCTGCTCTACGCCTCGCGCGACGAGCGCGTGCTGCGCATGGAGGGCCGCGAGGTCTACCGCCACGCCGTCGCGCGCATGGTCGAGGCGACGCAGGCCGCGCTGGACCGCGCCGGGCTGACCGCGGATGACCTCGACCTGTTCGTCGCCCACCAGGCCAACGCGCGCATCATCGAGGCGGCCGCGGCCGAGCTCGGGCTGCCGGCGGAGAAGCTCGCGCTGAACGTCGACCGCGTGGGCAACACGTCGTCGGCCTCGATCCCGCTGGCGCTGTCGCAGGCCGAGCGCGACGGGCTGCTGTCGCCCGGCGCGACCGTCGGGCTCGCCGCCTTCGGGGCGGGCTTCGCCTGGGGCGCCGGCATCGTGTCGTGGAAGGAGCGCGCGTATGTCACCGCGTGACCAGGGCTGTGCGGTGGTCACCGGCGGAACGCGCGGCATCGGCGCCGCGATCGCCGACCGGCTCGAGGCCGACGGCTGGGATGTCGCGCGCCTCGGGCGCGCCGACGCCGACGTCGCCGACCGCGACGCGGTCGTGGCCGCGTTCGCGCGCGTCCGCGTCGCGCGCGGGCCGATCCTCGCGCTCATCAACAACGCCGGCATCCGCGCCGACGGGCTGGCGATCTCGATGGATCACGACGACTGGTCCAGCGTGGTCGACACGAACCTGACCGGCGCCTTCAACTGCACGAAGGCCGCGCTGCCCGACATGCTGAAGGCGCGCTACGGCCGGATCGTGAACGTATCGTCGGTGGTCGCCGAGCGCGCGAACCCCGGGCAGGCCAACTACGTCG
>Ga0308176_10001672_pt1 | contig 13962 bp, 14 predicted proteins | sample PhyCR2_3_FD_203890 | JGI IMG/M metagenome (GOLD analysis project Ga0308176, IMG submission 203890) | Soil microbial communities from UC Gill Tract Community Farm, Albany, California, United States - DLSLS.C.R2 | ecosystem: Environmental > Terrestrial > Soil > Agricultural land | place: USA...
GTACCCCTTCACTGGCTCGTGAAATTGTTCCGTCGATCACATAGCTTCCTGCAATGGTGCCGGCCTTGGGAATCGTAAAGACCTGCCGCACTTCAGCCCGACCTAAGACCCGCTCCTTCAGCGTGGGCTCCAACAATCCTTCCATGGCGGCTCTGATATTGGCGATCGCGTCATAAATAATCGTATAGAGTCTGATATCGACACCTTCACGTTCCGCCAACGCGGATGCCTTCGGTTCAGGTCTGATATTGAACCCAATAATAATGGCTCGCGAGGCCGACGCCAACAGCACGTCTGTTTCCGTAATTCCCCCGACTCCGCTATGAATGACCCGCAGTTTCACGGCCGCCGTCGAAAGCTTTTGGACCGCATCCGAAAGCGCTTCCGCTGAACCTTGCACATCTGACTTGATGACCAAGGGAAGTTCCTTGACATCGCCCTCTTTGATGCGAGCGTACAGGTCATCGAGGGTCACCCTGCCGGATCCGGCCGCCAATTCTGTCGTCCGCTGCTTTTGCAAGCGATCTTCGGCAACTTCTCGGGCGACTCGTTCATCAGCCACGACGACGAATTGATCGCCGGCCGCAGGCACACCAGGCAATCCGTTCACTTCAACGGGAACAGAGGGTCCGGCCTCCAAGACTTTGGCTCCCGTATCGGAAACTAAGGCACGGACACGGCCACTAAATGTGCCTACTACGAACGCATCGCCAATACGAAGCGTCCCGCTCTGCACCAGCACGGTTGCTACAGGCCCACGTCCACGTTCCAGCCTAGCTTCCACCACAGCGCCCTTTGCCATTCGACTTGGATTCGCCCTGAGTTCCAATACTTCGGCCTGCAGCAAAATCATTTCAAGCAAGGTGTCGAGGCCTAATTTCTGCTTCGCGGACACTTCAACAAAGATGGTTTGTCCGCCCCATGCTTCGGGAATCAGACTGTGCTCGGCCAGCGCATGCTTGACCCGGTCTATATTTGACCCAGGCTTATCGATTTTATTGATGGCCACAATGATCGGCACGTTCGCCGCCGTGGCATGAGAAATCGCCTCGACAGTCTGCGGCATGACGCCATCGTCGGCGGCAACCACGAGGATCACAATATCGGTGATTTTAGCCCCACGAGCCCGCATCGCGGTAAAGGCTTCATGGCCTGGCGTGTCCAAAAAGGTAATGCGCTTTCCATTCGTCTGGACTACATACGCGCCAATGTGCTGCGTAATGCCGCCTGCCTCTTGCTCGGTGACTTTGGTTTCCCGAATCGCATCGAGCAAGGAGGTCTTCCCATGATCCACGTGTCCCATAATAGTCACGACCGGAGGGCGTGGATCGAGCGCTTCTTGCTCCGTGACTTCTTCACCGGCCTCTTCAAGGAGCGCTTCACCTTCCCTGTCGGATGACACTTCAACCTTCACTCCGACCGACTCCGCCAATAGAACAGCCGCATCGAGATTGATCGGCTGATTCATCGTGAGCATCTGTCCCATTTCCATTAACTTGCGAATCAGATCGCTGGGGCGCTGACCAATCAGTTCGGCCAGTTCTTTCACGGTGAGGCCGGATGAAAGCTTAATAATTTTCTTCCGAGGTTTGGTAATCTCCGCAACAGGCGAGGGTTGAAGGTGACGAGACCGGTCCTCACGGCGGTGAACAGGAATGGCGCGCAAATCTTGCCAACGCGTGACATCCGCCCGCACCTTCACGTCTTCTTCTTCGCGGGTCCGAACCGCCTTTTTGGGCTTCTTGAGCTTGTCTTTCAGACCTTCTTCCGGGGTCAAGGCGACCACGTCGCTACGCTTCTTTTCCCCAGGTGCAATCGGCCGCGACGGTGGCATGGTGGAAACAGGAGGAGCGGTCGTCGATCCGGCGACTCCCGGCAACTCGACCTTCTTCGATTCGCCTTCCTTTTCTTGTACCGCATGGTCTCGATTAAGGAGATGAGGCGCAGATGACATGCCTACCGATGGATGACTCGAACTTGAGATGGACGGGAACCCGGGCGGCACTGCGGAAGCCGATTCCAAAGCCGACGGCTCCGGCCTCAAATCAGACGCCACTGCCGTGGTCGGAGCAGGAGCCTGCGCAACTAACGCTTCCGATTCTATCTCCTCATCAGACTTTTTTCGCTTAATGAGAATGCGCTTCTTGTCGACCTTCGGGGCTTCCTCCACGGCCGTCATGGAAGACCTGCCTCCGAACGTGCCCTTGACTTCTTCCTCGCGCCCGGAGGCTTTCCCCTCGCGCGCTGAACTAGCTGCTTTGCTTGTGGCGTTTTTTTTCTGATCTCCGTCCGATCCCATCAGTCCCTTCTGCCCGGACCCGGCCTTTGGCGTCAATTGATCCAAGGCCTTTTGCACGGCTGCGTCATCGAGCGCACTGCTGTGCGACGCCACGGAAATTCCGAGGCGTTTGAGTTCGGGAATCAATGCTCGATTTTCCATACCGAGCTTCTTGGCTAATTCGTACACTCTCATGTTGTTCGGTCCTGTTCCTGCTCATCCCGACCAAGCTATAGCGCTGAGGGGGCTTCAGATGCGGATGCGGTCGCCGCTTCCTGCTGCGCGCGCGCCTCGTCTTGTTCTCGCTGGGCCTCTGCTTCTTCAGCCAAGGCCGCCTTGATTTCTCGATCCCGCTCCACCTTTTCCTTTTCGTATTCCGTGGCGCTGATAATATCGATTTTCCACCCGGTCAGCTTGGCCGCCAACCGGACATTCTGACCGTTCTTTCCGATTGCCAACGACAATTGAGAATCAGCCACGACGACCAAGGCGGATTTTTTCTCTTCATCGATGCCGACCTTTTCAATGGAGGCCGGATTGAGCGCTTCCGCAATGAAGACGCGCGGATCCGAAGTCCATGCAATAATATCAATTTTTTCCCCGCGCAACTCTCGGACGACCGCCTGCACGCGAGAACCTTTGATCCCCACGCACGCGCCGACGGGGTCGACGGCTTTGTCCCGCGACGAGACAGCGATCTTGGTGCGATCACCCGGCTCACGGACCACGCCCTTGATCTCCACGATCTTTTCTGAGATTTCCGGCACTTCCACTTCGAACAATTTGGAGACAAACTGCGGATGGGTACGAGACAGTATCACTTGCACGTCTTTGGGTGTCTTTCGAACTTCAAGCAGGTATGCCTTCACACGATCGCCCCGTCGATAGGTTTCACGAGGGATTTGCTCCGATGCGGGTAACACCGCTTCAGTCTTCCCCAAATCGACGAGGTAATTGCGCCGCTCCTGCCCCATGATGATCCCATTGATGAGATCGCCCTGCCTGGTGGAATATTCTTTTAGAACGGCTTCCCACTCCGCCTCTCTCACCTTTTGACAGATCACTTGCTTGGCCGTCTGGGCCGCGATCCGGCCTAATTCGTCCATCTCGATCAGCGATCCAATCTCATCGCCGATCTCCGCCTCCGTGTCGATACGGCGAGCTTCATTGAGCGACACCTCCGCCTTGGGATTCGTGACAGTCTCGACAATGGTGCGAAGAGAAATGACCGAGATCTCACCCGTTTTCGTATCCATCTGAACCTGGATATTCTCTCCCTGACCAAATCGCTTTTTCGCCGCGGTCTGGAGGGCGGATTCGACCGCGCCAATGATTCTGGCCTTATCGATGCCTTTCTCTCGCCCAATTTGATCGATGACCGTAATCAGTTCTCGATTCATAAGACTGCCTCGCTTCCCTGACTCGTAGACTAAAACTCCACCTCAAGACGCGTCTGATTGATAGTATCCCAAGCGAAGAGTCGCATTTCGTTCTGCTTTGGACCCGCTATTTCCAGCATCACTCCATCATCAGTAAGATCTCGCAGACGCCCGCATACACGCCACTGTCCATCTATCTGGCGCGTGAGCTTCACGCTGACCAGTTTTCCGATGGATCTCGCATAATCCTCTCGCCGCTTCAACGGGCGGTCGAGACCAGGCGACGACACTTCCAGCGTATACCGATGCGAGATCGGATCCTGCACGTCCAGCGCGTGGCTAAGCGACACATGGACCTGCTCACAATCGCTTACGTTCACACCGTTCGGCTTGTCGATGAACACGCGTACCATGGTTCGCGCCCCCTGCCCAGCACATTCCACATCGACGAGCTCAAGCTCGAGCGCTCGGACGATCGGGGTGGCGATCGAGCGGACTGATTGGACTATTTGTTCACACGCCCGCACAACAAATTCTCGAACGGTCGTCTTTGGCTCAAACAAAAAAGTGGGCCGTCGCCCACTTAAAATCGAGTCACAAGCTACCATGTCCAGCTTAGCGATGCAAGAGGGCCTACGATGTGATTTCCTCCTGAAATAGCGAGTGTAATCGTTTGGTCAGCAAGCCCGGTTGCCCATTTCCGACGGGTGCATCATCAATACGAACGACAGGCAACACTTCAATCGTCGTCCCCGTTAAAAAGGCCTCTTCAGCTCTGCGAAATTCTCCTAGATCGATGTTCCGTTCTTCCACTGAAATGCCGCCCTTGCGTGCGAGACTCAGCACGCGTTGACGCGTGACGCCCGAGAGAATATGCGGTCCCTCCGGAGGAGTGATTACACGACCCGCGCTGATCATCATGACGTTGCTCACGGCGCCTTCTGTCACCATATCTTGACGGACCAAAATAGCTTCGAAGGCGCCCGATTCCGAGGCGCGCTGACGGGCTAATACATTCGGTAAGAGATTAATACTCTTAATATCGCACCGCCCCCAGCGCAAATCGTCCATTGTCATCACAACGACCCCCGCCTGGCGCAAAGCTTGGTCCGGCGGGTGCATTTCCCGAACAGACATCGTGACGGTCGGTGTGGTTCCGGTTGGAAAGAGGTGATCACGAGAAGCGACACCGCGAGTCACTTGCACATACACCTTGCACTCAGGATAGCCGGCGCGTGCGACTCCTTCGCGGACCCATTCTTCCCATTTCTTAGAATGGACAGACGTGTTCAGATGAATCGCATGGGCGCTTCGTTCGAGCCGTTCCAGATGCGCATCCAATTGAAACGGTACGCCTCCATAGGTACGCACAACTTCATACACGCCGTCGCCGAACTGAAACCCTCTGTCTTCAATGGAGACCTTCACCTGGCTTAAAGGCATAAATTCACCGTTGAGAAAGCCGACATCAGGCATGGTCCACCTTTGAGTTCACTCCATCGCCAGCTACCCCGACTAAAAATACTCGTCGGTCCTCCGCTGTAAATTTCCATCCCATCCGTTTTTCGAATACAAGTCGATGAGTGCCAGGAAGCAATGCACGAAACTCAAAGGACCGGCGACCGGAATCGACGGCGTTATTGCTGACTGTCCGGAGAAAATCTTCATTCACCATGGCGAACGTAGTAGCATCGTAGGATGGGACCCATAGCTCACCCCTGGTCCGGTCCTCCCAGAGATGAATAGAAAATGTCGCACCTGCGTGTGTTTTGATAGTCTTCGCGTCTCGATCCAATTCGCCCATACGTCTACTATTCAGGACTTATCCTAGAATTAGGTCGGGATGTAATGATCGCGATAAGAACGAGATGAGAAAGAAAGGCGATTGGCGATCAAGGCTCGTGCAATATAACTTATTCAAGTGCGTTCAATGGCTAAGGCTCGTTAGAACTTCCGGCGCCCACCGACATAGACATCGTTCCCTTCGACCTGCACCTCATAGCTACCCACGCAATAGCCACCACCATCGGTCGCGTGGCCATTGCGAATGTCAAAGGCAAGGTCATGCCACGGACAGAAGATTACACATCCCTTGCGTCGCCCTTGGGCAAGGGGGCCACCCTCATGCGGACATACATTGTAGATAGCGTGAAAAAGCCCGTCGATGTTAAACACCGCAATGGGCTTTTGGTCGACCTCTACAACCTTGACGTGGCCCGGCGGTATGTCATCTACGCCGGCGACACGTATAAAACCATCCGTAGGCATTGAATTTTGCAATATTTGACGTGGACGTAGAAGATTTACATTCGGAGGGTAAATTTCAATTCCATCCCCGGCTCAACATGCTCTTGAGCAATGAATCCTGCTGCTGCCTCAATGACATATCGCGCATTTTCCGGAGGAGGTCCGTAGAAAGAACATGGGTCTTTTTCACACGGCTCGGCATTCGCGACGATATGTACGATGTGTCGACTCTCGTCGGCCCATATCATATCTACTGGAATTTTGAATCCCTTCGTTTGCATCCGATGACGATCTGAAGTCTCGAAGATATACAGCATCCCTGAGTTCGACGGCAATCCCTCTCGAAAGGCTAGCCCGAAAAAAATCTTTTCAGGCGTGTCGGCTACTTCCGTCTCGAGCTGCATGCCGCTTGGAAAGGTCACAATAATGGTATCCGAGTCTTTTTGGCTGGTCATGAACCAAGTGCCGGTGAGAAGAAGGAGCGATAAGGCTATGAGGACAAATATCCGACTTCGCTTTGGAGAAGAGGCGGGCGTGGATAGTTCCAAGGGGTTTCTTATCTCCTCGCCACACGACTAGGCCCAACGACCTAGATAGATCAATGACATAGGGCTTCTTCTCTCGATGTTGCGTATTGACTTAGAAGAAAATCGCAGTCTAGAATGAGCCCTCGTTTTATGGCTGGACTATGAGCCGCCACGATCGATGTTGTCAATACAGCTTGTAAGGAGGCGAGGGTCATGGCTCTGTTAATTACTGATGAATGCATTTCCTGCGGGGCCTGCTTACCGGAGTGTCCCAATGAGGCCATTTTCGAAACGCGGAGCGATGCTGAAAGCAAGGGCAACCACGTAGGAGACGGTCAAGGTGAGGGAGATAACATCTACATCATCACGCATGATCGTTGCACTGAATGCGTAGGTCACTTTGATGAACCGCAATGCGCGGCTGTGTGTCCCGTTGACAACTGCTGCATCGCTGACCCGGCATACCCCGAAACCACTGACGTTCTCTTGGATAAGGCTCGCACACTCAATCCTGATAAGGAAATCGACGCGAACAAAGTGTGGAGTGGCGTTCGAAACTAGCCTCCATTCTTCCATCTACAATCAAAGCCCCGCTCCGGCGGGGCTTCTTGTACTCCCTCCTTGCAGTGATCGATGATATAATCGGTTAGTAAACCCATTTGGGAGGCTCCCTATGTTGCCCAAGATGGCTCTTCTCATCATCTCTTTCGCTACGTCGCTTTGCCTTTCGCCCCCTCTCAATGCGGATACCGGTGATATCACAATGGTCATTGAGACATTTGTCGTGAAGCAATTTCCGACCTCCAAGAGCCATTTTTGGATTGTCAATGACACCCATTGGCAAACCGACAATGAGGTTGTGGTAGATGTCAACACCATCGTCCTGGACAAACTGGGCGGAACTCCCACGGCAACGCGGTACTTATTGCTCATTGTTGGGGATCGGCTCGCAGCCGCTCAGAATATCCCATTGGACAGCACCGTCGACTGTCAGCCTGAACAAGCATAACTCCTCGCAACAACAGTGACTAAAGAAAGGCCCCGTCACCGAAGTGACGGGGCCTTTCTTTACTGCGGTCTTACCGAAAAAGATAGAACTACTTCACCATCAATAACGTTCCACCAACATGGGCGGGATGAAGTTGACACTTATATTGAAGGGTCCATCCCTGCGTGGCATAGAAGAGGTCGCTGGTCGGAACGCCAATATACTTACTCTCGCCCGGCTTTAATACAACCTGTGCTTTAAGCTCCGTCGGGGCCGATTGCCCGACTAGACTAGGGGTCAACGTAAAGCCATGTTCACCTGAAGAATTGTTAGTGACCTTTAAAACTAAGGGACGACCGCCTCTTGCCTTGAAATCGATGACTGTGACCGGCGGATACCAAGCTTTCATATTGCCGATCTCAATAGAATACAGTTCCGCGTCCACAGGCAATTCCGTGAATCGCTGACCAACGACCGACCCAGTCTCCAGATCTCCGACTTCAACACCGCCCGCTTGAAGCGCAAACGAGGGAACCGCCGCTGCGATAACAACAAAGCCGAATAAAGCCGACGCCAACATCTTTCCCATAGCCCTACCTCCTTCGGAACAAGGAATGTGATGAGTTAATGATGAGGAATTACCGGCCGACAACAAAATTCACCAGATCGTTAGTAAACTGCCGCTCCTTATAGCATAGGATTCCGATTAGAAGCAAGCAACTTTGCGAGCTCAGTTTTATCCACAACTAACTGAAAACATTCATGCTTTTAATTACATGATGGATTGCGATCAGGTTTTTCTCGGCCAATTAACAGGTCATATGGAGCGTAGTCGTCGGTCAATACTAAACCGGACGGCCATTCAGATGTGCGCCGCGACATCAACAACTCTGGAATCCGCGCAGGCAATCGATGCTGGGCAATGAGGTCCGAGATACGTTCTAAAAACGCAGGTGTCGTCATATCCCCTACGGAAGGCCCTGCAAAGAAAATGAGATTCTCCGCTTCCGGTTGATTAGCGGTCCGCCAGGGCCCCTTGACGCCAAACGATTCGATCAATGGAAACACCCTACGCAATGTACTGACCACCGCTGAAGCCCGTTGTCGATCAGGACCTTCGCCGGACGAGGCTAAGTTGACTGCGAGCACGCCATCAGAGGAGAGATGCGCCTGCACTTCTTGAAAGAACTCTTGCGTCGTGAGATGAAAGGGAATCAAATGACGCGCGAACACATCCAGCCAAATGATATCGTATCGTGTCTCGGTGGCTCGCAGGAACATGCGAGCGTCAGCCACATGCACATGATGAGTACGGGCGGGATGATACTCGAAATAACGTTCGGCGGCTTGCACGACCGACGGATCGACTTCCACTGTATCGACTTCGAGTTCAGGCCAATGCAGAGCCAGCCACTTGGCCAACGATCCGCCGCCGTGGCCTAAAATCAGTGCGCGCTTCGGGTTGGCGTGCACGGCCAGTGCGGTCATCATGACTTGACTATAGGGCAAATATAACTCGATGGGATCGGCCTTCCACATCACCGCATGAAATGTGCGATCCAAAATGAGATATCGAAAGAGATCGTCCTCTCGAACACGGACTTGCTGATAGGGGCTGTCTTGTTGATAGAGAGGAGCAGAGAGGACTAAGACTGGATGGAAGGCGAACCACCCCAGTCCAACTCCACCGAGCGCCAACAGCGCACTTCCAGTGACTTTGGTCATCATGCGGGATTTCACAGCCACGGACCGCCACCACCAGGACATACCGAGAGTCAGTTGCACGATAGCCAATACGGTGATCAGCGCTAAACTTCCCATCCAGGCCAGGAGAAAAAAGGCTGTACCCCATGTTCCTATCAAGCTCCCGATGGTTGAGATAGCGATCATCCGACCGGTATGACGACCGACGTGTCCGAGATCGTCGATCGAGAGACGAAGAAGCGCGGGTAACACACCGCTGAGACAAAACGCCGGCAACGCTAGAAGGACACTCGCTGCAACGCATGGTCCCCATCGGGGGTCCTGCACCCATGATGAGACTTTGAACATGACCGGCTGACCGACGCCGGCCAAGAGAAAGGTCCACAATGCGGAGGCCAACAGGAGCCACGCGATAACCGTCCCACCGGGGTGACGATCCGCTAACCAGCCGCCTGCCGCATATCCACTGCTCATCGCGGCCAGGATGACGCCGATCAAGGCGCCCCACACAAAAAGAGAGTTGCCGAAGACCGGCGCTAACAAACGGCTTCCCAATATCTCTAATGCCATGACCACGGCACCCGTGATAAACGCAGTGGCAAGCGGCCACCATGTCGACCAAGGACGAACCCCAGGAGTGACTTGGGAAATCATTGATAAGGAAGGAGAAGAAGATGGAAAACTGGGAAAGTCATGGGGATAATGGGCCTAGAGGGTCCCCCAATTTTTGAAGTAACGAAGGAGATCACGGACGGAGACCATACCGACGATCTGACCATCTTGGGTGATCGGAAGATGGCGAATGCCGTGCTCGGCCATCACATCGCTGGCATCATGCGCCGAACAATCGATTTCAATCGTAATCAATGGGCTGCTCATGACGGTGCGGATGGAGGTGTGAGCCGGATCTTTCCCCTGCGCCATGGCTTTACGAACGAGATCGGCTTCGCTGACGACGCCGACATACGCCCCTTCCGACATCACCAACGCCGCTCCTACTCGGGCATTCCGCATCAACGTTGCGGCCTCGATCAGCATGGCTTCAGGATGGATCGTCCTGATATTTCGATTCATCATCACGGCCAATGGCCGCAGGAGTAGACCGCTCTGCTCACTCATTCGATCCCCCAGCCATGTTCGAGAAGAAAAGCGATTGTACTGAACAGGCAAAACTCCTGTCAATGAAACGGTGTCTCGTGATGTCAGCGTGGCCGATAGCGTCGGCTTCTTGCGGCACCGACACCCTATTGCTATACTTTCGCCACGGGATCGCTTTCGTATAGGTCTATTCCTCCACAATCCAGGAGTTCTATGTATATCAGCGTGATGGGTACAGGCTATGTCGGGTTGGTAACCGGGGCATGCTTTGCCGAATTCGGTCTTCATGTCACCTGTATGGACATCGATGCCAAGCGGATCGCTCGGCTGGAGAAAGGCGACGTGCCGTTTTACGAGCCGGGTATCACCGAGTTGGTGACGAAAGGACTGAAAGAAAACCGCCTCCACTTCACCACCGACATTGCGAAAGCCGTCGAGGAAGCCTTAGTCATCTTCATTGCAGTGGGCACGCCCACTCGTACCGATGGCTCGGCCGATCTATCCTATGTTGAAGAAGTCGGACGAGGCATCGCGCAGGCTATGACGAGTTACAAAGTCATCGTCACCAAATCGACGGTTCCCGTGGGAACGGGCGAAAAATTGCGCGAGGTCATCCGTGCCCATCAGACGAAACCGTCCCGATTTGACGTCGTATCGAATCCGGAATTTCTCCGAGAAGGCTCTGCTATCGAAGATTTTTTGCGTCCGAACCGCGTCGTGATCGGGGCGGACAGCGCTGAAGCCGTCGCGATTATGAGAGACCTCTATCGCCCGCTGTATCTCATCGAAACGCCATTTGTGGTGACCGACATTGCAACGTCCGAAATGATCAAGTACGCCTCCAACGCCTTTCTGGCCACCAAAGTGTCGTTCATTAATGAAATGGCGAACCTTTGCGAACATGTGCATGCCGACGTGCAAGTCGTGGCGAAGGCCATGGGACTGGACCATCGGATCGGTTCCAAGTTTCTGCATGCCGGCCCGGGATTCGGCGGCTCCTGCTTTCCCAAGGACGTCTCCGCCTTGATTCAGACGGGAGAGAAGGTCGGGTGCAACATGGAAATCGCCCGCGCCACGTCACGCGTGAACGAACGACAGCGGTTGTTGATGGTGGAGAAGATTCAGACGGCGATGGGCGGACTGAGAGGAAAGACCGTGGCGCTGTTGGGACTCTCGTTCAAACCGAACACCAACGATTTGCGCGACGCTCCCGCCATCGCCATTGCGGAACGATTGCTCGCTGAAGGGTGTGCCGTACGGGTGTACGATCCAGCGGCGATGGAAGAAGCCTCAAAGCTCTTGCGCACGGCAATTCCCTGCGCAGATGCCTATGACGCGGCGCAGGGTGCGGACGCGCTGGTGCTGATGACGGAATGGAATCTCTTCAGGAATTTGGATCTGCCCAAAATCAAATCGGCCTTGCAGCAGCCTCTCTTCATTGATCTCCGAAATGTCTACGATCCCGAACGGATGGCCGCGTTAGGATTTCAATACATTTCAATCGGACGCTCTCCTCGAACGCCACTCACTGCCACTTAAATGGCCGCTTGACCAAGTTGTTTCACATCCGCCTTCTCTTCTTTGACCTTCGGCTTATATCCCATTCGATCGAGCACCTTCATGATACGGGTCTTGAGTCGGTCGTCGGCTTCCCCGAGCGCTGTGGCTAAGGGCTCAACCGCCGGCTTGCCGATCTTGCGAATAATTTCCGTCGCGGATTGCCGCAACTCATCCTCGTCCGAGACAAGCAAGGGAATGAGCTGGGCAACAGATTGCCCCCCGAGCTTGATGAGGGAATCATACGCCCGCTGACGAATATCGCCTACTTCATCGGAGAGCGCCTCGACCAAGGGGCCAACCGCGCGCATATCTTTCAGTTCGCCCAAGCTTTCAGCCGCATACTTGCGATTGAGCCAGTGGGTATCCTTTAAATCCAGGAGCATCGCATCTGCTTTGGCGGCATTGGGATCCTTCGAGCGAATCCGGAAGCTTTTCGCGATTCGCTTGCCATTTTCTTCGACCACACGGATAGTCGCGCCGTCGCCGGGCTTCAGTTTCTTCAGATCCTCGAGCGCCTCATCGTCGACATCCAGTACCACTGTCTTGCCGTCGTAGGCGAGTAACTCAACTTCGAGTTGCTTTGCCGCCGGATTAACGGACACGACTTTCTCAGTGACAAGGTTGAACCCGTCTTTTTTTTCTCCCCCTTTGGGGCCAATCTGTATCAGCTTGATCGGAGCCTCGTCGGCCATGGTGCATCCTTTTCGTTATGAGTTTGCCGGCTTCCAGTTCGTTATGAATTTGTCGGCTTCCAGCCTAGGCTTCCCAGTGCCCCTTCCGCCGTTTCCTGGACCATTTCATTTTCATCTTCGAGCAGAGGCAAGAGCGGATCGACTGCCCGTCTATCCCCGAGGCGCGCGAGCGACTCCGCCGCGTTTCTGCGCACGAGCCAGTCTTCGTCCTTTAGCGCGCCGATCAGCGGCTCGACGCCCCTCGTGTCGCCGATTTTACCAAGGGCTTCCGCGGCATGCCGGCGGACCATCCAATTATTGCCCATCAGACCGTCGATCAACGCCTCCACGGCTCGCACATCGCCGATCTTTTTCAAGACCCGCGCCACGTCCTCACGCACCATGCCGTCGGTCAGCGCCTCGACCAACCCAGGGACGGCTCGTGCATCGCCCAGCCGTTCCAGCGCCCATACCGCCGCGGTCCGCACCGCGCCATCACGATCTTTCAAGGCTTTCACCAACGGCTCCACGCCGCGCGGATCCTTCAGCTTGCCGAGCGCCGACGCGGCTTGCTCGCGGACCGACCATTCGTCGTCTTGCATCGCCTCGATCATCGGCTCGACCACCACAGGCCCCATGCGGACAATCGCGCTGGCGGTCGCCTCGCGAATGACCACATCCTCATCGGCCAGTAGTGCCATGAGTTGCGGCAGCGCCTCCATACCCATTTGTCCCAGGCTGGCGGCCGCATGATCGCGCAACGCTTCATTCTCATCGCGTAGAGCCGATACCAACTGGCTGATACGTTCCATCTGCTCCATCTCACTCATCCTCATCTTGGTGACCTGCCGCCTGTGCGACGGACTCTTCTTGTGCCGCCATGGCCTGTAACTTGTTCACAATGACGCCCGCATTATACGAAATCAACCCGTCCCGATCTGTTTGGAGCCGCTCGAATAAATCCGCATACGGCCGGAGACGCTCCGCATCTTTCACTTTCGCCAACGCTTCGACGGCAAAGACCCGCAGGGGACGGATCGGAATCAGTTCCACATAGAGATCCACTGGGCGCGCATCCCCGATTAATCCCAGCGCCTTAAGCGCCAGCTCTTTCACGCCGGTATCCTTATCCACTCGGAGGCGTTCCATCAGAGGCTCCACCGCGCGCACGTCGCCGATTTTCCCGAGCAGATCCACGGCCGCTTCGCGGACGACCCAATCATCATCATGCAAATATCCAATGAGAATTTCAACGCTCGGACGGCCGATTCCCAACAGATCGATGATCGTGGACATCCGCGCGTCTTCTCGCTCAGACGACTCCTCGACATTCCTCAGCGCGTCGAACGCCTGATCGATGCGATCACGGATCGCACTGAGTTTTTTGAGCGTCCGAATCGCAGTGTTTTGTAGAATTGGATCTGCCATCGCGTCGACCAAGGCATCGGACGAGCGTGGATCCAACAGATGTTCGAGAATATCGGCAGCCGTTAGACGAGCGGCTTCATCG
>Ga0308176_10001673_pt1 | contig 13961 bp, 11 predicted proteins | sample PhyCR2_3_FD_203890 | JGI IMG/M metagenome (GOLD analysis project Ga0308176, IMG submission 203890) | Soil microbial communities from UC Gill Tract Community Farm, Albany, California, United States - DLSLS.C.R2 | ecosystem: Environmental > Terrestrial > Soil > Agricultural land | place: USA...
AATCCGACGGAGAAGGGGTCGGAAGCGCAGTGGGCGCAGCCGTGCATCCGGGTGGACCGCTTCATCGGGCGCGACAAGAACACGTACCTGGACAAGTGTTTCATCTTCCTCGGCGGGAAATTGACGCGGATGCCGACGCCGCACTGGGCGACCGAGGCGGTATACACGCCGGGGCAGGTGTGGTGCCCGCGGAATTTGGACCGAAATGACGTGAATCCCCGGCCGTTGAGCCCCGACGTGCCGGATAATGGGCTGATCGGGTGCTATTCATCTGATGAGAAGATGATCATGGCGGTGGCGTTTGAGCCCTATCAGGAGTTATTCCAGGGCGTCATTGCCTGCATTCACTCGGACTTTCGCATCGGCGGATTGAAGCCGCACGAGAGCAAGACGATCCGGGGGAAGATGTATTTCGTGCCGGCGGACGTGGAGTCGCTACTGCGAAGGTACCAGGCGGATTTTCCGGAGCACTTCGGACGGGACGCCGGCGGCGGGAAGAAATGATGTCGCCGGCCGCACAAAAACATAGTTAAGGCAATTCGATGGGAGAAATAATGATCGATCGATACGTGTGTGTTCGCGTTGCGGGGGTTGTGTTGATGGTGTCGTTGGCGGCGGCGGCATTTGCGGGCACGCCGGAGGAGAACTGGGGGCAGTGGCGGGGGCCGCTGGGGACCGGCGTGGCGCCGATCGGCGATCCCCCGACGACCTGGGGCGAGGGGAAGAACGTGAAGTGGAAGGTGCAGATCCCCGGAAGCGGGACTGCGACGCCGATCGTGTGGGACAAGTTCGTGTTCATCGAGACGGCGGTGCCGACGGGCAAGAAGCTGGACGCCGCTGCGGCGGCCGCGCTGCCGCCGGAGCCGCCGCCGCTGCCGGGCCGCGGGGGCAAGGGCAACGGGCCCAAGTCGCGCAAGGGCGGCGGCGCGTTCGGCAGGGGGCAGAGGCCGACGGAGGTCTATCAGTTCGTGATCCTCTGCCTGGATCGGCAAACCGGAAAGGTTTTGTGGCAGCAGGCGCCGCGGGAAGAGGTGCCGCACCAGGGGCACCATCCGAGCGAGGGAAACTTTTCCCCGTGCTCGCCGGTGACCGACGGCCAACACGTGTACGCCTACTTCGGCTCGCGCGGCCTGCACTGCTACGACATGGCCGGCAATCTGAAATGGCAGAAGGACTTCGGGCGGATGCAGACGAAAATGAGCTTCGGCGAGGGCAGCTCGCCGGCCCTGCACGGCGACACGATCGTGGTGAACTGGGACCAGGAGGGCGGCAGCTTCATCGTCGCGCTGGACAAGAACAGTGGCAAGGAGCTGTGGCGGCAGCCGCGCGACGAGGAGACGACCTGGGCCACGCCGCTGGTCGTCGAATACAACGGTCAGGCGCAGGTCGTGACCAGCGGCACCAACAAGATCCGAAGCTACGACCTGAATACCGGACGGCAGGTATGGGAAAGCGACGGCCTGACGATGAACGTGATCCCCAGCCCGGTCGCGGCGGGCGACATCGTTTACGCGATGAGCGGTTTTAACGGGCACAAGGTCGTGGCGATCCGGCTTGGGCGGACTGGAAACCTGGAGGGGACGGACGCGATCGTATGGAGCCTGGGCAAGGCCACGCCGTACGTGCCGTCGCCGCTGCTTTACAACGACCGACTGTATTTCCTGGCGGACAACAACGCCGTGCTGTCGTGCGTGGACGCCAGGACGGGCAAGGTGCTGATCGACGCCAAACGGATCGAGGGGATGCGCGGCGTGTTCGCGTCGCCGGTGGGGGCGGGCGGGAGGATTTACGTCGTCGGCAAGGACGGGACGGCCGTCGTGCTGAAGCAGTCAGATACGCTTGAGGTGCTGGCGACGAACCGGCTGGAAGACAAGTTCGATGCGTCGCCGGCGGTTGTTGGGAAGGAGCTATTTTTGAGGGGGCATGAGTATTTGTACTGCTTGGCGGGGGAATAGCGGTCGAGCTTTTTACTTGTGGCGGGACCTTCGCCGAGCTTAGCATCAAAATCATGCGGAATGGCTGCCGCCGGGTAGTCTTCCCGCCCGGCAGGTGAACCGGGGGTGAGCGAGGTCCCCATGTCCATCACGCCCCGCGTAGCGGCCATCGCCGTGATCCTCGCCGCCGCCATTGCCGGCGCGCCGACAACCCGCGCCAAAGACCTGGACGGCCCGACGCTTCTGGTCAAGCATCGGTTCAGCTTGAACGTTATTAGCGGCTCGATGCAGGTGTACAACGATTACCTGCTGCTGCTCCCCGACGGCACCGCCTACGAGAACATTCCGAACGAAGGGCTCCGGGACGTGAGCCCCGTACGGCTCGTGGCCGAAACGGCCGAGCGCCCGCGCGACCTCGGCAAATGGAGGCGCGTCGCCGGCGGCGTCAACGGCGATGGGATTGAGACCACCTTCACCCGCTCCATGTACGATTCGCAGGCTCAGGCGGCGCGTGACAAGTTGGAAGTGGAGGTTTACCAGAAGACCCCCAACGGCGGGTGGAGCAAGGACGGAAAGCACGACCGCTGGAACAACTACGCCCCGGTCATTGCGCTGGATGCGAAGCGGCTGCTCGGGCCGTGGGAGCTCGATGAGAAAATCATCACCGCCGGAAAGATCGGCGGCCCGCTGCCGGCGATCACCGTACTGCGGTCGCGCAATTACACCTTCTACGGCGACGGAAAGTTCACCGCCTCCGCCAGCCAGGTCGTGTCGTCGAACACCACCCTCAAGGGGGCCGATCAATCGCGGTTTACCGTCGTGACCTACGACCGCAGCCCCGAACAGGCGGAAACCGGGACGTATCAGCTCGATCCGGGCAACCTCGCCCTGGCGTTGACCGAAGCGGACGGTAAGCGGCGAACGGTGACCGCGTTCATCCTGCCCAACTGGGGCGACCCCGACAAGAAGTCTTCCATCGTCATCGACCACCAGCGCCTGCACGCCTTTGAAGGCGGCGATGGCGCCAAGCCGGCCGATGCGCAACAACCTGCCCCCGCCGCGCCGGCGTTGGCCGTTCCTGCTGGCGAGAAGTTCGGGCACCTTCGATTCATCTTGCCCAAGGGCTGGAGTCAATCCGAAGTCGATGGCTGCCTCATGCTCCGCCCGCCGGGAGGCGCCGAGAAGGGCGTCGGCATCCTTCTGTTTCCAGCCGCCCTCCACAAGGGCGATCAGCCGGTGGTCAATTTTGAGAATTGGTTCGAAGCAACGCGCGCCTGGCTCGACGAGGGTCGCACGGTCCTCAACGCGAGCTCGGCCGGGGAGAAGAAGGACGTGCGGTATCCGATGCGCGTGCAGATCGAAGTCGTCAAGAAACCTGACGACACTACGCAAGCCCGCGTCTACGTCGGAATAAAACGCGGCGGCAACGCCGAGCTCGTCGTCATGTTCGCGCCGGATGCCACGGCGCTGGGGGAAATGATGGACGCCTTTAATATCTTCCTCGGCTCCATCACTCTTGAAAGCGATTGACCGGCACCAGCCGCGCTCCGGCTCGCTTCATCGATCGTTTGGGCACGCCCGCGCCGCAGCGGCACAAGCGCCGCGTTCGTCCCAATTGGCGAGGACCTCCGCCGCCTCCGAGGCGTTGGAGACGGAGCACATCTGCAGTGCGATGTAGCCGTTTTGGTCGCGCATCGAGGGGTCGGCGCCGACGTCGAGCAGTATCCGAAGGCCCCGAACCCTGTTCGAATTCGCCGCCAGCATGAGCGGCGTTTGGCCCCAGCAATTCGCGGCATTGACCTCCGCCCCGCGGTGCAGAAGACGCCGGCCGGCTCGATGATAAGTTCGACGCCTCGCCAGCCGTCGCCGGAAAGGAACTGTTTTTGAGGGGGCATGAGTATCTCGACTGCGCTGCGGCGGAGTAGAGAGCGGGGGCAGCCTAATAGGGGGGTTGTGCTTACGCTCACGCGGCGCGACGCAGTATTCCGATAGAAGGAAAGCCGCCGGCGCTAAGGACGGCCCGCTCCGCGCAATGCGGAATGTCCACGAAGAGGAAGTATGCGACTTTCCGACGACCAATTCTCCCAACTCATGAAATTGAGCAGCCGCTCGCGCGCGGCCGGCGGTGTCGTGGACGCCCTTTACCGGCAGCGCACGGGCGGCCCGGAGGACCGGCGGGCCGCGCCGCGGGAGCCCCTAGGGGCGCCGGCGGTGCTACAGTTGGCGGGTCCGGACGGATCGGTCGGCCCGCCGCTGCCGGCACGGCTGCGAGACGCCAGCCTCACGGGCGTGGGATTTTCCAGCCCGCTGTCCCTGAGGGAGGGCACCCGGATGGTCATGCACGTGCAACGCGGGCGCCACGGGCGATTGTCGTTGTGGTGCGTGGCGCGCAACTGTCGCCCGGCTGATGCGCAGCACTTTCGGGTGGGGGCGGAGTTCGACGAGCCACCCGCGGGCGCCCAGGGGCGGGGGCGCGCCGTTTCGCGAGTGGCATTCACGCTCGCCAGCGCCCTGTTTGCCGCGGCGGTTATCGCGGCGGTAATGTGGGTGCGGAGCCACTGAGCGGGCGTCCCTCAAACAATCCGGAACTGGTCGTCACGTCCGCCGCGGCGGGGTTGGTTTATCGCGCGGGCACGATCGCGTTGCGAGTGCCGCCCGCGGTTGCGGGGCGCGCGTTACGAATACAAGCCGGGCGATCACCCCAGCTGCACAGGACTTCCGCGGCGTCGGTGGCATTGCACTCGTAGCACAGATCAAGGACCGGGTGGCCGCTCTGGTCGTGCAGGGACGGGTCGGCGCCAGATTCGATAAGCAGCCGTACGATGTGAGCCTTATTCGAGCTCGCGGCGAGGGTGAGCGGCGTCTGGCCCCAGCAGTTGCGGGCGTTGGCGTCGGCGCCGCGATTCACGAGCCGGCGCGCCATCGAGATGTTGCCGCAGACGGCGGCGTGCATCAAAGCCGTGGCGCCGATCGCGTCCCTGTAGCGGGCGGACGCGCCATCGCGCAGGGCGGCGGCGAACTGCTCCTCGTCGTCGGCGGAGGCGGCGACGATGAGCCGGTCGTTGGCGGGGGCCGAAAAGATCGTGGGAAGCAGCCGGAAAGCCACCGAGATCAAGATCATAGTCAAAAGCACGTACGACCCGCGGATGCTCCACGGCTGCCGTTGCGGGTGGGTGGCCGCGGCGTTCGATCCATTCCCGCGGGGCAGCTTCGGGACGAGCGCGTTGCGCGAGACTATTGCCGGTCGGCGAGCCGACCAGGTCCTGTCGGTGTGCATGGGCGCTCCTGCTGCGATGCCGGCGTCGCTCGCGCGCGGCTCCTGGTTTGTGAATCAGACTTGCGGCCGACCGCTTAGCCCGTGCGGTTCGGTCCGCTCCTCGAAGAGCCAATGCGCCGTCGGTGCGGATTTTCGATCAGGATTTCAGGAATTTCGTATCCGCGGCGGGCGTGGAACCCGTTGGATGATCGGGCGTTAGCGGCCGGCAGCGGAGGTCGGGGGAGCCGCCAGAAGGTTTTGCGCTTCGCGGAAGGCGGTGTGGCAGATCAGCCAGTTGTCCACACCGCTTTCGCCGAGGTCGCCGTCGCCGGGCTGCGGCATGTCGGTTGCCATGGCGGCGGCGGCGCGGTCGAACCCGGCACGGGCTTCTTCGTCACGGCCGAGGTGGTGCAACGCGATCGCGGTGTAGAAGTCGATGCCAAGGCGGCCGGCGGCGTTGTTCATCCCGTTACGGGCCTTGGTGAGGTGGTCGATGGCGGCGGCGGGGTCGTCCGTCCGGCAGGCGGCGATTCCGCGGGCCATGTGGTCCCATGCGAGGTTGGTCGCCTGGGCGTCGGCGGCGAGGGCGAGGTCGGCGGCGCGGGCCGGCTCGGAGGGGTCAATCCCGCTGCCGGGCAGGAGCAAGCACGCCTTGGCCACACGGACCGCGGGGCGGCCGGTTTCTTGACCGAAGCGATCCCACATCGCGCGGCAGTGGCCCGCGTAGCCCACGGAATCCCCGAGGTACGCCAGCAGGCAAGCGCGGTTGTACCAAACCCAGTGGTCGCGGCAGCCGACGGCGATGGCGCGCCCGAGGTCCGCGGCGGCGTCCTCAAAACGGCCAGCGCGGAGGTAGGCGTGGGCGCGGGACGCGAGCGCGTCGGGGTTCTCGGGACGGAGCCGCACGTCGGCGGCGGACTGGGCGACGTCCCGCTCCACGTCGCGGTGCTCGGCCGATCGGAGCCGTAGCTGCCACTCCGCGACCCGGGCGTGTTCGCCGGCGGCGCGGAAAAACGCCACGATGTGCTGGCAGAGGTTCGCCTCGTCGGCGGGGGAGTGATCGGGCAGCGCGATGACGCGGCGATACTGGTCGGTCAGCAGGTCGGTGGCCTCGGCGCGGCGCCCCCGGGCCGCGACGGTGTCGGCCAAAGCCAGCGCCAGCCGGGTGGCCGGCTCGCCGTCGTCTCCGAGGGCCTTGCGGTAAATGGCCAGCGCCTCACGCTGGGCGGATTCGGCCTCGTCGGGGCGGTGTTGGGCGAGCCGGGCGGCCGCGAGGTTGCGCAGCGTCATCGCGACGCTGGGGTGCTCGTCGCCGAGCAGCCTGCGGAACATGGCCAGTGCCTCGGAGTACAGTTCGGCCGCCGGTTCGGGCCCGCCGGCGCCCAGGCGCACCGCCTCGGCCAGGTTGTTCAGGGTGGCCGCTACGTCGGGGTGGTCGTGGAGCAGTTCGCGCTGCACTGCCAACGCCTCGCGGTAGCGGGCCGCGGCGCCCGCGTAATCGCCCTTGGCCGAGAGCGCCTCGGCCACGACGTTGAGGGCCTCGGCGACGTCGCGGTCCGGGCCGGCTGGCGAAATGCGGCGCGTGATGGCCAGCGCGTCGTTCGCCAGGACTTCGGCGGAATCGGTCCGGCGGTTGCGCATGGCAACCCGGGCCAGGTCGCGCATCGCGCGGGCGGTGTCGGGGTGGTCTTGCCCCGCGTGCAGCCGCCTTTGGAGATTCAGGGCGGATTGGAGCTGCGCCTCGGCCGGCTCGTACAGGTGGAGCGCGGCGTAGGTTCGGCCGAGCGTGCTGCGGACGGCGGCCTCGGCCTGGGGCAGGTCCTTGAACGCGCCGCGATCGACCTTGGCGGCGGCGGAGTCCAGCAGGCGGCGGACCGGGACTGCCGGACCGGTCGCCGCGTCGGGGTTGAGCGACGCCAGCATCTCCTGAAGGAATGCGCTGACGGCCTGGGCGCGGTCCGCCTGCTTTCGCGCCTCGGTCTCGCTGGCGCGGGCCAGGTCGCGCTGTCGAATCGATTCCACCTTGGCTTGGCGGGCCCGCACCGCCTGGAACGTGCTGACCGCCGTGCCGAGCACGAGCACGAGGAGGATGGCGGCGGCGGTGGCGATGGCGGTCTTGTGCCGGCGCGCGAGCTTGCGGAGGCGATAAACGGCCGAGGGGCGGCGGGCCTCAACCGGCTCGTCGGCGAGGTATCGCTCGACGTCCCGTGCGAAGTCGTTGGCGGTCTCGTAGCGCCGGGCGCGGTCCTTGTCCAGCGCCTTCATCACGATCCAATCCAGGTCCCCGTGCAGCAGCCGCGCGAGCTTCTTCGGGTCGGTCTGGCGGCAGGCGGAAACGGACGTGAGCGTCTGGCCGAGCGTCGAGAGGCGCGTGCTGGGGCGCGGCGGGTCCTCCTCACGAAGGATGCGGCGGACTTCGTCCTGGGCGGCCTTGGCGAAGCGGCGCTTGTCGAACGGTGTGGCCCCGGCCAGGAGCTCGTACAGCAGCACGCCCAGTGAATAAACGTCCGACCGCGTGTCCACGTCGCTGGCGGCGGGCTCGGCCTGCTCGGGGGCCATGTACAGCGGCGTGCCGATGAACTGGCGGAATTCGGTGAACAGCGTCCGCTCCGTCAGCGGATGCCCGGAGGTCGCCTTGGCGATGCCGAAATCGATGACCTTGGGGATCGGGCGGCCGTCGTCGCCGAGGGTGATCAGGACGTTGGAGGGCTTAAGGTCACGGTGGATCACGCCCTTTTGATGGGCGTGCTGGACCGCGTGGCAGACGGGGATGAACAGCCGCAGGCGCTCGCGGGGGCTGAGCTGGTGCTCGTCGCAGTATTCCGTGACGGGCACGCCGCGGACGAGCTCCATCACGAAAAACGGGCGGCCGGCGTCGGTGGCGCCGGCCTCGAGGACCTTGGCGATGTTCGGGTGGTCCATCATTGCCAACGCCTGCCGCTCGGCCTCGAAGCGGGCGATGACCCGGGTGGAGTCGAGTCCGGGCTTGATCAGCTTCACCGCGACGCGGCGGCGCACCGGTTGGAGCTGCTCGGCCATGTAAACCGAACCCATGCCGCCTTCGCCGATGCGCTCCAGGAGCTTGTACGGGCCGACCATCGTCCCGGCCGGCTCGGGGGACCTCGGGGCGGGATCGACGTCGGGGCGCGTCGTGGAGAGGCCGAGCGGGGGGGATTCGAGGAAGGAACCGGCGCGGTGGTGTGCGGCCAGGAGCGCTTCGACGTCCGCCCGCAAGGCGGGGTTGGCGGCGCAGGCGTCGTCCAGGAAGGCCGCGCGATCCCCGTCGCGCGGGATGGCCAGTGCTTCGGCGAAGATGTCCTTTTCGTCAGTCATGGCGGGTTTCGGATTCGGTCATTCGGCGATAAAGCCAGGCGCGCGCGTAGGCCCAGTCGCGGCCGGCGGTCGCCGGGGAGATTTCCAGGGCCTGCGCCGCCTCGTCGCGGGTGAGGCCGGCGAAGTAGCGAAGTTGCACGAGGCGGGCCTCGGCCGGGTGCTCGCGGGCGAACTCGTCCAGCGCCTCGTCGAGGGCAAGCAGGTCTTCCGGGGGCTGGTCGATGGTCAGGTCCAAGTCGTCCAGGTTCACCCTGCGAGCGGCGCCACCGCGCTTCAGGCGCCCGCGTCGGCGGGCGCTCTCGACGAGAATGCGGCGCATGGCTTCGGCGGCGGCGGCGAAGAAGTGCCAGCGGCCCTGCCACTGTGGCGTTTCCGCCCCGGGGCCGCGATCGACCAGCCGCAGGTAGGCCTCGTGGACCAGGGCGGTCGCCTGGAGCGTGTGGTCCGAGCGCTCCTGGCGCATCCGGTGCCGGGCCATGTCGCGGAGGCGGTCGTACACCAAAGGCAGCAGTGCGGCGGCGGCCTCCGGCTCGCCGCCGTGCGCGCAATTCAGCAGGCGGGTGACCTCGGCGGCATAGTCCGCGTCCAAGGCGTCGTCACTCTGGGCCATGGTGTCCACCCGACGAAGCGGCAAAGCGATAATCGAGCCGTGGCGAGTGCACAAACCCTAAATCGCGCACGGGCCGATCGCAAGTTCATCCATTCCCAATGCGCCGTCCGGCGAGGAAATAGCTCACAAATGAGGTAGGGGGGCCGTGTGGGGCGTCGCCGTAATCCCATTCCTGCCGTTCAGCAGCGGACCGGCGGCCCAAATGTCCGAGTTCATCAGGCGGCCGCGGCGAACGGGATTGCGCGAGAGGGGCTGGCTGGTCCCGCGAAGCCGCAGCCGGCAAGACCTTGCGGGGTGGTGCGCTTCATTCAGGCGTCGGGAGCTGGGTGGCCGGGCAGGGCGTGCTGGCTCATGCGCGGGTCGTTGCGGATGTGCTCGAGGACCTGGGCGACGGCGATATCATGCTCGGCGAGCCGCGACTCCTCTACCCTGCGCGAGATGTCTTGCAGCAGGTCGACGGCGAAGGCGGCGGTGTCGGTCCTGTCGGCGTCGGGCATGGCAAGATTGGATAGGGCCGTCGCGAGCAGTACGGAGGACCAGGCTTGGGCGAGTTGCGGGGAGGGCGTTTCGTTGCGCGTGGCGAGCCAGGCCTTGGTGTCTCCCGCGAGCGTGGCGGCGGCGGGGGCGAGTTTGGCGGCTAGTGCGTTACTAATCCGACCAGTATTTATTTAACGTCAGGTGCCGGCGGGTGTCTGATGTAGCATGAAACGCATGGATGCTCGACGGCTGTCGCCGGATGCCCAGGAAGACCTCCGCCGGCGGGTGGTATACGCGGTGCGCGAGGACGGCATGTCCGAGGCGCAGGCGGCGCGGACGTTCGGGGTGTGCCGGCAGTCGGTGGCGGCGTGGACGGGCCGCGTGGAGTCCGGCGGGGTTCGGGCGTTGGCGGCATGGAAGCGCGGCCCCAAGCCCGACGGCCGCAAGCTGGGTGACGCGGCGGCCGAGCGCGGCATCGTGCGGTCGATCCGCGGCGCGCTGTGGAGCCGGGCGGCGGTGGTCGCGCTGATCCGCAAGCGTACGGGGCGGACGGTCTCGCTTTCGACGGCGGGCCGGTACCTGAAGCGCTGGGGCATGACGCCGCAGAAGCCGATGCGTCGCGCGTACGAGCGCGACCCGGCGGCGGTCGCCGCGTGGCTCAGGGAGCAGTACCCGGCGATCAGGGGGCGTGCGAAGGAGGAAAACGCGCTGATTTTGTGGGGCGACGAGATGGGTTTGCGTTCGGACGACCCCGTCGGGCGCAGCTACGCCCCGCGTGGCAAGACGCCGGTGGTGCCGGCCACCGGCAAGCGCTTCGGGTGCAACATGATCTCGGCGATCGGGAACCTGGGGCAGTTGTGGTTCATGGTGTTCGCCGGGCGCTTGGACGCGAAGGTGTTCATCGAGTTCCTCGCCCGGCTGCTGCGGGTGGGCCGCGGCCGCAAGCTGTTCCTGATCGTCGATTCGCACCCGGCGCACAAGGCGGCGAAGGTGCTGCGGTGGCTGGGGGAGAAGCCCGACGAGCGAGCGGCCCGGCTGGAGCTGTTGTTCCTGCCCGGCTACAGCCCGGAGCTGAACCCCGACGAGTGCCTGAACCAGGACACCAAGCAGGCGATGCGCAAGACCAGGCCGCGATATCAGGACCAGCTGATCGGCAACGTGCGCGGCCACCTGCGCCGCCGGCAGAAGCAGCCGCAGGTCGTGAAGCGTTTCTTCCAGGAACAACACGTCCGCTACGCCGCGGCGTGAGCTATAATCGACGTTAAATGAATGGTGGCCGGAGTAGTAATGTCCTCCTCGGGCATCTGCTTGGCGAGGGATTCAATTTCGTCCTCGGCCAGGTCGTCGAGGTCGAGGTCGTCGTTGTAGCGGCCGGTGGCCTGGTCCATGTAGGGGGCGGACTCGTTGAAGATGAAATCGATATCGGTGCGCTTGAGGTAGGTTTCGAGCGGCTCGCTGACGAGGCGTTGGCGGAGGTCTTCGGGGTGGCCGGCGAATTCTTTGATGAAGGGGGAGACGTCGGCGGAGTGCCAGTCGCCGACGCCGCCGATGAGGGAGGCGGGGCGCTGCCAGTCTTTTGGGAGGCGCATGCCGTTGTCGTGTGCCCATCGGAGGCCGCCGGCGATCCAGCGGCGGGCTTCGTCGGGGGTGATGCGGCGCATGCGGATTCCGCCATCCGTGGCGCGGTCGAGGATGTCGTTGAAGTAGGCGTGATCGACGCCCATGCTGACCCAGGCGTCTTTGAGGCCGACGACGCCGCGGTCGAGGAGGAAGCAGGCGACGCCGCTGAGGCCGGCGGCGCGCTTCCAGGCGAAGAGCTGCATTTGGCCGTTTTGTTCGAAACCTTCGGAGGCCCAGCATTCGAGCTCGCCGGGGGCGGCGGCGAGGCGCTTGACGGGGCTGACGGATTGCTGGCGGCGGATGGCTTGGCGTTTGGCCTTGCGCTTGGTTTTGTGACGGTGGGATTTGTCGGGCTTGGGCATGGGAGGCTCGGGAAGAAAACACGGGCGGGGCGCCCCGTGCCACTCATTCATGCAGAGTCTTAATCGATGGCGAGAAGGGTACGACCTTTGGGGAGGTTGATACAGAGGATGTTCGCGGCGTTTTGGGGGAGCCATGTGCCGGGCTTGACGTCGCGGGGGTCGTTGACTTCGGCGAACGCGGCGGTGCCGTCGTCGTGGGTGAGGCGCGGCGGTTGGTTGCCGGCGCGGGGGATGCGCAGGGTGAAGTCGGGGCAGGCGAAGGGGGCGGTGAGGGTGAGGGTGTTGCCGGTTCGCTCGATGCGGGTGAGCTCTTTGGCGGCCTGGTAGCGGGCGAGTTCGCCGGTTTTCATCCAAATGGTGGTGTCGCGGTAGCGGCGATTGAGGGAGAGGATGACGCGCTTGGCGGCTTCCAATCCTTTTTTGGTCCCGTGGGTGTAGAGGCCGGCCCAGTGGCCGAACATGACGGCGGGCTGGTTGCGCTCGATGAGGTCGATGAGACGGCCGGCGGAGGCGTCTTCCGTGGCATACTTGTCGGGCTGGGGGGGGCGGTCGCCGTCCCAGCCGCCGAAGTTGTCGCCGATGCCGGCGGGGACGTTGACGACGAGGCGGGGGTGATCGGTTTCGAGATTCTCGACGTGTTCGAGGCGCGGGTGGGTGGGCTCGTCGTCTTCGATGATGTACTTGAAGTAGTGGGGGATTTCGGTGGCATAGACGGCGGTGACGGCTTCGCGGACGGCCTGGGAGAGTTCGGCGCGGCACTTGTTGCCGAAGCCGCCGGGGGTGGTGATGGCGCCGCAGGCGATGTCACAATTCTTGAGGATCTTCAGGGCGTAGGCAATGTAGGCGGCGAGCTCGTCGGCGCTTTTCTTTACGGGTGGGTAGGCGTTTTCGATGGTGTTGGGGCCGATGGGTTCGACGGGGCGGCCGGTCTTGATGTCGATCACGCGGGTGTGTGTGATCATCTCGGGGGTGATGTCGAAATTCGGGGCGATGAGGTCGCGGACAAGTTTTAGGCTTTCCTTCAATTCCTTGCGGGACCAGCCGGGGAGTTCGCGGTCGAGCCAGCCGACGCAGGCGGGGTAGGGGACGAGGCTGTACTTGCCGCGGACGCCTTGCTCGGCGGCGAACTCGCCGAACTCGCGGACGAAGTCGTCGGGGATTTCGCGCGGCCAGGTTTTCCATTTTTTCCAGTAGTCGGGGCGGGTGGGCAGGGCCGCGTTGAACTGGGGCATGCAGAAGTAGGCCATGTTCACGAGGCAGGTGGAGTCGTCGATGATGAAGGCGAGGGGGGTGCGGTTGCGGGGGTGGAGGATTTGGACAGAGGGGTCCTGCGGGGGGCGCGGGCCGGGGGGGATTTCGGTGGGGAGGCCGGCGGCGCGGGCGGGGGTGGGAAAAAGAGTTGGGGCGAGGACCGCAGAGGCGGTTGCGGCCGCGGTAGCACGAAGGAACTCGCGGCGATTAAGCGTGAGCATGACGAACCCTTTACTTCTTCAGCAGTATTGCGGCGTCTCCGGCTTGGAGCTTGAGAGTTGTCGCGGGTTTCTCGTCGGCGAAGGTTATGTAGCCTTCGGGGATAGTGACTGTCTCTTCGCGATTCGAGGGGTTTACGGCGACTAGGCCGTTCGTGAACTTCCGCAGATACGTTTGGCCCCCCGAGGATTTCAGGTTTGCGACGGGTTGGTCGTCGGCGGGGTCACCAATGGGGGCGAACATCATGGGGAGTAGCGGCAGGAAGCCGAGTTTGCCGTTGTCCAGCTTCGTCACGAGGAGGGGGAGGCCGAAGGATGTCGAGCGATCTTTGGTGACGGTGAGGAGGAAGGAGCACCAGGAGAAGCGCATGAAGCGGTCGTAGTTGGGGAGCGAGGGGTTGAGGTAGGCGGCGACGTAGCCGGCGGGGCCGACCATGCAGAGGCCGTGGAGCTTGCGCTGGGCGCAGTCGCGCTGGTTTTCGATGTTGGTTTGCCAGCGGCGGGCGATGTCGAACTCGACCTGAGCGGTCCCGCGGCGGCCGGTGCGCCGGGCGGCGGCGCCGAGGTAGGAATCTTCGAAACAGTAAGCGTCGAGGAGGTTGGGACAATCGCTGGCGGTCATGAGCTTCCAGCCGCCTTCCGTGTAGGAGCCGGTGACGGAGTTGGCGGCGACGTAGGGGTTGCGGCCGGTTTGATCCTTCACGAGTTCGCGCGTGCCGCGGATCATTTTCTGCAAGGAGGCGATGCCGGTGTCCCAGTCGTAGCGGCGGGCGGCGTCGAAGTTCCAGAAGTAGGTGATTTTGCGGCCGAGTGCGTCGCAGAGGTTGAACATGTGGGGCTGGAAGGTGTCGAGCCAGGCGCCGTCGTAGCCGGACTTCATCAGCTCGGCGATGCGGTCGG
>Ga0308176_10001674_pt1 | contig 13955 bp, 8 predicted proteins | sample PhyCR2_3_FD_203890 | JGI IMG/M metagenome (GOLD analysis project Ga0308176, IMG submission 203890) | Soil microbial communities from UC Gill Tract Community Farm, Albany, California, United States - DLSLS.C.R2 | ecosystem: Environmental > Terrestrial > Soil > Agricultural land | place: USA...
CGGAATGCCCGGTCCGTATTCCTCTGAGCACAGCTTGGATGATGCGCGCGACCTGGCCAGACGGCTTGGGATCCGTTTCGAAGTTGTGGCGATCAAAGACGGTTACGAGACCATGGTGAGGAGCCTAAGTGGTTTGTTCGCCGGCTACAATCCGGACACGACCGAAGAAAACCTGCAGAGCCGTTTGCGCGGCCTGGTTCTTATGGCTCTTTCGAATAAGTTCAACTCTCTCGTGTTGACCACCGGTAACAAGAGCGAAATCGCTGTCGGATACTGTACCTTGTACGGCGACATGTGTGGCGGCCTCGCCGTGATCAGTGACGTGCCGAAAACCATGGTGTACCGGCTGGCAAGACTGGCTAACTCGCGTGCTGAAGCGCGCGGGCTCCCGCCCCCGGTACCCGAGAGTACCCTCACCAAACCGCCCTCGGCGGAACTAAGAGCCGATCAGAGGGATACGGACAGCCTTCCCGAATATGATGTGCTTGACTGCATCCTGGAAGGCTATATCGAACGGTATGAATCTGTACCGCAGATTTCGGAACGGTACGGAATAACCGAAGACCTGGTGCGCGACATTGTGCGGAAGGTTGACCGGAACGAGTACAAACGCCAGCAAGCCGCACCAGGGTTGAGGATTACTGCGAAGGCATTTGGAGTAGGAAGGCGCTTCCCGATTGCGCACAGGTTCACCGAATGAAGATACTTCTTCTACTGTCTCTAACGTCAGCCGGCGCTCTGCTCCTGCAGGATACGCGACCGAAGACTGCTTCGGAGCACGTCGGCAAACTTCCCGACGGCGGGTTCCTGCTGAACAGCGGCTGGACGATCCGGCCGGCGGGCGATCAGGTGCCCGTTTCGACATTTCCCATGAGCATGGCGTTCGCGTCCGGAGGCAAACATCTCCTGGTTCTGAACGCCGGATACGATCCGCCGACGGTTAGCGTGATCGATGTCGCGGCGAAGCGCGAGTTGGGTCGAACCTCCGTGCCGGATGGATGGTTAGGACTCGCTGTCTCGAAGAGTGGCACTACCGTTTACGTGGGCGGAGGCAGCCGGGGAACTGTCTATCAACTGGCACTCGATCCTGCGACGGGATCTTTATCGAGCGGTCGCGAACTTGCGATTTCCAGTTCGGCCGGAAGCAAGGCTGCGGTTTTCATCGGAGATGTCGCGCTTTCGCCGGATGAGCATCTACTTTATGCCGCCGACCTGTACAACGACAACTTAGCGGTCGTCAATCTGCAATCCGGCGAAGTCATCGATCACTGGAAGACCGGACGGCGTCCGTATCGGATTCTTGTGGCGCCCGGCGGACGACGGCTTTTTGTGAGCAGTTGGGCGGACGGTACCGTTCGCCAGCTGGATGCCAGCAACGGCAATGAGTTCTCGGTGACGCGAGTGGGCCCGCACGCGACCGATATGGTTTTGCTGAACAGGCCGGCGCCAAGCGAAGGCGCTCCTTCAAACAACATTGCCCGGCTCTTTGTGGCGGCCTCGAACACGAACAATGTGTATTCTTTCGGGGTCACCAAAGAAGGCGTGCTGTCGCCACTCGAGACCGTGAATCTTTCCTTAACCCCGATGCAGCCTCTGGGAATGACGCCTTCTGCGCTGGCTCTCAACAGAGAGGGCAACCTGCTGTATACCGTTTGTTCTGATGCCAACGCGATCGCGGTAGCTGATGTCTCGCAACCGGTCAGCCGCATCGCGGGATTCATTCCAACTGGCTGGTATCCGACCGCTGTAGCTCCTGCAAACGACGGCGGAACGATCGTCCTGAACGGTAAGGGCCTGGGAAGCCGTGCGAATCCGGATGGTCCGGTCACGACCAAACCCAATCAGCCTCTGTGGCAAGGCGGCCCGGTCGTTTCGCCCGGCTACGTTGGGCATATCCAAACCGGCACTGTCGCGTTCGTCCCGCCACTGACGGACGAGAACCTCCGCCCGTACACGGCCACAGTGCGGCGCAACTCGCCGTATCGGGATGACCTGATCTTCGGGCCCATAGACAACGAGCAGACGGCGTTTTTTGCGAAAACCGAAGATCATGCCTCGCCCATTCAGCATGTGGTTTACATCATCAAAGAAAACCGTACCTACGACCAGGTTTTAGGTGATCTTGAGAAGGGGAACGGCGATAAATCACTGACGCTGTTTGGCGGGAACGTGATGCCGAACCACCACCAACTCGCCCGCGACTTCATTGTTTATGACAACTTCTATGAGAACGCCGACGTCTCAGCGGAAGGACACAATTGGGCGGCCGCAGCTATTGCACCTGACTACACGGTAAAGCTCTGGCCGAGCGAATACGGACATCGGAAAAAAAATTACGATTTCGAAGGAGGCGAGCCGGCCAATACCCCACCCGCGGGTTACATCTGGAACAATGCGCTGCAAGCCGGTATTTCGATTCGGAACTACGGTGAGTGGACAACCAACATCCCGTTGAAATCCGTTTCGGGTACGCGCCAGATCCAACAAGTACGCGACCGCGCCTTACTGCCGTACACAGATATGGATTATCGAGGCTTTGATCTGGAGTACCCGGACGTGAACCGCGCCAAGGAATTTATCCGCGAATGGCAGGAGTCTGACCGCCAGGGCAAAACGGCGCAATTGAATATTGTGCGGCTCGGCAACGATCACACGCAGGGCACGAAACCAGGAGCGCTCAGCCCGCTATCTTATGAGGCCGATAACGATTATGCCCTGGGCATGATCATTGAAGCGATCACACACAGCAAGGCATGGAGTTCAACGGCGGTCTTCGTGATTGAGGATGATGCTCAGAATGGGCCCGACCACGTGGACTCACACCGTGCGCCGGCTTTTATCATTTCGCCCTTCACTCAGCGCGGCGTCGTTGACTCTGCGATGTACAACCAGACCAGCGTGCTGCGAACCATGGAGATGATCCTGGGGCTACGGCCGATGACGCACTTTGATGCGGGGTCTCGCCCCATGTTCGGGTCGTTCAGCCGGACGCCGAACCTGAAGCCCTATTCCGCCATCTCGCCCCGAATCTCGCTGACGGACCGCAATCCGGCAAACGGATCGGGCGCAAAGGAATCCGCGCGCATGGATTTCTCCGAAGAAGACCGCATCGACGACGACGAGCTCAACGAGGTTCTGTGGCGGGCGCTGAAACACTCGCCGGCTCCCGCGCCCGTTCGGAGCGCGTTTACACGCTGATAGAGAACTTAGTTCTCGGCGATCAGAAAGATCTCGTAGGCGAATAAACCGGGCGCAATAGCAGTCACAACTTTCAGGCAGCCATTGAGCACGTGAAGAAACTTGCTCTCAGAACGCAGCGGTATCACGCGCTCGACCGGCATGATGGTGTACTGCCTGCCGGTGATGTGATATCCATGTTTGCTCAGCAGCCTGCGAATTGATGAACGCGTAAAGAAGCGCAGGTGAGACCAGTCGAGGATGCCACGGTCCGCATATTCAAAACGACCTAGCAGGAATGGCAAGCGCACTGTGATGTTGACTGCGTTTGGAACAGAGATGATCACTCTGCCACGCGGGGCAAGCACCTCATGACAATCCGCCAGTAGCTTCGCAGAATTCCGGAGGTGCTCGAGGGTGTCGAAGAGCAGGACACGATCAAATTTCGCCGATCCTTTCAGCAGAGTTTCGCTCAGTCCAGCCTCCAGATCGGAGGCGATCACATTCGCGTACCCCGCACTCACGGGAACCTGGGGATGGGAGTCCACGCCGACGACGTGATTCCCGGCTCGAACCAGCTCCGATCCAAAGGCTCCGTCGCCGCACCCGATCTCGAGAACCCGCTGCCCTTTGCCGATCAGCCTTGCTGCGTAGTAATGGCTCGAATAGAGGCTTCTTTTGATGGCATATGGATTGAAGTACTCCTCATATTCGGGATAAGAACGAACCGCACGAGAGGTGGACTTGTAGCGATGAACGGCCCGAACGATTGCCTTCGCATACTTCATCCCATCCACCCGGCAGACCTCGTCGCCATAAAACGTCGGGATGGGGACTTCCAGAATCCGGAAATTTTGATGGTGAAGCTTGATGATGATTTCCGTGTCGAAATGGAAATCGCCGGTCAGATTATCCAGGTTGATCTGGGAGAGCGCATGAAGATTGTAGGCGCGATAGCCGCTGTGAAACTCAGTCAGGTTCAGCCCGAGAGCGCGGTTCTCAAAACTAGTCAGGAGCCGGTTGCCCACGTACTTGTACAACGGCATCCCACCCTTCAGGGGGCCGCCGTAGTCCCTCATCATGCGGGAGCCGAATACCGCGTCTGCTTCGCCGCGCACGATGGGCGAATACATGTGGGACAGAAGCTCGGGAGCATACTGCCCATCCCCGTGCAGCAGAACGACAATGTCGAATCCCTGTTCGATGAAGTAGCGGTACCCGGCTTTCTGATTCCCGCCGTATCCGAGATTCCTGGCGTGCTTCAGAACCTTCAACTTCGGCAGATTCCTCAGGGCCTGGATACCGATTGCAAGTTCAAAGGTAGAGTCCGGACTTGCGTCATCGAAAACCACCACCTGCTCGACATTTCGCCAAACCTCGGGCGTTATGCGCTTTAAGACAGTCCCTAAGGTAGTTTGCGCGTTGTAGGTGACGATAAAAATGCCGATCCGTCTACCCTGGGCATCGGCGCGTTCGGCAGATTCCTGAAGAGCGCTTCCCGTGAACTGGGGGAGCGGTTCGAAAGGTAGCGTACCCGGCTCATGCGATTCGACCGGCAAAGGCGAAATTCCACGCGTGGCCATGCGTCTCTGTTCATTCTGACGCTTGCCGCACCCGCAAGGATACCAGGTAGTTACGAAAGAACCCCGCGGCGGTCCTACAAAGGCCCAAAATACTCGATTACGCTAACAAACTGTTGTAGATCAGTCCGGCCGTGAGCACGATCATCACGATGGCTGTTGTCCAGGCTATCCAGTTCTGCCAACCCTTATTCTTGTACGCGCCCATAAGCCTGGGCCGGTTCACAAGCAGGAGCATGTACACAAGAACAAAAGGGAGCAGAATACCGTTCGCAACCTGGGAAAGCAGGATCATTTTCAAAAGCGGAAAATGCGGAATCAGGACGAACGCCGCGCCTCCGCCGATCAGAAGCGTGTACAGCCAGTAGAAGATAGGAGCGTCGGAGAATCGCTTGTCCAATCCCGATTCGAACCCCAGACCTTCGCAGATATTGTAAGAGGTGGCAAGCGGGAGGATCGCTGCAGATAAAAGAGACGCATTCACCAGGCCTACCGCAAACAGCAGAGAAGCGAACTTACCCGCAACGGGCCGGAGAGCGGCGGCGGCTTCGGCAACGTCTGTAATCTCGCGATGCTGCGTATGAAAGACGGTTGCAGCACAAGCGACCATAATGAAAAACGCAATAACGTCTGTGAAGATGCAGCCCATAATGACGTCGAGCCGGCAGAGATTGTAATGCCGCTGATCCACGCCTCGTTCGACCACCGCGGCCTGCAGGTAAAACTGCATCCAGGGTGTGATGGTTGTTCCGATCAGTCCCACGATCATCACGAGGTAAGTCGGCTGTGAGCTCAGGGTTGGCAGAAACGTCTCCTTGAGCGCAAGATTCCAATCGGGTTTCGCAAGAAAGGCCGATACTGGATATGCGAAGTAAACCAGAGAAGCGAGAATGAGCACCCGCTCTACGGGTTTGTATCGGCCGCGAACAATCAGCGCCCAAACGGCCGCAGCGCCGATCGGCACAACGATGTACTTGCTGATGCCGAAAATCCCCATGCCTGAGGCCAGACCGGCAAACTCGGAAATGATGTTTCCAAAGTCGGCCAGTCCGAGGACCAGCATGGTGAAGAACGTCGCGCGCAAACCAAACTCTTCGCGGATCAGGTCGGAAAGCCCCTTACCCGTGATCGCACCCATGCGCGCTGCCATCTCCTGAATAACGATCAGTGCGATCGTGGTTGGGATCAGAGTCCAGAGAAGTTGATATCCAAACTCCGCCCCCGCTTGCGAATACGTGAGGATGCCGCCTGGATCGTTGTCGACATTAGCCGTGATAAACCCAGGCCCGAGTACAGCGAGGAAAGCAACAATTCTGGCGCTGGCGAGCGCGAATATAGATTTTCGTCGAGTGGCTATCGAATGCATGGAGGCAGACGGTTCGTACTATTCTCGGCTAGTCGTGTTCCTGCTCAATGAAGTGTCGACGTTGTACGAAGCACGATAACTAGTGCGGAGCCGAAGACGTTGAAACGGACGGGGCCTTCTTCGTGTATTCACCGAGCCAGTCGAGCACAGTGCGATACCAGAACTCTGAGTTTTGAGGCTTAAGAATCCAATGTCCTTCGTCGGGGAATTGAACCAGCTTGGATGGAACTTTCTGCTGCTGCAAAGCAGTGAACAGTTGTTGAGCCTGACTGATGGGAATCCGGTAATCAAGCTCGCCGTGTGTGACCAACGTCGGCGTCTTAAAATTCTTAGCGAACAGGCTGGGCGAATACTTCTCGTACATCTCGGGATTCTCCCAGGGGAAACCCTGAAACTCCCATTTCACGAACCAGAGTTCCTCCGTCGAGCCCGCCTCGCTACGCAGATCGTACACACCCGCGTGCGTCACGAGTGCCTTGAAGCGGTCCGTGTGCCCGAGCATCCAGTCGATCATGTAACCCCCGTATGACGCACCGGCGGCCACCATGCGATCTTTGTCGACGTAAGGCAGATTTGAAACTTTGTCGACCGTGCCCATGATGTCTTCGTATGGGCGGCCACCCCAATCGCCGTTCACGGCATCGGTAAATGCCTGGCCATAGCCAATTGACCCGCGCGGGTTGGGCATCACCACCACGTAGCCAGCACCGGCGAAGACCTGCGGATTCCAGCGATAGCTCCAAGACTCGCCCCAATCGCCCTCCGGACCGCCATGAATGAGAAAGATCACGGGATACTTTTGAGACGGATCAAAGCCCGGCGGTTTAGCAATGTAGCTCTCGACTTTTGTTCCGTCCGCCGTATCCACTGTGATCTTCTCGAGCGGTGGAAGTTCAAAGCCGTCGAGCAACGCATCGTTCAGGTGGGTGAGAGCGACAGGAGCACCACCTTTTGAGACGGCGCGCTTTATTTCGATGGGGCGGGACCCGCTCTGCTCAGAAAAAATCATCGTCTTATCGTTGGCTGTGAACTGCACGGATCCGACCGAAGTGGGGCCCTGGGCGATGGTTCGGATGGGGCCCCCGGACGGAGCAATCATCATCAGCGGGGTCGACCCATGATCATCAATGGTGAAGAAGATGTGCTGCGAATCATTTGACCACGTGTAGCTCTCGACCCACCGGTCTAAAGTGTCGGTCAGCGTATTCATGTGCCCACTCTGCAGGTCGAGCACGGCCAGCCGCCACTGATCACTCTCGTATCCGCTTCGGGTTTGTGTCCGATACGCGAGATACTTGCCGTCCGGCGAATATGACGGTCCCTCGTCAGCTCCCGGATTGGTCGTGATCCGTTTCGCCTCTCCGCCTGCCGCCGCGATCGTGAACAAGTCCGAATTCGTGCTCACCGAAAGATCCGGATCGGTGTTCGCAACATATGTGATCTGGATGCTGTCCGGAGAAAAAACGTACGGCTCCGGACCGCCAAGCGCAAATGGAGGAACGTTCAGGGTGCCCGGCGTGAGGTCTCGGACCGCGTTCGTAGCATCCAACGTTTGAACCATGAGATGCTGCCGCCGTTTGCCCTGGTAGGTAGTCCAATGCCGGTACAGCAGCGACGTGTAGACTCGCGCTTTCATCTTCGCGGCCGCGTCGCCATCAAGATTCGTACGATTGCAAGCGGCGTCGTAACCAATGCCGGGCTTGGAATTCGCCCCGGCACACTCGGGATAGACGTCGCTCGTAAACAGAACCAGCTTCCCATCGGGCGACACCACTTCACCGTCCGCACCGGTCGGCAGAGATGTTACCTGTTTCTGATCGCTCCCGTCAGCATTCATAGACCACACCTGCTGTCCATCTTTGCGGTCCGAGATAAAGAAGATATGCCGGGAATCAGGTGACCATCGCGGACGATAGTTCGAACTGCCCGGGGCTGTCAGCCGGACCGGGGTGCCGCCATCGAGAGGTATCGAGTAAACCGCGGACGGCTTTGCATTCTCTCGCAAGTCAATCGTTTGAACGGTGAATGCAACGTTCTTACCGTCGGGCGAAACTTGCGGATCGTCGATCCGGGATACCTGCAGCAATGCATCGATCGTGAAGGGAGCTTTTGCCCCGGACGCACTCATGGCACCGGACAGAACAATGACAAGAGCGCAGAGAGCGTGCTTCCGCATGTTCTTCATTCTAGCGGCGCATTTCGCATCGTTACTTGCTGACGCAAGTCGTTCGCCAGGCGCACCGGACGGCTGAGTGCACCGGCACTATTGCTACGATGGCTTAAAGACAAGGAAAGAAAAGAGCCTTTTCTTCGTGGTTGTAGACCTTACAACTGCCATTCTCTGAATCTCATGGTCCGACCCTACCGCGGAGTGATGCCCAAGATTGCTGCCTCCGCTTACATCGATCTAAGCGCACAGATCATCGGCGACGTCGTCGTCGGCGAACGCTCCAGCGTCTGGCTGAACGTGTCGATCCGAGGCGATGTGAACCGTATCCGCATCGGTGACGAAACCAGCATTCAGGACAATACGGTGCTGCACGTCGACCACGATGTTTATCCATGCCTGATTGGCAACCGGGTCACGGTAGGACACGCGGCGGTGTTGCACGGCTGCGTTGTGGAAGACGGGGTCTTGATAGGAATCGGTGCCATCGTGCTGAACGGGGCGACGATCGGGGCCGGAGCAGTGGTTGCCGCAGGAGCCTTGGTTCCCGAAGGCATGCAGGTGCCCGCCAACAGTCTCGTTATGGGGGCGCCGGCCAAGGTGCGGCGAGACGTGACACCGGCCGAACGTGAGCGTTTTGAGAAGAACTGCGACAACTACGTCCGTATCACTGCTGTCTATAAGGGCGAGCAGCCTTGATTACGAGCGTCAAAGGCATGCGGGACATTCTGCCCCCCGCAAGCGCCGTTTGGAACCAGGTAGAAGCAGCTGCGCGGCGAACTTTCACCCAGTTCAATTACAACGAGATTCGCACTCCCATTCTCGAAGAGACTGTGCTCTTTGCGCGAGGTGTTGGCGAGGAGACCGACATTGTTAGCAAAGAGATGTACACGTTTGAGGATCGTGATGGCAGTTCGCTGACTTTGCGTCCGGAAAATACTGCGTCCGTGATCCGGTCCTACATCGAACACCGTCTGGATCAGCATCCGGGACTGCAGAAGCTGTACTACATGGGTCCGATGTTCCGTCGCGAACGGCCGCAGAAGGGCCGGTATCGCCAGTTTTATCAGATTGGAGCAGAAGCAATCGGATCGGATTCGCCTGCGGTTGATGCCGAGGTGATCGAGATGGTGGTGAGGCTGCTCGAGGAACTGAAACTCACGGGATTCGAACTACTCATTAATTCCGTGGGGACAAAAGAGTCACGGAGCACGTACAACGAAGCGCTCCGGACGGAACTCAGTTCCGTTGTTTCGCAGATGTGTGAGGATTGCCGCCGCCGTGCAGTGACCAACCCGCTTCGCGTTTTGGACTGCAAGGTTCCTTCGGACCAGCCCATCATCGAACGGCTACCCTCCATTCTGGATTTCCTGACTGAATCAGACCGGGAGCACTTCCTTCGTGTCCGGGAGTTTCTGGACGACCGGGAGATCGCATATACGGTCAGGCCGCGGCTGGTCCGCGGTCTAGATTATTACGCCCGCACGACGTTTGAGATCACCCATGGCGCGCTCGGCGCACAGAATGCAATTCTCGGTGGCGGCCGCTACGACGGTCTTGCTGAGTCATTGGGCTCCAAGGTGGCTGCGCCCGGAATCGGTTTCTCCATCGGTGAAGATCGGCTTGTGATGGCCGTACAGGAACTCGCCGGGCACGAGACATCGCTCGATGTCTACATCGCGCCTATGGGTGATACCGCGCTCCGGCACTGCGGAGTGCTGGCTGGGGAGATCAGAAGGCTGGACCTCTCAGTGGAGACGGGTACAGGCGGCAAGTTGAAACGGATGATGGAGCTTGCCAACAAAGCAAATGCGCGCTTCGCGGTGATCGTCGGTGATAACGAGATCGTGACCAAATCCTATGCGCTGAAAGACATGAGTTCTGGCGAGCAGACGACGTTAAACCGCCGAAGCTTACTGGAACATCTGGCCAGGCTGAAACAGCCGCTGCAGAATTAACACACCGAAATGCCTGAAGTGGAATTAGATTTTCTCGGCGACATGCGTCGCACCCATAGCTGCGGAGACCTGCGGCCCAGCAATGTAGGCGAAACAGCCCTGCTGATGGGATGGGTTCACAGGAGACGCGACTTGGGCGGTGTGATCTTTATCCATCTCCGAGATCGCGACGGTATCACGCAGCTTGTCTTCGACGAAAGCAAAAACAAGGAAGCGCATCAGCGTGCGCAGGAATTAAGCTCTGAATACGTCATTGCGGTCACCGGAATCGTAACTCTTCGCACGCCCGAAACGGTAAATCCGAATATTGCGACGGGTGAAGTGGAAGTTGCCGTCGAAAAACTCTCCATCCTCAACACGTCGCGCACTCCGCCCTTCCCGATTGAAGATACGGTCGAAGTCAAGGAAGACGCGCGGCTGAAATACCGCTACATCGACCTGAGGCGTCCGCGCATGCAGCGCAACATCATCATGCGCTCGAAGATTACCTTCGCCATACGGCAGGCGCTGTATGAACAGGGATTTCTTGAGATCGAAACGCCCTTCATGACGCGCTCGACGCCTGAAGGAGCTCGAGACTATCTTGTTCCTAGCCGTGTCAACCCGGGCAACTTTTACGCGCTGCCGCAATCGCCCCAGATCTTCAAGCAGTTGCTCATGGTCAGCGGGTACGAACGCTACTTCCAGATCGTACGTTGTTTTCGGGATGAAGACCTTCGGGCCGATCGCCAGCCGGAATTCACCCAGATCGACCTGGAAATGTCATTTCCGCAGGAAGAACAGATTTTCCAGGTCATCGAACCGCTGATCTGGCGCGTCTGCGAAGCTGCGGGCAAGAACGTCGAACGCACGATTCCGCGCATTACTTATGCTGAGGCGATGCGAAGCTACGGAAGCGATAAACCGGATCTCCGCCTCCCTCCATTTCATTGCGTCGAGGACATCTTCGCCGGAACACTCCTGACCGAATCAGGATTGCCGGTCGTTGCCATTCACATCCCGAAAGTCGGCAACTTAAGCCGGAAAGAGCGCGACGAGCTGAAAGCTGCAGGAGGGGAACGCGGCCTTCGCGTATTCGACGATCTGAAACGCCTGGAACGCGACTATCCGGAGCAGATTGCACGCGTGCGCGAGCGGGTCTCCCCCGGAGCAGAGGATTTACTGCTCCTGGTCAACTGGGCTGGGGAGAAGAAAGGCGCTTTGCCTGAGCAGACTGTCCTTCTCGCTGCAGGGCAGTTCCGCGTTTATCTTGCACAGCTTTATAACGAGCGTCACAAACTGCTCACTAGCGAGACGCTGAAGTTCCTCTGGGTAATCGACTTTCCCATGTTCGAGTGGGACGAAGAGGAGCACCGTTGGAACGCTGCTCATCACCCGTTCACGTCTGTGCACGACGAAGATCTCGAGAAGCTGACGAACGACCCCGCCCATTGCCGGGCGAAGTCGTACGATCTGGTGCTGAACGGCGTCGAGCTCGGATCAGGCTCGATTCGTATCCATCGCCGCGACGTGCAGAGCAAGGTATTCTCGGCTCTCGGGTTCAGTGAGGAAGAAGCAAAACGGCGCTTCGGGTTCCTTCTAGAGGCGCTTGAATTCGGCGCGCCCCCGCATGGCGGAATTGCTCTTGGCCTGGATCGCCTGGTCATGATCCTGGCGGGAGAGCAGTCCATACGCGAAGTGATCCCCTTCCCCAAGACCGCCAAGGGGACGGATTTGATGTGCGAAGCGCCTTCGCCGGCCTCAGACCGTCAGTTGCGTGATTTAGGGATCAAACTGACCGTGCAGCCGTAATTTGCTGCATACTGGTGGGATGGCGAGCGCGCCGACTCTCGTTTCCGTTGAGGAGTACCTTCGAACCTCCTACAGTCCGGATTGCGACTACGTAGACGGGGTTGTAGAGGAGCGGAATTTGGGTGAACGGGATCACTCCTGGATTCAGGCCAAGCTGATTATCTTGCTGATGAGCAGATTTCGTGAGACGGGGATAGCCGCTATGCCTGAGTGGCGGGTTCAGACCAGACCCTCGCGGTTTCGGATTCCTGACGTCACGGTCGTTAAAGGCAAACCGGATGAGAAGATCCTCACGAAGCCACCTCTCCTCTGCATTGAGATCCTGTCGCCCGACGACCGGCTCTCCCGAGTCAACTCGCGGATTAAGGAGTACCTGGACTTTGGCGTTCCCGCCGTGTGGCTCGTCGATCCGGAAGAGAAGAAGGTCTGGATCTATCGCCAGACAGGTATGGAAGAAGCGAGCGGAAAAACGTTGCGCCTGGAAGGCACGGAACTCGAGTTTCCGCTCAACGAAATCTTTGATTAGGCCTTGACCGGTTTATCGACCGACTTCCAGGCCTTTTCGTCCCAATACTTCACGCGCCCTTCGCGGTAGGATTCTACAGCCAGGTTGATCAGCACTTGAGCATGTGCAGCCGTCTCGACATCGAGATGCGGCTTCTCGCGCGTGCGCATGCAGCCGAGGAAGTTGCCGATGTGCGCCTGCATCATGTCTTTCTGTTCGACCGGGATCCGGATCTCGTCGCTGCCGAACTTGTAATCCGCAAACGTGTGCCGTTCCTTATCGCCGCGCGTACGGATCTTTTCAGGACGAACCACGATGTCTGGCGTGGGCCGCTCGAATTCACCGTGCTCCACCATGATGATGGTGCCTTCGTGTCCACGAATCAGCCCGGGAATATGTTGGCTGTTCGCCATGGAAGAACTCAGGACAAGTGAATGCCCTTCCGGGTACTCGGCAAGGAGATGAAACGTATCAGGAACTTCGCGGTCGTCTTTGAATACATACTTGCCCCCGGACGCCATTACTTTCACCGGGAACTGCGGCTTGTCCCAACAAATATTCAGCGGTGCGACAACGTGGAAGAAAAGGTCGGTCGCGATGCCGCCCGAGTAGTCCCAATACTTGCGGAAACGGAAGAATCGGTCGGCATCGTACGGCCGCGAGGGAGCGGGCCCCAGCCAGGTTTTCCAGTCAATGTAGTTCTCGCCCTTGCCCTCCGGGCCCGCGTCCGCGTCGATTGGATAATTCCACTCGCCTTCCGCGGAGTTGCGATGATACGAGCCCTGACTCATGATCATCTTGCCGATCATGCCGTCCGCAATGGCCTTCTTCGCCTTCCACCATTGATCTGCTGACGTCGTTTGTGAGCCCACCTGAAGGACGCGCTTGGTCTCGCGCACGGTGTCGATAAGTTGCTTCGCTTCCTTGTTGGTGTGGCACATGGGCTTTTCGAGGTAGACGTCCTTACCCTGATCCATGGCCTCCAATGCGATGCGCGTGTGCCAGTGATCAGGCGTGGCGATGATCACAGCGTCCACATCGGGCATTGCGAGCACTTCCCGATAGTCGATAAAACCCTTGGCGTTGTATTTGTCAGCGGCAGCCTTCTTCCGCTTCTCGTACACGTCCGCAACAGCAATAATCTGGCAAGCGTTATTGTTTTCCGTGCCGTACTTCGTGAACGTCGCGGCGTCACTCGATCCGCGGCCGCCGCAGCCGATGACGCCGATGTTGATCCGATCATTCGCACCCAACACGCGCGAAGGGTTCATCTTGTTTGTCCCTCGCGCGAAAGCCGTGCCGGCGAGCACAGTCCCGGCGCCGAGACCGCCCGTTCGCTTCAAGAAATCTCGTCGATCAAAACCGCGTTCAGCCATTAATTGCCTTTCGAATGAGCCCTTCTGAAGTGTAT